>Ga0307978_1003809_pt1 | contig 10189 bp, 7 predicted proteins | sample OrgLakmetage1056_FD_203151 | JGI IMG/M metagenome (GOLD analysis project Ga0307978, IMG submission 203151) | Saline water microbial communities from Organic Lake, Antarctica - #1056 | ecosystem: Environmental > Aquatic > Non-marine Saline and Alkaline > Saline | place: Antarctica: Organic Lake...
ACTTCCCAAGTTTAATCCCTTGTACGACAGCTTAAGAGTCAAATCAGTGCCGTAGAGGTTGTAAATTTTCTCGAAGGTTAAATGGTTGTTCCACAGCACACGGCCGCCCTGCCCGCGTGTGGCTGTGGTGGTGCTGGCGTGACCCACTTCTCCGCCTACGAGCACCTTGCACTTCACGCTTTGCTGCAGCGGCAAGCTTGTTGCTTCAATCACATGCACTTCTAGAGTCCATAACGCGCGCCGCCCCTTGGTGCGCCCACTCACAATGTCATCGACGGCCTGCCCTCCGCGGTCTGCCCACACTTTCGAAGCGTCTCCTGGCTGCGCGTAGCGTTTCACCACTGCTCGCAGGGCGTCTTTGTTCAGCGCTGAGTTGCCATTGCGCGCGGTCGACTGACCTCTAGCAGTGGATTGACCTCTTCTGGCAACCGACGTGCCACGAGCAGAAGATTTGCCTCGTGCCTGCGACTTGCCTCTTGTCAAGGCCTTCGTCTCCTGAGAAGCAACGTCATCATTTATACCAGGAGCAACTCCTACCTCACTCGCGCGCATAGAGACAAAGGAAAGGCGGCTGAGGCCAGAAGTTCCGAAGAGGTTGGAGCTACTGTCGCGTAGCCGCGACCTTGGAGCTTGAAGCAGACTACCGAGACGCCGCGGCATCGCCAGGGAGAGGCGTATTGGCGCTTCAGATTCTCTCTCCAGCTCATCGTCTTCATCGTCTCCTTCTTCATCTTCTTCGTTGTTGGCATCGCCACCAACTTGGCTTTTATTCGCAACATGGTTGTCACCAGCTGCGTCATCGAACAGCAAGGTAAAGAGATCGGTGCGTCCGTCGCGGGGACGAGTAGGCGGGCGGTCTCGGTTGAACTCTTCTAAGTGGGCCACCTTGATGATAATTTATGCACACAAGAAGAAGGGAAATTTCAAGAGCATAAGGTAAGCAATCAAATGAAAGCGAAAGTGCTTTTAGAAAGTTCTAGTTTGTGCTGACATAAAGCTTCAACAACCCTCTTTTCCGTACTGGTATAACACAGAAGCCCAGACAACAGAGGCAAACACAGGCTTGTTTGAAACAAGTCGCCACAACCATCGAAAGGCAGTGCTACATGTACGCACAAGTAAAGCAATGGCGGCGCGGGAGGTAGACGCAGTGACGTCAGCACGCGCATTGAGGCAAATCTCTACGAACTTCACGAGCCGACCCTGCAGAGTGGTGGGGTGCGTGCGGACTACTCCAACCAACACCTGCACAGAAATCATACACAAGCACTCATTCACTTGTAGCTGAGAAATGGGCAAAAAATTCAAAAGTGAGCATCGAACAAGGACTGAGTGAAGAGGGCGACTACAATACCACAACCAGTGTGTCATCTTAACGATATACCTGCACCGCTGCCTCGAAGGACTCGGAGTCTTGTTCTGGAGGCACAAGCTCGAGCGAGAGCACCTGCTGCGTTTCTCTCAATTCGTCGAACGATTTGCTGGTCTCGTTCGGCCATTTCGCCGCAAAAGTGGCCGACAGCGCCGACACATCCTTCGCTAGCGCCTCCATCTGGGCTGGGCCGAACGAGTTTTCCTTCTCTGTAGTAGCGGTCGGCCAGCCAATCGCGTTGTTCGAAGCATCCGCCGTGGGGTCAAGCGCTAAGGCGAGTTTAAAAAGGTAAGCGGCCGCTAAATTGTCGGCAGCGGCTGCCACGAGGCTTGGAAAAAAAGGGCCCTCTTCACACCATTCACTCACATGTAAAAGCCCAGTCACCAATTCATTGGCAGCTCCCTTGGCACCTCCAGCATGCTGGTCTAGATCTAGCCCATCTACAAGGAGCGTCGCCAGCACTGCAGCGCCTCGATTGCCCATCGCAAAGAACACGTCTTGCACTTCCAGTACGCCTTCTAGGAGCCCTTCCGAGGTCATGATGGCTTCGTGCGTCAAGAGCAAAGTCGCCAAGTGACCGTTGATCACCCGGCCACAGTCGTTGAGTAACGCGCACAAGTACTGAATCGAGAGCTCCTCGGACCACGACGGTGCTGATGCGTCAACCGCTGCGGTCTTGCTGTTGCCTCCGATGAACCGGCTTCGCAAATGAAGGCCAGTGAGCGTTGGGTTCTGCGATCGGTCATCTCCTTGACTAGGGCCGTTACCAGACCCTTTACTGCGAGACGCATAGAAAGCTCTGGCGATGGCGTTATACTGTTTCCCAATGGATTTGGCGTGAATGAGGTGGGCACTCAGCACTGAGGCAAGCACTTTTCCAAGCACACTGTTGAGACCTTGGCAATACGAAGCCACGCTGTTTACATAGACGTTGGTCACGCTCATGAGGTCCTCCGGGCAGCGCGTCCACATGTGGCCGAGCGGCGACTCGTAGGCAGGACCCCGTGCTTCTTCAGCGACCATGCTCTCGTAGGCGTGCACCTACTTCAACCAAATTACAACATGAGCACGTACAATTTAAAACTTCTACGGTGTCATGGATAAGAACGCCATGAGTGCATGAAAGATGGCACAGGAAATAGTTTAGGAACAAGAATGTATCGGGTTAGAGTAAGTACACTTCGTCATTGCAATCTCCAATTTGTCCACATTTGTCCAATATGTACGCACCGTGCGCTGAGCGAATTGCACCATCTCAAGCACGGTGCGATTCGCAAAACGGCTTAAGAGAGGGCCAACTTCAAGCATTGCCGTTAACTCAACGGCTGCTCCTCCAGACAAACCGTGCTCCTTCAGCACTTCTTCGACGCAGTGGTTGCGCTTTAAGAGCAAGTCCAAGAGCTGAAGGAGTGCTTGCATGGTGATCTTGCTAATGGCCTCCGCAGATCCAATATGCCGTCCAATCTCAGAGACTAGCACGGTATAAATGGCTTCAACCAACAGCTGCGCATGCCTCAAGAACTCGGAGCGCTGGTCTGGGAACGCGAGCGCGATTTCTCCCAAGAGGCGCCCCAAACAAGCGAGCAAACGGTCTACGGATTGTACGGTCTTTGCCACGTCATCGCTTGCCGCGAGCTGAAGCCGGCTCACCTCGTTGCCTTGCGCATCTTTCCCGGAAGTCTGCGCTGATGTGGTATCATCATCGTTGTTGATCTTACTACCGTCGATGCCCTCGTCGTCGTCGTCACTGCTCGAGTCAAATTCAGACCCATTGAGAGATTCCAGTGCAGATTTCGTCTTCTTCCTAGGAAGCGGTCGCACACCAGTGGTGCCTCCTTCAAGAGCTTGCCCCAGACGCAAATGCACATAAGCGCGGAAATCCTGCCCCCCGCGGCGCCACACCGGGTAAGTTTTGCTGTCGTACAGTCGCCTTGTGTACAACTTCACTCGGCAAAAGACGACGCAAACACGTCCTCACTTCTTCCTCCAGAAGAAACAAGGCTGGAATGGCTTCGAATCAGTCCTTGAGGCCCAGTAGGCAATAAAGGAGCCAAGCTGCTCTTGTGGCTTTGAATGTTCGCACTCGGCATCGTGGTTCCTATACCCTCAAGAACACTGCCGAAAGTAGCCTCCTTGGCTCGGAGGTGGTGCAATGTTTCCACTGCAACCCCAACTTTGCCTTCAGTTGAAGACGTGATTTCAGCCACTTCAAAATGGGCCCAATCAGGGAGCTTCACTACGCTCTGCAACCGCTGTCTTTCGGCACGCAAGTTCAGCCTTTCTCGCACGCAGGCCGCCAGGACTGCGGCCGAGCAAGGAGCAATGCGTAGGACAGCTTCACCGCCGTCTTCGGAGACCCACGCAGTGAGCTCCGGTGGTAAAGCTGGGGCAACTTTAGGGGCTGAGGCTGCACGAGAGTCGTGTGAGAATGCTGCCGGACGGCTTGGAATGTCGTCGCGCACATCGCCAAACGAAGGCTGTCGCTTGCGGCTGCTAACTTCACTTCCAGTAGCTTCAGCAGCCGTTGTTCCATTGTTCTCGCTCGGAATTGCCCACGCAACTTCGTGAGGCTTCGACGCTGCGGCATCTATCTTGTCTGCGTCCACCTCGAGGGTAGTTGGGTCTGAAAATGCAAAGGTCATTGTGTCATCACTTCCGTATGCTTCCCAGCGAGCATGCCACCTGCAGTGCAAAGACATCGTTATTGGTGATTACGAGGATGGGATGGACCTGGAAATAAAAGACACTACGAATAGGTATAATAGATTGGATGTGACACGGTACAACCCCTTAGAAAAGATGACATAATGTCTCACAAATAGCATCTCGAAGACTAGAAGCGAAGAAATACATCAACGAACTAAGCTTATTGATGAGCAAATGAGGCTTACTTGTCGTTTCTTCGAGTTCTGCTCACGAATTCGGTGTCGTAGTCGCCTTCACCGATGGATTTCACCAGCCACACTGCATAGCTTATCCCTTCTTGTTTCGCGCGAATCACCGTGTTTCGCACACGCTCTTCCATCGCACACTTCCCCACGTCTTGCATGTGCTGGATCGCGGCGTCACTTCCTTGCCCTAAGATACGCTGCCGCGCCGCTTCCGATAAGTTTCGAGCGCTGAGGTGAAGATGCAAGCAGCCCGGACTAACCACCAGCAAATCCACGACGCACTCCCACGGCACACGAAGCAAGCAAGCTGACTCTTCTCCAGCAGCTCTTGTCTTCGAACCCGGCAAAAGGAACAACGCTTCCGGAGCTGCTTGACACACCAGTGATGATGCCAGCGGCTGTACATCGTCTTGAGATTTATCGTTGAACGGAGAGCTGCACGCCAAGGAGAGTGGCAATGGGTCAGTATGGACTGCAGTGGCAGCAGAAGCACTAATGGTGGAATCGTCGATGGTATTGTTGTTCGTGAGGTTAACCCAGGCGCAAGGCCATTTGGTAACGCACGACAGCACGCGGCGTGCCTCCAATGCCAAGTGCACTGTTGCCACGACACTGCTTGCACTACTTTTACTTTTTGCTCTACTAGATGTGCTCTTGTTCAAGGCCCAAGGATCTGCCTTAGCAGGCAGCGCCATTAGAGGCACTGCTAGGTGGCGGCGGCATGAGAACGGCACTGCGTCAATCTTCACCAAAGCTGAGCCAAGGCATACGTCAACAGCACCGCGCACCGGGCTCTTCCGGAAGAGGGCTACAATCAGGGCATCTGTCGTTTCGAGAACTCCGCTGTCGCTGCTATTTGAATCGTCGCTGACACCGTTTTGACAGCTGCTACTGTCGGCAGATGCACCATCAGTTTGCTTTTCAGTACCTTGTACAGGCACAGTCAATGCAGTGCCAGCACCAAACATCATCATGACGTCAGCAGAGCTCCCATTTCCAGTCTCGTTGAGAGGCGTGCGCAGCGTCTCAGCAGGTGGGGTGCGAAGCTCCAGTGATTCTTCGCTTTCAGCAGCTGCAGGAGAGCACACTCGTCGCACCACCACCCAAGGCGCCTCTTCTTTGTCGAGTGGGTCATCTGAGAACTGCACACCAGCACTGGGCGAGTCTACGCTTGCAGCAGAGGTTGTGCTTTTCAAAGCGGCAGCGGCGATATGCTGATCAGCCGCACTCAAGCGCTTCTTGGCTTTCCCAGAGTCCTTTGCTGCTGTCTCCTTAGACTTCTTTCCCGTTTGCTTTTTCTTTTTGCTACTATGCTGCGTCAGGCCCCGTATTGCAAGCACGCTCACGTCAGCTAGATATCCCGGAGGAGAGCTCGAGCTCGGGGCAAAAGGTTCGACGAGGCTGAGGGCAGCAGGGTCAAGGGCAACGCTCGCACTCCCGCGCTTCTTGCTGGAGTGCGTCCATTCTAACCACGCAACAGCAATCGGTGGTTCCGAAGCTGAAGAAGAAGACGACGTAGGCATGCTAGCAGGCGGAAGTGCACGCAACGTGAAATAACGGCGAACCCAGGTAATCGACGAGGCGGAGCTCCGGTGTTGTTTCTTGCGCCACAGCCAGCCTGCAACCACCGCAGCGGCGCGCTTTTCACCCTCATCATCGTCGTCGTCGTAGTAATCGCCGCTGCTGCCACCAAGCAAGCCTAACTCGAGTTTACGGCCTTCTGCCGAGCCAATACGACAGTAGCGAGGTACCGTACCGCGCCCCGACGGACTTAAGAACGGGTCCACTGTGGCACCACCTAAAAAGGAGGCAATGGCGGCGGTCCACCGAACGAAGTCTGCAGGAGACTCAGCCCGGAAAGCAAAGCTAGCGCCGCTCGGGCGGTGCGCTTTGAGGCCAAAAGTAAGGGGATGGATATCGTCGGCACGGTTGGTTAGATTTGGGAGGAGGGCAGGAACGCTGGCAAGAGGCAGCGGACAAATGGGGTACTCGAATGCGGGGCCATAGATGGAATGAAATGCCAGCAAGCCAAAACCACCGCCAAGGTTCGCCAAGTCCCATACGAGGTCTTCTACCCAGGCCATCAAGCGGTGGCTTCGCATTGGTTGAGGCCCCGCGACTTGCTGCAAGAGATGGTTCAGCGATTGCTTCACGTTTGAGCCTACTACACCACCATTCTCTAATGCAGTAGCTGCTGACATAAGCAGCTGGGCTCGCTGCACTATCGCAGCATCGCCACCGCTTCTAGAGGAATTTGGAGTCAGAGTTGGGGCTGCACCCACACTTTCCGAGTGTGCAACGCTTGTCGGATTGACTAATGGCGCGAGCGGTGTGGAGGGAAGCCGCACAGGAAGTGTAAGCGGCGTAGCAGTGGGGCTATCAAGAGGTGCAGGATGAGATGTTGCATCAGTCTCGAAAGAAACAGCCAGCATAGACGCGAGCGCGTCATCACGTGCCTGCTCTAGTGCAGCAAAGCTTTCATCGTCCAGGTCGCCTCCACTTGCGTCGTCTTCTTTATTGGCACTCTCATCGATGCGTTCATGAATCCCTTCAGGTGTGCCTTTGCTAAGAGAACCTAGCGGCTCTCCCGCAAAACTCGTTTGAAGTTCCTCGGTAGTCGAAACATCTACCACTCCTGGAAGATCTAGCGGTAATGGTGACGATTTCCGCACGTTCGATTGGGACAGAGGCAGAGCATCAGCTTCATAAGATGCAGTAGAATTGCCTTTTCGTGGGGTTACTGAAGGCATAGCGTGAAGATCAGAGATAATAACTGAAAAATCGTCGGGCGTCAAAAAGTAAACCTTCAGCGTGAGCGATCCAATCTTAGTACGTGAACTTGCCGGCAACTTCGGTGCGGAAAACATAGACACGATTCTGTCACCAGCCCTGTTAGAACTGGCCTGTTTCGGAGGGGGGCGCAAGCGTACAGTCACTTTCCGCTCTGCACCAATGGCGGGGTGTTCCTGTTGACCTCGTAAGCGCCCCTGAGCCAAAATTGATGATAAGCCATTACGTACGGTAAAGAGCTGAATTGATAAGTCTTGTGAAGGATGCATAAGCCGCAACGACAACCGTTCTCGAGGCCACATAAACGTAACTTTCACTTTATCAGAGTCACCCGCAGCAGCAGCAGTATTGCCATCAGGAGAGGCATTTGTCAGGGAATCATTCGACTGTTCTGCGGGGACTTCTGAGGTGGACCAAACTCCGGCTCCAGATCTTATTGACAAGAATAGAGGTGCGGACGGGCGATCGCTGAGCGTGAGTGATAATTCATAGCCTCGAACCTCATAGGGTGTCCTCAACTTCGTGTTCCCACGAACAAGTGGAGGCGGTGCGACTGCTAGCTCGTCAACGCTTTCAGTAGCTTCGGCCAAGGCATTTGTCGGGTCCAAACGGTCGCTATTGGCGCCCAGTGGCTCCGAAGCTTTTTTTCTACTACTCGGATACTTGAAGGCTTTAAACATACTCTGCAAGATAGCCGTATGCTTCACAGGACGTCAACACTAGCCCAATCTTGCATACTGGAGCTATAGATTGGCGATCCCAAATTAAAAGAAAACGTCTTATTTCACTAGAGCATCTTCACGGCGAGACAACGAAGGTCAAGGCATCATTGTGGGAACAGGAATGTAATCCAAACGACTCCGTCGACTCCGTTTCTATTATTTCTGAAGATCGATTGAATGATAATATGCTGATGTATGCTGATTGGAGCAAAATTGACACACCGTCATTTTCTCCGAGCATTCCATTTCGGTGCTTCTTAGCTCAGCTAATTAGACAATCAGTGGCTTTTCCGCTGTAACGACAGCAGGTCCAAATTAATTTCCTGTAAAGATAAATCTATAGTATTCATGCGGTTCGTGAGAGCGAGTGCGCCTTTCTTTCAAGGCAGGCCCGTGCTCATCGGAAATCTTTGCTGAATTCACCACCATTGCACCCTCAAAAATATAAATCGGCCGTGACTGCCACAAAACACTGCCTTGCCATCGAGCCAACCTCATGGGAACCGAGGAGTGTGCTTACCGCAACATCTGCAAACTCGACTGGCCGCTGTCTTTTTTTTTCTTCTGTCAAATATACGGACATGGCCACATATGGTGGGAAATATACAGCACCGCGAACAGTTTGAAATTCACGCATCACGCGACGTGGACTTTCGGGTACGATCCCGGTTCAACAACATCTGAAGAAGTTTTGTAATAGCAAGTACTTGGAGCCAAGCAGGCACCGTGCATAGCGGCGAGCGTTCCAATAGGATCAAAATCATCATGCCCACCACTCGTCGCTACACGCATGGACTCGCCATCGCTTTGACGCTTGGAGTCGGCCATGGCTTTCAGAATTTGGGCTCGACTCGCTCTTGGGCCCAATCCTCTGCCATGCGTAGCCGCCGCCGCTCGCAGGGCATTCGCATGAGCTCGGACTATCTTTCCAATCTGGGTGAACAACCACGCTACCGTGAAGAGAACCCCGTGTATGACCCACCTATATATGCTGCGGCATCTGCCTCGTACAGTGCGCGTGATGAGTCAAGCTGGCTCGACAAACTAAACGACAAGGTTGATAACGGTCTAGGAAGCGGCATGCTCCTCGCAGCCACGGCGGCCAGCATTTGCCTTGCCAACTCAGGCATGGCCCTTGCATGGCTTAATTTCTGGAACACTCCTTCGGGCGTGGCAATCGGCCAGCACGTCTTGTCGAATCGCCTCCTTGTCAATGAGGGTTTTATGGCTTTCTTCTTCTTCATGGTAGGAAGGGCTGCTCAAGATGATTCCTAGAATCCCCTGCGAAGACTGTGCGTTGCCACTCGCAAAGTCTTTCTTACGAGTCTTCAAATTAGGGGAAATCGTCACTTGAGCTAGTTTATTCTTGAGCCTCACACTTCATTTCTGTATAGGTCGGTCTTGAGATCAAGAAGGAGCTCGTAGACGGCTCCCTCTCAAACATCCGGCAAGCAGCGTTGCCGTGCATTGCTGCGCTCGGCGGCATGATTGTGCCCATGGCGGTGTACGCGCTCGTGAATTCGGCAGCGGGTCCTGCTGGCTCCATGGCTGGAGTCACTGTCCCAATGTAAGCATGAACCAAGACTCCTGGAATGCTGCATCCAGCCAGGCATGTATGATATACAATGTGCGGTGTATTAGACCTCTAAACACGTCTGGTTTCTCCTTCTATTACTTTGGTGTTTTTTTGTGTGTGTTATCGGCATCTTTCATTGAGCAGGGCTACGGATATTGCTTTTGCAATGGGCGTGTTTGGGGCGTTTGCGGGCAAGTTTCCAGCTGCCGTGTCCGCGTTCCTGCTCACCCTAGCCACAGTCGATGACTTGGGTGCCATCGTTGTGATTGCTACCTGCTTCGCGAAGAAAGTTCAAGCGGGGTTCCTTGCTGCTGCCGCCGGTGTTCAGGTTTATTCTCGTCTTCTTGCAACTTGCCTTCGGCTTTGGTATCTTTTCACCTGGCGTCTCCGTTGCTATGCGTATCGTTCATGTCTGAAATTTTTGTTTTTCAGCGAACTTTTCACACCATTGGGCCCCATTTTCGTGCTTTTGCTGTTTTGCGTGATGCAGGGTTTAATGTTTTACATGCAAAAGCAGCGCGTTGAGAGTGGCAAGTCGTACTTCGCCGCGGGGCTTGCCATGTGGTTGCTGCTGGTCCAAGGCGGCGTCAACGCGGACATTGCGGGGGTGTGCGCAGGGCTGAGCGTGTGGGGCGGCAAGGGCGACACCCACAACATCCACCGCCTAGTCAAGTACTGGAAGCCAATCTGCGGCCTCGCCATCATGCCCCTCTTTGCGCTCGCCAACTGCGCGGTGCCCATTGTTGGCCCTGCGGCTGCGGCGTCTGCGGGTGCGGCAGCACAAGCACCGGTGGCCTGGGGCATTGGCGCGGGCCTAATTTTGGGCAAACCTCTGGGG
>Ga0307978_1003813_pt1 | contig 10185 bp, 10 predicted proteins | sample OrgLakmetage1056_FD_203151 | JGI IMG/M metagenome (GOLD analysis project Ga0307978, IMG submission 203151) | Saline water microbial communities from Organic Lake, Antarctica - #1056 | ecosystem: Environmental > Aquatic > Non-marine Saline and Alkaline > Saline | place: Antarctica: Organic Lake...
TCTTACAGAGATGGTTATAACACAGGTTTTAAAGCAGGAATGAAAGCTGCAAGAAAAGATTAATTTTATTATCTGACTTCTTATAAAATAAGGAGTCAGATATTTATATAGTCTAAAAAAATACAATATTCCAACTTGTTTTAAACCTAATCGAAATTATGGAAGGAAGTTTAAAAGAAAAAATAACTAAAATACATTCTTTACTATCTAATGAACAGAAGGAAAAAGATATTATTGAATTGGAAAATAATTCTCAAAATCTTCGAGTAATTAAATATTTGGAAAGTATCGGAAAACAAGAATTTGAATATAAAACAACTTCAGAATTACAATTTAGGAAAATTCAAGAAAAAGGTGGGAAATAAGCCGAATACAAAAATAAAAGCCCATAACAAAGAACTGAGGTAAAAAACAACTCTTTTCTACTTTAATTTGATACACTAGTATTCTAGGCTCATGGATTCATATAACTGATTCTTTGAGCTTTTTTAATTGATTTTTCGCTATTTATTTAGGCAACACAGAAACGTAACTTTCATCATAAGGTCTACCTGATTTTGCGATAGCAAAACATTGCTTGAGTAGCTTGTTGGCTACGGCAATTAAGGCTAGCTTCTTACTCTTGCCTTTGTTAACAATACGCTCGTAGAGTTCTCTAAGGGCCTTATTGTGTTTACAGGCATTAAAGGAGCATAAAAACAAAAGATTTCGCTGTTTTCTATTACCTACCTTACTTATCCTCGCTCTACCCCTGACACTACTTACAGACTCCCGTATCATCGGTGTAATCCCTACATAGCTGCACAACTGTGAAGCCGTTTCAAATTTTCAAAAACCATTAATAACTATGATTAAAAACAAAGCTATCTTCTGACCTAGACCAATTCGTGGTTGTAGAGACCTCCTCATGCAATTGCATCTTCTTTCTCTCAATTGCTGCCGTATCTACATAGATGCACTTTTGGTATTCTTTGGATGTCGCATTGATGTGGTTGCTTACCCGTGAATTTATACTTCGTATATGGTTTCCGTTCGTCAGAACCCAGCTTTGTAGTCCTGCTTGCTTCTGTCCTATCCTCACGGATAGCAACCTCTTAACTTATTAATGGTTCAGGGCGTTACCCCTGCTCATAAGGGACTTGCACCCTCTAGATTAATACTATATATTCGATATGGTGAAGATGCCCATACTGGGCACACACAATTTATATGAAAAATAAACGAGATTGTAGTTATCTCAAGGTTTGTAGCCCGTTTTAACTTTTTTGTAAGTTGAAAGTTTATTGATTCGAAATCGCTTACTTTTCATACACTTAACGTTGTCTTTAACGAACATGTTTAAGAGAGAAAAAATATTTAAGAAATAAATTTTTGAAGTTTTTTAAATAAAAGGAAAGAATCTAATAAGTGGAACCTATTTTTTTTCGAATAACACTAAGTTGTTAAAGTAAAATGAATCATAAGAATATTTTTGTAGTTTTTCGTTCCAAAATCGAACACCAACAACAGGGTTTTCTATAGAAGCTTCTGGAAAATTTCTGTCTTTTTCCTTTACTTCAAATACAACCATTTGACCAGAATTAGGTTCTGCTTTTAATTTAACTAAATCGCCTATTTTAACCATAAATTTTTGTGTTTTGTAAAACATAAGTAAATTTAGACAAAAAAATAAATAATGGACAACAATATTGGCGTAGCACTTATTATAGGTTTGACGATAGGAACCTCAATATTCGTATATGACTCTGAAAAATTCAATAAAATCCAAAAAATTTTTCTTTTAATATGTCTTATTTTCCCTCCGCTACAATGGCTTTCAATATTGATTATTTTAGGTATAAATAAATATCGAGAGAAAAATTCAACAGAAAACATCGAATTTAAAAATGTACATAAACCAGCTAATACTATCGATGATAAAATAAATTCATTAAGAGAACTAAAAGATAAAGAGATATTAACAGAAGAGGAATACAGGCAAAAAGTAAATAAATTAAAAAACTCAAAGTTAGAATCTGAAATAAAATTATCTGACGATTATCAAAAATTAAGAAGTCTTTACGATGATGAAATTTTAACAAAACAAGAGTTTGAAAGCAAATTCGAGATATTAAAAAGCAAATTCTATTCTAAAAATAATTTTGATAATCAGGAAAAAAAATCAAATAACGGATCTGATTTTGCTGTTACAGAAGAATTTTCAGAAGGTTATTATGTAATTATGGACAATGATATGAATTACGGCTTTGCTGACTTAAGTTATGAAAAGGTAATTGATACTATATATGAATATGCAAATAGTTTTAAAGAAGGTTTAGCTTTGGTTAGGCTAAACAATCAATTTGGATTCATAGACAAGGATGGTAAAGAAGTAATTCCTTTTATATATGATAATGCTTATAGCTATGAAAACGGTAAAGCCAAAGTTCAAAAAGGAAAAGAAAGTTTTTATATAAATAAAAATGGTGAAAAACATTAAGTAAAACATTGGTTAAGTCCAAGCATATCTAGCAATCATAGAGGAATCAAGTTTATCTGTTTTTCCTCTAACAACACCTGATGATCGGTTGATGGCCAAATGGCTTTCTTCAACATTATCTAAATCATGTTCTGAAAGATAAACACTAAGATTTGTAGAGTAATGGCCTGTATTCTCAAAACAGTAAAAACAGAACTGATCCTCTAGGTAACTTTCTGTCCAAAAAAAGTACTTTGTAACCTTTAGGGGTATTTGAAAACACGCGGTGCACCGCTCGATTATGACTATGTGTATCGATGGTTAATTTTGATACATCGATACCAATAACATGTAAACAATTTTTAGTATTTTTAAGTATTATTTATTTATTTTAGGATAGGAATAGTTAATAAATGTTGCAATAGCTATCACCTTTAAAAGAAAATAATTCCTAGTATTCCAAATGGTCCTAAAGCAACCTAAGAAAGACAAAAGGACTGATGTGTGCAAAGGAGCTGGTATTCAAAACAAGTTTTTAGTTCTCCTCTTGTTTGTTAGTAAATATAATAACTAATTTATAGAATGTAAAGTAAAGAATTACGTTGGCAATCATACAAAAAAACAATGAACAAAATAAAATTTCTATTTATTATAACTTCAATACTAATAGTACAAATTTCATATTCTCAAAATTCAGACTTTACTAAGTATGCGATTGCTCTCTCTGAGATAACAACATTCGCTGACAACAAAGGATTTAAGGAGGAAGTAAATATCAATAATTCAAGCAAAGATATAAAATGGATATCTGGAGAAGACGGGTATAATTACACAGAGAATCTTGATGCAATAATAGTATTTGGTTACAAAATTTTATATGCTTCTGATGATAATTTAATTCTAGGTGTTTATTATGACTCCGAAGGCACAGCAACCTACTCTTATTTATTTAATGTAACGATTTCTGATACCAAATTAAAGCTTAACGAAGTTATAGCTGGAGGAGACAGATGTCATAATGCGGTAATTTTAGATAAGTTAAATGTTGACAAAGATGTTATGTCATTCTCAACACTTATTACACCAAATAAGTTAATCAGTTGGTTTTCAGAATCTAGTAAAGTATTGAATTTAGATGATTGTATGGTTTGCTGCCTAGGGTTCGCAAATTTCAAATATGATTTCGAGAAACAATTCAAAAAATTCGAAAGTGTACGTATTATAGAAGAGGCCCTTCAGGAAAATTCATTAATAAAAAAAACTTACCTTGATTTTGTTAAAGAAAAGCCATTAAAACTAAGTCTTCTATTAAATGAAGATGAGTTAAAAGATTTTATCAAAGCTTTTCAGGAAAAATGATGAAGAAAATACGAAATGCCAGTCGAGTAGAAAAGGAGAATTCCACCCCTTAACCTCTCACAAAACCATACGTGAGCCCCTCGATTCACACAGTTCTGATTATACTGTCAACAAAGCTTAAAACAGTAAATCAGGCTGGATAGAATTAATTGTTTAAAACAAGTAACCAATATTATACAAAAACGTTACTCGGATTTAGAAGAATCCCTCCTTAATAGTCAGAACATGCTGAAAAGTGACTTTAAACAGAAGTAGGCATAAAATTAATTTTTAATAAAATGAAAAATTTATTTAGAATCCTGGCAATCGTAGTTGCTTTATCTGCGAGTTATGCCTTCACTAACTCTGATATGAGTGAATACGAACTTAAAGAAACTACAACGTCAATAAGCGACTACTGCGATGGATGGGAAGAAGGTTATTGTGAAGGGTGGAAAGATGTAAAAGGTCAAATGGCACTTTGTCCACTAACACCCCTTTGTCCTTTAGCAAAATTAGAATGTCCTGATGGATTTAGATGTGGTTACAATCGTGGATTTAAAGCTGGAATGAAAGCTGCTAGAAAATAATGAAACCACATAATCGAGTATGCAAAGGAGAATCGGAAGGTTCAAATTAAACTCTGTTTCAAATTTATTAATTCAAAAATTTAAGTCTTCTATATGATTTTTTAGCGGTCGGAATATGCGCCCCAAATTCTAGTTCAAGAGCTTTATGTTAGTTTTTTATTCAGTTTTTTTATTAATTGGAGTTTCTAAATCCGAAGAGATTACAAAAAAACTTATAGGTATAGGCGTTTAAAGCACCCTTACAAGTTGTTGATTTCATTGATGTTTATTTTGAATTTGCCATCTTTCTTATTAACACATCGAATATTGTCCCCATATTTGCCCTTCTATTGTATCTAAAATGATATTCGTCTAGATAATTTTGCATGCGCTTTTTGCTACAATGATGATGGATTCCCCCTCAACCATCCTTTAATATTCATAATATGAATATGTAATTCTTTAAAATTTTTTCCATCCTCAGATTTTACTTGTTTCAGTTTTAAAAACTCTTTTTTCAATGGTAGATATCCTCTCCATTTATCAGTAACTATTTCGGCATCTTTTGAAACATATTTCATCATAAAATTTCCTAATTCTTTTGCCGAAGAATCCTCTATAGATTCAGCATAAGCTCTACCAACTCCGTCTTCTAAAACTTCAATTGCAAGAACAATTAATTTTTTCAACCCCTTACTTCTTCCTTTTTTACCTTCTTCTGGACCTCCAATTACAAATTCATCAACATGAACTACCCCTGTTAATTGGCTTCTAAGACTGCTTTTCATGGATTCCTGTATCTTTTGTTTAAATGACCAGCAGGTTTTTTGGCGAAGTTCAAATTCATTACTTAATTCTAATGAGGACATTCCTTTTTTCTTTGTACTTATTTCAGAATACGACAGAAATACTTTTGCATCTAAAGTTATGGGAGGTGAATTAATAAATAAGATAAAACTTAGTGGAACTAAACAAAATCTAAGTGATTTTTTACTATATACTGAAATTTCAAAAATTGAGAATATGGAATGGGTTACTGATATATATAAAGCAGGTAATTCATTTGTATATTTAGAAAAATCACATATTTTTTCATCTTTAAAAGTTGCTGATGATAAACAAAGAATTATTAATATGTCAATAGGATTTCCCGATTCATTTGTTCCAGAAAGCGAAAAATTTGGTTCAGCTATTTGGATGAATAAGATAATTGATTCTATAATACAACAAGCTCAAATTTGGATGTATGAAAAAGCTCAAAGAGTAGGTTTTGACATTGAAAAATTGAATAAAATAAAAAGTTAAATACTATGCCAACGCTAAAAGCCATACACATTGCCAAGTCGCTCGAAAAAACCAGCCGCACAAGCCAAAAATTGTCAATAAGTATGTCTTCGCCAACGCTGTCGAAAAGAAAGCACAGGCATACAACAAAGAACTGAGGAAAAAAAACAACTCTTTTCTCCATTGATTTTGAAACACAGATATTCTAAGCTTATGGATTCATAAAACTGATTTTTTTAAGCTTTTTTAATTGATTTTTATTCTATCTATTTGAAAAAGAGTATTTTAACTTTATAATCAAAGGGTCAGCAAAGGGAACTAACTGTAGCTATTGAATATTTTAAAAACCGCCGCCATATTCACCATTGACAGCTGTAATAATTCAACCAATGGCTTTAAGAATAGCCGTTGGTTAAAACACTCTAGTTTTTGAGATTAATACAAAGTCTGTTGGATAATATATATGAAAGTGTTAGTTTAGATAAAAATAAAACAACGTCCTAAATAGATATATACCCTATAATGAAGATTTTAATAGAGTTTATAAGGATGTTAGGCAAAATATAAAAAAACGAAAAAAATGAGAAAGACACTTTTATTAACATTGACTTTAAGCGGATTATTATTCGCCTGTCAGGACAACAAAAAAGAAGTTAAAGAAACGGAAACTGTTAAAGTTGAGAAAGTTGATAATACTGAAAAAATCGAAAGAATTTTCGGAGAGTTTAAGACTTTATATAGTGAACTCTTGGAATTTAAAGACAAATCAGATTTTAAGAAATATGGATATGGTCAAGGTGGACAATATCACAAATGGTTGACCAAAGTAAAAGACCTTAAAGAAAATCCTGATTCTAAGTTATTACTACAAAAAGGAGTTGTAGCAGGTGAATTGGAACAATTAGGATTGGCTTATGCAAGTTCAAAAGGAAAAGAAACGGAAGTGACAAAAAGTTTCAATAAGTTCTTTTCAGATGCAATAACTTCTAAACCAATTGAGAAAGTTGAAACAGCGTCAGGAAATAGTAATTACGACAAATTAAAATCGGAATATGAACTTTTTGGAAAATGGAAAATATCTAACACAACTGTTAAATCAAGTTATCCATACGAAATTTACAAAAAAGGAAATGAATACATTGGAGTAATCCCACAGGACAAATTTAAAACTGAAATTCTTGAAAAGAGCGGAAATAAATATTCTGTGAAAGGGAATAAATATGGAGAATATTATATGATAACTTCAACAAAAGAAATGACCTTATTTGATAAAGATGGAGAATTGGCAAGTATGGGATATAAGGCGACAAAAGAATAAATACTTTGCCTAACAAAGTGTAAAAATAATAAGGGTTTTAGTGCTAAATTCAAAGTTAAGAGCATTGAATAAAGTCCACAAAATTTTCAATTTTGCGTATCAATTTTAAAAGATAAAATTAAAAATTTTGCTCAGTGCTAAACCGAAAATGAAGTATTTCAAAATCCCTTACTATTCTTACACAAACCGTTGTGCTCAATAAAAAAAAATGATTAAAAGACAATTAAAATTATTACTTCCAATATTGACATTTCTTCTAACATGTAATTGTGCTATTGGTCAAGGATTAACTCCTCCTGGTGGATACGAATCTATGAGTCTGACTGAATATGTGTGGAGCAAAAGTAAAAATGAGTTTATTGAAATTGAGACAATAAAGGATACTTCATTGTTTGCTTTGAATCCAAAAGGTGTTGCTTTTAAGAAAAGTAATCAAGGTTGGTTAAAAAATAATTGGAAACCAAAAGGAGATCAAACTTCAAACTTTATTACTGGTGAGTATATAGATGCCCTTAATCAAACAGTAATTGTTTATCCAGATAAAAAAGAAATTTGGTATTACTGGGGAAATGATAAAAGTTCAAATAACTATTCTAATCTCACTGTTTACAGAGAAATTAAGAAAAACAATAAAGTAATAGATTTTTATATAAAATGGAGACAAAAAGGCGGTCAGTTTGTTCCCTTTAAAATATCACAGGCATTTGAAAATGAAGAATACCAAACTGCTATAAAACTTTCGACTGAGATAACTAATAGAGGAGATTTAAAACAAGAAGAAAATGCATTACTTTTTTACATCACAGCACAATCGTTTTATAAACTTGGTGATTATACAAATGCGATAATTAATTTCAATGAAGCCGTCGATATTTGGGGCGAAAATAAAACTGCTGGCGTAACATATGTTTCTTTGGGTATTTGTGAATTTCAAATACAAAATTATGAATCATCTATAAAACACCTCACAAAGGCTATTGAAATAGGTAATTCCGAAGCATATCCAATAAGGGGTGCGGCATTTAGTAAAAACGGAAATCATAAAGAAGCCTTAAAAGATTTTGAAATAGCTGAGACATTAGGTCTAATGGATGATAGCTCTTACTATTATTATTATGGATTTAGTTACATGGAATTAGGAGCTATTCTCTACAAGAAAAATGAATATGACAATAGTAAAGTAGATTTCAGTAATGCAATAAAGCAATTTAATAAGGTTGTAAAAATTAATCCAAATAGTTGGGCAGCATTTAAAATGAAAGGAAAATGTTATGAAATGTGTGGAGATTATTCAAAAGCTATAGATTCTTATAGAAAATCTTTAGGTATAAGAGATCTTCAACCTGAAGTTGAAGGTTACATAAATAGACTAAATCGATTATTAGAAGAAGAGAAAACGAATTATGTTAGCCTAAAAAAAGAAAATGGTGTCTATAAAATTCCTGTATCACTTAATGGTGTTGTAAATATTGAATTTATTTTCGATAGTGGAGCAGGCGAAGTCTTAATATCGCCAGAGGTTGCAATGGTTCTCTTAAGCAGTAAAACTATTGCGGATGATGATAGGCTGGAAGACGGGTATTTTGAAATTGCAGATGGGAGCATTTTAAGATTGAGTAGGTTTAATATCAAGGAGGTACAGGTAGGGTCAAAAAAAATATTCAATGTGAAATGTGCGGTATCCAAAGAATTTGGAGGCGATATGCTTTTAGGTCAGTCTGTTCTCGAAAAATTAGGAAAATATACATTTGATTATGAAAAAATGAAGCTAATATTTCAATAAAAACTGAGCACAATAACTAAGCATATGGCTTGCCGATAGGCCCGCACTTCGACAAGCTATTAGATTTTTTTATATTGAAGAATCGATAATTAGTATAATATCTGAACAACCAAGAGGAGATTGGTGAACTAGTTTGACGGGTGACTTTATAGAGTCATACTGAGCATTAGTCCTCTCTTCTCTAAGGCTCGAGTATTAAGCACCAAGGCTTATTAATAGCGTTAATACCAAACCTTGTGGTCGTTTCAGAACAATTCTACATAAAATCAAACTTATGAAAAATACATAAAAAATCTTAAGCTTTGCTGTCTTGAAGAAAGCTATGATTCCAGCTATATAAATATAATTGATTTTGATAAGGAAGAGTTAGATTATACAAACTCTAATATTGGTCTTACCAAAATATTAAAAACAGAAGCTCCACTAATTAGGCTATTTGAAATAGGGAATATCAAACTAGTTATTCATGTATTATACTCAAACTATATAAAGTATAGTGTGAATGAGATTTATAAGGGGCAGACGTTATTTATTTGTTTTATAAGGTATTATTTATCACAAGATAATCAATATCTAAAAGAAAATTATTTAGACTTTGAAAATCAAATACTCCTTTTATATAGAAGGGGTTACTCCGCTAAAACAGAAGATAAAGCATTCATTAAATCTCAAGATTATAAGTCAGATTCAAGACGATTAAAATATTTGTTGCTTGCCTCATATTCCTTAAAGCTAGATGACTTTACTTTTATCCAAGCCCTATGTTGTCATATGAATTTAATAACTTGCTTAGCAAGCCTAAAGAATGATTTAAACATTGGTTTTTATAATTCTATTGACATCCAAATAACTAAATTGACAAGGTTTAGAAGTGATTATCAAAATGAAATTATTAATTATATCAGGAATAGCAGCGAGGAACATTATAAAGCTTATGACATAACACAGATTGAGAGTAACAGAGGATTGAATTTTAAAGCGTTCCATACAATGATACATCAAGTTACGTCTTGGATAAGAACGACCTTTTCTTGGATAAGTGATGATAATCTCATTAGATATTTCAATGAATTTTGTTTTAAAATAAATCGATCACAGAGAAAAGCAACTATATTCAATAATCTAATTGTCAAAATGGTGGAGGGAGACGAAATATATCAATCAGAATTAATAAGTAACTAACTACTGACCTCTATAATTTAAATTTTCAAAGCTTAATTTCAACAAAGAAAATGCATGCTAGGCATAACTCCATGGAATGTATACATGTAATAAATACGTCCAGATCTATATTAGAATTAATAGAAAAAGAATTGATTTATGATTAAACTCTTCCGAAAAATTCGCCAAAATATGATTAAAGAGAACAAAGCTTCCAAATACCTACTTTACGCCATTGGCGAAATCTTTCTTGTAGTCATTGGGATTTTGATTG
>Ga0307978_1003814_pt1 | contig 10184 bp, 7 predicted proteins | sample OrgLakmetage1056_FD_203151 | JGI IMG/M metagenome (GOLD analysis project Ga0307978, IMG submission 203151) | Saline water microbial communities from Organic Lake, Antarctica - #1056 | ecosystem: Environmental > Aquatic > Non-marine Saline and Alkaline > Saline | place: Antarctica: Organic Lake...
GGAAATATGATGACGATTGGTGATTTGGCCGAGAAGCATAACATCCAACCGCCCAGCACGATTGTGGTTGGTGAAGTTGTCAATGTATTGTTGGACAAGGACGCAGACACTGGAGCCACTGTGACGGGGTTGATTCAGAACTGCACAACTTCCTTTTACTAATTAGGCAGTGAATTGTCCTTTCTCCCGCCATTCCCACAATGGGTATTCCGCAGTGTCCCGTTTGAGCTCCACCCATGCGCCAATCACCTCCCTTTTTTGAACTACAGGAGCACGCACAGCAACGTTGCTAGAGACTACTTGGGCGCGCACACCATTTAATACATAAGATATAATCCTCGTAGACAACAGACGAGCCACGAACAAACGTCTCTTTACATAGTGTCTGTTATAGTTTGCAGCCTAGCAGCAGTTTCGAATGCCTCCAAAGAGGTACAACAGTAAGTAGTATACGGATCCAACGATGTCACCAAGCGCACAGCACAGCTCGTTCCATCTAGGCTTTAATTTCCAGTCCCTTTTCCTGCAACGACTTGAGTCTGGGTTCTGGGGGGACCTTTCCTTGGCACGCCTTGACCATTCGTCCCGCCAAGGAGATTTGGCACGTGGCGCAGTCGCCCCTGAGTGGTCGAACAAGGAAGAATGGTGGTGTGAGAATGTGTATGAGACCCACGATATACAAGAGCGCAGGGAGTCAAGGTCTACTCACTTTTTGCAAGAGTACTTGACATTAACTCCAAGTTGCTTACACGCCACGGAAAGAGGACTTCCCTCCTTAAAGTTCTTCTTCTTGCCGCCGTAGGACAAGACGGTCATGTGCAAGGACGACGAGGTCTGTTGTACAGAGGAGGATGCGGGCGAGACAACCACAAACGCCTGCGAGTTGAAGACTGCCATCAAGGCCACCAGTAGAAACAGGCTAACTTTCATCATGTTTTTCGTTTGGATGGACGACGGCAACCGATTTTGTGGAGCTTCATCCTGATCATGGTGCTGGATGCTACCAGACTACATAGGGGAGAAAGAAAGACGAATGGAGAAACATCACAACATTGAACACGTCACTGAAGAGTCTTGTATATGTTACATAAACAGATATAAACATTAGTAAAGGTACATACGACGTCTTGACCAAGCAAGCTTTCCTCGTACGTCAGTCACCTCCGAAATCAGTAGTTGAACTTATGAAACGAGCCGCCACAAGCATCTGCCAGTACAAGGTGTGAAAAGGAGCACTCTTTACGTCTGGACCATTGATATCAATACAGTATGAGGTTGTTTTGTCTCGCATCCCTTGTGGCTGTTGCCACTGCCTTTACTAGTCAGCCTAATGCTTTCACTGTCACAACGTCTGTTGTTGGAGAACGGGCGAGCTCTTCAATTGAACAGAGCAGCAGCAGCGCCCATCGCACGCGTCGTGCCACTATCGTCATGGACGGCAAGGCCAACGGTGAGTAGAGTTTTACGTGAATTTAGTACCAGGAATCTGTTACGTACGAGAGGCTCAGAAAGCGGCTCGCTAAGACCGGGAAAGACAACGTCGTTGGCTGAATATGGATCTAGAACGCTATTCTACCAGCACCCTACTCGACGCTGAGTATGAATACGCATGCCAGGGTGCTGGTTATATGGTCGTGTAGATTTGGACTAAGGATCCCGCTGGATTAAAGAGGACGACGATACGGTCCGTTCCGGATCCGGATCGGTATCTTTCGAGCGTTGGACTACTCCCCGCGGCTCTTTATTCGACATTCCACTGAGCCTGTCTCTCACGCTGTTCCTTTCCCCTGTTTCCTATAGCCCTCCGTGACCGTATCACCAGTGTTAAGAACACCCGTAAGATCACCATGGCCATGAAGCTTGTCGCTGCTGCCAAGGTCCGTCGTGCTCAGGACGCTGTCCTCGCTACCCGTCCCTTCTCGGAGACTTTGCAGTCCGTCTTTGGTGGCCTTATCGGCCGTCTCGATGGCGAAGCCGTCGATCTTCCTCTCTTGACCGTGCGTGAGGTTAAGAAGGTCACTCTCACGGTCATTACCGGAGATCGCGGTCTGTGCGGAGGATACAACTCCTTCATGATCAAAAAGGCAGAAAAACGTTACAAGGAACTCTTAGCATCTGGCATTGAAGTCGATTTCGTCTTGGTTGGAAAGAAGGGTATCACCTACTTTGAACGTCGCGGATACCCCATTCGCAAGAAGTTCGACACTGGCCAGAACCCCACCTCCAAGCAGGCCCTTGCCATCTCGGAGGAACTCCTTAATACTTTCCTTTCAGGCGAATCGGATGCCATCGAGCTCCTTTACACCAAGTTCGTCTCGCTCATTGCCTCGCAACCGAGTGTCCGTACGTTGGTCCCCTTCTCGGCAAGTGACATTACCGCCAAGGGCGACGAAGTCTTCCAGCTCACTTCGGACTCCGGAAAGTTTGGCGTGGAGCGCAGCGAGCTCGACGTTGCTGAACCCCAAGAATTCCCCAACGACATGATCTTTGAACAGGACCCGCTCCAGATTATTAACTCGATCCTTCCGCTCTACCTCAATGGACAGATCCTCCGCACGTTGCAGGAGTCTGTGGCATCCGAGCTTGCTGCCCGTATGCAATCGATGCAGAGTGCCAGTGACAACGCTGGAGCTCTTGCTAAGGAGTTGAGCTTGCAGTACAATCGTGCCCGCCAGGCTGCCGTGACGGCAGAAATCCTCGAGATTGTGTCCGGAGCCGCTGCGCTAGATTAACCACTTTTTAACTAGGTTGTGTCTTGTCTCGAATTCAGCAGCATTTGAGCGAGCGCAACGGACGTTTAGTTTTAAAAAGTATCTATATGATTCCAAAGTTACGTTGGACCAGACATGTGCGTGTAACTATCTACTAGAAGTAGCAACGCATTACTGCAGTTTGCTGGGCCGTTTGAGATGGCTGACTTTTGCGGCATTCAAGTCCATCAGATATTCTTCCGCTTCTTGGGTGGATGTTGAAAGGAGCAGTTCAGTCGATTGCTCGTCACAGCCAATCAGTGATGCCACACCAAGCGCTGCCGCTGGAAGATAAATGGCGTGGCCCACAATCATAAGTGTCGAGTCTTCTTCTACTGGTGGCGACGGTAGATCGATTGCATGAATAAGTGCTTTCACTATGGTGTGGGCGTACGCACCCAATACCACCCGGGCATCCTGACGATCGGTGATGTCGGTACAGTCGAGGTAATCTCGAAGTGGTGCGTAGGCCAGCTTTTGAAAGAGCTCACTACCGTTTGGTTGTATGGTTCCGTCGTAAATCCTTTGATCGGAACTCAAGGTTGTTGATTCCTTGGCTCCGGCGGCTTGCAGAAATATGTCGGCCGTTTCCATGGTACGTGGTGCTGGAGATACCAGGGTCAATGGGTAAAATGGTTTTAGATTATTTCCAAATGATACTCCCGCTTCTTTCGATTGCTGTCTTCCCTCGTCAGTCAGTAATCGATTGAAATCCACACCATCCTTTGCTTTGGCGGTCTTGCCGTGCCGCAAAAAACAAATTTTGGAGATCCGTGCCTCTCGTGATTTCTCAACCAAAGCGTTCGGGTCAGCAGGCTCCGTAAGACCGCTCGGTAGCCATTCATGAAAGGACGAGAAGGCGAGGTTCAGAAACAAGGGACTCCGTAGCAGGAATCGTCTAGTTGACAGCGCCATGATCGGTTTTGTGTTCGGTGATGTGCGGGATTATGATTCTTTGGGAATTTCAGAATTGCTTCTGTATTCGCGCCTTTTCTTGTTTTTGCTTGGCTATTTGCATAACGATGGATATTATGTTCAGCCTCGGGTACAGCCCGGCAGTAACTCCAGTCAATGATTCATATACAGACCGGTGCAACCAGCAATAAGACCTCAACGCCGGCCGACATGCCGTTGCCTCATCTATCGCTGGACCAGAACATCGTAGCCTAAAACCATCACACGTGATGGCCATTATTAATGAATGTCCTTTGTCTCTCCTTTCTTCTTGTAAAGCCCTCAAGCCTAGATTGTATTGAGAGCTTTAGCAGACATTCATTACACGTTTACGTACCTTAACTGAGTTCAAGATCCCGTCTCCTCTTTCGTGCTTCTTGTCTCTGCCCGCAGCCATCGCACCGTGCTTTTCGTTGCTGCTCCGTACACCCATCGCACCAACTCCCAAAATGGTCAACGACTCCGCAAGTCTCACCGTTTACCCACACCCTACTCTAGCCTGGCTTCATGAGCCGGGCCACAAGCCGACAAGCAAACATATTTTGATCGTCCAGCTCGAACTGGACGCTAACTCTTCGTCAGTTGACTCAGAGTTTGGTAAGCACGGTCATGTTTTTCTGACACTATTGCCAGCAGAATACACTGACCTACACGGGGCACCTTTCCAAATCCCCGAGCAGCCTCCCATGGATCCCTCCTCCACCAGGAGCCAACGCAAACCCAACTGCAGCCCAGTTGGCCAAAGCGCTACAACTCCACACCAACGCGTGGACAGCGTACAAGCTCATGCGAGCCACCAAACGCAACTTGCGCAACCAGCTCCTCACCGCCGCTGACAACGTATACTGGCGACGCCTCCGCCACGTTTGTCTTGGTTATAACATGTGCAGCATCCAAGACATGTTGAACCATTTGATCGAAAGTTACGGACGCTTTGCCGAAACGGAGCGCAAGGAAGTCGCAAGCCGCATGGAAGTCCCCTGGGAAGGCGGACCCCTTGAATTCGTCATTCAACAGATCAGCGACGCCGCCGATGCATTCGACCTTGCCGGCACTCCTTTATTGGCGCAACAAAAGACGGACAAGGAGCTCTACAACCTTGTGAAAGAAAGCGGCCTCCTCTCCGATGCTTGCCAGCGTTGGAGCATGTTTCCGACGGCCGACAAAACGTGGGCAGCTGCAACCAACCATTTCCAGCAGTACGCGAACGACCGCGCCAAAGAACTCACCACGGAAACTGCCGGATACCAGCGAGCAAATCACACCCAGACCAACAGCAACACTGGTACGCTTAGAGACATCACAAGCCAGCTCGCCAACCTAGCTGCCCGCAACGAGAGTCAAAACACGGAATTCCGGGCCCTGCAAGCCGAGCTTGCCGCCAACAAAGCCGAGTCTGCAGCCACTAAAGCCATGTTCACTGCGTATAAAGAAGCGAATAAGGGACGCGGGAGCAATGGAGGCGGTAGCAACAAAAACCGTTGCCGCAACAACGGCGGTGGCAACGACAACACCAACAACAGCAACGAGACTGCCAAGTACTGCTGGACACACGGTTTGTGTTACCACAGTGGTGCTCAGTGCAAAGCTCGCACGACCAAGCACCAGCCTGACGCAACGGCCACCAACACCCGCGGCGGCTGCCAAGCTGGCTTCTGAGAATCTAGGACAACAGAAAGTAACAGCAAAGAAGTAGAGTATAAACTCCACAACTGCGCTGCTCACTACTGTTCGCTCCCGTATTCGTTGTACGTCCCTACGTCAGACGTACCAACAACAACAACTGCCATCATTGACTCCGGTGCGACTAGTAATTATTGGCAATTCGATTCAACAACAACACCATGCTTTAATGTAAAACCAACAAAAAATCCTATTGCGGTTTGTCTACCCGACAAGAACCGTAGGATGACGAGCACGCACGAAGGATACTTGCGTCTACCGCACTTATCCAGAGAAGCACGCAAGACTCACTTGTTCCCCAGCATGCAAGCTTCCCTTATCTCTGTCGGACAGCTGTGTGACTCCGGATGCATCACGACTTTCAACCAGGACAAATTGGAAGTCATGTTTGACAACCATGTTGTGTTAATCGGTCACCAAAACTTCACCACAGGCATGCGGCAAGTCCAGTTACCTACTAACACAGCCGCCAGACAAGCTGCTACAGAGGATCTCCCATGACCCAACATTCTCCAACATGCTGCACATGCGGCAGTAGCTGCTGAATCAATGCCAGACCGCATTGCTTTCCTTCATGCTTGTGCTGGTTGACCAGCCATCTCGTCTTTTTGCACAGCCATCAACGCTGGATATTACACGACATGGCCCGACTTGACGTCGGCACGCGTTTGCCAGCACCTGGAAGAGCCACCCACCGCTACGGTACAAGGACACTTGGATCAACAGCGGCATTACTTACTGTCGACCAAAAAGAAACCGAAAGCAACCAAGGCCCATGCACTACCAGGGCCTGACGAAACGCCCGGTGAAATACAGCCCAAAAGCTCGGAAGAACGCTGGAACCACATCTATGTGGAATGCCAGCCCATCAGCGGACAGATCTACTCCAACCAGCCTGGCCAATTCCTTGTCGCGTCAACGAGTGGACACCAATACTTGATGGTCGCCTACGATTACGACAGCAATGCAATATTGGCGGAGCCAATGACGAGTTGAACTGGCCCAGCGTTACTCGCGGCGTACAAGTGTATCCACTAAACACTAACATCGCGTGGACTGCGACCCAAACTCCAACAACTTGACAACGAAGCGTCCACCGTCCTCAAGCAATACATATTGGACAAAGGAGTGGATATCCAGCTTACACCTGCTGGAATGCACCAACGCAAGGCTGCAGAACGTGCAATTCGAACATTCAAAAACTAAATTCGTCGCCATCCCTTGCAGTACGGATCCCGAGTTTTCATTACGATTGTGGGATCGCCTTTTGCCCCAAGCCCTCACAACCCTGAACTTGTTGCGCGGCTCGCGTATCAACCCCAAGCTTTCTGCGTATGCACAGCTCAACGGCGCGTTTAATTTCAATCGTACGCCAATGGGCCCGCCAGGCACGCGCGTATTGCTACATCAATTACCTGAAGCACGCGGAACTTGGGCACCGTATGCCGTACCCGGATGGTACATTGGACCAGCGTTCGAACACTATCAATGCTACCGGGTGTACATTACCAAGACGGCGAAAGAGCGAATCGCCAACACGCTCGTATGATATCCGTCACACGTCGCCATGCCGCAAATATCTTCCTCCGACGCCGCCACCGCAGCAGCCCGCAATTTGATTTACGCTTTGCAGAATCCTCATCCAGCTGCGCCCATCGCGCCATTAGCTGACGAACACTGAAAAGGATTGCAAAACCTGGCGGAAATTTTCCAACAAGTCACCAAACACCCCGAGCCAGCTCCGAGGGTGCGTTTCGCCGACAACAACCAAATTTACCCACCGCTGCTGGATCTCCGAGGGTGCCGCCGAGCGGCACAGTATTTACCTACACGGGCGCTACGCGCAACTGCGGCCAAGTCCGACAAGAAATTGCGCGCCAGAACAAGCAACAAGCTGTATTCCCGCCAAAGCCGGTGCTCACTAACAACAGATTTGCGCCACTTGTGGATGATTCTCCTGCGACAGTCCCTGAACCAGTGCAACCGCCCAGTTGCCCAGTAGACGCGCCTGCTTGACGCCAACCAAAAGTCACAGCAACGCCAGCACCAAAATTGAGCCCGACAACACGCCGCCCTGGGCCGCATCGCCACAACACGCGCATCAAACAGCGCTATCGCAAGCAACAGCAAGCTAGTCATGTTTTCGCTGAGCCAGGAATAACAGCTATTCCCGAGCCAATGGCCAAGTCCGTCATTGACCCCAATACAGGCGCATCCCTTGAATATAGCCATTTAATCAAGGGACCTGACGTAGAACGCTGGCAACAGGCCAACATGAATGAAATAAACCGACTCACGGACGGACGCCTAGTCAAAGGCTCCACAGGCACGAAAACAATAGGCTTTATAGCAAGGTCCCAGCTACCCAAGCATAAAAAAGCAACTTATATGCGCTGCGTCTCCAGCTACCGCCCCAACAAAGCGGATCCGTACCGCGTTCGATGGACTGTGGGTGGCAACAAAATTGAGTATGCCGGCGACACATTGACGCCAACTGCCGATCTCACCACTGCCAAAATTGTCTTCAACAGTGTCGTATCCACCCCAGACGCCGAATTCGTAACTGGCGACATCAGTGATTTCTACCTCTTCACCGACATGGAAGAAAACAAGTACATGTGGATCCCCATCCAATTTCTCAATGCCAAAGTCATTGCCGCTTACGAACTCAAAGACCTCATTGTTGACGGACGTGTCCTAGCAGAAATTAGCAAGGGTATGGACGGCCTGCCACAAGCTGGCCGCCTCGCCTACAACCACCTTGTTCTAAATCTCGGTCGCAACGGATACCATCCATGTAAGAGAACACACGGTTTATGGCGCCACATTACGCGCCCGATACTTTTCTCATTGGTGGTTGACGATTTCGGAATCAAATACTTCGGAAAACAGCATGCGCAACATGTATTTACCTCGCTGCGCGAAAACTACAAAATTACCAAAGACTAGACCGGCGAACTCTACTTGGGCATCAATTTCAAATCGGACTAAAAAAAACGCACTGTCGATCTGTCCGTGCCAAAGTACGTGTCTAAAGCACTACACAAATTTCAACATCCAGCGCCGTATCGCCCGGAGCATGCACCTCACGACTGGACAAAACCCGCCTAGTCTACGGCCAACAACAGCAATTTGTGAACCTTACGATGACTCCGCTCCTCTCGACCAAGACGGAATCAATCGCGTCCAACAAGTAGTCGGAACTTTCCTCTATTATGCAAGAGCAATTGATTCTACAGCCATGGTCGCTATCAACTCCATCTCTGGAGAACAAGCAAAAGCAACAGAAAACACAGCAAAAAAGGTCATTCGCCTCCTGAACTACTTTGCCACGCATCCAGACGTGACATTACGATACACCAAGTCAGGCATGGTATTAAAGTTTCACACTAACTTGGTCGAGCCCCGCGCACGCGGCCGGCACGGCGCACATAACTGGCTTGGCACCACACCCGTTTTCTCGATGATGAGGAGAACGGTTCAGACCGTGGTTGTTAACGATATGGGGTCGTTGCCGAGTTCGGCGAACGCGCGGCAGTCTTGGACAACAACAACGGTGCCATCAAAAGCAACGCCAGCATCATCAAACCTGTTGTATCCTCCGTTGCCGAAGCTGAAACGGCGGGATGCTTCTACAATTGTATTGATGCAATTCCAATTTGCATCGCACTCGAAAAAATGGGGCACCCCCAACCACCTACACCAGTAACTTGTGACAACTCCACAGCTGTCGGCATTGCCAACCAAACCATCAAGCAACGCCGTTCCAAAGCCATTGACATGCAATACTACTGGCTCCAAGACCGTGAGTGCCAAGAGCAGTTCAAGATTGAGTGGGCTGCAGGAGCCGACAACAAAGCTGATTACTTCACCAAACATTTCTCTGTCTCGCATCATCGCGAAAAAAGACCTGAATATTTGCACACCAATTAGTGTGCCCTTGACTTAGAGGGTGTGTTCATCCTCGGGTATAACCCGGCAGTAACTCTAGTCAATGGTCCATATACAGACCGGTACAACCCGCAATAAGACCTCAACGTCGGCCGACATGCCGTTGCCTCATCTATTGCTGGACCAGAGCATCGTAGCCTAAAACCATCACACGTGATGGCCATTATTAACGAATGTCTTTTGTCTCTCCTTTCTTCTTGTAAAGCCCTCAAGCCAAAATCGTATTGAGAGCGTAAGCAGGATAAGCGTACCATACTCGTACCTTACGGTAGTCTAGAGGTGCTAGCTAGAAGAGATAGGAAGAGTCGAAATGGGGTCTAAAGTGTAAAGAGAGCTCGTATAGTTCATGCACCGAACTACATGTCATAGTTGAGGGTGGTAACGTCTCCCAGACAAAGGTATGTTGCAGCGTCTGCAACTAGACATGATTGGATGTCAGCCACAATACTGCCCTGAACCTCCAAGATCTGTTGTTTATGATGGACTTGTACGCGTCTGTTTACGGGGGGGAAGCCGTAGTCTTCCATAGTGCCAACGACACAAGTCTCAAAGAACTGTTCAATCTGCGCAGGTGTACATTCCGCTGTATTGGCATCGTGTATTCCGGAGATGGCCCCATCAATTTGCAATGCATTCGAAGAGGCGACAATGACGGTCAGTAAGAGGAGAAAACGATTCATGGTTGTGTGCTGTTGAATAGGAGAACGCAGTTTTGACTGTTGTAAAGAGCTCTTTTCGTTTTGTGTTGGCGGATTGCGTTTTTGGAGGGATTGTGTTGGCGGATTGCATTTTTGGAGGGATTTCGAACGTATTCCGCAAACTGCAAACTCTGCCGGGTTTACAGTT
>Ga0307978_1003816_pt1 | contig 10182 bp, 6 predicted proteins | sample OrgLakmetage1056_FD_203151 | JGI IMG/M metagenome (GOLD analysis project Ga0307978, IMG submission 203151) | Saline water microbial communities from Organic Lake, Antarctica - #1056 | ecosystem: Environmental > Aquatic > Non-marine Saline and Alkaline > Saline | place: Antarctica: Organic Lake...
AGGCTGTTGGAGTGCATCCACAAGACCATTACTAGCAAGCAACGCCGTAACAAAACATGCTAATCGTAGTAATCGTACTACGTGTAGCTGCAAGAAAGATAACTGGAGTTGCATAATATGAGAGACAGAACTCCAATAGATACAGCAGTGCTTAGGTAGTTTGTAGGTGTGTTTGTAGGTGTGTAGGTCAATGTGTGCATCAACTGTTGATTGAATTTTGGACTGCTCATGTCACATCATCATCATGGTGTGTAAAGGTGTGTAAATAGAGGTAAATAAGCACCATACTAGCGTTAGCCAAAACTCATAAACTTAGCTGACCAAAACTCAATTTAGGGAATCTTAGCTTTCACTGTTGACGTCAATCCATCCAAACTTACCAACAGTAAATATAAATGTTTAAAACATTTGATCCAACGGATTATTTTTCAGCGATCTGAGGGATTATTTTTCAGCGATCAGAGACACCCCTTTTTCCATTCTATTATCAACACTTCGTTACATAATAAATAATCATACAGATACAAACAGATAACCATACGATGATTTCCCTTCAAGAAGAACGTGACAATCTCCTCCGGTATTACATGACATACACTCCAGGTGGGGAACGTGATGTCAGTCTGGATGCCGAACTCCCTGATACTTTGACGGTTCCATCTACTGAAAAAATGATTTCAATGAAACCAGGAATTTTGGTCATGGAAGGTTTGAAGAAGGACCCAACTTACAAATCGCACATTCACTTGCTTAAAGCATGTCATGATGATTTCATCACTCATCAACTTGTGAATAAGTATATGCGCACGGCGTACACCATGTTTATGGGAATTGACCCAGAGGGAGTTGTGAAGAAAAGGGGTTCAACAGTAACGGCAGCTGTCCAACAGCGCGAATTCGATGCAATGTTTTATTTTAAATGTTTGCAAGGCATACAGGATCACATTCTCATTCATGAGATGGCGTTTCCCCACAGGTCAAAAGGGTGGGTAAAGAATTTATTTCTATGCTGCAATTTGGACGATTTGGATTTTGAAGAATACAATGCATACTTCAAGTATATTGGTGAATTCTGGAGTGTTGTTTCTCAATTTGAAATCGAGGTTGGTCTTATGGAAGAAAGAAGTAACGAATTTGATGATGAGAAGAAATTCAAAGTTTTAGGTCTATGAAGGGGTGACGAGGAACCAGTGTAATATTTAAAATAATTGATCCATTTGACTATTTTGCAGTCCAAATCAGACCCTTTTCGCTGATTTTTTTACAATTACTCCTCATATAAAATACTAGTAGATTCTCATTACAAAAAACTAGTAGTAGTAATACCATACCATCACACCTAATACAATACCATACCTTCTAAAAGGAAACATGGAATCAAGAGTTCTTCAAATCTGGACTGAAACTTTAGAGGAGGAGGCAGTGGATGATCAAGTGGCTGACGAGGAGGAGGTGGTAGCGATGCCCGCATCTATCACTGCGATTGTAAAGCACATGGACGATTTGGAACCGAATGCAAGGTACTACACACGCCAGCAGGATACCCGTGGAGAATGCTCCAAAACTCGTGGCAAGCTTCGAAAGTTTGCTAAAGCGAACCCAGATCATCCTGCAATAGCACATTGGGTTCTAACGAAGAATTGGCAACCTCCAGATCAAGTTGCGCTCGATCATTTGATTGCATTGATTAAGACCATGATTAAATAAAAAAATACTAGCCCACTGATTATATATATACAAAGCTAATGTATGTATTAGAAATAATATCTGAACAGCATTTCATAAAAAATACTAACTGTATCGCAGCATATTAACAATTGATGTGCCAGTAAAAATTGATTGGAATGGATGTTTTAGACATTTTATCGATGTTCGACCATTATCTACTTAAACGATAATAAATTGTCACTCGTATTTCAACGCCAATTCCTGCAACACATCAGACCTTTTTCTAATAATTCAACGGATTGACGAACAAATACATCTATTGCTTCATACTTCTCGCATTATACACCTATCCAAAATGCCTTCATTGCAACAGGTTTCATATGAATTCTTATCATCAGAGAAACCTCAACCATCATCTGATTCCTCTCCATATGAGAACATCGCGAGTCCTCCGACACCTATGTTACTTCCGTCTTCATCGCCAACACCTAATTCACTTGCCTCTACATCCCAATTTTTGCAGAATCCTGATCATTCATTTGAAGAAGTCTATGAGTTTGTGGAGCTTGCATCAATGAACTCCCACATCTTCCGGTTTCAAGAGAGGCGACGGCATTTTATATGTTTCTTTACAAAAATATCCATTTTCAGTTATGTCATGAAGAATTGTACTGGAGCGTCCCGAAACAGTTCATGGATTGGAAAGCCATACAAAGATGTATGTTATCAGTACGATAAGCTCCTTATTTCAAATCCAATACCCAGCATTGTGAAGCAGTACAATCAATTGCTTCATATCATTCGAGGTCGCATGGAAGGAAACTTCGATGATCCTAAACTTGAAGACAACTTGTTTTGGAGAACAAGGCGTGTAAAAAATTACTATAGAAAGGTAACCAGTCATCTTACCTTTGATGATTTAAGCTCCAAAACAGAATTGAAACAGCGCGGTGGTCTGTGGAAAGAGCACAGAAAACTACTGCATTTGGCAGGTATAGAAAGGTATAGTGCCATTTAATTCAAATAATCGTTTTGGTTCCACCTATATTTTATTCAAATATACCATGGATCTTTTCCTGGTGCAAGGTTTAGCGAATCGTCTCTTCCAATTTCGCTTACCGATCTGCAAAACTCATCTAGCATATTCTCTCTTTGCACTACCATGCCTTCAAATACGTGAGGCATGCCTTCTTTTGGAGGATATCGATGTAAGAATATCCAACCAAAAAGTTTTGATTCATCGCAAGTACCTTTACGTCTGAAGATGGCGCAAGTACAGACAATCCCATAACCATCATTTGCGGAATCTGTCATTTCAGTATACGTCCCTTCTTCAATAGTCAGACGACAAAAGTTTCCCAGTGATTCCACGCATAGGGCTGGCACCTTCTTAGGGGAATCGTCAATGTCATCTTTATGTGCGATCACATTTTGTTTCCTTGACTCAATCGACTCTGATAAATCATCATTCGCCCTCCATTTATCATATTCATTTTCATCCTCCATCACTTTACTGGTCTTCTTTTTCGCTTTGGTGTCAAACTTATGTCTTCCTCGAACGGATTTCACATGATCATTGTTGATTCTTTGTCCACGTCGCAGTAGGTAATCTTCAATACCTTCGTTCTCAATCTGACTTGGCCTTTCAAATTTCACAGCATCCCCCACCTCCTTTGCTGCATGGCCTAAAATCAATTCATTTGCCATGGATCCATTCATTGCGTTACAATGAATCAGGCTGAAAGATGGAATCTCTTTCTCAAAACATATCTGTTCAAGCGTTCGTTGGTAAATTGCACTCATGCAGTGTCTATTCGGAATGTAGATGACAATCTTCTTTGCATTCAATCGAGTAGGTGCACTTTTGCATGCTGACATTACAGTCCATGTACTTTCCCTCATTGTATCCTTATAAATGGTAATGTGTCGAAATCTACCAGGTAATAAAACACAATATTCCCTGACGCGAGTCCAATCAGAGATATTATGGATAGGTCTCCAATGAAACTCAGTCTTTCCTTTTGAAATGAGTGACTGGTTAATAACAAAATTAAAGATTGCCTCAACTCCACCACAGCCAAGGACGTCTTTGAAGATATTAATGCCTTGTTTGGTATAATCCCAATGCTTTTCGAGACCATTGGTGCTATGTACCTCCATTGGGGAATGCACGGGCCCGTATCTACTATCTGCAGGAAAGTAGCATTGTTTTATATGTTGCATTCCCTTCTCATTATCAACAAATGAGAATTCCTCTTTGTAGAGGAAGAGTTCAAAAAGCGCCACAGCGAAACTCCATTCTTCGGTAGTCGGGAGTGTGTCAATAGCAAGCATAATTGCTGTCAGTGATTTTATTTCATATTCTGTTGCCTGCAATTTTCTCAGATATGTTTCCAAACTTCCTCTTGTGCCAGATGGTCTCCCGCTCCAAGCCTTTAGACGGCACTTATGGGCAAGGCAGTCAGCTTCTTTAAGTCCAAGATTTTTAGCAGCCTTTGACAGAGCTACAGCTGCATCTTTCAAAACTTTCCCACATTCGCCACCCATTTTCTTAACAATGTCGGTGAATAGAAGTAAGATACGTGATGCTCCCCCCGAATTTTCTGTTTTGTTAATATCAAAGATTGCTTGCATGAAGCTTTTATTACAATCGCTTATTCCAACTGCTCCTAATATCACTAAATTGTCTACCTCCACAGAGCATGTGTAGTCAATTTCTGCCATTAAACCATACTTTCTTGAAATTGTTGCCTGTGCTGCCTTACGCAATCTAGGAACTATGTGTCTAGACATGAATGATATATGGGACCAGCGTCCATTATCATGCTCATGAAGGTCATGGGACAAAATGATGATATCATTTGGATTATTTAAACATTCATCGTCAGATAGATTAACTACTCTATCAATTGTCATTAATCTTGCGTCAAGCCACTGCACTAGCTGTTTCTGGGAATTGCCAATTTTATTGGTACGACCTTCTTGTAATTGACGAATATTCATCTTGTGTTTGAGGTTTATGCCTGCAAGGAAATTTTCAAGTTGTTTTTTAACCTTAGTGCGACCATGAAAATCACTTATCTCGAGCGGTCCGAGGAATGTTTTTGAAACATCAATAGGCATACTAGTAACTGTTGCAATAATCCTCTTTGATGCATTTTTCTGACCAGCGAAGCTACGAGCATATTCCTTGAAGGAATTTGGCAACCTGTATTGTGTAGATTGTGTAGTACTTGCACTTGCAGGATTATGAACGTGGTGATCCCGTGCATACAAAGCCACCCACCCATCAATACGTCTCACTTGAAATGTAGCCTTGCAGCAATCTGCTGAACATCTATAATTACCTAGGCACTGGCTTGATCCCCACATTGCATACAACCTTGGAAGCTTCTGTAGTGTGGATGTATTTTTTATAAAAATAGGCGAAGACATAAAAATCCTTTCATTAATCATTGATCTGACCAAAATCTTCTCCGATGCTGAAGAAATATCACCAATAACTGATGATGGAGAACTTAGTACGCTAACCTTAATCCATTTTGCATCATTGTTGCCATGAACTGGAATAACCTCATCTGGAAAAGAAACGTTACTCATTTCTAGTTGCTAGTTACCTATGATAGATCTTTTTGTGTTAACCTCATGAACTTTTTTTTGTGACCACTGATTGGTGCACACGATACCATATGCTAGAGATTGTTGCCATCCATTCAAATGAAATACCCCCTCTACTCACAAGCTAGTTGAACCATCTGTTTAGGATACCATCTGTCAAATCAAATAGATCTTCTACTCACAAATTAGTGTCGTACATCTGTTATGGTACGACTCTAAGTTGTACCACCTGTTATAGATACTGTCTGCCATCTGCTTAAGATACCGTCTGTTATTGTATTAGTACTCGATGCTAAGGATTGTTGCCAGCCATTCAAACCAAGTAGAAGTCCTACTCACAATCAAGTTCTATGGATGATAGTGCACCATCAATTAGGATTAGTGCTACATTTGTTATCTCATCTGTTCATAAAATCACAAGATCAATAATGGTGAAACCTCTTATCGTAAATAATACGGGTAAGTACCAAACAATATCTATCGTATGTACGAATCTATACCAAAATATTCTTACGCAACTTCAACTATCTGTTACTAATAGCTGGCCTGAAGGTTGATGTTGACCTGAGCTACGACTCTGATCAACCTATTGCAAAGACTCTTTACAAAAAGAGAACTGTGATTTCACTCATCGATTCCTCTGATTCTGACAATTCTGATGTTGCTGCTGCTAATGATGCTGAAGACGAAGATGATGATGATGATGAAGATGAAGATGAAGATGAAGATGAAGATGATGATGAAGATGAAGATGAAGATGAAGATGAAGATGAAGATGAAGATGATGATGTTCATGAGGAAACACAGAATGAAGCTACAGCTGAAGATTTTTCAGTCTACTACAAGAGGAAGCGTATTGTCGACGCACGTCGTCTTGAAGCAGAAGCGATGTGTCCACCCACTGTTACCCCTATCAAAGACGATATTACCCTTAAGGAAACCCTAACTGTTGGGAGGACTGTAAAGCCTGTACACAAGCCCAAGGAACACAATCGCCTACTACGCTATGTATCTGCATGGGTTAATGAAAATTGTGAATCAAACGAACTCCTTACATTTGATTCTCTCAAGAAAACCTTCGGTCAGATGGGAGAAGTGAAGAACAAATTTATGTGTAAGAACATCTTGCGCCTTGCAAATAAGTTCCATAAAATGGTGAAAGAGGCAAGGAAGGTTTACAAATGTGCCCCCAAGACCAAGGTAAGGTTTTATCAGCAGATGTCCTGGACTACATTGGTAGCAGTCTTATATTGCTTTCCTGATGACGTGACTGGCATGTCATCAGAAGAAATGAGCATTCGTATTCCTGGAGTTGGACGCAAGCAGAATAAAATCCTTCACGACTTTGGGGGAGGCGCTTGTGCTTTATCAAATGATGAATTTGATTTTACTGTAAAAAATGCAGTAGATGACCAAGTTGGGGTACACGAAAAGAAGTTTATTCTCTACATTCTACCTGTTGACATTTACAGCTACCTAAAGAAAAAGTAAAGACAAGGGCGTATGATTTTGATGACATGTTAATAGGTGATGATTATAGTAACATGTAAACAGCCCCTATTTTGAATCCATGACATGCTCTGAGGGTGGATGATTTTCATGACATGTTAATATAATAGGTAATGATTATCGTAACACGTAATGTAAACAGCTTTAGATACTTTTTACAAACAAATCTTTCAAATCAGTTGAATTCTTCAAACCGCTAGTAGCAATCACTGTCATAGATTGATCCTCTAAGAACTTAATTTCAATACACAATCGAGATGAATGACCAGGATCATTGATTACCGAACTAGGACGAAGAAAGAGCCTGCTATCTAGCACTCGGAAGAGATGTTGGAACTTATTAGTTGCACAGTCGAAGAAGTACAGATCAGGAGCATCAGCAATGGACATGTCCTCCTTTACTGAATCCATAAAAGCTTCAGAGGTCAGGTAACCCTTATTCAAATTGGCACGTCCACCAGCAATTGTCACCATTTGAGAAAGCATGTTCTCCAGGAACGTACGAGTTAACTTGGTATGCCCTAACTGAAAGAGTTGCTTTTGAAGATTCTCAAATGATTGAGGTCTACTTTGTTTCTGCTTCTTGCTATTAAAGAAAATATGGAGAAGACTGTCCACTCTTGAATTTCCTTCGATTGTCCCATGCTTCAGCATTGATAAGGGCAAGATGCTGCTGAGGCATAATGCAACAAAGAAACATTGAAACTTTGTAGAGGATATTTTTGGGTGGAGGCTCTTGATTGTTGTCATGATAGTTGTAAATGAATTGGACGCAGCCTTCTTTCCAGTAAAATCGCACGCTGTAGATAGACGAAGAATAGCACTTGAAGTATCCTTGTAGACCTTGAGCATTTCTGATGCACTAAAACCATCACTGATTATTCGGGGCAATACTGCATTCCCTAAATTGGTTGCTTCCGGCTCAGCAGCACAGAGGACATTGAAGAGACCATGATTCAGGTACATGGCATGAAAGTGATCAACTCTTGACAGAATCTTTCCCCAAGTTCTAGCAAGACATGATGTTCCCGCACATATTAGGCCGAAATAAACACATAAGTCTATTGCATCCTTCTTGGTTAGGAGGAATTCATGAAAATGGAGTGACAGGTGGATGTGCGAAAATATGGAATAGTATCCCATGATATCAAATGCGGCAGGAGTCCCTAGAATCAACTCACTTTTTCCGAACCAATTCTCATGTCGTATAGCATGTGAAGCCTTGAAGGACAAGTGTGAAGACTGACTGAGATGTGTTGCCCGATCATGAAATGATTTCTCTGCATTTTCCCACAAAAAACCTTGGTAATCTGCAGGACACTTCACTAATGACAGGAGGTTGAGGCACACTTTGACTAAGGAGCAACTGCTGGGATCTTCAAGATATTTGGCACGTCTTGATTCTGCAACAGCAAAAGAATGCACAATATCCCTAGTGTATCCAAGAAAGTTTATGGAAACATTTCCATTTGATACACTAGGATGGAACTTGGAGATATCATGAATGGAATGTGATGGTACCAGCATGGACAATGACATTGTCACATCGTCAGAACTACAATTCATTTTGTCCATGTGGAACTGGACACCATCATTCTCGCGCAAAGAAAATGACTCTGCTATGCTGGCAGATTGTTGACTGTGGAGAGATGATGTTGAGGATTGATCCATGAAGGCAGCAAAGGACTTCCTAATTCCACCTCGAGCCTTGTTGTAGTGAGGATCCTTGTTATGATTCTTGAAAGGGTCTACGCCAAACTTTTCCTTGGCTAATGCTATACACGCATAATGTAAGGTCAGTAGCCGAGCTCGTTCATCAGTGCCAGTAGATGAAGCATCCAACTTGATATTGGGGATAGGTTTGGCCTGAGGTAACATGGAGAACCTTGCTAGATACATGGTGTGGCTTGATCTTGATTGAAGACCAAGACTAAAATTACGGGCCGATCCTCTAGACTCTGACTTTGAGGACTCACCACTGTTGATCAAAGACTCCACCATGAGCTTGCCGTATTCCAAAGAGATCTCAGGTGGTAAGTCAGTCGGTGTAAGTCGGGCATAAGAGAAGGCAAACTCAGTAGAGATGAACTTTTCACAATGAGTAGAAACAAAAGTGAAGGTGGCTTTGGAGTAGGGCATAGTTGCCACTTGCATGATGGATGACATGAGAGCAGGGGCAAGAGAAGTAGGTATTGTGCCATGGACCTTGGATCCAAATTTTTTACCAATGTAGAACTGCCAATGAACAGATGATCGTTCAATGATAAGAACTCTTGAAATGGTATGCGGGGGAGGGTATGGCTTGCTGTAGCTCTTATCCTTCAAAGCAGAATGGCCGGAACAGTCAAAAATAAGCAATGACTGTTGCTCGTAATTACATGCTGGAGTTGTTATCATGGTGGCAGCAAGGGCCATAAGATCATGAAAACTTGACGGTAGGTTATCAGTGCCAGAGGATCCAGGAAGATATGATATATAATCCTGGAGCGATGGAATGGTGGTGAAGATGGATGCAGCATGCTGGTCCAAAGGAGAAGATTGATTCATGTTGGATCGGGTGGAGGTATCAACTAATTCTTCCACAAAAGAAGGTGCATCATCAGTCATCTCAGACCCAGTATCAAATGTGAAATTTTTGTCAACAGAAATTTCAGAAAAAGAGTCTTCGCAACCTGGCCGTCTCTTAACTGCAGCAACATTCTGTATATGATTAGTGGATCCATCGCCGGTACTAAGACCAACATCGATATGCTCAGACACACGTAGTGGGCTGGCACCATCAGGATATGTCATCGTCACAGACGGAATGGAGCTGCAATCTGGGAGAATAGCTGATTGGTGCTGATGCTCTTGCTGATGCTCTGAAATACTGCTGAAATTACGCTTGTTGTTGAGAGACGCAACTAGTATGTTGAAGAAGTATGGATTAGAAGAAATATGATATTAAATATTGTATTGATAAGGAGGAACAGAGAGATATCACTTACTTTGAGATATTGAATATCGACATAGATCAATGTTGGAAAGAATGATTGAGTTGAAATCTAATTGGACTCCATTCGTTGCAGCTTCCAATAGTAGTTTTAAGTTCTGACTGTTCTGTTCAAAAATAGAATGAACATGTGAAGGACAATCAGGATTTGAGCTGGTGCAAGGTTTCATCTTGGAGTGTTGTTGATGTGTTGTTGTGTTGTTGTGTTTTGTGTTTTTGTATGTTTGTTGTGGTGAACGGAATAATAAATTATGATCGTTCAGCGATAGATTTATACAAAATTAGAAGAATTCCTATCTCGCTCATGACATGAATTTGCCACTAAATTCATTTACTAAGACAATATTCTACATACGCTTCTGGTACAAATATACTACTCTGAGCCAAAGCTCAAG
>Ga0307978_1003817_pt1 | contig 10182 bp, 9 predicted proteins | sample OrgLakmetage1056_FD_203151 | JGI IMG/M metagenome (GOLD analysis project Ga0307978, IMG submission 203151) | Saline water microbial communities from Organic Lake, Antarctica - #1056 | ecosystem: Environmental > Aquatic > Non-marine Saline and Alkaline > Saline | place: Antarctica: Organic Lake...
TGCTTAATAGATGTAGTTTAGAGGAATGTGAGACCATGCTAGTGGTCCACAGTATTATAAATAGATCTATTCAATGACACACGTCAGGCTATGAGCCATAGGCCATTCCAGAGGCCATTACAGTCCTCAGTGCTTAGAAATACCAAACGCTTTAGTCATTCCACGTCGAGTCTTGTCAAAAATTTGCCAGGAACGATGAAAGTCATAGTCGCTAATTTCGTTTTATTTTTCTCTCTTTCGAAGGTGTTCGATAAAATAGCTTATTATCTCCTATATAATTGTTTCTCTCTGTCGTACAGTGAAATCTACATTTCTAATGAAATCTGTGTTATTTCTAATGAAATCTATATTATTTCTATGGAAATCTACATCATTCTCACTGTACGTTTGTCACTGATATCAATCGAAAGAAAAAGACTCTCCAATTCGTTTGGAGAGCCTGGTGCCCTAGCCTACTTGTTGGTGACAAGGCTTAAAAGGAATCTGTGAAGTGCGCATGAATTGTACCTACAGGTTTGGCACTAATTAGAACTGCGGGTTTTATTTGACTCTTTTTCTTGTAATAGTTCTGCTGTTTTTCTGTTTTCTGTATGAGTGACGCACGAAGAAACACGTTAAAAAAATAGTCGCTGTTTCGGACCACGCATCATGCATCTCGAACCTGCATTCCACTCTTTTTACTTTGCTTCGCATCCTCGTTTTATCCAAAAAGCAGCTAAAAGTCGTTAAAATTAATAAATTGGTGCTGGTTCGCTGACAGCTCAGAACACTACGCATGCCCTAACACTAATAATCGTATCTTTCCTTAACAGTCGTGTTTGATTCAGATTTCAAGTAATAATATCATACATAGACGCAAGTAATTGCCGTCCATTGGGATACGATGGGAACAGATCCGGACGTTTGGATTGCCACCAAAACAGATGATGTAATTGTGTCATCGTTCTGATGTCTTTATTTTGGACGGAACTTCTATTTTAGTTCCTAACTGACGTGATTGATTGCACAAAATCATAATCTCCTCTCTCTCTCTCTCCTTTTCAAAAAGTGAAGACAATCAAGAGCAATCAAGACACATCTGCATCCTACAAGACTTTTGGAACATAATGGAATCCCAACGCGGGAGCGAATCATCATCATAATAGACAATATGAATATCATAGATAGACCGGTTGCACTGAATCATCTCTACGAATAAAAGAGCAGAAATATCCCATTATCGCCCATCATATCAAAATGATGAGTTATTTGCTATCCATCAGTACAGGAGCTGCCGCTTTGAAGTAAACGCTTCCACTTGTGACAGTTACAACCGCACTCATATATAGCATAATCATCCCAATGTTCATGACCAAATCCCATCCAACAGCTTGCTTCACAGCCGACGCAACGCTCCAGCCATCAGGAACAGCCAATATCACACTAAGAGCCGTCATGGTCAAAGCAGTCTTACATTTCCCTTGAAATCCTACCTTGACACTATCTCTCTGTCCTCTGGATGCCATCCACTCTCTCAATGCGCTAACAGCAATCTCCCTCGCTAGAATAATGGAACAAGGCACAGCCACCACAGCTCCATATTTACCTGCAAGGAGAATGAGTCCTGTAGAAACCATCAATTTATCAGCAACTGGATCAAGAAAGGCTCCAAACGGAGAGCAAATGTCCCATCTTCTCGCGAGGAATCCATCCAAGTAATCAGTGAAGGACGCTATGGCAAAAATGAGCGCTGAATGTATGTTCTTGTTCACATGAGTTGACAAGTAAAACTGAAGAATTAGCCCAGGAATAGCAATGCAGCGGACATATGTCAATAAGTTCGGGAGAGTGTACCAAGGGAAAGAAGGAAACAGTTTGCGAAGGTGACCAGGCTGTGCCGCTTTTGGTCCCATTCCGTTCAGTGCCTTGGAGGTGACAACAGCAGCAACGGGCTCAGGAACGGGCTCTGGAATGGTGGATTCTGGCTCAGTATTTTCTGACGATTGGGCTGATAGTTCGGTGGAAAAACTGGTCGAGGCTACTACCTCTTCATTTGATCCTCCGCGAATATTGAGGAAAGCTCTGCCTGCTCCTGCCTGATGATGAGAAGGAGAGCGAATAGTGTTTCGGAATAGAGTCTTTGAGGAGGAAGAAGTTCCAAAAGATGAAGCTGTGGAGGATGAAGCAATGAAACCAAGAAGAATAATGAGGGTTTGATTGAATAGCTTCATTGTGAAGTGATATGGCTGTGTGTCTATGATGTACGGTATGTATGTAAGTAGGTATGTATTTATGTTTGGTTGTTGGTTGGCGGTTGGCGGTTGAGATTTTTGGTGTCACCAGCGAGCGATTGAGATTGTCACTGATTGTCAATCAAGGTTTTAGACAATTTTGGATTTGGATTTAGATTGAGCTTCTTCTTCTCCTCCTCCTCTCCTTTTCTTTCCCATATTTTGGCAATTTGCAACCACTGGTTTTACTTGGACGCAATGATGATGATGATGATGATACCACTACCGAGCACCTACCAGTCTCAGGTATAAACCAATACATAGATTCACTAATAATCTAATCAAACTAAATAAATCAAGATGCATCTCATGTACTATTTGGACGGCTCTGGGAAGAGAGTATATACCCTCAAGGTGCGTCCATTGACTTTCCTAATGCAAAACCCACTAATTATTCCGCGCTCAGCGAATTGATTTTCATGGTAATACATATGTTGTAATGTTTTTCTGTTCCCATCACTCACTAACTGTCTTGCCTGCATTCATAGAAAGCAAATCCTGACAATAAAGTGACAGAAAGTGCTCATCCAGCAAGATTCTCTCCTGATGATAAATTTAGCAAGCAACGTGTTGCTTGTAAGAAGAGATTTGGCTTGTACTTGCCTGATCATCCAGCGAAACCACTATAAGCTGATAGCATGAAAAGTATGAATAGAGAGAAAGAAGGCAGGCATGGAAGCAGAGGTAGAATGAATAGCTTCAATTGGAATATTATATTGCGAAGATAAGGTCACACCAGCAGAAGGATTAGCGCAGGAGCTGTTCAGAAACGCTATTTCACCGCAGTGTGATAGGAAAAGTGGACAAGCTACAGAATATTTCAGACGCAATATTCGAGTGCAAAATGTAAACTATATAAAATGAAAATATCATTTGTTTTTCCTTTGCTATTCATAAAAAAATATTGGAGCGCAAGATGTGAACTATACAGAAAAATACCATCTGTTATTTCATTATTTGCCGTTCACAGGAGCCATGCTAGTATTCAGCATTAGATAAATTCAACCCATGAATCTATGACACCTTCTGATCCGTACCAACAAAAATCTTCTGGCAACGATATCGAGGGAGCATAAGGATCCCATAGATTATAAGGTGTTGGAAGTACGTGTGCATGCCTGACATTGTTCCCAGTAATTGTGCACTTCTCCACTATCACTCGATTAGAACCTTCCATGAATGCGAGGTCTTCAGGAATGATCCCATCGCCTTTGATTCCACTAGTAATCTTCGTCCAATCTTCCACCAAAGGTAAGTAAGACGTAGTTGCAACAATCTCTTCCAAGTCGCTAGTGATGATCCTTCCTTGTACTGCAATGCTTCCAACGCATGTTACAGAAATACCCTTTTCTCCTAATCCCTCTACAGAACATTCCGTCCTTTGCTCTACCGCCCTCAACAAACCTCGTGTTTGATCAACAAGGGCAGATTCTGGTGCCCGATGAGGTGTTCCCAAGGTTATCAAACTAGAACATCGGTCCATTGTTTCACGATAGACCGAGGTCGAACTTTGAGACAAACCACCCAAATATGATCTAGCAACCCATCCACCAATGCTATGACCAATCAAGCATACGTTAACATCATTCCCTTCTTCTGCATAAATTTCAGCAAGACCATTTTCAATAGCATCAAAGTACCAATCCAATGTTTTAGCATTGTTCAGATTTCCTGAAAAGAAGGCGGGAGTAGGGAGCTGTTTTGCTACCTTGATCCATTCAGTCCTTGGGAGGTTTGCTACTCGTCCCGAAGATATATTTGGTGATTTGGAACGTAATAAAGAGATGAGTTTTTCATAATCAGCCGGAACGCAGAATTGCGCAGGACAGATGAGGATCGCTGTCGGTTTGTCTTTGCTGGAAGAAAATGTGCTGGTGGAAGATTGAAGTTCTGTTTTGGAAGGTTTTGTGGTTGTATCGATGTGGATATGAAAATGCTGATGGCCAAAAGCTACTGTTTGAGAAATGCTTCCTGCAGCAACAACAGAAAACAAGGAAAGGGCTAAAATCTTCATTCCAATGCTTTACTTTTGTAAATTAGCCTTCACTCTCTCTCTCTCTGCCTAGCCGTAAATAGTACAGCAGTGTGATAGTCTTATAATTACAATACCGGTACAATGTACAATACAACTACGAGTATCCAAGATACAACAATCAACAATCACTATCTAACAAGAATAATGCCATGTCTAGAGATGTCTGTCGTCTGTCGTCAGTCGTCATGTCGTCATTCGTCAGCTTCATTATTTCTTACGTCTGTGATTTTGAGCGCGGCTATCCCTTCTACCATAGCCTTCCTTCTTCCTTTTCTCTCTCTGCCGTGCCTCCCTAACTCACTTCTCCTCCTCTATTACTCCTTCTTTACCGATCGATATTTAATATTTAACAAGCAAAGCAAGAAGCAAGTGAGCAAGTGAAAAGAGCAACCTACGGGAGCAACACAACAAGCGCAAGCACCAAGTTCAACACTACGGTACAAATACAAGTACTCATTAATCCAACGTCGAAGCAGACATAGCCGTTGATAAAAGGAACCAAAGAATAGTTACAATGAGTAAGTGATCGCCATCATAATTCGGAATTTTTTCAATTACCGAAACGCACTAATTTGGTCTTCTAGTTTCAGCTGAACTTAAAGAAAATTCACTGATAATCCTCGGCTGTGTGTTGAAAATGTAACGCAACTTACCTCCATTCATTTTAAACCATTCTCAGGTAATGCAGGTGTTCCAATCAAGTTGCTATACGAGGCAGAGGGTATGAAAGTTACCGTAGAGGTGAGTTTATACAGTACAAGCATATATATGCATTGCTGTTATCATTCAAATGATCGAAGCTGACCCCACCAGTTATTTCTTGGCATCTCCTATCCATAACATGAATACAATCACAACGCACAATCCACAACGCAGATGAAGAACGGAGAAATATTTAGAGGATTGCTCATCAATGCAGAAGATACAATGAATATGACTATATCTGATGTTGTCCGAACAGCGAGAAATGGACAAGTGTCCAAGATACCAACTGTGTATCTACGCGGAAGTGGTGTTCGATTTATTTCATTACCGGACTTGTTGAAGAATGCACCGGTTTTCAAAAAGGTTGTCAATATGAAAAAGAGAGCCGAGGCGAGCAGCGGAGAGGGGGGAAGTAAACGGAAACGCGAGTAGCGGGGATCTTTACTTGGGCTTTCTTGCACTGAAATAAATAAACTGTTGCGCTGATTCATTTTCTATCGCAAATATGAGCAAGATCGGATTTAGTGTATTTTATGACGAATTATCTTCCTGTATCTATGGAGAACTGTTTTGCAACCAAGTTTTTCGGCCTGACTCCCCGAATTGGAAATCCTGGTATTTGCTCTTATCTCAGGAGGGTGGTGGATATTTCTCTAAACACCATCAGTGCAGGGGGTGAAGAGGGAAACGGAGATTCAGATGAAGACCTTTTCTTAGCCATCCAGGAAAAAAAGAAAGAAATTGCTGACAACTTGTTGAATTTCCAAGGTGCAGGAAAACCTAGACCTGAATTGAAGCCAGAAGAAATTGTTCCATTGCTGATGACAGCACTGAAGTTGAATGATTTCCCAGAAGAAGACGCTGGACTTGTATCTATGTGGGAATTTGCTAGCGACACCACGAGGTATATATTTAAAAATAATGTTACCGGTGAGCTCCTATTTGGTTTTATAATGTCATCGCAGTTTGCTCTTCAATGATTTGACATTAAACTGACAAAACATCTGTTCTTCTCCAAAATAGAGTTCATTGAATCCTGTCATGAAACAATTGAAGAGTTCCCAACCTCATTCTATGGAGCTGCAATGGACGGTCTATCTTGGAACCTGGAAAGCAACTTGAGTAGAGTAGGAAGTGAAGATGGATGGATTGCTACACATGTAATGAAGACCATATCGTCAGATGGTCGAATGAGAAGGTGGCAATGGGAATTGAGGAAGAACAAGCGACCTCCGTGTCTTGGATGTTGGTACGTTGAATTAATTGGATCATCAGATAGACATGGAGATTTTGAGTCAAAAGACAGAGGAGATGGATGGTCTGATTAACGAAAGACTTGAAAGAAAACTTCAAAAGTTTTTCTAAATTTACATTACAGCAAAAGTCTCAATTGAAAATTTTATCGCTCTTGGCCTCACCCAAGAGTGCTCGTTGGACCAAACTACGGTACATGCATTATGTACTGCAAATGCACCTTGAACTTCTCCTCCGCCACCTCCGACAACGACTCGATCCTTGATAACAGCTTCTGCGTCCCGATACTTCTTTAAGTCTACCCTTCCCTTTAATATAGAAAAGTGAATATCTTGATCATTAGGCGTAATGTCAAACTTCCATCTTAGAATAACGGTTTCAAAGTCCATGACTTTGTTTTCACCAAGTTCAAACAGCCGAGATTCTAGTGTGCCTGCTCCAACAACTAAACTGGATGTCTTCGTCCAAAGTTTCCTTTCAACGATCTTAGTCTTTCCATTCGGACTGCTAGCTCCACCTTGCGTATCTTCTTCGATAGTTACTCTTTCATGTTCTTGAAGTTTCCTCTCTAACATTTTATTCTCTTCTATTACTGCTTCTTTAGCTGCTGAAGAGGCGATCGCCCATTCCTGTAAAGCTGCCACTTTCGCCTTCAACTCTTCTACTTGAGCTTTATCTGTTTTTGCACTTTCTGCCACTTCTATTCCCTCAGCTGCTCGTGCATTTGCATCCATTGCTGAACGAGTGACAAGATCAATCTCCATTTGCATCTCCGTCAAGCTCGCTGTTTTTTCTCTCATTGAACGAGAGGCATTATCGGTTTCCATTCTCGCCATCTTCAACTCTAATTGAAGATTACTCATCTTCAAATGAACTGTCACAAAAAATTTGCATTAACATTGAGCTTCAGCTGAATCTGTACTTTCTTTCATTGACTACTAGTTTAAACTTTGGACACATTGTACTTACCAGATTCTCGCTCTTTCATCGACTCTCCGTTCTGTATCTCTAGTTGAATTGATCTCTTCTTCAAGGAAGTGTTCATGCTCTCCAAATGTTCAATCCTACCTTTGGTTTGGTTCAACTCAGCCATGAGCATATTAGACACATTTTCCTCCTCGTTATTCTGTTCTGTGGCTTGCCCCACGCTCTGACGAGCCATCTCGGCAGAAGGTGCCTCGTCAGAATGTAGATTCATGAGAGCCCTGTCAAAGTTGGTCTCAAAGTCTGCAAGCAGATCCATATGTGTTGGTCTACTTGCCATTGCCTCAACACGACTATTTAGTCGATCAACCTCTTTCTTCGCTACATCTAACAGCCGTTTATATTCTAGATTCTCTTGCTTTGTATCTTTAGAAGCTTTCGAACTCCTGGCGAGAAGTATTTTAAGTTTTGCGACCTTTTCTTTGAGCATTGCACTCTCTCTCAGAATTGATTGTAGTTTCGATGACTCACGGACAGATATGCGATTGCCAAGAAGGAGCTTTGCAATTTCGTCGTTCGCTTCTTCAATATCATTGTTTGGTGTATGACGATTGATTGGTGTAGGTACTGCCCTAGGAGCTGGAACTGGTGGTACTGGGGCAGGCACGAGCTTTGGCGCTACAATAGGTAGATCTACCTTCGTGGATTCTTCTTCTTGCATTTCAGCTTGGGGCTTTGCTTCGATGTCGCCTGTGGATTGTTCCTGTGGTGCAGATGCATGACAAATTTCAATTTCGTCTTCGGTTTCGTGCCTGTCATTGAATTCTGATTTCTCAATCACGGGCTGAACTTCGTCGACCATAAATGTATCCATTTTGATCAAGTTGGACTAAATAGGGGAAAGTGGCTCCTGTTCAAAATCCTGAGCGGCAAGGTTCAAGTAATGGGAGATCAGAGCTATGCATATAGATTTCCGATTTTCAATTTTATTCGTTGTGGGTTGTGGGCATCCCTTCTTTTGTATGATATGAATATGTTTTTCGCTAAAATAAAAACTAAAAACTAAAAACTATTGATGACCCGTTAAAACATTGGATGCTGTTAACCTGTAATTAAGCTAGCTTACCAAAACATCTAAGAAATCCCTGACCTTGCTCGCTTCTCTCAAGCAGCGACTGGCTCGCTCGCTCTATTCCGACTGCATCGGTACTAGGCTCCTATGGATGATTCTTTGCATTCTCAATGTGTAGCAAAATGAAGAAAGTCATGAGATTTTGGCAAAGGGATTTAGTTTACAGATAAAACCCCTTCTATGAATTTGACAGAAACTGGTACTTCCCATCGTGTCGCACTCTATGCTTGATGTTGTGAAGTACGCATTTCGAATATCTCATACTGCGATAATACACTTTATTGCTGCAGATAGAATATACAAATCACCAGTCGGTTACAAGGTTTTTGAATGATACGCTCCACAAAAGTTCTAAATTCATCATTCACATTATACGCTACCAAGCTTGCGACCCTTGCCCTTCTTCCTCTTCTTGAGGGCATTCTCAAAACTTTTCCTCCCAACGTCACTTGCTCTGTCAGGGTCCAACCTCCTGGACAAAAATTCCGGAGCAACCAACCAATCTTCGCCACCCATCTTGGGCCATATGAATTTGAAGAAGTAATAGAAATGGCCACTAAGAATTCCCAAAACATGAGGCAATGCAGCAGGCGCTCCACCCTGCAAGACATCACTAGCCATCAATCCGTACGGCAGCGTCCAATACGGAACAGTGAAAATCAACCATTTGACTTTTTGATGTGGCATAGATCGACTCAATACGTGCAGCATAGCAGTAATCACACTAGCTCCAAAGAATGGCTGTCCAAAAAGCATGGCATATGTGGAAAGGAGCACTACCTGTCCCATCAGAAAGATCAAATGTTGAGCTGTACCATATACACGTTCGAGGGAAGAACCATATTCGAACAAATAGTACGCAGACATGAGCCATCCAATAGAAGGAGGTCCAAGGAAAGAAGCAGCAGTAATAGGACGCCAAAGTTCCAATCCATAAATGGTACGAATGGGATCAAGCCCCATGATAACTTGAGCAGTCTCATCTCCTACAATTGCTCCAAAAAGGGTTGCGATTCCAACCATTGTAATGTAGATACGAGTCAAGGGAAGAATCGCTTTGTACTTTTGCATGGTATTGTCGAGAGCTGATGGTTTCTCATCCTGTTTTCCAACTTTGGTTGCTCCAGACGCAGATTTTTTGGCATTGAGGGATGACAACGATGCGGTTTTACTGGATTTTCTGCGTTTTGCACCTCCTCTCAAATCTAGAATTGATTGGATGCTAGTGCTCGAAGGAAGGGTTGTTTTTTGGATGCCAAATGGGATGTTATTGATGTTGGCAGAAGATACATCAAATGTAGATGCCAGTAATATGGATGCCAAGCAGAGGCTGTGGAAATTCAAGGGACCCATTCTGAAACGGACTAGATGCAAATAAATTGACTCCCAGTAACAGAAACGGTGATTGGTGAACTAACTCCTGTCTGATTGCTGATTGATTGCTTTCGCGTTGTATGGTAGATGGTAGCCATTTGGTTTCTGCTCCTAGTTTTTTGTTGTTGGCTCCAATCATCGATCATCGTTCAGTGGTTCCACGAGGCGCGAAGATCAAAAGTGCGTTTCTCGAGGTTTCTCGTCTGTCCTTGCAAGAATAGATACTAGAAAGAATCACACAAAGAAAGTGTACGAGGTTAAGAGATCCACATGTCGATCGTGTCAAAGACACGTGCGACGTGGATTGAGTGGAGAAGAGATAACTAATAAATTGCGCCTCCTTTTGGGGGCTTAGATAAATATTTTTGGCGGGCTTCGCCAATGTATTCCTCACGTAACATTCAACGGAAAGGCAGTCCTAATTAGTCTTTTATCATCATCTTCTCAACGCGTGTCCGAAGTTTCCAGTAGTGCATTACTTCGTTTGG
>Ga0307978_1003818_pt1 | contig 10182 bp, 8 predicted proteins | sample OrgLakmetage1056_FD_203151 | JGI IMG/M metagenome (GOLD analysis project Ga0307978, IMG submission 203151) | Saline water microbial communities from Organic Lake, Antarctica - #1056 | ecosystem: Environmental > Aquatic > Non-marine Saline and Alkaline > Saline | place: Antarctica: Organic Lake...
CTTCCAGCTCTCTATTCTGACACACACGACTACTCTTATCTCTCTCAATAAAACCAATATCAATACCTATATTTATATTTAACTATATGCAGGTATTCGGCATTGGAGATTCCGGTCTCAAGATACAAATAGATATACAGGCCAATCCACAATCCGTAATCAATGGAACCGCTATACCCATCGACCACAGACCTTCTTGGAAGGTCGGCAAGAATCCTTTCCTCGCTGGATTGACAAAAATGGCTTTGTTGCAAAAGACGAAGTCTAACAGTAATAGTAATGGTAACATCAACAGCAATAATAATAGTAATACTGATGCAAACCAAGGCCAAGGTCAGAATCAGAACAAGCAGGTCAATCCTCCTCTGCAACAACAGCAGATGAACAATATGAATATGCACCCGCAGATGCAACCCATGCAGCCACAATATCACACGACGCAGGAAATACTCTACATATATGGAGAACATGAAGATGTACAAGGGGTCGCACACCTTACCCTTCCCCCTGGAAAAAAATTTGAACATCTTGGTATCAAGATCCAATTCGTCGGCAGAGTCGATATGGTAAGTGATCCGATCCATGACATTTTCATTATCCATCATCTGGCATAATCATCCATCATCCATCATCTGACACAACACTTTACCTACTGGCAAAGTCACAAGCGATCCATGATGGCAGATCACACTATGACTTCATATCCCTCACCAAAGAGCTGCAGCCACCCAGCACGCTCTACCAAACCCAAACATCCATCCCATTCTATTTCCGCACCGAAGCCAAACCCTACGAATCATATCATGGCCGTAACGTTCACATACGATACTTTATCCGAATTCTCGCTGAACGGAATTTCTTTCCTGCTGTTAAATCAGATAGGGACTATCTTGTGCAGCTCATCAAGGCTGAACCGAGATTGAACGAACCAATTAAAATGGAAGTTGGGATTGAGGAATGTTTGCATATTGAATTCATGTATAAGAAGAGGTATTATCATCTCAATGATGTCATTGAAGGAGATATTCATTTTATGCTGGTGAGGATCAAGATTAAATATATGGAATTGGCTGTTATTAGGAGGGAGACGTGTGGGGATGGTGTGGTGAATAGTAACAGTATTGGCAATGGGAATGGTAATGGAAATGGTAGTAATGATAGGCCTGGTATGATGAACGAAAATGGGGGATCGGTGGCGACGGAAACGCAGACTTTGACGAGGTTTGAGATTATGGATGGGGCTCCGGTGAAGGGCGAGATTATTCCTGTTAGGCTTTTCCTAGGTGGGATTCCTGCTGATTTGACTCCTACGTATAATTCGCCGAATAGCAGGTTCGCAGTCAAATACTATTTGAATTTAGTGCTGGTGGATGAGGAGGATAGGCGTTATTTCAAGCAGCAGGAGATTATTCTGTGGAGGAAGCAGCTTGGTTAGTGATTGGAGATTGAATGATGGAGTGGTTGGTGGTCAGTGTGATGTAGTTTCAACTTTGATACCGTATTGAGATGAATGGTAATGATAGTGAAACAGATAATGTGGAATCATGAAATCTGGAATTTGATTCTCAAATGATTAGAATTGCTTGTAAATTCGTAATATTCGACTCAATTTTGATTTTAAATGGAAAATGATTGAATTTGCACGGGTTCACATCTGTGCATACAATGCTATCTTATACAACTGTACTGCGTGAATAGCACTATAGTTGAAGAGGTGTGTTCAAGTAAGAAGTATTGTAGTCAAACAGCACAGTGACGATAGGACATTCACCATTTTACAGAATGATGACGATCTACAGTAGGCAAGATGCTTATAAGAAAAGAACTGAGATAAGAGACCAAGCCAACGAAGAGATCTTTACACGGTCTTGTAGATCCATCTCTAAAGTGTGCATGTATTGTAGTTTTGTAGCTATCCCCTTGATTAAAATCCCTAATATTATTAATTTATCCATCCTGCATTTATGAAAGCTTGATATTGGCAGCCTTCAAAACCTTTTCAGCCTCTTTATCGGCTGTCTTTGCATTGACCTTGCTGGCCCATTTCTCCAAACCCTTCAAATCCTGTTCTGTCTGTGTTCCTTCTCCCTCGTGTTCAATCAACATTTTCCTTTGCTCCTCGATGGCCTTGAGCAACAACTCCTTCAACTCCTCACTAGACTTGAGAGCCATATTGCGAAAACATGGGGATGTACTTTGATCCCTTTTGTCAATAATCTTTCCTACCTCGTCCCCTTTGGTAACAACGAAAACTCCTGGGAATCCATCAAATTTATCACAGTTCTTCGGAACGGTATCTATAATTGACGCGTCCGGCCATGATATAGCATACCACCACCTGAACAATAGCTCGGAAATTAATTTCCCCTTTTTGGACTTTGCATACAGCTCCGAGGAAGCTGTCTGTAGAGCATATGTCGTGGACGACGAAAATGAGTTTGATGGAGAGAGCTTCTTCTTTTTGGTTTTTGTGGCTTTCTTCTTTGTGGCGGTAGTTTTCTTTTTCGGTTTGGCCTTGGTTTTGGCCTTGACGGGTGATTTGAGAGTGGCAATGGGTTTATCGTCCTCTTCGTCACTATCTTCGTCGCTACCGCTGCCACTGCCACTATCTTCTTCTAGTTCGTCTTTCGATTGAAATTCGTTTTCTTCGGACTCCTCACTTTCGTTGTCGGATGGTTCCTTGTAGGAAGTGACGGACCTTCTCCTGGAAGTGGCGGAAGAAGGTGGAATTGTTGATTTCTTGAGCGCGGAGAGCGGAAGGTCGTCGTCACTGGATGATGATTCGGATGATGAAGTGTTGGAAAGAGACATTGTCTAATTTTGATTCGACAGTACAATCAGTTCCCTTTCTCTAGTTTGAGAATGCAAATGGCAAAGATGAAGCAATAATGAATAACGATAAAAGAATGGAGGGTGGTGAAAGATGGATTGATTCAAAGTCGGTTCACAGGGAAAAGATAGTCGCTAGTAGCTTTTATCGGTAAAAAAGAACCGAAATCAATAAAAATCCCTTTTTTCTGCTTTTTTTAGATTTTTTAACGGAAAAGCAACAAATTTCTGCAAAAAAGCTGAAAAAGTCAATTTTACCCGCTCAAATTAGAATATAACGATATTTACAACCATACACCATACAACGATACAACGAAGGATCAAGGATACAAGATACAACACACATATCCTATACAACAACACACAAAATCATAGAACAATCAGTGCTTTTCCTGATGATGGAAGGATCTGATGCCCGGCGTAGAAACAAACAAAGATCGCACCATGATGAACGGAATAAGCTCTTGAAGAAACAGTCAAAATCAACTCCATCTGCAACTGCAGCACAAGAAGCTAGAGAAATCACTTCTTCTCTTCGCCGCACGAAGACTATGATGCAACAGGAACTGAGTAGAATATCCAATGTATCAGAATCAATTAATCAGGATGGTATTACATTGAATGAAACAAAAGGTCAGCACATGGGAATGAAGGGTGGTATCAAGAGTGCCGGGGGCAGTTTGAATCGGTTAAAGTTGAAAGAGAAGGAGGATGAAATTATATTTTGGGCCAGTGTTGTTTTCTTTTATATCGCGGTGCTCTATGTGTTGTGGACACGGATACGGATACCATTTCTGTTATGGTGATTGTATTTGCTTGTTGAACAAGCAATACAATAATTGCTCTATGGGCAACCATGCAATACGCGTGAGCTACTATAGTAGCACAAGGCGCGTGAGGACTCCAGAGGGAGATTATCAGAGGCTTTGAACCCGCAGCACGCAGTTTGTTTTAAATAAATGCAGTTTATAAAGCTTGCCCACTTTAATTATGGAATTGTTAGTTCCCAGTAATATCTTACATAAGACTTGGTGTTTTGTGCATTAACGCGATATGAAACTATCAGCCTAGAGACAAAGACACATGTTTGCGTCCTACTTGCGACCCAAGTGTAAACGAGAAAGACAGTGACACTCTAGGCCCACAATGGTCAAGGATGAATACATGCTCTAAGTACATTTCTGAAAGCAATCTTGAAAATTAAATTGTCTATTGAATTTTATTGGAACTGGAAGCAAGCAGCACCCAGAACGCCCAACTTCAAATAATGTACCCATAGTCAACCCATACGAGCACATCATTGCGCAGAAAGTGCAATACCATTACTATATTCGAAAAGACTGCCATCACTAATCAACAATCGTCCCACTTCTCCTTCGTATAAAGCTCCAAACAAGTCTCGTGCAATCTCTCGTCACAACACGCAATGATTCCATCTAAATTATCAGCTTCCAATCTCCCCTTCCTATAATCTAAAGATTTCCCATACTTGTCCGATATCCTACCACCCATGACCCTCAACAATGCATCCGCTGCGGCAACGTCCCATAATGATGTACCGGGTTTTGGAAAGAACCACAGTCCCTCGTTTTCTTCACCTAATACTAATTTCATTGTCTTATAACCTGCCCCTGTTATGTACAGTGGTTGGGAGTGTATAAGCTCTTTGGCTGATAAGGAATCTATGCATTTTTGAACTACGCCTCCTCCTTTCGATTTAGATATTATGGCACGTAGCAATGGTACTCTGCTTTTGCTTTGAGAAATGATAGATGTGTCTACGTCCATGTCTGCGAAGCTTTGTATTGGGGTTTCTTCGTTCGTGGCTTCTATTGAGGCACCACCTGCGTATGAATCGGAACAGGACCCTCTACCTTGTGGTAATTGATTGCTTTGAGAGACCATAGATGCATCAGTGGTAGCATCTGCATTTTGCATGACCACGAATGAATGTGCGTCATCTACATCGACGTCTCCAGTAGCGTGTATTTGCACAGAGGATGCTTTGGAACAAAACGAAACTGAAGAAGATGTGGATGTGGAAGTAGTCGCAGAATCTGGAAAACCCTTGACGACTCGAGGAGATTTCTTTTTTGCCCGTTTGCGATCGGGTGTATTTGACGTCAATGTGCTTGCTTCTCTCGCCATTCGAAGACGTTCCAAATGATCGTTCTTGATGCAACGTTGTCTCCACAATCTTGACCTCTTCAATTCCGTGACTGACACAGATGAATCCCTGTCCGAATTCCCTATGAGGATAGAAGGCATTGATTGATCCAAATTATATCCCCCCATGACATATGCACCCCCAATCAGTGTCCCACCATATATAGCACTCGACCCGGTATTCTCAAAACAAGGTAAATGCGTTCCAACCTGGAATGGTTTGACAATGACACCAAAAACAGGTATGTTATCGACAACAATAGCCAGCAAGATTGTGACTGCTTCGTAGTATCCTTTGGCATAAGAGCTAGTTCCGTCAAGTGGATCTACAACGACCGAGACGCGTTGATGGTCTATTGTAGTGCCAGGGATATTGCTCGTGTCAGTGCTCGTACTTGCAGTGCTGATGTGATCATTTTGCTCTCGATGATATTGCATGATTTCATGAACTTTGGCAAACAATGTTGATTCTTCTTTCTTATCTTGTAGTGTATCATGGAGTGCATTTGCTTTCATTACTGACACTGGCGATGGTTCAGTTTCAGTAATTGAATTTGATACTGGATCATCACACCCTTCTATCTGATCATCATGTTCATGCATGGCTGATGTTTCATCACATGATGAATCCACTACCAAAGTTGACGATGAAGTTGGATCCAACACTGCCTGTAGAGAATCGTCCTTATAATCCTTTCGATGCATTTCCAAATCACTCTCTTCACCTACAATCCTAAGGGAAGAATGAAGAGATTTGATTTGACTATAGATAATGTATTGTGCTGCCCCGTCTGCATCCGTGACTAGGGATCCATCGTCTTTTATTCTGCTGGAAGTTTTGAGTTCTTGGATTGGTGTGGATGCTAGTAGGGTTGCGTATATGCAGTGTGTGGCGAGTGTGATGAGGTCAATGGTTTGTGATTGTACTTGTTTCTCTGTTGTTTTCTTGCTGACATTAGTACTGGCATTCATATTAGTTTTAGAACTGGTGTCGGTATTGGTGTTGGTATTGGTTTCAATATCAGTGTCAGTCCTTATATTAGAAGTTTGATGATAAGATGATGCACGTGTAGTAGTAGTAGTAGTAGTAGTAGTAGTAGTAGTAGTAGTATCAGCAGTATCGTGTGTCATACTGTTGTACTTAGCTATTAGTAGATAGTAGAGTAGAAGCAGTGTAACTGGAATTCTATGTGTGCTTGTCGGTGAAACTAAAATTGAAAATTGTGAATCTCTGGTATGATGGTAGTGAACGCGCAGTTGGTAAATAGGTAGTATAAAAGTATTGCAGGAGGCAGTTTGCGATGGAGAATGCTATTTTTATGCGCTCGTTTGTAATTTTGCGACAGTTCAAACGTAATATTGATTCTTGGATGGAGCCTTTTTACTACTCACGTAATTGGCAAGCGCACAAAGGCAATTGAAATTCGTAAGATGGATGATGATAACGATGATGATGGATGATGGTGGAATAATTGGTTGTCTTTAGTGGACGCTGTTGTCAAGAAGTGATATCAAGTAAGTGAATCTTCCAGAAAGCCACTATGTATTTACTTGACAAAAGTAATAGCAACAACCAATTAGAACAAACAGCAAACGAAAGCAAGGCACAGTTTTTAAACCGAAGAACAAAGCTAAAAAGCAACAGAAAATGTGACAGGAGGGTCGTCGGTCGACTCCTATCATCATAACATTAAGTCCCGGAATTTAGGGACTGTGACATGTGACTCTTGCAAACATGGGGCAATTATGGTAGAATAAATTAGTATGATATATATAACGTTTAGTTAAAACACGATTGAGAAGGCTTCCGATAAATTTTTGGTGAACAATGATTTTGGACGAAAACCTTTTATATTTTTTAATGGCTTACTTTGAAGAGCTATCTTCACTCAGTTGATTTTAGCTGAATATATATAACAGATTGATTGCAGATAGAGAAAGTGCAACAATAGTGACACACCACCACAAGCAGCGTTCCAATAGAGACTACACTAACTCAAGTACTCACTTACTTGGTTACTCACTTATTCGCTGCCCTTGCTTACTTCGATACAGTAGTAGACACAACACGAATCATCCCGAACACAAATAATCAACAAATTCTACTATCTACTATCTAATACTCATTGAAATAATAAATAATATAACCAAGACAGTAATGGATCAAGAGCAAGATGAACCTCGTGATGATGCAGCATCAGCAGTTACAAGTGCATCAGTGGCGTCGGCATTTACAGGAAGGCAGAGGCAATTCACCTCCACTCAAAGCAAACCACAGCCACAACCACAACCACAATCAATCCTATCCTCAAACCGTCAAACATCATCATCTTCGTCACTTACCTCATCCCTCACATCCGACGGGCATCCATCCCTCGCAATAAATATGAACATGATGGGCACCTCCATATCCACACCTGCATATGCAACTGCAAATTCGGCTTCCCTGCTTTCCACAACTCGGCATCCATCAACATCATCAGATATATACGATGCTGCACGCGTTACAAATTGGCCACGCACGAAAGCACTCGCCATTTCACAACCACACCATGCATCCTACACATGTGCAGATGGATTCACTGCACTTCATCATGCATGTACCAGACGATGTCCCCTTCCATCCGTTATTGCAGCACTCATCCAAGCATACCCGGAAGCTCTCATTGAAAAAGATATTACCAAAGGATGGACGCCATTGCATCATGCTTGTCGGTTCAAATGTAATAAAGATGGAATACATTTGTTGTTGCAGACCATTCCGGAATATGGACATTATGCTGCCAAAGTTAGGGATAGGGAAAGGGGCAGAACACCTCTTTATTATGCGATTAGATATGATGCACCCGAAGGGGTGGTGGAACTCCTCCTATCCCAAATGAATTGTATGGATATTCTCGATTGTGATAGGGATGGAATGAGTGCCCTGGGTTTGGTATGGGATCGTTGGGTGGTCAGCTTTGAAGGGAAGAGACATATGGGGATCTATGTAAAGATTGTGGAACGGTGGAAAAAAATGTATTCGGATTGTGGTGAGGATGCGGAAGCTAAGCAGAAAGCATGGCAGGTCATTCTGGAGGATTCAGTGAAATTGAGGGAACGGCTGACCGGAAAGTTGAAGGGCAATTGGGAAAAGGCAAATAAGATTTTGAGGGGAGCCTTCAAGTTCGATTTACAAGATGATGATTGTAAAGTCGAGGAAGGATCCACCACATCAGCAGCAGCATCAATTTCAAAACAAAGGAAATGGAGAATACTGCACGCGGCAGTGGCCATCAAATGCCATCCATCCTTATTCATGATGGCAGCCGTTCTGCATCCAGAACAAATGCATGAATTAGACCGCAATGACTTATTTGCAGGGGACGAACACAGTCAGCCACGGTCAAATATACAACCATTGAGTATCAGCATCGGGAACAATTCTGTCAATCCCGGAATGAATATTCAATCCGCATTGCACTGGGCGGCAAAGGCACCTGCTTCTGGCTCGGAATCGAAAATGATCCTCCACCATTTATTATTGTTCTACCCCGAGGCGGCAAAACTCAAGAACCCAAAGGATGGATCGTTGCCTCTGCATTATCTTTGTGCAAATGAATCTAAACAGCATTGGGTGCATGATGGGATACGAAGTGTTTATGAAGCATACAAGGAGGCTGCTGTTGATCAAGATCTTGATGGGCGGACTCCTTTGCATCGTGCTGCGACTCTGCATGAATCAACGCTTTACTTTGTTCCCCCTCCTTCAACATTCGTTGGTTCGCCTATGCGATCGCGTTCGTCCCCACCATGGGATGAGTCGACCGGATCTATTGTGCCAAATACACCCATCAGATCATCATCTGCCACAGCATCTGGAACTCGTTCGTCTTCCTCTACTGAACGGAATTCTGATACTAGAATTGCATCCGTAGAAGATCCTGTTGGTTCAATTATACAAAATATTCTCACTGCGCATCAAGAAGTTGCTGCTATTCCTGATGTGACGGGGAAATTGCTCATGCATTCCATTGCAGAATGTGCTGAGAATTGGGATTGGAATGTCCAAGCTGTATACGATGCTTATCCGGAAGCGTTGTCTCGTCGAGAAATTGTGACGAGGAGTTTACCGCTTCATCTGGTTTCGTCGAATTTAGATGCGAAATTGCAACTAGTACAAAAGATTGTCGAATATCACCCCCGCGCTGCATCATTGACGAATGGAGATGGAAGGCTTCCATTGCATCTTGCATGTGAAAGTGGGAAGTCATGGTATGGTGGAACGGAGGATATATACAAAGCATTTGAGAATGCGATTCAAATTGCAGAAGATACTCTGAGAAGGTGGATGCCATTGCATTTTGCTGCATCGAGTCCTTATTCCACAATGGAATTCATTGAAAAGATTATTGGTTTGGCACCCGATGTGGCTCATGCACCAGATAATCTAGGATGCACGCCATTTTACCTTGCAGTGGAGAGTGGTAAAGATTGGGAAAGAGGTGGCCTGGAATCATTATTTCAAGCAAATCCTGATGCTATAGACCTTCCAGATGCGAATGGTAAAATTCCATTGGTGGCTGCATTGTTGGCTTTCTGTCAAGATGATGGAGTCACAACGAGTCCCGACGTCGATGGCGGCACAAATGCCACCTTGATACAAGAATCTTTGCAACCCGTGGATGAATATACTACTATTACACATGCAAGTATTGATGACGTGAAAGCAAGAGGATGTCACGTTCTTGAAAACGATTCTACTCAGATCAATGTATTATATCATCTATTAAGGGCGGCGCCTCAAGTGCTGACACCAAGGGATTATTAGTACTTTGATTGCAATCTTAAGGTATCCTGATCAAGTAATTATTATTATTATACGCATTATTCATATTTGTGTACCATCTGTGCTCTGTGTACCATAGGTAGTACATGTAATGGAATTGCGATAATTTGATAGTTGTCGTTATGGCCAAGTTCTTGTATCCGATTCAGAAAGGCAGCAAGTACTGGCACGGCATCGCATCCCAGATAATGCTCTAAAGTAGTCTAAAGTGCGATGACCAAGGCCAAACTAAACGCTCACTAGTTCTGACATCATTTGGGAGGACCAGTATATCCATTATCGATATCTCTGTTTCCGAAATTGTTCCAGGGTCTAGTGAAAGTACCAACGTCCTTCATATGGCCAATAAATCCATTCAT
>Ga0307978_1003821_pt1 | contig 10176 bp, 11 predicted proteins | sample OrgLakmetage1056_FD_203151 | JGI IMG/M metagenome (GOLD analysis project Ga0307978, IMG submission 203151) | Saline water microbial communities from Organic Lake, Antarctica - #1056 | ecosystem: Environmental > Aquatic > Non-marine Saline and Alkaline > Saline | place: Antarctica: Organic Lake...
AACGTTGGATATGCATTGTGTATTGTTACGAGCTGAGGATATGTTTTTAATCCACTTTATTTTATGAGTGCGAAAAGTGAGAAGGGTGAATTCAAATTCAAAATGTGGCCATTTGAATAAGAAGCTGATTGTAGGTTTTGGAGGGTTTTGGGCTTCTTTTGGGGACTTGGGCTTCTTTTGGGGACTTGGGCTTCTGATTTGACTTTAATTGGCATCTTTGATAGTAAGAATTCATTGATTGTATTCATTATTATTCATTGAGGTCAGCAATAGATGAGATAAAAGTCCAATCATCACACGGTATACGTAGTGTACGTAGAGTCATTCGGTTTTTCTTCTTGTCCTTTTGTAGCTAGTCTCTGATTGTTCTGCTACAAATATTTTAGATTCCTAAAGATGATGATGATTCCCTGTTCTTTCTACCTCATGACATTGAGCAATTCTACGATAACGTGAGGGCCTTTGATCAATATTGGCAAACTAATTTAATTCATGAAAACAACTCACTATCAATGTAATAGCAATACTTGCTGAAACTATTAGTTGTTATTTTGTGAATCGCTCTTGACTGGCAAAGGTATATAGATTACCATCAAGTAATACCGCTCATTTGGTTAACAATTTTTCTGGATCAGACATGGAATACTTGCTTATTCAATACTGTTATTCGATAGGAGGCGAATACTTTATGATATCTCAGATGTCTGAAAAAGACCATCTCCAATAAAGTGCGCAATTTCAATTCCCGTTCCTTTATTCTTCGATCGGCTGCAATGGAACATGAGGAGGAGGGAGGTGAACATCAGAAGTGATTAAAATATGAATATAACGCTGAAAGAATGATAATCTTTACGAACAGCAAATAGATTTGCTCCTATTCATTGTGTTGCATCCTTCGCGTCACTTACATTTGTGCGCTCGACATTTTCATGACTCCCACTGCCAACGCATGCTCTTTCCCCTCCGCATAGACGACAACGCCAACTCCCTTTTCCAAGGCTGGGGCATCATCTCCATCTTCAGGCATTTCTCCGCCAGGATTGGTCAGACCGGGACACATGATATTAGCTCCTCCGAGTATGAAAGGGATAGCGCCCTGGTCAACGGTCACTTTGTTAAATCCCAGAGTAGGATATTGATGGACAAATCTCAATACTGGGAGAATTGGACCGTCTCTACTTTGGAATATGATTGGCTCGTTACCAGATAATTCAAAACCTTCATGTGGAGTACTGCAGTATAGCATTAGGTGCGGACCGACTTTGTATTGGATAAGGGGTCTCTTTTTGGGAATGAGGATGTCCAGATGTTCCTCAAGGATGAGAGGATGTGATTCTTTCAGGTTATTTTTGATTCCTCGTTGGACTGATGCCTTGACTGATGTAGAAGTTGAGATATCGTTATCTGGATCGAAACGCTTGAACATGGTGCAAAATTGTTGTTCTTGCTGTAGCTGTTTCTGATGGTCAAGTATGTGATCTTGCTATGGTATTGTTTCAGGAGTGTTTCAGAAGTCAATAGTTAGTGGCTATCATAGTGGCGCTGTTGTGCGTTGTGCTTTTCTTTGTTGTCTCATGGGTTATCTGTCAGGGTAAGGCTCCTAACCTATGAGTATCAATATGTGTTTCTTCTCTCTTCTCCTCTCTTTCTTTCTTCCATCCCTTTTATCTTTTCTCCGTTGGTTTAGGGTCAAAACGCTCCTGTATCTTTTCGCAAATGTCTCCGTGGAATTTACTTCAAGTTGCCGACGCTCCTTCTGTTTTGATGGCAAATGCATTCATAAATATTTCTTGAATACATCAAAATGAAGCTAGCCATCCTTTCCGCTCTCGTTGCATCTGCTGCTGCTTTCGCTCCTGCTTCAGGCAGCGTCAAGTCAACGGCACTTAATGCTGATGTTAAAAATCAGATTGGAGCTCAAATTCCCATTGGATACTTCGAGTGAGTTGCTACCTACTATCGATATATTATGATGCATGACGTATAATGTATGATGTAGTATAGATTCAATTGTGGATGAGAAATATCATGGGAAATGTTCGACATCGAGGCGTTGTGTATTCAATTACTCCTGATATTCGAATGCAACGGATTCGAAATAGACTTGTTTTGATTATTCAAAGAATTTGTCCATGATTCAAAAAGGCTTCCATTCCAATAAAATCTGGATCTAACACTGCAACCTATAATCTCTCGTCTACAATAAATAGCCCTCTCAATTTGATCAAGAACGGACCATATGGATCCCCCGAGGATAACTTCCGTCACTATCGTGGAGTTGAGGTAAAGCACGGACGTATTGCAATGGCAGCTACTGTTGGTATGCTTGTTCAGCAGACTACCCGCTTCGAGGGATTAATTTCTCCTTCTGCTGACCTTAAGTTTTCCGATATCCCCAACGGTCTTGGAGCATTAAACGCTGTTCCTCTTGCTGGATGGTGTCAGATGATTGTTGTTATTGGACTTCATGAGGTCTTTATTAAGCAGCGTGAGGGAAAAGCACCTGGTGATTTCGGAACTGGATACTTTGGATTCACCATGGATGATCAGAGTTCAAAGCAACTTAGTTCCTTGAGTGCAGAGGTCTCCAATGGACGCCTTGCCATGGTTGGAATTTTGGGTATGTTCGCTTCCGAGATTGTTCACGGTGGAGAAGTTCTTGCTGAAACCAAGTTATTCAGTTAAATTATAACTTGTATAGTTTTTAGGATACAATTACTTATTTTTTTTATTTTTTACTACAGGAATATTTACACATGGTGATGGTATGCCACTGAATTTGGCATTTAATACTTAAGTTACATATATGGTCTTGGCTTCGTCTCCCATTGAGTCTTATTCAATTCAGGTTGACGATAGAGATAAAATTCTTGTTCGTCTTCGATACTTTCGTCATCAGAGAAATCATCCCGACGGTTTATGTTGCTACTCTTGGAATTTACTCGCTGGACATCTGCCATATTAAAACGAGTCCGTTTCACTTTCGGTGGACTGCCCGCCGCATTATCCAATGACGATCTTCTTGGTCGTGGTGGCAAGAGCCTTGACGAGACTTCCTTAAAGTTTTGGATGTGTAGATTATTGGATGCCGTTGCTGCGTCCTTCCTCTTTGTCAATTTGGCTTGCCTATATTCTTGATAGAGGCGAGAGCGTTCTGCATCCAGCTATCAAATTGAAACAAAAAGGTAATACTTGGTTGGTTTAAAGAATTGGTGGATGCCATTTATCATGCGAATACAGGTACCTACCTTGTTTTGTTCATCGACAAGCCTGGCATTGGTGAATGCAAGGGTAAGACCAGGTTTCACAAATTTCTTCGTTACTTGCTTGTCCACCAAAAATGTCAAGATGTTCATGACCACAAAAAATGATGCTGCAATCACATTTTGCTTTTTGAGAGCCAATAGAATTGAGAAGATATTGACTTTTGTGTACACAATAGTAAATACTGAGCGATTTAGTTGGTACATGAGCTTTCCTCCTCCTTCGTATGGTTGAGCGTAAATAAAGAGTGCCTGATGCGTGTAGACCTTGACCGCAATGTAGAAAAATGCGGCACAGGTGCCAGTTACGATGGGAACGATAGCAGTGTAGACAGCTGCAATCAACAGAGCGAAAATGAATTTAGGGACAACGTCTCCCCATTCAAGGGAAACAGGTGCTTTTAGTCTCTCAATCGTCCGTTTTGACGCAGCCTCAATAGTGATCAACTTATGAATAATAAGGTGGGAAACAATCTTTGGTATTTGTGCTAGTTCAAAGAAAGTTTCAGTGCCAGCAGCAAGCAGCATGTTGTTCAAGAAGAATTGGCTAGACGTTGCAATACCAGCAGTCAAAGTTCCAACAGTTGCCTGGGGGCTCTCAAGAATTTTCGTAAAGGTCAAGAGGACTTGGTGTCTAACGATTATAATCACCAAGTTGGCAACACGATAAGCAAAATGCCACTTGTAAACGAATTGATCAATTTCTGAATGAGTCTTGAACCGAATAAATTTGGTCGCAATTATCCTGTGTTGAAGAAATGAAGTGCGTTAGACAATAAAGTTGGCATAAGACTTCATAGCATTGTGACAGGCTTATGATCTTACCGAAGTAGAATAGGAACAGGAAGCATAATGAGCTCAAGCAGCACCACAGGCAGAAATCCTTCCATGGCTACATAAATAATTGAATTTTCTTCTGGTACCCATGGAAGACTATCCTTGATCTGATCGAGATCAGAGACAACAGTAATCGTAGAAACAACGCCAGCCCAAAATAGGGTTCCAGTAAATAGAAGAAAATCACACTGCATTTTCTTAATCTTGATGACCTGCCTTTCAACTGTAGAATTCTCCCATAAAATGTCTCTTGGGTCAGGGGCGGATTCGGTCACTGTAATACAAAAGTTGGAGGAAGGTGAGAGTTTATCCTTTAAAGGAAAATCAATAAAAGTTTCGTCGTTTGACGATGGTAGTAACTTACCCATGTATCCATTCGTGCCTGTGAGATTGCACTGAAGCGCGCTTTGTTTTGCTGTTAGATTCTCGAACTCTACGAAGCCCGTATTACAGGTCAACTCTTCAGTAGTGCCAGTAATTATTCTATTAGCATAATCAAAGATATCTCTCTGTCCTTCCCGATCTTCGGCTACATTCTTTACTTGCATGATGGATCTATGCTCTTTATCGACGTCTCTATTCAATCTCTTGATTTCAGATAGAAGGTATGGTAAAGCTTTCACCTTCTTACTGCCGCAGCAAAAAGTATGCCTGGAAAGTGACATGGTTGGATCTTGCGGCCGTTTCGTACTGCTACCAACACATTTGCATGTCATACAAAACATAATACCGAAGCGTTCGGATAGCAAGCCTTCCTTTTTCAAATAGTATTGCTGTTTTGCGTGTTGATGTTTTGCATACACAGATTCATAGCGCTCAATAACTGTTTGTCTCTGTTTTATTAGTTCAGACAACTTTCGCGCATTGAGAATAATTTCTGCACGTTTCACCTGGCCTGGGAAAATGGCATCGAAGAACTGAAACAAATCTTCATCTCTTTGATGCGACTCAGGGATATATTCCACCATACACGAATTCCGATATTGATCCAGATGAAGCTGCACATTGTCTTTCGCCTTTGCAGTAATTTGCCGAGACTTGAAACTGAAGCTTCCCTCGATCTCCGTTTTTTCCTCGTTCTCAACATCTCCATTTGCCAAAAAGTCAAAACGAAGAGCGATGAATGTTTCCCATTCTATCCAATGACGACGGAGAATGAATAGAACGAATGCAACAGAATATCCGAAGGGTACCCAAATCTTTGCACTCCCAGATTCTGTTTTTGGGAAAAGTTAGCCTACGGTTATTAATCGGAGAATGTGTGGTCTATACACAGAAGCTGCTTACCTAACCTGTTCATAGTATACCTAAAGTACCCGTCTGTTTGTGTCTCAATGACCAAGTTATCACCAAACTCAATTCCATCGTAGTTGTTGGTGTAATAGGTAGGAATGAGAATCATCGATGCTATGAGAAAGGGATAAAATGTAACATCAAAGCAGAAACGCAAGAACCTAATCATCACAAATGTGTCAAGTCCGATGCATCGTAGTAGTTCCAAGTCGGACTGCACCAACGGTCTCTTTTCAGTCATCGTCTTTTTTAGGTGTCGGTTAACATAGACATCATCTGTTTGTGCAAGAGTTACAGAAAGTGGAGAACCAACAGCGGAATCTCCAGACTTGATATTATTCTGCCCACCACTGCTCCACATTTTGTTGAACAGGGACCTCGGACTCATCGTACTAATACGAGGATGATTATAAATATTCTTCCCCATCAATGCTCCCTGCTGAAAATTCAAGTATGTCAAGGGCGACGGTCTAGATGGAAGATTCAACTTTTGATCTTCATTGAAAGTAAAGACTTCAGCTTGATGCTGATCTTCTTCGTCCGCGTCAGAGATATCATCGTCTTTACGAAAGTTGCTTAAAAATCCACCACGCTGGTCATACCTCAGCTTCATGCCCTTGACCCGCCTATGAAATTCCATTTCATCCTGCATTTCTTGCTCCACAAGCGCTGCCTGGTATTCATCTAATTGCTCCTCTGATAAGTCATTTGCAAGAGCATATTCTGCGACTTCTTTCGGTAGTCTTCTGCCACTAACTTCAACTACATCAGGAGTGAGGTGTCTTTGTATTTTTAACATTTTATTAGTAGGGGAAGAGCCGGTAGTGTGATTTGAATAGTTTGCAGCCTGTGCATCTCCTGTTTGATCCTAATCAATGGAAATAAAGTATACTATGGTTAGCAGCAGAAACATGAATGGAATTTGTTGTTGAAGAGTCTATTTGCTATTTGTTCTTTTCTTGTGTCATGCGTCATGCAAGAATGATCCAATTGAGGAATCTGATAACACCTCTAGAGTAGGCACAAATGTTAATCTCGTATAGTGTACAATTACTTACCCGATAATCGTTGGTATCTTTGGGAGAGTCCAAGTCACTGGTTGGGCCATCATCCTCTCGATTTCTTCTGCCACTAGAAAAGAATCCGGACCTCCCGGGATTTCTCTGCCTCCTCCTTTCCTGTATCACATCTCGCATATGGCTAAGGTCGGAGTATTCCGAATATCGTGGTTCGTTACTAAGAAAAAGCCATTCGAAAATAGAGGTACTTAGTAACGGAGGAGGAGTCCTATGTGGCTTTGAATTTCGGCGGCGGTCAAAGACGGAAGATATGACTGGGCTTCTTCTTGCTATTTCAAACATGCCAAGGAAGATTGCGGATGTTCCTGCAGTCAAGATAAATGTCACTTGCACCTCAGCCCATGAGGCTTTGTCTTCCTCAATTTGCTCAGCCATGGCGAATGGGTGTGGAAGAAGGGTATGTGCTATCAATATATAATATATAATATTAGAAAATAGGTGGAGTAGGAGTGAAATGCTAATGCTAAACGAGAGGTTATCATTATTTAGTATTATGGTAAGTACCGTACGATTCAAAAAAGCAGTCTTGCAGAAGACATCATTATTCTAGATGTGTGTTTTCTGTTTTCGCAACAATGATCAATTTTTATGGCCTATTGAATGAGACTTGCCACTTGCCGTGTTGGGAGAAAGGTCAAGTGGTTATGGTGATTGATAATATATAAAGTGGTGCTTGTCTATGGCAGGATACGTGGGAATACATGGATCATAATATCGTATCGATCCTCGTTCACGGGGTTAAAAATGCATGAGGATAGGTTAAGAAACCCTGGAATCTTTTATAACAATTGCTAGCCCTCACAATGATGCTAATGATTAAAATGCTGCTGGTCGGCCAACACAAATTCCTTCGCATACTTGATTCCATGCCTGAAAAGGTAGGTCGAGCTTAAGACCCCGAAAATATTATATCATCCAAGTTCGATCCCTCCAAAGTCGTTGCTGAAAATCCAGATTATGAGTTATATTTGACGTATGCCATAGCCTCGATAGTCGGCAGCTGTCCTTAGGATCATCATCGCTTTCACACTGCATCTGCACATGATATGCGGATCAAGCACCTCTAAAATTGATTAAGTTCGCCCATCCATCCCCTTGTACTTTGTAGGTGATCAAAAATGATAGGTACTTCTCCGCGGGATTAAGTAAGAAGGAAAAATGCTTTCAGTTGTCGGGGACCGCGTGCTGACTAAACCACAGACACCTTCCTCACCTCTTTCCTCTGTCGTGGTCATAAAGTATAAATACACCTGCTCTCATTCGAAGTTGAACGCAGACTGTACATATGAATAATAGTACATACCTTTAAGAAAGAAGACGTGACTGTCAAAGAATACTGAGTTGTTAGGAATAATGAGCTTACGCTTACCTTGGATACGCATAATTTAAACTAGACGACGCTACCAAAGAAAGGAGACATGGCCTCATCCCGATCAGTAAAAGGTAGAACATGAGGAAACATAAAATTGCAATGTGAAGAAGATCGTGGCAGAAGATGATCACTAAATTATAAAAATACAGTCTTCAGTAAATCTAATAGGCAAATAAACTAATTTCTCGATTTTGATCGTATTGACTACGTTATTCTTGACCACATTAAATTTCCCATGCAAAATCTGTGGTGCGTTCAAATCAAACATTCATTTAATCAGCCTTCAATGGAAAGGAAATCTTGGTAATACCACTCGCCCGAATCACCATAATCTCAAGCATGTCACCAGTGTAAATATCTCTCTCTCCAGCGGTAACAAAGGCGTCCTTGACAATCTCCACAACCTCTTCTGCGGGTAAAGGTCTATCCTCGTCATTACGATTGTTGTGCTTGATAACATTATCTAATAGAGGAATCAAAAACGATTGTCCACTACCTGATGCAGTGACTGGAGTACGTTCAAATGATCCAATAGCATCATAGGAATAAACTGCACCCTTTCCCTCCGAGTCTACACCAGCAAGAACATTGAATGAATAGTATGGGAAAAATCTCTTATAGTAGAGTGTGTTACCGAGCATTTGTGCCACGGAAGGGGTGGACATTTCTTTGCGATGGTTATGATGGTATACCTATGCAAAACAATGTGAGAGTGAGCAAATGTGATGAGCAACAGACATGACACACGAGACATCAGATATAAATATCCGAGACGGTAGATACAGAATCCATTGAGTGCTTCAATCTAATATCCAGAACAAGTGCGTACCTTCATATTAATATCCAAGACACTGCGCAACTGATCAATATCAGTTTTGCACCCTGCACTTCCCAAGACGCACTTAGAAGTGAGTTCATGCAACTTGGTAACATTTCTAGAAAGAATCTGGTATCCGCTGGACAATCTCGTGTCCGCCGCTACAATGGCATAATCTTCTCCACTGATTGCGAGTGTTGTTCCTCCATTGAAATCGTATGGAGAGAAGCGTCTTTCATAAGGAGCCTCTGTGACACCATGGTCGATGTGATCTGCAGATGGATTGGCGTTAGCGTTATTGCTATTGTCGAAGGATACGGGGATTGTAGTGTCTCCTTCCGACGAGTGTACAGGCATGGCCATTTGTCCATTCTTGGCCTGGAGATTTTGGTGAGCTTGCATGTATGATGCCATGGTATTGGTGATTAAAGTGTGTGTTGCTCTTGTGATGGAAATTGTGTACTGGAGTGGTAGTATTACTGCTATTAGTTTTATTTTTTATTGCTGTCGTTGCAACTGCCTTTGTTAGCTTTGTTGCTGTCGACCTTTTCGCTAGTCTTCTTTGGCATTCTTTGTTTTTGACCCTCTCTCCTTCCTCTTTTTATCTTTTATCTTGGTTTAATTTCAAATTATCCATGTTGATTGGGAATTTACCTTTTTGAAATCAATTTTTTTCGTCACATTCTTACTATTTACAAGCACAACAGTATGATAGAGTAGTACACTAGCAAGAGCGAGCTTAATGAGCTAATAGGTCTGTGTGGTGGAAGGGAATAACCTTTTCATCAGCGTAGGAATTCAAAATGAATCCCGTACCCCGCACCCGTTGTACCAAAACTTCATATTGGTAACTGACTTCAAAAGTGAATCGTTCCTAATCATTGATCGCTTTAATGAAAACGCACTCACAAAGGAGCGAGTTGGAAAAAGTCTGGCCAATGCGATTATTCAAAGTATATTAAGAGATCTCATTTGACGAATATTTATCTGAAAAACATTTAGTCCGCTCACAGGCGATATAGTATAAAGCTATTCAACACATATTGCCTATTCTCTGTCTTCGCTTTTACTTTGAGCTTTTACTCCTTTGTTATAGATGTGGTACATGAGATGTCCATAATATTATGTGCAAAACGTTTCACTCGCCGCCGACCAACATAGTTACAACCATATTCATATTAGCTGGACGCTGATCAACTTTATTTCTGTATACCCCAAGACTCTGATTCAGTTCAACAAGTACTGTACTTATAAGCGGGCTTTAAAGTAGAAAGCACAGCCTCCCGTAAATTATACTTCAAATTCTTGGTTTCAACCACCAGTATATTACATTCGTTATAGCGAGGGCGTCGCCATCAATCATGCTTGTATTGCTGCTTGCGTATAATTTATTCGACACAAGTTTTGCATCTTCAGTTTGGATTTCCAATGTGACACAACAGTCAGCATAATGTGCAGTTAGGAGGCTATGGGTATGTTCGATATTGTTCGAAAGCAGTAAGTTAGATCTGCCTA
>Ga0307978_1003822_pt1 | contig 10170 bp, 9 predicted proteins | sample OrgLakmetage1056_FD_203151 | JGI IMG/M metagenome (GOLD analysis project Ga0307978, IMG submission 203151) | Saline water microbial communities from Organic Lake, Antarctica - #1056 | ecosystem: Environmental > Aquatic > Non-marine Saline and Alkaline > Saline | place: Antarctica: Organic Lake...
GAAGATTTTGTGGGGGCAGACGAAGACTCAGTTCGCAGTCGGACGATCGCACAAGACAGGACTTGCCAGAAGTACGCACTTTTAGCCATAAAGCACTACGCGGAGGCTTTGGGTATCGACTTGAAGCATGTCTACCAGGCATTACCTCGACTACTTTCACTCTGGTTTGATTTCACATCGATCGGGAAGAAGGCCACCGAGTCGAGCTCGAACGCAGCAGGCCTTGGCCTGGCAAGCCAGGTAAAGGCGTCAGATCTCGCGGATGCTTCAGGTAAGTCAGCTTTACTATTCTATGCTCACAAGATATAATGAGTTCGTCGTTCTAAAAATCCCTTCTGCACTTCCATTAGTATCCTTGATCGCAAATCAAGACGAGGCGAATGCATTCATGGCGAAAAAGTTCAAACAGATTCCTGCGCAGGCCTTCTACACTGCGATGGCTCAGCTGATCTCGAGAATTATCCACGACGACAAGGAGACTGCGCTCGTTGTCCGAGGGATCTTAAGACGAGTCCTTACCAAATTTCCCGCCCAAGCAATGTGGCCCCTTGCCTGGCTTCGACAGTCGAGGGATACAGAGAGGCTGAAGATAGGCGACGCTCTGTTTTACGATGCAGAGCGTGGCCTGATGAAAGGGCCCAATCAGACTTTGTTCAAAGTGCTGGTAGCGTCCAAAAGCCTTTTCAAATTCTTTCAAGACCTTGCAAAGTATCCCATTAAAGACCACTCTATCCACGCGATCAACATCAAACCATGGAAAGGCGAAGTCGAATTGAGCGAGTTTATTCCGCCCATCCAAGGTGCACTGTCCATTTCAATGCCTTCTCAAGAGAACGCCCGGTCTAGGGATCTCTTCCCTCGCCAAGTTCCCCGAATGAGGGCATTCCACCCGAAAGTAACCGTCATGGGCTCTAAAGCTCGTCCGAAGAAGCTCAGGGCTGTTGTAATCACGGTAGAGTCAAGAGACCGGCTAGGCAGCTCAAAAACTACCAATGATATTGGCGAGATCCACTTTCTCGTCAAGCAGGAAGCAAAGGGCGATCTTCGAAAGGATGCCCGAGTGCAGGATTTGAACAATGTCATCAATCGGCTAATGTCATCGTCGAATAGCTCGCAGAAAGGGTCTCGGAACCGTGGTCGACACTTGCACCTTCGCACCTTTGCAGTCACGTGTCTATCGGAAGAGACGGGCCTCTTGGAATGGGTTCCGAAAACCGAGTCACTCCGAAGTCTGGTCTGTAATTCATACAACCCACAGGCTTCTCCTTTTTCGAGCAAGCGAAGAGGGCGCCGCCTCGCAAACTTTGGCGACCCGATGCTGCGCAACAACTTTGAGAAAAAGTGCCAAGAAATGTATTTCAAGACTGGGAATCTCACCCGAGCCGCTGCTCTCTTTGAGCAGTTATGCTTGAAGCCTTATCCGCCTCTTCTCTACTGGTGGTTTGTCCAGAAGTATCACGACCCACACGCTTGGTACGAAGCGCGGACTCGATTCACTCTGAGTGCAGCAGCATGGTCTGCTGTTGGTCACGTAATTGGACTAGGAGACCGACACTCGGATAACATTCTAGTCGATACATCGACCGGGGAATGCGTGCATGTCGACTTTGACTGGTAAGTCTCATCGTGCTTCAATGCAAGAGTTTTGAATTCCAATGCGTCATCTCTAACGTTTTGTTTACGTTGCCGTTCGAAACAGCATCTTCGACAAGGGTCTCAATCTTCCCAAGCCCGAAGTTGTTCCGTTTCGTCTTACACAGAATATGTTGGATGCTTTTGGACCTGCGGGGGCGGACGGTATCTACTCGGGTAGCTTGCAAGCTGCCATGGGAGTACTACGCGACAACCGAGATACACTTCTGTCGGTCTTGGAGCCCTTTCTCAAGGATCCAGTGATCGACTGGAAACGCTATCGAAGCCAACAAAAGAGCCGAAAGGGAGGCTCAACAGAAGATCGCCAAACGAAAGAAGCAAAGCGTTCCATCAACGTGATCGATGAACGTCTGAAAGGCATCTACAACCTGCGAAACCCAAACCACCAAAAGATCCGACGAACCGATGGACTCTCCATGGATCAGCAAGACGACGAACAATCTCACTTGCTGCCGTTGTCGGTCGAAGGCCAGGTCCACAAGATGATTGCCGAGGCAACCAGCGTGGAGAATCTCGTTCAACTATACGTTGGATGGATGCCATGGGTCTAGCTTCTACTAGAGTAGTGAGTACGTTGACAGTCGGCAAACAAGCAAGATACCACGACAGAAGGCGAGTCAATCTAGGTATACCTGCTATAGCCCACATTACCTCGAGAGGATATGACATCTTTTTCTATTACACTAGCCAGAAGTCTAGTGCTGTTACTCATACCTCGTTGCAAACTCTTTACCGCATGTCGAAACTCATTTCGCGTTCTCGCATGAGCACTTCGGGCGGCTTTTGGTACTGCTGATTCAGTGCCATGGCACCCATCAACGCCGTCACCAGACCAAAGTATCCTCCCGTCAGAACGGCGCGCTGCATTGTCGAAATCCGGTAGTAGTTCGGCGGCAAGTGTCCAGGATTGTAAAATCTTTGAAAAGTCTCGTAACCACCTGTGGGGAGCAATGGAGAGAAAAGCGCGCTTAGTTAGTTCACGTTAAAAAAGCTGGAGATACAGCCCGCGAGTATACCCCAAATCGAACAAACCAGGCAACAGCCAACGACGAATGACACAATCAACGCTCTTACCTGCCAACAAAATCAAGTAAAAGAGGGGATTGTGGATTTCACCGCTATAAGCCAAGAGACCTCCAATGCCCAGGCCTGCCACACCCGCATACGGCGACAGGGCTCCCGCAATGCGCCCACCATCCATGGAACCAATTGGCAACATATTGAACAAATTAATCATGAATCCGAAATCCGCCAGCGCAAACAAGAGCTGCGAATCCGTCACGTGCGCCCCCACGGCCACTGCGGCCGCTCCGGCCGATCCGAGAACCGGTCCGCCAAAGGCCACTAGCGCATCCTCCCATGCATCTCGTGGTCTCTTGTTCATGGCAATCACGGCTCCCATAAAGGGCACAAATACCATTGGACTAAAGGGAATGCCGCGATTCATCATGACGAGCGCGTGACCCGTCTCGTGCACGGTAATCAACCCCACCATGCCCACGGCGTACGGGAGACCAAAAAACATGCTGTACGTGCCAATGGTCAGCGCCATGCTTCCGAGCGACGCCAGTTTGGTCAGTTTGAGAGCGCCCAATATATATTTGGTCTTTCCAAGCAGCATGGTGGCGGCGCCCAAGAGTCCAGCCCCTTGGGCGAGACGACCGCCTCCGGTTGGGCGCTTGCCGCCGCCGCTTCCGAAAAAGGATGAAAAGTGCGTGACAGCACCAAGCTGCGTCGATACGAGTGGAAGAATACGACTATTGGTAGCAGTGAGACGTGAACTACTGCCGTGGCGCAGCGCGGAACGAGAGCTCAGTTGCGAAAAGACGCGAATGGGAGTGCTGCGAGACGGAAGGAACGCTGATCGAAGCGCGAAACGCTGCATCGGTTCCTGAGATCGTCTTGCATGTCGAAGGAGGAGGCACTCGGCCTCTTTCTTTAGGGGAGAAGAGATGAGCGACCGAAACAACATGGTGGTACTGTAAGGCACGGCACTGCGTTCCGTTCCGTGTTAGACGCTAGACTACAATCAATACTGTGTCGGAAAGAGCAGAAGCCAGAAGCGAAGAACAACACTCAAAACTCCCTCCGCGAACTTTCGCGCCCTTTCTAAACCATCAAGGTCCGGAGATAATCCTTACGGACTTTCTACGTCTCTTTCCTACCGCCAGTTTTTCATCGCCCACGACATGCCACACCCACAAAAACACGGCGTTCTCTCGGTATCTGCCTGTTTCACCATGAGCCACTTCTCTGCCACTACTCGTCGCGCTGTGCGAACGCTCGCGCACCGTGCTGAAATTGATTGGTACGTAGAACGAATAGTGTAGTTTTCGCTGAAATTCGTAAAGAAAAGAGATCCCCATGGTCACAAAGGATCCGTATCGGACGATGTACCGCACCGCATGCGGTAGTCGGAAGCCCGCTCGTGTCGCAGCGGACGTTTGTCGGTCGAACGAGTCGAAGATTGCTAGCTCACCTTTTTTTCTCCTCCCTCCGCCATTTGCGCAAACACAGGACTCGCGAAGTCTGGACTTGCTCTCCCGAGGTGGCTGCCAAGTTCAACAAGCTTCAATCTTGGGTGGCGACTTCCGAGGCCACCCACGAAAAGTACAAGGCCCCGCCGGCTCCAGTGGACTTTTCTGGAGCCAAGGCTGCCATTCGCGACAAGGACTTGGTGGCGAGCCTCGAGGCTTTTTACAAGGCCAGCACTCCACCACCGGTGCCTCACGTCATGCCGAAAGAGGAACTTGAGGCGTCGGAGAAAGCGATTGCTTACTTGAAAGAATTGGACACGTTGCACAAGGAGTTTCTTCCCGTGTTGGAAAAGGAGATTGAGTTCCAACAGAACAACCGGACTAGAAAGGATACCACCATGGTTGACATGATGATGAACTACCCGTTGATCCACGAAGAGATCGAGGATGAGTTGGAGAGACGTGAGTGGTTCAAGGATACTGGCTACGTTGGTGCCGGTCCTGCTACCCATTAAAGAATTATTACAGATTACACTTGAAGTTACGGAGGGCGCACTAATACTACTACTACGGTACTGTATTAAATTTCAAAATAGCGCCTCCTCTTTCACGAGATGCTTATCACAGTCTGCGCGTCCGTATTCTGCCAGTCTACAAGAGACTTACTCATGTTGGTTATAAAGGTACTATGCTGTGGCGTGATCTTCTGGGTGTTTTGAGGGACGGTACCGTACGACACGCTGTGTAAATCTGGATAGAGAATGACTAGACTATTTAGACGCCACTAATGTGTTGGAAAGCGAAAAAGCAGAAAGCAGGAGTCCGAAGACGAGAGAGCTGCAGGCTACAGTAGACTACGGCGTAGACTACCGAGACTAGAGCAGAGACGACGGGAAAAAGCCGTTTCACTTACCGGTACGCGCGAGTTTTGAATTCTTGGAAGCATTTTTGCATTTTTATTCATTTTTATCAAGAGCCCGCCAGCCGCCAGCCTCTTGCCGACCGACTGTAGGACCTGCTAGTAGCTGACTGCTTCATTGTTACACAGCTGTCGCTTCTGCATCTTCTCCTTCAGCAGGAGAAGTACCAGCTACGGAGAATCTGATCGTACGATCTACACGTTTCCATTGCTTCTTGGCGACGCGGATTATGAGATGTATGAGGCTCATGGTGAGCACTACGGCTTTGAGGGCGAATTTGAGCTCACTGCACAGGGGCAGGAGAGCTTAGCAAATGGTGCATGGACGTGGGTGGCCTTTCTCTTCTTCTATATACGAAAGCTAACTTGGTTGGGAAACGGGATCTTCATTTGCAATGGTCAAGTGACTTTATTGACACGATTGACTATAATCTCATTCTGGAGATATGCGTATGGAATGATGACGACATCCTTACACACCTTCAAATACGGGCTTCACCTGAGACGACGCAAGCGGCCCACACCGTTGCTTGCGACCTTTTACTTCCATGTATGACCACATGGAAAACAATCTCTCATGTCTATCTATCGCGTGGTTCTAGTCTCCAATCGAATCACCCCCCTGTCCATTCTCTGGTCTGGCTTTATCCCGATTCTTCACACAAAGCTATACGCCAAAGCTCTTGTTTCGATACCTTTGAGTTCAACGAAGACCACTGCCGGGCGCTCGTGGCAACGGAAGCTTACCGTGACAATTTTGCGATTACATTGCAAAGCTGTCGCCTGACAACAGAAGGAGAACCAATCCTTTTTGATGGCATTCGGCGCAATCGAGGTCCAACTTCCCTCAGTCAATGCCACTTTAGCACTCGCCCCCTCGCGGAGGCTCTTCGCGGAAACACTCGAATCAAGCAACTTTCGATAAGTCTTCAAATTACTGGGGAAGAGCTTCCTTTCCTAATGCAGGCTCTGGTAAAAAACCTGGGCATCGAAGAGATAAATCTCGTTGGTATTGTTACTGATGAATGCTGGAGGATCATTTGCCAGTCGCTTGCAACTCATCCGGCACTCGAACGCCTCTTCCTGCACAATATGACGTCCTCCCATGATGCGGAGGTGATGTCTGAAGCAAGAAAGACCCACCGTACGCTGTGTCTCGTGGAGATGCTGAAGGCAAACACTGTTGTGACGGATATTAATAAGAGAGATTTTCAGTTCGACGAAACTATCTGGCGAGACGAAATCAAACCCCAATTAGAGATGAACAGGATCTGCCGGCCTCGCATCGTCGCCGTGAAAAAGACGCAGGGGACTTTGCGTGCACCGTTGTTTGCTCGGGCGTTGCATACTATTCGAGCCAACAACACTTTTCTGTTCATGATGGTCAAGGGCAACGTTGATATATTCGATGAACTCGCCCGCGTTCGTACTCGAATGTGTCGGAAGCGCACCCGATATGGCAAGTAAAGGCAGTTGATTCCCGGAGATGATGGTCGCTGTACATCGCAAAAACTGTGGTACGAGATGTATTCGCTAGGACGCGGTAAACTGAAAGATATAGGTTGTTTGGCACTAACAATTGCTTACCGTAGGTGTTTCTACGGACTCTTATAGTTGTCAGGATTCTTACCGGGTGCCCCTCGATAGCTTGATCCTGGCGATTAGCAACCAAACTAACTAGATATCGTTTCATTTACAAATGCCGCGAACGAATAAAGAAGGCGCTGGTGGCCTAGCGGGCGCGTCACGTAAAGTGTCAACCGACACGAAAAACGGATTTCAGATCCATCACATTTTTAAAGAGCCCACCCGAACCACTTCGAACCAAACCATCACCATGACCATATCGTCGGCTCTGCTCTCCCACGGCCCCACGCTGCTTCGTCGCAGCAAGGCTTCTATTTCCGCAATCCAGCAGCAAAGACTCTTTGCCTCTGCTTCGTCCTTTGACAAGGTGGGCGTGATTGGTCTCGGCTTAATGGGTCACGGCATCTGTCAAGTGGCAGCAGCTTCTGGCGTTCATTCCAGTGTCGTGGCGTACGAGCCTGAGCAGCAGTATCTCGATAAAGGCAAGGAACGCATCGAAACCTCGGTGGCCAAACTCGTTGCTAGAGAAAAGATTACACGCCAAGTCGCCGACGAGACTCTGGGACGCATCACCTACACGACGGATATGTCGGAGCTTGCCGACACGGACTTTGTCGTCGAAGCAGTCATTGAGAACATGGATCTCAAGAGAGATCTCTACTCGAATCTAGGCAATGTGTGTAAACCGGAAACTATCTTTGCGTCCAACACGTCATCTCTGTCCATTACCGAAATGGCGCAGTTCTCGGGCCGTCCCCAGAACTTTGTTGGCGTGCACTTTTTCAATCCTGTCCAGATTATGAAGCTGGTGGAAGTTATTCGTACCGAGGAAACCAATCCTGCCGTCTTTGACAGGGCTCTTTCGTGGGTCACGGACATTGGCAAAGTGCCCGTTTCCTGTGGCGACACTCCAGGTACGAAATTCTTGATTGGGGCAGTCGCCAACGAGGATAGGAAGCTGTTGTAAAAGTGTGTCTCACATGAACCTTGTTGCCTGCTTCTTTGCGTCAGGTTTCATTGTCAATCGTTTGCTCGTGCCGAGTCTCATGCAGGCCATGCTCATGGTGGATCGCAACGATGCTTCGGTCAAAGACATTGACTTGTCCATGCAATTGGGCGCTGGCCACCCCATGGGACCGCTTCATTTGGCAGACTATATTGGTTTGGATACAGCCTTGTTTATTGTAGAGGGTTGGACTGACAAGTATCCGGACGAGCCTTCCTTTGTAATTCCCAAGTGTCTTCAGGAAAAGGTGCAAGCGGGAGACCTTGGTCGCAAGTCGGGCAAGGGCTTTTATGACTGGCAAGGCGACAAACGGGGAGATCCCGTTGTCTAGAGAGCAGTTTTGGTAGCCCACCGTACTTTATACCGGTACCGTTGGGTCAGCTAGTCTTGCATAGCTCTAGCTAGAGTACGTAGATAGACTACTGTACCCTATATCGTATAAAATAACGATCGAGAAAGCGACAGGCAAACCAGCTGCTCGCGTGTTTACAAGAGAGGGATATATACCGTATATATATTCGTAAAAACCACTATAGCGTAATAATATAGTATAGCATAGTAGTATCAGGTATTGATAGGTGGGTGAGTTAGTTCAAGTTTCCAAGACCTCCGGTGTCGGTAGTCATACCCTGCAAGATGAGTCCAGCAGCGGCCCACATGGCCAAGCGTCCATTCTTAATTTCCTTGAGCTTGAGATTCTCGAGCTTGACGGCGTTCTGGCCCATTTTGAGAGGGTCGAATCCAAAGTCACCCGGGGCGCGTTCTCCACTTTCCCGTCCGGAAGTGGCGGCGATTCCGGAGATCATTTCGACAATGGTGATAAGGAGGAGGCTAAAGGCAATGTATTGGGGGTGAGCCCCCCAGAGCTGCCAAAAGGCATCCATCTGGTTCTTGGCAGTGGCCATTTCACATCCCGGAGCGGGTCCAAGGAGCTCTACCCAGAGAAATCCTGCGGTAGCGAGCATGGCGACACGACCGTGCTTGATCTCTGCCTCGCGCAACCAGTAGAGGTCAATTCCGACTCCTTCAATCTCCGAGAGACCGAGGGGGTCAAAGCCAACATCGCCAGCCATTGAACCATCGAGCTGTAGTAAGTAGCAGTAATAGTGTCAAGAGGAAAGTAGAGAGCAACGCGTGAGTATCTCTTGTCAATACTCCCTTTTTGGGTACAGTATATGCGACAATGTCCCACTCTACTACCACTGACTATGACTAGTACGGTAGTACGTGTACAGGTAGTAGTAGAGTAGGAGCAAGACTAGAGTAGACAGTAGACAGTAGACTCACCATCGCAGGACGGTTCATGAAAGGGAGCGAAACACTCTTCTCGGCCTGCAAAGTGGTCATGGCACGGCCAGATTGTTGAGCCGGAGCAAAGGCCGAGGCCGAGCCAGCAAGAAGGGCAAGAGCGGCAAACTTCATCATCGTCGATACAGGTTGAAATGAAAAGAGCACAGAGACGCGTCTTTTTGGGTTTTTGCCAACGTCCGTTCCAACAAAGAATTTTCGCCGTAGAAGCTTCGTAGCCGTAGTACACGACGTCCAGGGTATCCAAGGATCGCGAGAGATTAGTTCAACCTACCGTCTGTACGTCGCTCTCTAGACCGTATTCCTATCCGTGAGTCGAAGGAGTCGACGCGCGAACGAAGCGAGCCGCGCCATTTGCTTCCAACTTTGAAAGCGAAACGCCATGGCACTCGACACAATTCACGCACACTGTATCAATCATCAATCATCAATCATCACTACCGTACTTCATATCACTGCTCAACACACTACTCGACTTGATCATGTCGACTGCCGTAGACAACACCGCCATGGAAGTGGAGAACGTCTACAACAAGGACGTTACTACGGAGGAATCAACGACGTTGAGCCTGTCGTCGCCACAGCAGGCGCCAGTGAACGCCGTGGTCTTTACGCCAGAACTCTTGCAAATGTACTACTCGCGTCTCTTTCCCTTTTCATTTATGCACCAGTGGCTCAGCTACGGCACCAAGAACCCGCGCGTCTTTTCGCGACGAGAGTTCTCCTTTACCATTGAACCGGTACCGGGCCAAGAAATTTACATTCGCTACCAAAGCTTTTCCTCGCAACAAGAATTGGCCTCGGCCATCTTGAAGCGCCGTCCGTGCAAAATTGACATTGGCGCCGTATTTTCGCACCCACCCAAGGATCACAACTCCATTCAGACGGGAAAGTTTCATCCCGTCCAGCGCGAACTAGTCTTTGATATTGATCTCACGGATTATGACGAAGTCCGTCAGTGCGGTTGCAGCGGCGCTAAAATTTGCGGGATTTGCTGGGGATTCATGAAAATGGCCGTCAAGGTCATGGATCAGGGATTGCGGGACGATTTTGGATTTCAGCACATTGGCTGGTTTTATTCAGGCCGTCGCGGTGTCCACGCCTGGGTCTGTGACGAGGCCGCACGAGAATTGACGGACGAAGGTCGCAGTGCCGTCGCGTCGTACTTTGAAGTAAGTGCTGTGCTGCAGAGTCATGTGAAGGAGTGCAATTGCAACTGC
>Ga0307978_1003823_pt1 | contig 10170 bp, 6 predicted proteins | sample OrgLakmetage1056_FD_203151 | JGI IMG/M metagenome (GOLD analysis project Ga0307978, IMG submission 203151) | Saline water microbial communities from Organic Lake, Antarctica - #1056 | ecosystem: Environmental > Aquatic > Non-marine Saline and Alkaline > Saline | place: Antarctica: Organic Lake...
CTCCTTCCAAATGTGCACGAGGCATCGAAATCCAAAAATCGCAACAAAAAAAGGCGCATCAGAATGACATTAAGAAGTGGTCACAACGAGCCAAAGTATGTGAAACATCTTCTTCCGCAAGTCGCAATCCAAGTGCTAGTCATTTACCCGAAAATAGAAGGGTCAGAAAGACCAAGTCTGGAAAACCTGTGTGTATGCTGTGCAAACGCAAATTCGTCGATCTTGATAAACTTGAAAATCACAATTCTCTGTCTGAGTTGCACAAATTCAACCTCTCAAAAGCCCGTTCCTCTATTAACGACCCAACTAGAAGTTATCTAGACCGAGCACTCAATCGTAGAAACATGTATGATGATCAAAATGCACCTGTTGCAACAATACTAGACTCAAGTGAAATTAAAGAAATGACTGCGCCAAATTTGGAGAAAGCTCGAGAAGTATTATTAGCGGAGGCAGTTCGACCAGAGGATATTCTTGGGACAGGAAATATTGGTAATAAAATGCTGCAGAAACTAGGGTGGAAAGGAGGGGCACTTGGAAGGAATGAAGCGATAGGTGGAAGAAATGAATCTGAGATGTTGAAGAAAGACTGGGAGAGAATTGAAAAAGCTGCAAGATCTTGAACTAGTTGCAGTTATTAAAAAGAAATACTCTCATCAGTGTTATTTCTTAACATTTCCTCTTTTTGTGCCTCTAAAATTATTGTGTACAATATCATTTCATTTCCTATATTAGACGACACTCTCTTTCGAATAGTGTACTCATAAATTCACCCCAATCAACGATGAGCGTACTATATAATATCTATTCCCTTTTGTGATATGATTTGCGCTAGTTCGAAGTTAAAAAAATGAAGGGGATATTTGATTTTACAGAGAATTTATAAATTACTTGTTGTACTAATTGAATGAGGACAAAGCTATTGAGGTGGGCGGCTTCTTGCACAGCCGAAAATTAAAATTGTGGTTCAACTCATGACGTGTATGAGGGAAAAGCTATTGAGATGGGCGGCTTCTTGCACTGCCGAAAATTATAGTCGTGGTTCAAATCATGCCTTGTCATCTTCAAAGGCTTTCTCCACTGGAACTGATAAGGTAGCCGACCCAGTTTTCTGCCATGCAGCCTTGTTCACCACACTGTCCTCTCCTCCAAGTAGCCCACGGTGTCCTTTCACAGAAATTAGAAAGGTAAGAACTGCAGATCCAAAAATACTGAAACCCATAATGTTGAAAGCAGTAGAGATCTTGTCCAACTGACGAAAGCATAGTCCAAAGGCTACAGCTCCAGAGTTGCCCCCAGCTCCGACAATTCCAGAAATAGAACCAGTTGCAGCGGGGTCTACGTAAGGAACAATACCATACGTCGATCCCTCAGCAGCCTGAACCATACTAGAAAAGATTACCAAAATGAAAATTGATAATCCAAGACTCTTGGTGCGAGCAAAGATCAAAACCATGATAGCCTCAACAGTCAAGAAACATATCTGCGCTATAAGGCGACCTCTCAATCCCATCCTCGAGTTCAACTTATCAGATGTAAAACCTCCAAGTCCACGAGCAAACAAGTTCATCCATCCGAAGATAGAGGCAATAGCAGAGGCACTCTCGGTAGTTAGCTCAAACACTTCCTTGAAGTAAGAAGCAGAAGCGTTATTCATGGTCAACTCAACTCCGAAGCAACATCCGTACTGGATGAAAAGTAACCAAGTGTTCAAGTTCATTGCACCATCACGGAAGGAAGCAGAAGCAGAAACCTCTGTCATGATACCGTGTTCTTTCATCTCCTTGAAGTTACCCTTGGGGCAATCATCTGAGATCCTAGTGATAATGAAACCAGTTGCGAATCCAACAACGGCAGGAACAATAGAAACAGTACGCCATGCCATCTCAGCAGACATTCCTTGTTTGAACAAGGGGAAAAGGACAGATCCCATGACGAGCTGCGTAACTCCTCCTCCAAGGTTTCCCCATCCTCCAACAAGAGCATTCGCAGTTCCTACAATCTCCTTCGAGAACATACTGGTAGACCAATACTGGCACATAACGAAAGTGGATCCTCCAAGACCAATGAAGAAACGAGTGATCGCAAGAGAAGCAGCGCTATTCACAAGTCCAATCAATGCACAGGGGATACTTGCTCCCATCAAAACTAATCCCATCAAAGTACGTGCTCCATACTTATCACAAAGGGGGCCAAGCACGAAACGCATGACAATGGTTCCTGCCACGGAACAAATATTGGAAGTCCAGATATCCTGCTTGGAAATATCAAGACTGATCTTCACCTCAGAAAGAAGAGGTGCGATGGCAAACCAAATGAAGAATGCTACGAAGAAAGTCCACCAAGAGCAATGGAAGGCACGCATGTGAGGCCTGGAAAAGTTACAGAGCCTGATCTCGGTAGCTTTATCATCCTGGTTGGGGTCAATCTTGAGGGCGTAGGTCTTGTATTTCTTGAACTCGTAGTCCTGTGCGGTTGGAATAGAGGAAGAATGATATGTGAGAAATGACGAAGACTTGTTACCGATGGGTACTGTAGCTCCCACAATCTACATTTTCTATTCATCAATTGCAGATGAAGATGTGAAGTATAGTCACAAGAAACGCACCTTTCCTTGATCAATTTCGGTACTCATGTTTGTTTTGTTAAGATGATGTGTAACGAATTGACGATTCAAATTTTGTGAGATAAAAACATTGTAGGTTCGTGAGCGGATTTTGGCTCCTTCCGGAAGTTTTTGTCTCAAGGGTCGGTCAATGTCTGCAGAAGAAGGCGCGAACCTGATATTCTCATTTGTTGGTGCCGCGAATTTTTACTTACTCGCAGTGCCTCAGCATCAGAGGAGGGCAGAGATTGATTACTTGCAAAGTGCGGTCATTCTTTGGGAACTTTTGCTCACAATTCTATCCACGTCATCGGATCGGAACTTTCCGATTTGCCCCATGGAATAATGCTCCAGGCGCGCGCGCCCTTTAATTCCAAAATGGCCTTATGAACACAAGCCCACCGAAACCGACACAAATAAAAACTTGAAGCATAACGTTGAAGCAACTCAGACATCTTTTACACCGAGATAGACATTGTATTTCACGACCCAATTCATTGCAATAACCATCTCCAAGATTTACGATGAACTCTCTTTCTTCTGAAAGTGGCGCAGATGATGTTCAAATGCAAGACGACAATTCTTCAGCGAGTTCGTCAGATACGCCGTTTGATAGCAAAGCACAAATCGAAGAGTCTCAGCATAAAACGGCCACCAAAATATCGGAATTAACTACAGCAGTCAATGGCTTGTTTGAGAAAAATTCCGATGGACACGATGCGATCTTACATGATCCTATTCGAGTCTACGATGAAATGAGCCAAGCTTGCGCTCAGATGAAATCGACTTGGGAAGAACATCGATTAGACCTAGCATCAATTGAAAAGGAAAAAGAGGCCCAGAGCGTTGAGGACAACAAGCAATTCCGTGAGGTTTACATGAATATGGTAACGGATGCATTTTCAGATGAATTGGATGATTTGAGACACGGGATTCAGAAAGACAGTTCGACGAAGAAGAAAAAGAGTAGTGTAGATGATTCCATTCTCCAGCAGGATAACATTGTCATTCCAGAAGAACACAATAACGGTGGTGGGAATGTAGATATGGAAATTTTGGCAGACATGCTTGAGAGTGGCATGGAAGGCTGGAGTACAGAAGAAAAAGAGCTTTTACTCAAAGATTGGAACCACAGCCAAAGTGAACAATCCATCGAAGAAGGTGTAGACGATTTAACACCTCATGAACAAAACAGGAAGATAATCTTTGGAAAGTAATGGTAATCGCAATTATAATTATCAGTGAATATAAAATATAAGTGACATCCACACCTAATATTTTCCAAAGTATGATAGGATGCGCATACGACCACACTATCTACTTCACAATTGAATAGGAAGGAATGAGCATCTACTTCAACACAAAATGAGTTTCACTTCCTTTGAAAGGCCAAAAAGTTGCGATAATTCTAGCTGCAGATCTTCCGAAAACTTGGTGTGCATCGCAAAAAGGAACCGGAGCTTTAATTCGGTCATATACTTGTTTTTGGCCCTCGTGCCTACTTTCTTTTTTGACGAGATCTTGGAATAGTCAATCTTGGCTAGTTCAGTTTCAACAATATCCTTGATGAGGAAACAACAGTTTCTGTCAGGGAACGGTACCTCCTCTTTCGCACAGTAAAGCCAAGTTGCATGGGAAACCAGAACACCCAGAGCCTTTACACAATTTTGAACTTCAATGGCACAGCTTGATATGCGCGGATTCTTGTTTTTCCGTTTGTCCTCACCTGGAAACACAGCTAACCAATGACCATGTCTTACTAATACTTGGATTGAATTTTTTACTGTTACCTTGAGATTCTCCCTCGTATTACCTTGAAGGAAGCTAGCAGCGAAATTCAAGTTTGATAGGATTTTGGTCGTGGCCTCTATTTCACCTCTGGCAATTCTTTGAAGCTCAATTGTTATTGCCTTTGCTGCAAATCCCAAACTCTTGGAACAAAACTGAAGAGCTCGGGCAAGTCGATGTATCTCTGCATCAGTTGCGGTTAATATATAGCTCTCATTCGTATCAGTCGTCGTTAGCGAAAGTAGAGCCTCAAAATTAGGAGGTTTGATCATCCTAGCACTGTAACAATCTTTGTCTCTCATTGTATTTAAAACCTTGTCCAAGTACGCGAATACCAGCTCTGTTCGATGAGGTTCGTGAATTTGTGTCAGTTCGTGCACAGGGCCACTTGTGAGAAACTCGGAGAAGGATACATTTAGTTTTTCATTTGGCATATATTTCCAAGATGAAAGCGCATGTGCCAGCGCACTAAAACCATTTTGAGTTTCGTTTGATTCTAAGTTTCTCCAGCATGCATTCGCAAGCGATGAATCCATTTTGGACGTGATAGGACCATTCTCGTTTGACAGGACTTCGTCATTATCAAATGCATTATCTAAACTGCAATCTTGTGCAATCTGGATGTTAGATCCGTTGTCATTTCCATCATCTATTGATATGCCAAGCGCTGCAAATGGGTTGCTAGGATTAATATCAAATCTTACTTCCTTCCTTTTCTTTTTGACAGCATCCTTCGTCTGCAAAAAAATAGGGCATGAGAAACCAGGCCACAAAAGCGCTTTCCCAGCATGGCATTTTTCTTTGTGTAACTCTGAAAATAATGCTTCCACTACAGTTACATATGACATTTCAGCAATGTTGCTTTGAGAATTTCTCACTTTGCAAAGAACAGATTCGCAACCAGTCTCCTCATCCTTACATCCATGTACTTCAGTGATCTCAGATTTGCCCTCAGATATACCCACATCACTAGAGCATATAGGTGTGAATTCAGCACCTGTTAACCACTTTGAAGCACTCTCAATTCCACTCTCTATGAAGTGAATCTTTCCTTCATGCATGGGAACGCCTACTTCAAACTATGGAGAAACAGGATAAGATCGAAATAAGTAAATGGGGATATGTGGTAAAAACAGTTTTGTTTGGACGAAGGACTTGTCCTTACCTCTCCGTCTAGGTATGCAATGTCAACTCTATCCTCGTCAGTGTTGACTGCAGCAATGCGTCCTGGCCACCATTGACCTCCAGATAATCCATTCTGGTAGTAACATTGGACATGGTCACCAACATTGAGCACTGTGGGAGAAAGATCAAATGCAATCGTTGATGGCACAGCCTCGGTAGAGTATGAAGATGGACCAAGTGACTTATTAGGGCTGATAAGTTCCATATCATCGTTGGGATAAATATGCTCATCCTCGGTACTATCGTCCCATTTGATATTTAAAGCACATGCAAATCCAATTTCAATACTAACAAGAGTGATGGTGCCAATAAACCACATTGTGTGCTTGCCAACAAATAGATCCCGTTGCGAGAAAATCATTCTGACCTTATCCCCGACTTTCGGTACCTGTGCATTTTTTTCCAGGACATCAGCCATTGACTCTTCAACCAAGATTCGTTTCGTTGCAGCTACGGGATTTACGTCCAGGAAAGGAGTCTCTCCCTCGCCATTATTTGGAAGCGCCACGAGCATCTTCTTCTCTTTTTGGGCAGAGGGCGCAAATGGTATCGTTATTTGCTCCCCTGTCAATATGGCACACTTTCGAATAGTCCTACTTGACTTTCTCACAGTCTTGACTTCCTTTATCGCAACCACCCTCTCTTCTTCCACTTCCTTATTGTTATCCTGCATATCCTTACCATCCTCCTCCTGATTATTATTGTCATCCTGCTGCCACTCTTGATCATTTATTACCTTGATCCTCTTGACATGCATACATTCTTTTTCCTTCTCGACCACCTCCAGCGCCCCCTGAGTCTTTTCTTTCACAGCCACGAGCCTGTACACGCACTGACAACCATTGATACAAATAGCCTCTTCACCTTTTTTCTTCTTGGCATACTTTCCCTTTTGCTTTCCCTTTTGTCCACGATTCTGCACACCAACGCCATCATCATCATCATCATCATTATTCTTCGTATTATGTTGATAATGATAGGCATCGAAAACGATCGAATCGCCCACCTTCAGCATGATCTGTTCATTCCGTTTCAGCATGTGAACGTGTTCCGTCAATTCCCGCCTTGATAAGACATTAGTGTGGATTCGTGCTTTAATGATTAGAATAACGTTGTTACCCTTATTTTCGATGGTTATGGAAGGGGAATTATGCTGATGATATTGAATGACATCATGGTAGGTGGGAGGAACATCTGTGTATTTTGCTTTGGGAGGAGTGATGGATGTGACGAGGACTTGTTTCCTGGAGACCCCGCTTTCTGTCATGGGTATGTTGAGTGATACTTTGTTGGGTATTTGTTTGGTTTCGTTTCTGCCTAGGGTTGCATTGGGAAACAAGTGGAATAGATGTCCCAGTCTATTATTGTCCTTGTTATTTGTATTGTCTTGATCATTGTCTGTATCATTGTCATTAGTATGAGATGAAAGGGAATGAGCGAGTTGGGCAAGGGTGGTGGTGGATCGTATTTGAACGAGTGCCATTTGTTGAATGCAATTGTGTGCTTGGCTCTGATCCTCGTTCTCATTCAGAAATTCTGCTACATCTGGCTGTAATTTCCGTTTCTTGGTGGTGATTGCAATGATATCACCATCGCTGTCATCGGCAATATCAATAGCATCAGTATTAGCATCAACATCTGCATTTACATCAGCAGTGGTACTACGCGTAGTGCGCTTCGTGGATCTAGCAAGGGCATCAGTGTGAGTTTTGTGGATGGTATTTGGATTCAATTTTCCCAGGGCGACTTTGGCTCCTTGACGACCCCTGGTAGTTCTTCTTGTTGTTGCTACTGGCGCTGCTGCAGTTCTTGTTGCAGCTGTTGCTCTAGTTACTGTTTGTTTGGCATCATCATTGGAATCACCTGAATTTATGTCACTTTTAGAAGGTGAAAAGTATTGAAGAATGGATTTGGAAGCCTTGGCAACAATGCGACTCTTGATTGGTGTTTTCTTGATTGATTTTGAGGAGCGCGTCTTTCTTGGCATGGTTGATGATGCTGTTTGTGTTAATATGGATGTTAATATTGATGCGCAGTACGAGTACATGTGTGATTATTTATAAATGATGTCTGCTGATGTTGGTATTTTTGCGTCCATCCAACGAACACCATTGGATCAATTTGGCCCCCATAGCAAAATTTGGAATGGAACAATAATGGCGCAGATGGGGGCCTAAGTGAAAACTGGCGCGTCCATCTTCCTTCATCTCTTTCTCTCATCTTTCCTTTTCATTCTTCTTCTTTTATTCATTGTAACCTGAACCTGGAACCTGAAACCTGAAACCTGAAACAACACAAGAAGAAAAAACACAAGAACGACAAAAAACAAAAAAGTAACAAGCCTCAACAAGCTGCAACTGGTAGCTTCAATTGTAGAGACCAGAAACTAGAAGCTAGATCTACTATATTATACTGACTACAGACTATTGAATACCGGATAAGTAGTAGATAGGGTGCACAATTTACAGTATACATACTAGCTAGTAACTAGCTGGGTGCCAATAATACGAACCATGAAGGGAACAGAAACGAGAATAACTGATCCCCATACAATTACTGCATCAGATATTAATCCTGATAGTGACGATGCGATGATGGATGATGTAGAATCAGGTGCATCCATATTGGAAAGGGGAATCGATGTGAATACTGGCATTGATACTGGCGTTGACATGAATAATATTATGGATGACAGCCATCATCATGCTGGCCATGAAACGTCACTATTAGAAACAGAATTAGGAAACGATGGCAATACCAATATTGATATTGACACCATTGCTGCACCATCAATACAGCCACCATTACTATCACCATCACCATCAATTCAAGAAAGGGCTAACATGAAAGCATATTCATGGAGACCGCCTACCCCACCTCCATCGCCACCAAAAACAAATAGTAATAGCAACAACAACAATGGAGACTTTAATAAAATATTCACTTTCAAAGGCATTGGAATAGGAATGCCTTCGCTCTTCCGGAAGAAAACATCGAATATTGCAGTCCATCCTAATCAAACCAATACCGATGGTAACAGTATCAGCAATAGAAATAGCAGTCCTCACAGGCTTGCGGATGAAAGTCTCCTCTTGACCAACGAGAGTGATCCGCACAATCTCACGCACGATTACATCTCTACTGGGGATACTAATGATACTGATAATGAGTATGATATACGCACACAAACACAAATACATACACATGCGCGAAATGTCCCTCGCAAACATAACCCGTACAAGCATCAAAGTAGAATATCCAAAACAATTCACGCTCTCCTTCCAACATCCCCTAGACCTGAATATGATGATACACAATCTCAACAAAACGATCAATCTTCCACTTATCAAATGATGAAATCGCAACATGGAGCAAGCACGCGGCAGAGCAAGAATTCACTTTCGGCCATTACCAATCTCCCACCCGATCAATCATCGTTTTTCTATAATGGCATGGACCAGCTTCAACTCCAACGATCATCAGATTACTCCTCTTCCTCTTCTAATAGAAAATCATCTTCTTCCATCTCACCCTCCAGCGATGACTACTTCAATCATCAAACTAGACGCAACTTCATGGAAAAACATGCCCTTCTGAATGCATCCTACAGCCGTCCATCCATATCTTCTTCCAATTCGTTAAAAGATGAACAAGAGCATGCGCAAGAAGAAGATTATTTTCAAGACAATGATTCCTTCGATTTGTCGACCTTATTCACGTTCGGGATGTCGCACGCGAATAGGGATCGGCACGATCGCCAACGCTTCCAGCAGCGGAACGAACAGCCCATCATGGCAGATATTCGTAAGAGTAGTTTGAGCTATATGAGAAAGGGGAGGATGGAGATGAGGGTCCCGGGCGATAATGTGAGATTGGTCATGGATGAGTTTTTAGATGCGGGAATATTGAGTGTGGAAGTCAATTCGCATTCGGAGTTTGAGCTGGAACCCCAGAGTTGCAGTGGGGGTGAGAATGACCGTGATGGTGACGGCAAGAGAAATAGGATGAATGGAAATGATCGTGATGACGAAAACGAAAACAAATATTCCAATAGAGGTACCAGTTCAGGTTTGGAGGGTACTGCTATGAGAACAGTTGGAGAAAGTTCGTCGTTGGAGCAGCAAGAAACGGATATCGAAACTGGCGCTGTCAGTGTCATTGAGCAGCGCGCACATATAGAACGAAGCGGGTTGATTCAATTATCTGAATCTAGGCAGCAGAAACAAGCTGCTGGAGATTTAAATGTCGACTTAGATTATGCAGAGGATGTCGCCGAGGATGCACAGGAGACGTCGAGATTACCTGAATTGCGCTATATGCTGACTGTGGACCAGAATCTATACAAGCGCGTATTGAGTGAAATCACGGACAGTCGAATGCCTTGTGGTTTGTACTACTGCTGTAATGATTCAGTCGATGGGACCAAGCATGTGCAGATTCGTGTGGCAATCTTGATTCTTATCGTATTCTTCATATTCTTATTTGTGGGGACGTGTATATGGCCAACTGATTGATTCATACTTGTCAGCATTTATCTGTGCAACAAATGGAATCTCTCTGTTTAGGCTTTGATATTTAACAGTTGCTACAAT
>Ga0307978_1003825_pt1 | contig 10169 bp, 5 predicted proteins | sample OrgLakmetage1056_FD_203151 | JGI IMG/M metagenome (GOLD analysis project Ga0307978, IMG submission 203151) | Saline water microbial communities from Organic Lake, Antarctica - #1056 | ecosystem: Environmental > Aquatic > Non-marine Saline and Alkaline > Saline | place: Antarctica: Organic Lake...
GGATGAACACATCTTTTTAGGATGATGCGTTCGCGCACTCAGAATTTCCACGATGGTTCATCGAGCTCCCGCACGCAGGCGACCAAAAGCTCGATGCAGGCTTCGATGTCCTTTTTGTTGGAGGTCTCGATGGTCTGGTGAATATGTCGTGTGGGCACCGAGATGGCTCCGGTAATCGAACCGCCGGCGACCATGCGTTGAAGGCTGGCCGTATCGGTGCCCCCGCCGGAGAGGATTTCGGTTTGCCACTTGATCTTATGTTTCTTGGCGGTGGCTTTCATGAACTCAATCATGCGGTAGTCACAGATGACCGAGGAGTCCATTAGTTTGATAGCCGCGCCATCGCCAAGGCTAGTGCAGCGTTCCTCCGGTTTCGCGCCTGGAGTATCAAAGGCAATCGTGGTATCGAGCCCGAAGCTGAAGTCTGGTTGAATTTGAATCGCGGAAGCCTGCGCGCCACGTAGGCCGACCTCTTCCTGCACCGTGAACACGGCGTAGAAATCATACGCGGGCTTCGTGCGGCTCTTTTTTAGCTTCCGCAGCGCTTCGATGAGCACGAAGACCGAGGCGCGGTTGTCGAGTGACTTTACGTTGACGCAGTCGCCGAGTTCGATGAGTGGTGAATGCCGTGTGACGAAGTCGCCCACCGCAACGAGCTTTTCCAGGGACTTCTTGCTGTGACCCGTGTCGATAAAGTAGTCGCTGATCTTTAAATTCTTCTGCCGCTCCTCTGGCGTCATGATGTGGATGGGCTTCGAGCCCATGACGCCCATGACGTTTTTGCGTCCGTGGATGATGACGCGCTGCGAGGTCAACGTCTTCGGGTCGAATCCGCCGACCGGATTGAAGCGCACGAAGCCATCGTCATCAATGTGGGTGACGATGAAACCGATCTCGTCCATATGAGCGGCGGCCATTGCTTTCTTTTTAGAAGAGCGGCCCTTTTTCAGGGCAATGACATTGCCGATGTTGTCGGTGCGAACCTCGTCGGCCAGTCCGTCGAGTTCTTTAAGCACCAGCTCGCGGATTTCTTTTTCGTAGCCCGGTGCGCCGGGGGCTTCACAGATGCGGGTGAGGAGTTTGATGTCGATGGTCATAATTATAATTTGTAGCGGGAGCTTCCAGCTCGCATGTTTAAAGTAGCGGGAGCTTCCAGCTCGCATGTTTAAAGTAGCGGGAGCTTCCAGCTCGCATGTTTAAGGTAAGGGGAGCTTCCAGCTCGCACCTGTAATTAGGCGGTAAATGTATAGTAATCTTTTGGAATAATTAACGCGAACTGAAAGGGGCGTCACACTAAGAGCTATGCCCGCTCAAGAGCTCCCGCTATTTTTTTGGATTGTCGCGAATATATTGTCGAATTGCCTGCATGGCGCGTTCATGCCGAACGATGTGATCGTAAGACTCATGCTGCCAAAGTTGCCCCGATTTCTTGGTAAGTCGATTGATTTTGTTTGCAGTGAATGACTTCCAAGAATGCAGAATGTCTTTCAGGTCATGCCCTTGAATGGGTTTTACGAGAAGATGCACGTGGTTTGGCATGATTATATATTCGTCTAATATATAGCGCTCTTTGTCAAAATGGTGAAGCGCGTTATCCACAATGGTCGCGTTGGCGGGGTCACGTAAGAGGCATGATCCGCTTCCCGCATTGAGAAGGTCTTCGTAGCGTTGCGTGAAGAGGCGATGGTATTCTGCGATCTCATCCTGATTTAAGCTGTCAATCTCGTGGTGCTTTTTCCAATCCTCACGTTGCGCCTTCATTTCTTCGATAATACCGTTTCTCAAAAGGTTTGATCTGGTTGATGGGAGGGTCCAGCTCCGTCTGGACCGCGCTGGCAGAAGCTGTGCCATTTGCAAGATCGCGGCCCAGACGGAGCTGGGCCCTCCCGCTTGCTTTCCTTTTATAAGGATCAGACCTTTTAGAAGAAGGTATAACTTTTTTAGGCAGGGCGTCGGCGAGTCGAAAGGTAACAAAATACCAAACGCTACCTTGTTCCCAGTGCGGCAAGTTGCCTCCACTGCGAATGTTGATTTCGTGATAAGGATTGAAGTAATCCCAAACGTGCATTTGTTTGATTGTAGTGGGAGCTTCTAGCTCCCATTGTCGTGAGGTAAGGTTGTCGTTATTCTTGTAGTGATGATGCTGATGATTGCGAGCTAGAAGGGGCGTCACACTAAGAGCTATGCCCGCTCAAGAGCTCCCGCTACTCTGTTTGATGATCGCGAGCTAGAAGCTCCCGCTACTTTGTTTGGTGCCAGTCTCTGTTGCCCGCCTCCCAGTTCTCCTCAAGCGTCAGTTGGAGGTGGCGGCCGAAGTGGCCGGCGGTGGATTTTTCTTTGAGCTGATTGCTCAGCACGTAAAGGGCGCGCTTGGCGCGGGTGAGCGCGACGTAGGCGTTGCAAAGTTCATCGGTCTTGGCTTCGGCGGCGAGGCGGGCGGACTGTAGGCCGAGGACGGGATCTTTTTCTGCGATGTCTTTTCGTGGAAGCAGGATGCCCCAGTGTGGCTGCTTGTTATCGGGCCCAAGCACGAGGTCGTCGGCACCATTGGCAGAGGCCCTGCCGTCGAGTCCTCCGACGATGACCATGTCAAAGCCGAGTCCTTTCGCCTGGTGGATCGTCATGAGGCGGATGGCATCGCTGGCTTCTGCCTCCTGCGCTTGGAGTGCTTCAATGTAGGCAACAAATGCGTCGACGCCCTCGCTGGCACTGCGCTGTGCGTCAAAGGCTTCGGCGGCAGCGATGAGCGCATCGCTCCGGTCGTTTAAGAAAGCTTCCTCTATTGTTAGGGTGGGCTGCCCCCCTGCCTTTGCCGCTTCGACCCATGCTTGAATCGTATAGGCGAAGCCGAACTCTGCGATCGATTGCAGGGTTCGTGAACGGAACAGCTCAAGGTCTTCGAGGCCCCAGTTCTTGGCGCAGGGCATGCCAGCGGTGATGGCGGCGGAGAGCTTGTCTGCGGGATGGGCGACAGTGCGCATGGCAGCAAGCACGGCGCTGCCGAGCGGATTGTCGGTGCAGGGGTTGGACTTTCCTTCCACCGCGACTGCGATGCCGTTGGCCTGAAGGTAGGCGGCAAGCTCACTCAGTTCACCGTTCTTTCGAAGTAAGACGGCGCATTCGATTCCGTTTTCAATGGGTTGAACGTCTTCTAGGATACGACGGATTTCAAGATGCTGAGGCGCGGCTTCGTCGTCATCCTGAGCTTCGACTGCACGCCATGCGGCGTAGCCTGTGCGCGTTCGTAGTGGCTCAGCCACGGCGTGTTGATTCCAGCCAAGTTCCCATTTTGAAACAGTCTCAGGCGGTAGCTTGAGGTCGTCGGCGACTTCGGGAACGCTGCCAAAGACCGAGTTGACCATCTCTATGACCGGCTCGGTCGAACGCCAGGAATCGGAGAGAGGTTCTGCCGCTTGCAAGCCCTCGCCATAGAAGTCGTGAATCTCGCGGAAGAGATCGGCGTCGCCGCCGCGCCAACCATAGATGGCTTGCTTGGTGTCGCCGACATAGAAGAACGAGCGCTGGCCCGCGCCTTCCATGACGACTTCGTCGATGAAAGTTTGCAGGATGGCCCATTGCGTGCGGCTGGTATCTTGAAATTCGTCGAGCAGCCAATGGTCGAAGTGTTGGTCGATACGGTAGGCGACTTGCATGCGCCAGTCGAGCGCGTCGATGCTGTCGGCTTGTGCGGCGCGTTCTGCGAGTAGGGTGGTGATATCGTTGAAACTGATCAAGCCCGCCTGACGAACGGCCTCGGCATACACTGTTTCGTATTGGCTGACGAAGTCGTAGAGACCACGCGAGCGTTCCAGGATTTGGCGATAAATATCGGCATACAGCGCATCGACTAATGCGCTACGGGCTTGTCGCACTTCATCCGTCAATTCGAGCCAGCCCGTCTTCTTGCGGGTGAGTTGAACGGAGCCCGACTTTGGTTCAGAGCTGAGTTTTTGTTTAATGAAGTCTTTGACTTCCTGGCTCCAAGCTTGCCCAGGCTCCAAAGCACGCAGGCGATCTAAGCCGAGTTTTAGATTCTCAACGGCTTCTTCGCTGAGGTCCGGCTGCGCACTGAGGGCAATCGACCCGAAGTTCTCGATGGCAGGTCCGAGCTCAGGGGCATCGGAGTAGGGGATGCTACCGTCTGGCCAGATCGCTTCGGCGTCGCCCCATCGGCAGCCCGGCGGTGTCTCCAGGTAGCGCTGATGCAGGCTCTCAATTTGGCTGAGCAACATGGCGAAGATATTACGCTCACCTTGCCGCCGACTGATCTGGCGGCACTGATCGATCATGGCCTGTAGTCCGCTGTCCTTGCGGAGGTTGCGGTCGAAGCAAACTGAGAGCGCGCGTTCTCTCGCACTGGAGAGTCGGGCTGTGTCGGCGATGGCGAAATCCTCCGGGAGCCCGGACTCAAGGGGGAACTGGCGAGCGATTCGCGCGAAGAAACTGTCGAGCGTGCTGAAACCGAGTTGGCCAAAGTGCTCGATCAAGTGAGCGAGTAGCTGACAACAAGTCGCCGCGTTCAAGTCGGGTTGCCCGGTGTCTTTAGCTAGTTGGCTTAGCGCTGCTGCATCAGTCGCCGCCTTGGCGAGGCGCAGTAGCAGCTCTTCGAGAAATTCCCCTGCTGACTTACGAGTGAAGGTAAGCGCCGCGATACGATCAGCTGAAACGTCGGCCAGGAGCAGGCGAATGATACGGGTGGTCAGGGCGTAGGTTTTCCCACTGCCCGCGTTGGCCACCAGCATTTCGTTATGGAAGGCCGCGCTCATGGTTGTCCGCCTTTCAGCTGAGCAATTGTTTCAGGTGCGATGCATTGTTCCGGATCACCGTTGGTGAAGAGTGGGGCGAGTGGGTCATCCCAGCTTCCACGAAACGGTTGCGGCGGCCAGAAGGCTCCGGCGGCCATAGATTTGGCCACCTCCTCTGCGCAAGTCATCGCGGTTTCGTAGTAATGGTCTGTGTTGAGTGCTTCGAAGCGGTAGATGCCAGTTTCGTTGGGGTCTGAAGGGAGCACGAAATAAGCGACTTCCGGTAAATGCGTCGCAGTCTCTTCCGGATACCAATGTTCAAGGATGCGCCGATAGAGCGGCAGTTGAAGATCAGCCCATGCCTTCGACTTACCCTCGATCTCGATAAGCGCCGAGGGTAGCCAATTTCTTGACGTCGTGGCGAAGTGGGTCTGATCCGGTTTCTTGAGTGAGCTGAACGTTTTGTAATCGAGAATGCGCAGAGCGCCGCTTTCGACATGCTTCTCGATGCGATCAATCATGCCGGATAGCGCGAGTGGGCCGATTAGCAGTGGATTGTCGCCATCCGCTTCGAGTTTCTCTTCGACTTTCAGGATCATCCAGCCTTCGGCAAAGCATTCGGCTTGCGTGCGGGCGAAGGCATTGAGGCGGCTGGCGGCATTGGCGAGTTGCACTTGGACGGCGGGTGCGGGTCTCGTGCCGAATTGGCGCTTTGCTTCCTTTTCAAGTTCTTGTTGCACCCAGTCGCGGATGGTGGACTCGTCGAGTTTGAGCATTTCCTCGTCCATTGGTATGACGCGTTTTCCGAAGTTCTCTAAGGAGTGGTGTATCAGGTTTCCGAATACAGCGGCATCCATCTCGTGTGCGGCGGCTGGGCCAGTCTCTAGCTTTAAGACCTTTTCGAGGCAGAAGCGGAAGGGGCATTCGAGGTAGGACTTGAATTGCGTCGGGCTGACCTTGGTTGCTTTCGGGAGTTCTTCAGGCAGTCGCCAGCGCCAGTCGGTTTGACGCTTCGCCCGGATGCGAGTCGACGCTTGTGCCGTGAGTGTGTGTTGCACTCTTGCGGGGAGCGCGTCGAGGGGTGTGCGCAGTAAGAGGCGAGAGGGCCGGTTCGGGTCGCCCTCGTTGTTGTATTTGCTGAACGAAAGGGTGAGCGCTTCCTGGCTCCTCGAATGTATTAAACAATGAAGTAGATAAGCATCTCTGGCTTGGCGTAGCTCGTTGTGGCTGAGGCCAAGGCCAGGACGAATCGAGTCTGGCAGGAAAGGGTCGCCATCAATACTTTGAGGCAGGCAGCCATCGACCATCCCGCTAATGTGAATGCGGCCCTGCGGGAGCCATGCGGCTTCGAGCCAACCGTTGAGCACGACGTCATCGGGCATGGCGGCCGATTGGATGTGTTCAGTGCGGAGAGCTTGGGTGAAGACTTGGACTGGTAGCGCGACCTTACTGCTGCGTTGTGTCCAATTTTTAACCGCGGCTGAGGCTTCCAGGGCGCGGCCGATATCGAGCACGCGTTTGACGGTGGTGGGGCGCTGCTCTTCTTGCGGAAAAGCGGCTTCTAATAAATCGAGTGAAGACGACTTCAGTTTAGACTGCACGCTGCTCAAGAGTGCGCGAATCCGTTTAAGGTCTTCGCTGCGATAAGCCGGGAGTTCTTCTGATGAGCCGGTGGCAGCCTGTGCGGCATCCAGTGTAGAGGCGATGGTGAGGCCAAGTAGCTGGTCGATGGCGATGAGTGCGTCGGACTGCGTGATCGAAGTGCCGGACTTCAACGCGCGGCAGAAGGCAGGTAGTTCGAGCAATCGGCGTAGTCGGCGCAGATCCTTGTTGGTGCGAAACTCCTCCCACTCCAGGGCGAGCGTGGCGGCTTCGCAACGAATCAACGGGTCGCCTTCGGGTCGATAGGGGCGATGGCCTTGCGATAGAATTTCGCCGGAAAGGGTCGTGTGTAGTTTTGGGTCGGCTACGACTAAAGCGGTCGGGTCGGATTGCGCATCCAGGATCGATGTAGCGGCAAGCTTGGCCTCATCGCGGGCAGAGGCGCTGACTTTGATTTGATTCGGGTCGAGATCCAGTGTGCACGTATTCCAGTGTTCCGGGCTAGGGCGGCCCCATCCATCAAAGTGGGCTTCCGAAGTTGAGGCTGGATTCCAGATCAGTAGATCGACCGTAATGCCTCGTTGCTCTAAGCTCGTCGCGTAGCGCTCTAAAGCGGTCGGTAAATCCGCGACTCCCGCAATGACAAATCGTTTGAATGCAACGTCGGGTTTTTCGATCTGTGCGAGCCTCAGTTCATTCGGATCGTCGAGTTTCCAACTTTGCAGGCACTTGAGATAATGCTCGTAGAGTGAGGCGATGGCTTGCCAGCGGCTTTCGTCGAAAGTCCCAATGAGTTGCGTGGGCAGATGCATGGTCTTTGGCGAAAGGCCAGCCTCGGCGAGTTGATCGCTGAGTTGGCAAAACTTTCGACCGGACTTCAGTAGCTCGGCGGATGTTTCGGGGCCCGCATTCCAGAAGAGCGCTTGTCGTTCGGATTGTGAAATGGATTGCAACGCTTCGGACCAGCCAAGACTGCGCTCGACTGCGCTCGCGATGCGGTCGCTGTCCGGGAGCAGTGACTGCATAGGCTGCGCGCATTGCGGAGGCTTGAGGCCAGCCGCTTTGAGTTGGTCGTTAATCTGCCGTGCTGCCCCAGCCGTTGGGGTCACTAGATGCGTCGCCGCCAGTTCAAGCGCTCCCTCTCGTTCGCCTCGTATGAGAAAGCCGGCTGCCTGATGGCAGAGACTTTCGGAGGCGGTGAAGAAGTGACGTTTGGGCATTGAACTCAGCTTGTCTGCGCGACTTTCGCAGTAAACAAGTTTTTCTGAGTTTTCTCGCGAGCTGGAAGGGTCGTCGCTCTTTGAGCTATGCCCGCTGAAGAGCTCCCGCTTCTTTGCTTGAGAGTAGTGGGAGCATCTTGCTCCCCTTGCCGTCGGTTGGGTTGTCGTGCTTCTTGCAGTGCAGGAACTCGCGAGCTGGAAGCTCCCGCTACTGTGTCAGGGCTTGGTCGAGGTCGGCCAATAGATCTTCGATATCTTCGATGCCGACGGAGAGGCGCACGAAATCGGGTGTGACGCCGGTCGCGGTTTGCTGGGCTTCGTTGAGTTGCGAATGCGTCGTCGTGGCGGGGTGAATAGCGAGTGACTTAGCATCTCCGATATTCGCGAGATGACTGAAGAGCTGGAGGCTGTCGATGAACTTGCTGCCGGCTTCCAGGCCACCTTTCAGGCCGAAGCCGACAAGCGCGCCGTGCATGCCTTTGTCGAAATACTTTTCGGCGGCGGCATGATGGGGGCTGTCCGGCAGGCCCGGGAAGTTGACCCAGCTGACGGATGCGTGGTTTTTGAGGAACTCGGCGACCTTGAGTGCGTTACTGCAGTGGCGCTCCATGCGGAGGTGCAGCGTCTCGAGCCCTTGCAGGTGTAGGAAGGAGTTAAACGGTGCGGCGCAGTTGCCCGTATCGCGCAGCCATTGGAGGCGCATCTTCATAATGTAGGCGATATTAGCGCCGCCGACCGGTTCGAAGGCCTTGAAGGCTTCCCAGTGGACGAGGCCGTGGTAGCTCGGGTCCGGCTCGGTGAATTCGGGGAAACGACCGCTGCCCCAATCAAAGTTGCCCGCGTCCACGACAACTCCGCCGATGCTGGTGCCGTGGCCTCCGATGAATTTCGTCAGGCTATGGACGACGATATTGGCACCGTGCTCGATCGGCCGGCAAACAGCCGGCGAGGCCGCCGTGCTGTCGATGATCAGCGGGAGTTGATGTTTCCGGCAGACGGCAGAGACTTCTTCAAAGGGGAAGATATTGAGCTTTGGATTACCCACGGTGTCGCCGTAGACAGCTTTCGTTTTATCGTCGATCAGTGGTTCGAAAGAGCTTGGGTCTTCGGCATCGGCGAAGCGCACTTCGATTCCGAGCTTTGGCAGGGTGTATTTAAACAGCGTGTAAGTGCCGCCATAGAGTTGCGAAGCGGAGACGATGTTATCGCCCGCGCCGGCGATATTGAGAACCGCGCTGGTAATGGCGGCCTGGCCGCTGGCGTGGGCAAGAGCCCCGGTGCCACCTTCGAGCGCAGCCATGCGTTGCTCCAGCACGTCGGTGGTCGGATTCATGATCCGGGTGTAAATATTGCCGAGTTCTTCCAATCCGAAGAGTCGGGCCGCGTGCGCCGTGTCGTTAAAGACGTAGCTGGTGGTTTGATAGATGGGCACGCCGCGCGAGCCGGTCGTGGGGTCTGGTGATTGGCCTGCATGGAGGGCCTTGGTTCCGAATCCTTGTGTTGTCGTCATAATATTTCGTGGCTAGGGTGTGGATGTTTGAGTGGTGTTCGTTGTGTTGATTCGTTCACGGGCGTTATTGGCTTCCCTGCTTAACCCCATTTTATCCATTAGATTGGCAGCTTCTTCAAGAATATGATTCTCCAGCTCGGGTTTGCGGAGTATCTGTCTATATTCTCCGAGGGCATTGGTCTTTTGCCCGTCATCAAGATAGAGGCGTGCCAGAAGGATCCGTTCGCGATGACCATCCGGATTTAATTCAAGGATGGCTTCCAACGTATTAATCATCTCGGTTTTGGTGACCAGGTCACTCTCCGATGATTGGGCCGAGTCCACCAAGGCTGCTTTCGGCAACCATGAGTCCTCCCATTGCCCGGAGACCACTTTCCACATTCTCGTGCTATCGCTCAGGGCGTAACAATAGTTTGCGGTGAGCAGCACCTGAAAGCCGAGGAATAGGGTGAAGAAGGTTCTCCAAATGACTGTACCAGATAACTCTTTCCTCTCGAAAAACCCCGCTAGGCTGCATAGGACTAGGCCGGTTGCTGCGGGTAAAGCGACATAAAGCCCGTGTTCTTCTTTGGCCAGGCTGCCATCGATGAAAGCGCCGTTTTGAAGGATCCCGTAGACCAGTAACAGTAAGAACCCGGTGACTCCCAGTAGTAGGCCTCGCGCCCACTGCTTTTGCAGGTTAAACCCAACGAGAACATAGAATGGGATAAATATGAGGAAAGAAAGCAGGTTGTTCGCGACGCCAATGTTGTGGTCTTGGCCGTATGAGAAAGGATGAAATAACTGTAGATCCACTGGGAAAAAGCTCTGTTTTAAGTAAAAATACAGGTGTTGTCCCGCCTTGGTGAGCAGATTCAAATCCTCGGGGTAAGGCTTCATGAATTGCCCTCCCTGTGTCCATGTTCCGACAAAAAGCGCGATGCAGGCGAAGGGTAATACTTTGTTATAATGATGAAGGTGGAATGATTTATTCCGGAAAAACAGTGCCAGCGCCATAAGTGCCGGGAGCGCGAGTGCCGCTGGATGCAGGAGTGCGCTGACGAGGCCTAACGCGAGGGCAATGACATAGCTTGCTGTGCTGCCTTTACGCAG
>Ga0307978_1003827_pt1 | contig 10167 bp, 9 predicted proteins | sample OrgLakmetage1056_FD_203151 | JGI IMG/M metagenome (GOLD analysis project Ga0307978, IMG submission 203151) | Saline water microbial communities from Organic Lake, Antarctica - #1056 | ecosystem: Environmental > Aquatic > Non-marine Saline and Alkaline > Saline | place: Antarctica: Organic Lake...
AGAGTATTAACTAGACTAGACTAGACTAGACTAGACTAGACTAGATTTTGATCTTATGTATTCCTGACGTACTTAGAACTAAGATAACAGAGAATCGGCAATTGAATTATTCGATTGGCCTGCTAGCCGCCGGCTGCTTATAATGCAGCTGCTGTTTACGCAGCAAAGCAACGGCAAGCAGCGAGCCCGAAATAATGCATTTATAGCGCTGAATCTCCTTGAGGCTCGTCCAACCAATTCACCCACCGCCCTTCGTGTAAGTGAGGAGACGCCCGAGCATCGCCCTTTGTAACCCAGCTCAGCGCTGGCTGTGTCATGGCGCCGTGTGCTTCTAGTGCTCGCCGCATGGCCTGCGCTGCTTCGAAGTGCACAGGAGCAGCAGAGGCAGCAGATGACAGCAAATCGTGCCGCTCCTCTGGATCAACGGTCAAGTCAAACAACTGCCACACGTCGTCGTCGTTGTCTTGGTCGTCATCAGCCGTGCCTCTATTGCCGGTGCTACTACTCGCACTCCTACCTTGATCCACCGAGTTGCTAGTAGTAAGTGGAGCATCCCATTCGCCGAAGCCGCCAGGTGGATTGCCGCAGTCCCCTGTAATAATGATGGAGATCAAAAGTAAAACACGTACTATCTCATTGAGGAGAGTCAAAAGGTAAGTTCAGTGAAGGGAAAAGATAGTGGAGTCGTAAAAAAAAAAAAACGACAAAAGTAATGCCCAAAGACTTAGATGCATACGCATGCACATAGCGAAACACACAATCAGACGCATGAAAACTGACCGTTCCACACGAGTTTCAAATTATGGCGGCGCAAAGCACCGCAGCGAGCCACTGGGTCGTATTGGAGCAGCGCCTCGATGCGGTGAGGAGGTGAAGTGTGGGAGCTCCTGCGCCCTGCAAGAGCCTCCCAAGCACTAACACCGTTCGCGATTTGCCCTAAAGGATCGACCATAGCTCCGCCGTCGTAAGGGAGCCCAGAAAATCGTCCTGCAGCGCCTAACGGCCCGCCCCTAAATGAGCGATCACGAACTCGCCCGCTATCACTGCTCCTGCCAGCACTAAAACCACTGTCGCTGCAACTGCTGCTGCTGCTGCTGCTGCTGCTTTGGTTACTACCCATGCTGCTGGCACTGTTATTAGCACTGGAGCCGCAGCGACTCGCATCGTCTTCAAGCGGATCATCGCTAAGGCGATCAGCAGCGGCTGCGAGCAGCGTTGGCGCCCAGTCCACAAAGTGAAACAAGCCTTCGAAAGCGCGCGCGTTGCCGAGCATGTGTTCGCCGCGCACACCTAAGCGCTCATCACCAATAGAGTTGAGAAATGCACTACTAGCATTTTTTCCGCTACTACTACTGCCACTGCCACTACCACTGCTGCTGCTGCTGCTGCTGTCGTTACCTATGCTGCTACTACCGCTGCCTTGTGTGTCAAATGGCCCACTACCAGCACGCGCCACTCTGAGAGGGTTGGGAGAGTGCATAAAAGCGGTGACGCGCACTCCACCCTCCCACACCGTGCGCTTCCGGCCCCGCAAAGGGTGCGACGATGCTCCAGACAACCCCGCAGGGCCCAGGAGAGGGCGTGAGCCTTCGGGGCCGTTGTCGCCCGCAAACACGAGCAAAGTGTCACGCCATAGCTCCGCCGCGCGCAAGCTGTCTTCGATGTCCCCTACTAAAGAATCGAGGCAGCTTACGAGGGCCGCGACCTGGTGTACAAGCGCGCAAACATTTTGAATCGAGGTAGGCAGAAATAGAAGACGTTGGGCCATTTGGGCGTACATCCCATGGTAATTCAGTAAGCGATTCTTACAGGCTAGACTCGCATCATTTTGCAAGGCACCTACAAACGTCTCTGCTCTTAAACTATTTACCTCACGCCTCGCTGGGCTGAAAAGCGCAGCGTCACGCATCGAGTCCGCGCGGCGATAAGCGTCGCTCGGTGCCCCCACGAAGTGCGCATGCGGCGCCTGAGAAGCCACGTACAAGAACAAGGGCGGCCTGCTGCTGAGTGACGAGGAAGACGGTGAGGTTGTGTTAGCGGCAAGAGAGGAAGCTGCAACCGCAGCTGCTGCTGCTGCTGCTGCTGCCGCAGCATCATGCGCGCGCACGAGTGCTCCATGGTGAGCAATTATGGCCCCTGCTTCGCGTGAAGCAAGCGTCATGCCGTGCTGCCCGTCGACTGCGCTGAAGTCTCTTAAACTTGCGTCGCCGCGCCACCAGTCGTGGCCTGTGTGGCCACTCACGGGCGCCCGATTCAATTGCCTGGGCCCCTCCAGCCATTCTGCCGTGTCGTGGGTCCAGTAGTCTTGCGCGCCCGCTGCGAAGCCCCAGAAAGAGTCAAAACCGCGGTGAGTCGGTAGCCAAGCTCGCTTGGCAAACCCCAAGTGCCATTTCCCAACCAAATGCGTCTTGTAGCCATGTCTTGTCCGTAGCTCGCCAGGGAGTGTCGGAAGGTCAGCGGGCAAACCCGCAGGCTGTGACGTCAGCAGCACGAAATGGTGCAAACCCGTGCGTGTGGGGTGCACCCCCGTGAGGAGGGCCGCGCGCGTAGGCGTGCACATGGGCGCAGCGTAGCACTGGGTGAGCACCACGCTGCCGCGGCGAAGAGCGAGGGAGTCAATGCGTGGCGTCTCAATTCGCCCGGCTGCGCTGCCGGGCACCCAGGTGAAGCCCAGGTCGTTTTGCCCCAAGTCGTCGGCAAGAATAAACACGATGTGCGGTGGCGCGGGCCCTGATTTTGGCGCGACGACTACTCCTGTGCTTTGCAAGTGTACGCTCTGGCTTGTATCAATGGAGCTCGCTGATTTGAAATCGTCTGAGTGCGGTGAACTTCTGTTGTTGATCATCACGCCTACAGCGCATAGCACCGCGAGAACAGTTGCGATCTCCGCCGAGATACGCCGCCAGGTAGCAGTGGGCAGTCGATACGGTAGCACAGCTTCGGAAATGAATGGTTTATAATATGCTACTGGGCGGCTAGATAAGCATCGGCCACCAAATGCTTGTCTCTTCATGGAGGTCGTTGTTCTCAAGAGTGTCAAGCAATCTACTAAATACGGATAGTAGTAAGCATCAAGGGCTACGGCTGCACGGATGCTGTATCTAGCGAGGGATTATGGAGCAATGAACTTGAGTCGAATACATCACCTCTAACTCTAATGATGCTGGCATAACTGTGCTGCAGAGCTGCAGAGCTGCTGACTGACTGCTCCTACTGTAAGCAAGTGTACGTACTGTACGCACCACCTACTAAAAGCTGAAAGATCGGAAGATCGGCGGTGACAGATGACAGCTTTTCGACGTTTGACATCAATCTTCTAAAAAATCCTTGACATCATCACATCATCACAACCCCTTGAACTCGTGCGCAGAAATTGTGCCACCTTCGATCTGCAATGGCAACGACCTCATTTCGCCGCATTCTTTCGGCCACGCGACCCCGCATTGGCTTTTCAAGCTATCGCGCCTTGAGCATCGCGCCCACGCCAGACAAGGCGGGTACGGTGCCTGTCAATGTGTATAATCCCGGCGGCATTAAACGCGTGATCGTCACCAAGCCTCTGCCGGGGGACCGCTGGCTCGAATGCCTCCTCAATGCTGACATTCGCGTGGAAGTGTGTGCTCTGGAAGGGCCCGAGTCCATTATTTTGGACGTGGCTACTATCAAGGAGTTGATCGGCAACCAATGCGATGGCGCCATCGGCCAACTCACGGAAAACTGGGGCGGTCAGAGATATCATAGGCGCGCTGTCCTACTCTATCTTATATATTATCTATAGTCTGTGCAGCTGCTGTTCAACTAAGCTTATTATCAATCTTCACTTGCATTTGGCCGAATGTAAACTGGACATAATACTTGTCGATGACCCTTTCGGTTTGCAGATGAGTTGTTTGGCGCGCTTGCGTCGGCGGGAGGCCGAGTGTTCTCCAACTACGCCGTGGGCTACAACAACGTGGACGTAAGCGCCGCCACAAAGCACGGAATTCCTGTGGGCAACACGCCTGGGGTCTTGACGGAAACCACGGCTGAAGTAGCGGCGGGCCTAACTTTGGCGGCTTCGCGGCGCTTGGTGGAAGCTGACGCGTTCTTGCGCGGTGGCCAATTCTTGGGCTGGCTTCCGAACTTGTTTGTGGGAAACTTGCTGCAAGGCGGCACGGTGGGCATTGTGGGAGCAGGGCGCATTGGCCAAGCCTACGCTAGGATGATGATCGAGGGCCACAAGATGAACGTGGTGTACTATGACTTGCACCCGCAGGTACTGTAGTCTAGTAGGTGACTGTCTCCTTGAAGAGCATTCAGAAGAAAAAAACTTGCCTGAACAAAAGAACCGTGACAAAAGAATTATACTTCCATTCGCATTCAGTTCTGCTTGTCTGAGTCTCGATTTTCCCTTAGACTTCTGATTTTCCCTTATTCTTTCGGTCTGTCTAAATTTTACTTCAATTTGTTCTTGTTTTCCGCAGCCAGAATTTGAAGCCTTCGTAGCGGCCTACAGTGCTTTCCTCGTGTCCCGCGGGGAAAAGCCTGTGACCTGCACGCGTGCTTCTACAGTAGACGAGCTGCTACCCATGTGTGACGTGGTGAGCCTGCACACGGTGCTGGACGACTCGACGCACCACCTCATCAACGCTGACCGCCTCAAGGCCATGCGGCCAGACGCAGTGCTTATCAACACGGCCCGGGGCCCTTGCGTGGACGAAGCAGCGCTCGTGGCGCACTTGCAACACCAGCCAACTTTCACGTGCGGTTTGGACGTGTTCGAGCGAGAGCCCAAGCTCGCAGAGGGTTTAGCCGAATGCCCCAATGCTGTGATCGTGCCGCACATTGCGTCAGCGAGCTTGTACACCCGCGGGGGCATGGCGACACTCGCTGCCTGCAACGTCGCTGCCAGGCTCCGCAACGATCCGGTTTGGGACAAACCCGACGACGTAGCGCCCTTCTTAGACGGCCCTGCGAGCGAGGTGCCGCACTTTTCGCCGTCGATTGTAAACGCGGAACATCTCAAACTGAAGTGAAACTAGTGATTCGGATAGTAATGATAGTATTCGATACCAATACCAAATAAACGAACCCGAGTCAGAGCCAGGCTTTCAGACGGCCTTGAGCTAGCTACAATCTAGGGCCCTTCCTGGCTTTCTATGAGAGCGGGCGACAAGTTCTTTCTGGACAATCGACACAATGCCCATGGCGTACATAACGATAACAAATAATGTATAGAGCTCCTACACGCCTAACACGCAGATATGTGAAAAATCTAGGGCCAGTAGCCATGACCCCATATCCGAAGGTAGAATTTGGATTTGGGTAATTCGAATTCGCACTTCTTTGCTTATTATCTATTACTATTAGGCATTAGCTAGCGACGAAGCTGCTAGTCACTTACACTTACTTCCTCCTTGCACTGCGCGATTGGCGTAGGCCAGTGCCATTTGTTTCCTTCTCCTCTCTTTCGCTCTCTCGAGAGTAATACGGCGCGCGTGGGAAACTAGAACGTAATACGAGAACATGGAACACGAGCACGCCAACGACAGCGCCAGTTCCCCCCTTTCATCATTCATCCCCACTTGGCAAACGGGTCACCGAACTTTGTTCTTCCCGACATGCGCACGTTGGGGGCCGTTTTGCCGTAGGCGTAAGCCGAGCGCGTCATGGTTTTGATGCACGCAGTGTTGGCCGATTGTAACACATACTGCTGAGGTCCCGGCCCTTGGTCGGTGTTTAAGCGGCTTCCAATGGGAGCCTTGTCGCGACCCACGCCTTTCATTGTGGGGCGCGCCGCACTCTTGAAGCGCGAGTCCATCTGATCGCCCATTCCGTCCCTGTATTCGTACTCCCCGGGCCCTGCGTCTGACCCACCGGGATCTAAGGACTTCCGCACCGAGGACCCAAAGGTCGCGAAGCCTTCGGTGGTCTTGCGCGACTCGACTTGCTTCCCGCAGCTCGCAATGAGAGGTTTGCCTGGCCCCGCGCGGTTGCCACGGTCGACTTTGTTGAGGCCGGGCCTCTTTGCGCGTGGGACTGAAAATTTGGGTGGAGCAGGTTCGGCGCTGTGCAAGTAGGTGCCCGCCTAGCATGAAAGACAAAAGCAAACAAACGAGGTAACAAAAAGGTGGGTAAAAGGTAAAGATACGCTGAGGTAGGAAAGAAATTGGAAATGCGTGGACCTAGAGCCTGAATTAAAGATACAAGGGATTCCAGCGGGACCAGCGATAATATCAGGACTGCAGACCGACAATTTAATTTCATTCTGCGTGCTCTGAAAGACACGCGTGGGTGTGTTCCGATCTCGAACATGCTATCTACCTTAGGATATTGGCCAGGTCCCGGCTCTGTAGCCGTGGTAGGGTCGTCCGATTTGCCCGTTGGGTTGCCGAAGGTTTCTCGCCCACGCATCGAAAACCGAAACGTGTCGCCCACGCAGGTTTTCAGGTGGTAATGGCCCGGGCCAGGCCCAAAGGCATCGGGTCCTTGTGTGTCGCGCGGTGCTACGCCAAAGCTCCCTTGCTTCGGGTTTGGCGCCAGCCGGTCGCACATGTACTCTTGGTCACTTCAGAGAACGATGGGCCAGTGAAAAGACATGACATTTGAATGACACTTAAAATGATCAAAATTTTATTCAGCGCGGGCTAGGTAAACTTGTCAAAGGAAAGTGATACTTGTTGTCTCTCGAGGATCAAATTTATGTTTGCAGCTCGGGAGCCCAAAGATGATTCTTACTGTAAGATGATCGCGGGAGGTGGCAGGGCCATGATTTACAACAACGAGCCCGATGCTGCGGAATTATACGAGCCAAGGTGCTCAAGTGCGCGACGCACGCCTAGGCTTGGTCCGTGCGTGGGTGCGTGGGTAAAAGAGCGGCGTTGTCTCCCTTCTTGCTTGCTTGAATGAGAGACAAACAACTCAACGAAACAAAACATGATTTAGATTCATAACCCAATCCTCCAATTTTCACGCGTCGTGTGTCGTGCCGTGCGGAGAATGCGGAGACAGTGAACATGAAGGAGTGAAGTAATTGGATAAAAAGCTACAGAAGCCAAGTCAAAATAATACAAGCACGGGACCACGGTAGCGTGGCTCGATTACCAAAACACAGCGAACGTATCGCTAGTTTCATTCTCAGGAAGAGATCCGTGTCGGCTACTAGGCTAGCTAGGTTCTGTGACTTCTCAAGACATTCGGAATCACTGGCACTCTTAGTGTAGTAGCTACGTACTGTAATCACGATGTATGGCCCAGAATCCCAGAATAACTCGCGGTAAACATATTAAGTCGAAGAATTAAGCTGCTACGTCATGGCTAGTGATTGCACTGCCCTCGTGGTACGACCTGAAGTTACCTATCAAGAGGAGGCGCTTCTGATGGTTGCTCAACACATGCCTCTCGGGGAAGACACGGTGACCCTTCGGTGTGGAGAACCCTGGATCAACGAGGGCAAGACCAATACTGCCTGCGAAAACGATGACGAGGTCAAATGTAGAGATCGTGAAGCAGGGTCTGAGGTTACTCTGACGGTGGTGAGCTTTCCCTTCCAGGAGCATGGCGTGGGAGGTGTCTTGTGGCCTGCCGCCGTTGTGCTCGCCCATCACCTGGCTTTACGGGAATGCCCACGATTGCTGCAGACGGCTCAAGAGCCTATTCCTACCCGCACTCAAAGCATCTCTCATGCAACCCCCTTAGTAGTGGAGCTAGGTTGTGGGTCTGCGTGCCTGGGTGCCATGGCCGCTGCTGCTTGCGGTGGCGCCCGCACCCTGGCGACCGACTTGCCGGAAACAGTGAGACTTGCACGCCGCACGCTCGCTCGCAACACGCTCTCAGTGTCTGCACGCGGCGGCAGCGTAGCTGTGCTTCCGTTACCATGGGGTGCGTCGCTGCCGCCAAGGTTGCAGCAAGAAAGGCCTGCGTTGATCTTAGGCGCAGACATTATTTACCGGTCCGAGCTTCACGACTCTCTGCTGGACACACTGTCTGCTCTCTGCAGACTTCGGGATTCTGACGAAAGTGAAAACAATAGCAGCAGGAGCAGGAATAGCAGCAATAGGAGCAGTAGTGATGGCCATAAAAGCCAGGAGCCCACTCGCGTTTTGCTCTCCTTTGCGATGCGTCACCCAGACAAGGAAGCAAGTTTCCTCGAAAAGGCCAAGTCAACGCACGGGTTCCATTGGCGCGTTCTTGACCTCGAAAGCCTACCCGTGAATGTTTGGAGCAAAACGAACGTCCGCGTCATTGAATTCACTGCACCGCTAGACGAGTGAGGTGTCAAAATTGCGTTCATGATACACGATATTTCTTCAATGAGCCGCATCTCGGCGTTCTTCGCTTCTTCATTTTCATTACATTAAAAGTATAATGATATCATAATTATCTCATGTTAGTGTCACCGCCTGGCGATTTCTGGTTGCTTTTCTTATAACCTCTAGCGCTCGCTGCTGCCGAAATGAGTTGTTCCTCGGTTTAATAAGTCCCAGGAATTCGAATTCGTCGAACTCCATTATCATTTTGAGATTTCGCCAGTTGATACTTATTTGTAGTGAGCAGCTGGTCGGCAGTATAACTTCACTTACTACAAAATTCACAAGAACGATATTCCATACGGCATATGGCCACGGAAATATTGATGTTAAAGATGGATGAATTTTGGACGATAGCGTGTTTCGCCATTAAACCAAAAGAAAATAGTCAGTGAAAAGACGGCGAGCAGTGTCTGCCTGGGCTGCTAGCTGCTAGTTGCTTTAGCAGCGACCTCACGTAAGAATATGCTCAGATGCTGCAACACGGCTGCTTCTTGTTGCCGAGCAAGCAAGCGCGCTGCTAACCTTCTTTCCTCTGGAGAATTTCCAGCTGACTGTGAATCGTAGCTCAACTCTGCTTCAGTAGAGCATTCCTTTTCGGCCTCAGCGCATTCGTCTCTTGCCGTAGCCATTCCAGAGGACTCGTGGCAGAGCACCGGCGACCTGAAAGTTGCCGTATTTACATCTGTCAAGGAAACAGCAGCGACGTCAACCTTTGGCTCTACTCTCGGCAATTCTCCATCCGAGTAAGCACTTTCGCAAGCTGAAGCATCAAGGCTACAATGATGACTCTCTGACGAGGCCTTCAAGGCTCCTGTTGCCCCCGTGCCCATGGCCTTATGACGATTGGCAGAGCCGCGTGCCACGTCAGACTCACCATCTCTAGGAGAGTTCCCTGCTGCTACTGAGCCATTAATGACTCGTGCAGGAGGTACGGCGGCACCAGCTGCGACCAACTCGAGGCATAAGCGTTCCACTGCACTGGCATTCAGCAACTCTGCTAGTGCTGGAGCTCGACTCGTGACCGTTGTATTGCTGGTGCTGCTACTGCCACTGACACTATCTGTGTTGCTATTGCTACTGCAAGATATAATCACGCTACTGTTGCCGCCATTGTCTGCCGCCACTGCCTCATTTACGTGACCGTTCGCATCATTTGACTTGGGGCAGTCCTGCGGTGGTGCTGCTGTATCATCAGCACCTGCGCCACAGCTGCTCAATTTCGGAAAGGCCTGCTTGTGCCTCATAGCAAAGACGCGTGCCAGCACTTCAGGAGGTGCCACCAGCATTCTAGCCGTTGAAGAAGTGCCACCCGTGCCGCCAAGCCAACCCAAACTTCCTCCTTCCAAGGTGGAAGTGTAAGAAGAAGACGAAGAAGAAGAAGAAGAAGAAGAAGAACTAGCATTGCTCCCAGCGGCGTTCGATTCTAAGTGCGAATCACCTTGCGACGATGGCCCTACATCGCTTCGATACGGTGAAGCCACAGAAATATGTGTACCTGCTGCGGCTGCTGGCTCGTTGGCGACGAGCGCTCGCGCAGCGTTACCTGGGAGGTTCTTGCAGTCGACGCAACGGCACTTGGACGTTTCGCAGTACACGTTGCCCTGAAAGCACTCGCAGTACTTTTTGAGGCAGCTCGACTTCTTGCAGCGACAACCTTGGTTGTGCCGCGCGATGGCTACTGCGCCACTGCTGACGCTGCTTCCGCAGCTCCCAGGGCCACCGTAAGCGGCAACTTTAGGCCGAAATGCATTAGGGTTGCGCTCAAGAGTGACCGAAACAGCATCGCGCCGTGTGGCTTCTTTCGACAAGTTATTAGAGCACGCAAGGCAATTACACGTAGGTGTGCAGTAAATTCCAGCACTGAAGCAGTCACAGT
>Ga0307978_1003832_pt1 | contig 10161 bp, 11 predicted proteins | sample OrgLakmetage1056_FD_203151 | JGI IMG/M metagenome (GOLD analysis project Ga0307978, IMG submission 203151) | Saline water microbial communities from Organic Lake, Antarctica - #1056 | ecosystem: Environmental > Aquatic > Non-marine Saline and Alkaline > Saline | place: Antarctica: Organic Lake...
CTATCAATAAATGATTTCACAGGGGCAGACAACTTTAAAAACCCGCGCTCTAGCAGCGCATGTTCGCGATCCTTTTTATTAATTTTTAAGCTCAAATCAAATTGCCCCTTAATAAACAGACAATATAAATATTGTCTTAAAGAAGCTCAATTAGGGATACCCAAACAAAATTGTGGAAACTACGTAGCTTTTTCATATACGTAATGTGCGGTATTTGTCATGACTAAGCGGTTTGATACTGGTGTTAAAAACTTCTTTCTATTACGGGTTTTCCACATTGGAATACGAGGAATATCCAATAGAGTTAATGTGAGCTCGGCGTTAAGCTGTGTTTAAGATGCAGTTACAAGTATACAGTCGTTAATAAATATAAAGTTTGCCAAATCTTAGTTTTGCATTGAGATAAAACCAATTTGCATGCTTGCCTCAAACAAAGCAGGCCTCACATAAAATAGGAAAAATTATGACCAGAATAGATATTGGCATAAGTGCCGACAACAGAAAACAAACCGCTGAAAAGTTGAAAAAACTCTTAGCTGATTCGTATACTTTGTATTTGCAAACACACAATTTTCATTGGAATGTGACGGGTCCGCACTTTCGCGACTTGCACTTAATGTTTGAAGAACATTATACCGAACTGGCAGTAGCGGTAGACGATATAGCTGAACGCATTCGTACTTTAGATTTTGCTGCTCCGGGCACTTATAAAGAGTTCGCCAAGTTAAGCGCTATTGAAGATGTTGACGGCGTTCCTACTGGAACCGAGATGCTAAAAATATTAACTGAAAGTCACGAGCAGGTACTCAGAACAGCGCGTGAAGTTTTGAAAATAGCACAATCTTCAATGGATGAATCAACCGCTGCTCTGGTGTCTGATCGAATGCGAATACATGAAAAAACCGTGTGGATGTTAAGAGCGATGACAAAGCCATAATATTCAAATCACAAAACCTAATTAGTTGGGCCGAAAATTATGAAAACGACTGTAATGGGCTTATTTCAAAAACTAAGTCAAGTAAAGACCAGTATTGAAGCCCTTGAAATCGAGGGGGTAAATGTGAAACAAATGAGCCTTATCAGCTCTGAAAATATTAACAAAGAATCATTTTCCATCAGCGAAAATACCAAGCTGCCCGAAATGACAATATTTGGTGCTGCGACCGGTGGCTCCTTGGGGTTTATTATTGGTGGATTAGTTGCGGTTGGTTCGGTAGCTACCGGAGGGATTGGCCTACTGGCTTCAGGTCCGGTTGTTGCCGCCATGGCGGGTGCTGGTTTTGGTGCAGCCGGTGGTGGAATATTAGGGGCAGTATTTGGTTTGATGATCCCAGATTCGGATCATCAAACCATTCTGGATGAGCTAGTGAAGGGCGGTGCACTCCTTTGTATAGATTGCCAATCGTTTGATGTTGAAAAAACAAAGTTGCTCCTTGAGTCACAAAAGGCCATTCGTGTCGTATTGGCCAGTGAGATTAACGTTACAAACAATTATGAAGGGCAAATAAATGGAACCTAACAAAACTGAACACGGTATTGCTAACTTTATGGCCTTAGAAACCGCCATCGCAAATGGCGAAGAGGGTTTGGTCAAAGAATTACTGGATAACCAAGCGATGCAAGAACTTGAAAAAAGCTATCTCATTGACTTGGCCCAGCTAGGCAACAATGTCACGATCAAAAAGCTGCTTGAAGATATTCCCATAAAAGAAAGCCACTAATAGAAACAAAGTTGTGTACAAACCTTACACGATATTGTCGTGATCTTAGACTCCCTTGGTCGCCATATTAGGGATCCAACTCACTTGAGTGTGTATATGAACCAAACATGCAGGAAGTAAAGTATAGCCAAGATTAATGGTTTGCTGAAGCCATTGTAAGGCTCCATATCTTTTGGTTTTTCAACGAAGGAGAATACTATTTCGAAACAAAATGAAAATAACTCAAACTCGCCAATTAGCGGTGGACCGCCCGATATTGATAAAGCAGCGAGTAAACTGTTACAAAAATATAAGCAGCTGCCGGGTGGCAGATTTAGCGCCATCTTGACAATTTCATTCTTGTTAGTGCTGGTTATTACAGGCTACACCGCGGTATACACAGTGCCCAGTGATTCCGTTGCTGTGGTATTAAGATTCGGTAAGTTTCAAGAAATCTTGCCATCAGGCTTGCATGTGAAAATACCCTTAGGGGTTGACCATGTCACGGTAGTGCCAATTAAACGCCAGCTAAAGCAGGAGTTTGGTTTTTCTACTCCAGGCGCTACTGACCCTCATCAAAATATTAACCCTAGCAATAATATCCGCTCGTTTGCGCCAAGTATTTCACCCGCAAATAATCAGGTGGAAGAAACGCAAATGGTAACGGGTGATCTAAACACCGCGCTGGTTGAATGGGTGATTCAATATCGTATAGCCGATCCTAAAAAATACTTATTTGAGGTGCGCGACCCTGCTGGCACTTTGCGCTATGTATCTGAATCAGTTATGCGTGAAGTGGTGGGCGATAGAACAGTGGATGAAGTCATCACTATAGGCAGGCAAGAGATTGAGGTTGAAGCATTGAGCAAGATGCAAGCACTTGCGAGTAAATATGTAATGGGGATCAGTATTGATCAGGTACAGCTAAAAAATATTAACCCACCAGTACCGGTGCAGGCTTCTTTTAATGAAGTCAACCAAGCCCAGCAAGAAAAAGAGAAGCTGATTAACGAGGCCCGGCGCGACTACAACCGGATTATTCCGCTGGCCGAGGGCGAACGCGACCAACGCATAAGGGAAGCTGACGGCTATCGGCTTAAGCGTGTTAATGAAGCCCAAGGTGATGCCTTGCGCTTTAATGCTTTGTTTAATGAGTATCAAAAGGCACCAGAGGTAACGCGCAGGCGAATATATATAGAGACGATGACAGGCGTGATGCCAACCATTAAGGATAAAATTATTATCGACAGTAAGGCCCTTGGGGTATTACCTTTACTCAATTTAACACCGCCTAGAAGTCAACAAATAGCAGGCCAAAAACCATGAAATCTTATTTGAAAATTAGCAGCGTTATTTTAGCGGTCATTGCAGTGGTAACATTATACAGCGCTTTGTATACCGTGAACGAAGTAGAGCAGGTGGTTATTACTCAGTTTGGCAAGCCGGTCGGAGAGCCGATTAGAGATGCTGGCATTAAGCTTAAAGTCCCCTTTATTCAAGAAGTCAACATCATCGACAAACGCGTATTAGAATGGGAAGGCACGCCTTCGGACATGCCAACTAAGGATAAATTGTATATTTCGGTGAGTCTATATGCTCGCTGGCAAGTAACCGACCCATTACAGTACTTTTTGCGCTTGGGGGATGAGCGCAGCGCCCAATCTAGGTTGGATGATATTTTTGGTAGTGAGACCCGCAATGCGGTAGCCACACACGAGTTAATTGAAATTATTCGCACAACTAAAGATCGCCAACCTTTGCGAGACGCATCACTCACCGAGGCTGAAAAAGAGCAGAATATTGGCAGCTTGGTGCCTATTAGTATGGGTCGCTTGGCGGTAGAGCAAGACATATTTAATGCCGCGGCAGAAAAAGTCAGGGTATTCGGTATTGAACTTATGGATATTCGCTTCAAACGTATTAATTATAACGAGAGTGTGCGGCCTAAAATATACGAGCGTATGATAAGTGAACGTCGTCAAATAGCGGAGCGATTTTTGTCGGAAGGTAAAGGCGAGGCTGCCCGTATACGAGGTAATCGCGAGCGAGATTTGGACAAAATTCAATCTGAGGCCTATCGCGAGGTAGAGGAGATTCGAGGCAAAGCCGACGCTAAAGCAGCCGCTATTTACGCTTCTGCTTACAATCAAAGTGAACAATCCGTTGCATTTTATTCCTTTACTCGGTCTTTACAGGCTTTTGAGCAAACGCTTGGTCAAAATACGACATTGGTGTTGTCGACCGACAGTGAGCTATTCACTTATTTACAGCATACCCAAGTGAGTCAGACACCACTAGAAACTAAACCTTGAGTTGATAACACTGCCAACTTAGCCGAACAAGGCAAATACTTACCCAAATATGTTGAACGTGAGTTTGAAGAATTCTTGCGTTGTGGGCGACTTGAATATGGCTTTTTACGCGTAGTATGTGGTGACTGCAAACATGAGAAGCTCGTTGCCTTTAGTTGCAAACGCCGAGGTTTCTGTCCGAGCTGTGGCGCTAGACGCATGGCTGAAAGTGCAGCGCTTCTTGTTGATGACGTATTACAAGGTTACCCAATTCGTCAGTGGGTTTTGAGCCTTCCTATCCCTTTGAGATTGCTGTTGGCAAGATACCCAAGTGAATTAGGAAAAGTTTTAGGTATCGTTCACCGCGCTATATCTACATACATCGTCAATCGAGCTGGGTTTTCAAATAAACAAGCCAAGACAGGTGCGGTGACCCTGATTCAACGCTTTGGCAGTGCGCTTAACTTGAACATCCACTTCCACATGTTGTTCTTAGAAGGTGCAATTCGCGAAAATTCACGGGGTGGCACCACCTTCACTCGCATCAAAATACCATGTCACAACGATATGGTCGAGCTCGTCCACACCATCAGCCATCGCATTGCTAAATATTTAGAAAAAGTCGGCCTAGTTCAGCGCGACATGGAAAACAGTTACCTGAATTTGCCCATCGATGATGAAGATAGTTTGCTGCAGTTGCAGGGTGCATCTGTTAGCTACCGTATTGCTATTGGGCCACAACAAGGGCAGAAGGTGTTTACGCTACAAACGTTGCCTGCAAGCACAAAGGGCGAGTATGGCCAGTTAGCCAATACCTCGGGCTTTTCGTTACACGCAGGGGTCTTCGCAAATGCCGATGAGCCAGAGAAGTTAGAAAGGCTGTGCCGCTATATCAGCCGCCCAGCGATTAGTGAACAGCGCTTAAGCATGACGCAACATGGAAAAGTACGCTATGAATTGAAAACACCATACCGTGATGGTACAACACATGTTTTTTTTGACCCCACCGACTTTATTGGCAAACTAGCCGCTCTCATTCCACCGCCTAGACTCAACCTCACTCGATTTTTTGGCGTTTTCGCACCAAACAGTAATCTAAGAGCTCAAGTTACTGCATCGCAACGAGGGAAGAATAGTCCAAGGTTGATTAACGAGGGAGATGAGCAATCGGATAAGCCCTACCATGCTAGGGGGATGACGTGGGCTCAGCGTTTGAGGCGAGTATTCAATATTGACATTACCGAGTGCGAAAAATATGAAAAACACAACGTAAGCATCATCGCTTGCATAATAGATGTCCACGTTATTCAAAAAATACTGAAGCATTTAGATAAAAAGTACCCCACATCTAAACAAACATCAATGTTGCCACCTTTGCGGGCGCCACCTGAAAAACAATACGCAAATGATTTTACTATTCAACGTGACTTCAACTTTGGTGCATAGACAGCAAGTCAACATACAATACTAAGAAAGTACTTCATGGTAGGATTTTTGACATGCCAGACAACAGTTTTCTGTACCAATGGCCTATCTACGCATGAATTTGAAGACTCACATACCATGCAAAGCGTCCCCAACCGAACATTTAAACAAACCAACCTAATCAAAAGTACAGCTGTTACGAGGGGTAGCAAATAGCTTTAATTCTCCTTATACTCAAGTAGTATCTTGCTGACCGGTTTCGGCGACAAGTTCGACGGAAAATATTTTATAACGGCAATCTCTCACGACGTAGGTTCGATAGGGTACGCCACACAAGTAAGTCTTAAAAAGGTCTAATATGTTGAGGTTTGGCGATGTGGTAGAGGTGGATTTAGTGAAAGCGCGTTACCGGGTTTATTTCCCGGTTGACGATGTTATATCTTTTCCACTTCCCCATGTCGCTTTCTCAGTAGACGGCGCCACGCCGCACCTCCCTATCTCCAAGGGCACTCAGGTTGCCTGTTTGGTCGATGGCATGGAGGGGGTAATTCTCCCACATCTAAACAAACATCAATGTTGCCACCTTTGCGGGCGCCACCTGAAAAACAATACGCAAATGATTTTACTATTCAACGTGACTTCAACTTTGGTGCATAGACAGCAAGTCAACATACAATACTAAGAAAGTACTTCATGGTAGGATTTTTGACATGCCAGACAACAGTTTTCTGTACCAATGGCCTATCTACGCATGAATTTGAAGACTCACATACCATGCAAAGCGTCCCCAACCGAACATTTAAACAAACCAACCTAATCAAAAGTACAGCTGTTACGAGGGGTAGCAAATAGCTTTAATTCTCCTTATACTCGGGAATACCAACACCATGGATGCGATCGTCAAAACAGTCCATTTTAGTATTTTTTTCATCTATTTTTCTCCTGGGTTAATTAGCCCTTAATGGACTAAAATCTTGTATTAATTTCACCAGTATTCACCGCTATGTTTAATTGTTTAAAAGCTTCTTGGCGCTCAGCAGGTGGCAATTTTATAATAGCGCGTTCAACTAGCGCCATCTCAGATGTCCCAATTACACCCTGACCATACAGAGAAACAATCATGTCATAGACGTCATCAGACATTTGGTCGATTGCGTGTTGTGATAGCGCTGGGTGGGTATATGTCGAATTAGTCACTTTCTTGTTGTCCAATCCCTACTTCACCTTAAGAGCAGCAATAGTTAATTCTCTGGTTAACAAACTTATTTCTGCGCTCTGACCAGCGATTAGGTGTGACTGGTGCCGACTAGACGCATTAATTAGCAAACACTAACAATAGGGTCATACAATGTGGCCCGTTTTCTTATCAAACTTTATTAAGGTCTTATAAAGATTATAAAATTTGGTCGTCAATCTTGATGAAGGCCTGATTGCTTGACTTTTGTTCAACTGGCTTTGTAATATGTTGTCTTTATCCATTGATTTTCTGATCATAAGATTGTTTTTAAAGGAAGAAAGACACATGAAAAAGCTTATTTTTATTCTATGTTTGCTAACCATTTCGCTACCAAGCTTAGGGAAAAATGCCACAAAACAATTTGATGAATTACTTAATGAATTGTTCGAGCCAAATGGTCCTGGAGGAGTGGCCTTAGTGGTCAAAGAGGGTAAAACTATTTACCGAAAAGCATTTGGCATGGCTAATTTAGAATTAAATGTCAAAATGATGCCTGACAATATATTTCGTATTGGTTCAATCAGTAAACAATTTACCGCTGTGGCCATTCTAAAACTGGTTGAAGAAGGCAAGATTGACTTAGATGCAGACATTACACTATACATCAAAGACTACCCTACCCACGGCCATTCGATTACCATCAAACATATTGAATCACACCTCGGGGATCAAAAGTTATACTAACTTGGAGAAATGGGATGCTCAGGAACGCAAAAAAGATTTCACCCCAGCTGAGCTGATTGATTACTTTAAACATGAGCCAATGGATTTTGCCCCTGGTGAGCAATTTAGCTATAACAATTCAGGTTATATTTTATTAGGTCACATCATTGAATTGGTTTCTGGTGAGACATACGCGGATTACGTTCAAAACCACTTTTTCACGCCATTAAATCTAAACAACTCGTCTTATGGTTCAACCTCAAGGATCATCAAAAATCGCGCCTATGGTTATGACAAAACTGATGATACCTATATAAACGCAGAATTTTTAAGTATGACCCAACCTTATGCTGCAGGGTCGCTGTTATCCACTGTAGATGATGTATACGCTTGGTATAATGCCATTATGAACGACAAGGTCATTAGCAAACCAAATCGAGAAATGGCTCAGCAAATGGGCGTTTTAAACACCGGTGATAAAATTGACTATGGTTTTGGTTGGTTTATTGGCAACCTTCAAGGTTCAGCATTAATCCAACACGGTGGTGGCATAAACGGTTATTTAACCGCTTCAATGTGGTTACCTGACGAAAAGGTATTTGTTGCGGTATTTTCTAATTGTAATTGCAATGCACCGGGTGATAGTGCGAACAAAATCGCTGCTATAGCCATCGATAAACCCTTCAGCTGGAAAAAAGTTAATCTAAGCGATGAATTATTAAAATCTTACCAAGGTGTATACGAAAAAACGCCAGATGATGTGCGAACGTTTACTTTTGAAGATGGCCAACTCTATTCTTTAAGAAGCGGTGGTGTCCGATATAAGATTATTCCTTTCGCCAAAGACCAATTTTTCTTTGAAGAGAGTATTGTCACGCTAACCTTTAATCGTGATAACGCTGGGAAAATTAATTCAGTGACCTTAAAGAGTACGGGACAAGACCAAGTTTGGCAAATAACCGACAAACCTATTCCCTTTGTAGATGAGGTGAATTTGGATACTAAGGTATTTGACACTTATGTGGGCAAATATCAACTTGCCCCAACTTTTCATATCAACATATTTAGCGAAGATGACAAAATGTATACCCAAGCTACAGGCCAAGCAAAAGTTGAATTGGTTGCAATAGGTGTACATCAGTTAATGCTCAAAAACACCGATATCAAACTCACTATTAATGCTTCTTCAGATGGCACAGTAGAAAGCTTAACTTTGCATCAAAATGGCGAGCACTTGGCAAAAAAGATTGAATAAGTTTGGTTCTGAATGTGCTTAGCGATTGAAACGCTCATGTCGGGGATTTGGAGTTACATTTTTCATCGATGAAGTTTTCATCAAGATCAACGGGGTTTAGCACTACCTTTGGCAAGGCGTTGATTAAGACGGTGATGTTATTGATTTTTTCCTTCAGGAAAGGCGAGATAGCCAAGCAGTCAACCCGAGCAAGGGAAAGAGGGATGCGAAAATTCAATTCTATGACTCGCATTCTTGCTGTCTTTTAGGTGTGGGCCCAATATTTGGAAGTCGTGAAACTGCGTGGCATAGACATCTAGCGTCAGTGCCACGTTTTGTTGCTTAGGATCTGCGGGGTCACCGATGAAAAACTGCAATGTTCAATATCCGGCTTTCACAATAATCTAATCGCATGATGATTTTTGACTCAATTTAATCTGATAGTTCGAACTCCCTTATGTCGGCTATAGGCCGTCAGCTGAACTTCGGGTATGAGCGATCACCGGTCGTTCGCACGGATTTGTTTTTCGGCAGTTTACGTGCACATTGCTGCCTCTAGACATCGCCCTATTACATGTGTATGTACGTAACTACAATTGTTGACAGCGATGCTTTTTGTAGTATAGTACTACATTGTGAGCTCTTGATAGGAAGTGCAACTATGCAAAAAGTAACTAGTAGAGAATTTAACCAGGACCCTACTGCGGTGAAGCGAATAGCGAAATTATCACCAGTTCAAATTACTGAGCGCGGAAAGGTTTCACACGTTTTATTATCAATAGAAAAGTACCAAGAGATTACTGGCGGATCTAAAAATATTGTAGACATGCTATCCATGCCTGAACTACAAGACTATGAATTTCAAAAGTTAGATGCAAAAGGCATTAAGCCTATGGAGTTCAATTAGTGTATTTATTAGATACTAATGTGTTATCTGAACTGAGAAAAGCAGGCTCAGGCAGAGCAGAGCCAAATGTCATTTCATGGGCAAAAGACAAATCAACAACAAGTTTGTTCATTTCTGCTATTACTATATTGGAAATCGAAATGGGCATCTTACAAATAGAGCGAAAAGACCCCAGACAAGCTGCAATTTACAACACATGGCTCAATTCTCATGTATTAAAGGCGTTCTCAGATAGAGTATTATCGTTTGATACAAGCTCAGCGTTGAAGTGCGCTCAGTTGCATGTGCCAAATCCTAAATCTGAGCGTGATGCGATGATTGCTTCTACTTCAATCGTTCACGGGCTTACGTTAGTGACTCGCAACGAAAAAGACTTTAAGCACATTGATGTTGACGTTATGAACCCATGGCTTACTAGAAAGGAATAAATGTTGGTATATATTCAACGGACGTGAGGTTCGTCCATTTGAGAGCCACCGATCTTGCCCTATTCTTCGCCCCCTTACCGCCAATTCTGGCGATAAGCGAAAGATGCTTCGACTAGCCGGTTTTGGCACACAGCCGAGAGTCGGCAACTAGGATTGAAAAGCCATTCCCATTGAATGAGTCTGACAATTAAGCTATGAATCAATCTGTTCAGACACTTCTAAAGCGTCTTCAACTTCAATACCTAAATATCTAACCGTACTTTCAAGCTTTCGATG
>Ga0307978_1003840_pt1 | contig 10154 bp, 11 predicted proteins | sample OrgLakmetage1056_FD_203151 | JGI IMG/M metagenome (GOLD analysis project Ga0307978, IMG submission 203151) | Saline water microbial communities from Organic Lake, Antarctica - #1056 | ecosystem: Environmental > Aquatic > Non-marine Saline and Alkaline > Saline | place: Antarctica: Organic Lake...
GCTGCTGCTGCTGCTTCTTCTACCGGCGCTGCTGCTTCTACCGTGGAAAAGCCCCCGTCGCCTCGCAGTCGCACTGACGCCGAGTACGTTGCCGATCAACTCAAGGCATTTCAAGAGCGCTACGGTGACTTTTCGGGCTACCAGTTTGCCGAATCCTATCTGGAATCCATTCTGATGTTGGCCACGACGGGAGTCGAGTCGCCGCGAGTGACGGATGTCCTCGAGGCGGGAGTATACGATGAAGCTTACAAGCGAATAATGTCCGTATTGGCCAGTGTCGGTGCTGTATTGGAACCGGATCCAGTATCTGGGCGTACAAAAATTGCCTCCAAGTTGGTGAATCAGGACATTTGTCTTTCCATGATGGATAAGATTCGCCTGCAGCAAAAGCATTCTGCAACTAGCAAAAGCAACGGTGCGCCCGCACTGCAAGTAGTGGAAGCGGACAAGGAAGCAGATGCAGCAGAAGAAAATGGCGAGGAGAGTATCAAACTTACTCCAGAAGATCTAGGAGGCGTGCTTTTGAGTGCTGAAGAACCCACCATGACACGGGAATTGAATTCCCTCGCCAATATTGTTCAGAGAGCTCTTCTCTTTGGAGGCGATCAAGAGCTTTTGGTGCTAGCGGAAACCCTCGATGCTGACCGAGCGCCATTTGTAGAGCGATGGTATCCCAGCATGGGCGGTGTGAGTGCAGGTGTTCCTCTTCAAGACGAAACCCGAGCGGGTGTGCAGTTCCTCAATTGCTTGATTACACTGCTCCGGGACTGTTACAGCAAGGGCGTTGTCTCCGACTTGGATCCTCCGTTACCTCTTTTACAAAGTTATGCCAATGCCTACGAGCGACTGGTTGCTTCGGCGGTCCAACTTGGTAGTGGTTATCTCAGACCCGACATGACAAACGAAAGTTTGACCACGTACAAGCCACGCAACGCTCAAGAACAGCTAGGAAAGTTTGCCGTGTGGGAATCAACCTTTCGTGGCGGCATGCCAAAGGACGATGTATCGGCGTACCCCGAGGACCTAGTTGGAAGCTGGGAAGTTAGGGATGAAATTAGTGGAGAGACGATCGGAATGACTGTTGTAAAATTTGATGATGACGGACAAGTAAAGGTTGCCCCACCATTGGAAGGCTTGCGATGGCGTCTCGATCCTGGCCCGACACACTTGGATACGTGTACCTTCCAGGTTCTTAGCAGCGATGGTACTATCCTTCAGTACAGAGGATTCATCGACAGAGGAGCTCGTCTTGAGGCAAGGTTCTCCAAACGCCCTACCAAGATTGGGGGCTCGGTAATGTTTCAAATGAGAGAAGGTGGTTCCGCCGACTACTACAAGGACATCTTGCCGATCAATTACAAGACGGGGACGACCAAGTTCGTCATGACTAAGAAAGTGGATGGCGTTAAGAGATAGCTACTCAAGTTATTACGAAATTGTATCTGTTCTCGCATGGTATCTAAAGTGTACAGCGTGGAGTGTGTTGTTGTAAACTGATGCCCGTCGCCTGTTGTGGCTGGGTGACGTCTAGAGACGGCAGCCACTGACCTACATAGGACAAGAAAATACACTCTAGCTAGGCGAGTCGAGTCTAGCAAGCTAGGACCATTGTCTCCTCTCTTGGCCGGGGCCACGACCGCGGCCTCGTCCTCGGTTTCCTCCCATTCTCCGGTTTTCTCGGACTCGGTCGAGGCGTTCCTTGTGCGGCTTTGACGTCAAATGCTCTTTCAATTGCACTAAGCTCGTCAGCTGCTTGCGACACAGTTTGCAGTAACTTGCTTTTTGTTCCATTTCTACCGCTGTCTTGTGAAACTCGGAGCGCTTGTGATCAAAGAATTCTTCTTCGTTGTCGTATTGCTTGGCGCATTGCCGGCAGAAAAAAGGCAGCTTTTCCGACGATCGAGCGACGTATCCATTCAGTATCTCCTTTACAGCAAACTCCAAGCCCGCGTTGACCTTTTTCTTGGGACGCTCCTCTTGTTCGTGGTCGCGATCGATTTTCAACGTTCGTTTCTTGCTGGACGGCAGCAGGCTCGCATTCAGGGGCTTGATTCGCTCGTCCTTGACCTTGGACAGGTTCAAAACTGCTGGTCCAGATGCTTTGAGGTTGGCATTTAATTTTTTCCTATCGTCGTCGGAGTCATCATCGCTGTCGCTACTGGAAGAAGACGATGATGAGCTATCGTTGTCGGCTTGCAGTTCGGCCTCGAGTCGTTGAATTTCATCGTCAATGTCGGGGGCTGGAGGCTTGGCGGACGAATCTACTGCCAGTGTCTCTTTTTTCGAGTTTCCTGTAGTAGCTACTCGCCGCAGCAGCAGCTGTGCCGCCGTCAAGGGAGACGAAGCGTCGGAATCACTACTGCTAGAGGAGGAACTACTCATGGTGAAATGAATCGAAAATCGAAACGGATGGTTTGGAGACCCTTTATCACTGTGGCCGTTTTTGTTGTTTCGAATTTCTTTTTTTTGGTCAAAACTGACGTTATTGACAAAAAGGCGGCAAGAATCCTTGCAAAAACAGTCTGCCCTGCGCTACGTGTGCTTTATGACCGGACCAAAATAGCAAGTCATGGGAAGACCTCTTGCGTTTTTGTGCGTTGTTTTTTGATTTCACAAACATCGGTGGACGTCGACCTCCCGTCGATATCGAATGCTCCCCATCATTGGCAACTTGCGACAAGGCATATTATTATCTAGCATTATGGCTTCACCATCAGACCTGATTTCTTCATCGGCGGCGGGCGGCATTCTGCATAGCCTCCCGAACAACGCACAAGCCGTGGGCGCAGCCTGGCTCGTCTCGTCGGCTATCTTTACCACTTACTCGACCACTAATTTTCTCAAGTTCGAACCCAAGGAATCCAAGCCGCTTGTCGCTAAGAAAAGAAGGAATAAACGCGATTCGGCAGTAGCCGTCATCTCAAAAGTCGGCCTGTCTCGACCGACACTCCTGACGCTGTTTCGTTTTGGAGGTTCCCTGCTCTTGGGATTGTTGGCGCATCCCGATTTGGCCATTGTACAGAGAATCCAGGACACTGCTAAATCCGTACCTGCGTTTGCACTTCCAGCAGTATTTCTCTTTGTGGCCAACTTTTGCAACTCGATCAGTTTGAATCGCATCGGCATTCCGTTGACCTACACATCCAAATGCGGTATTCCACTCATTACCGTTATCTTGACAGTCTTGCTGGACGGAACCAAGGCCCTGCCGAATTCACTCGCGCTGCTCTCTTTATTACCGGTTGCGCTCGGTATTGCGGCTGCATCGTGGAATTCACCCACGTTTGAGACTATTGGTTTTCTGGCGGCTGCCATGTCGGCAACGGCACAAAGCGCCCTGAATGTAACGAGCAAACGTGCTATGATGAAGACGGGCGTCACTGGAGCTGCCGCCCAACGTGTCATGGTAGCGGTCGGTTTTGTCATTGCAATCACGGTAACTTTGTTGCAACCCCGACCCAATAAAAATTCAGCCAAGGACAATGGAATCATTGAATCTGCTGGACCGCCAACGCTTTTGACACTGTTGGCCGTCACGGCCTATCACATGGAATACGTGTTCTCTTTCATGTTTGTGAGACTTGTACAGCCAATCACATACGGTACATGCGATGCCATTCGACGCTTATGTATAATCATCACTGGCCGTCTCATGTTTGGGGGCCCGCCGCTGAAGATATACAATATATTGGGAGTTGCCATGGCGCTACTCGGAGCGCTGAGCTATTCTGTTACTAGCTCGTTATGACCACCATGAACGATGATATGACACTTCTATTCCTTCGTACTTCCAAATAATAGACCTTTCTTTGGCAACAACACACCTACTGTATGAACTGAACCACCTTATTCCTATTACCGTGCAAAGCTCTCGTCTCGTCATTTTCCGAGCCCCCGGCTTATGTTGGTCGGCATGTGATGATACAAATAAAATTGATGAATACATTCTCGCCCTTTCGCGCCATAATAAAAGGCGACGGAAAATAGTCATGGAATTCGGAAGGAATGCGATGGGCGACGATGTGATGCTGATGGGTGGTGCTGATGACCAATACATACCATGACATACGCTCGCGTTTTCCCGAAGCCTGCAGTACCTGGTTCAACTCTACAGTAGCTGACGTTAAGACGGGAGGTCTGGACAATTCATTCAACTTTAACTGGAGGATCTCCACCATGAAAGACCCTAGCAATATAGCATCACACAGATTCGTTGAAATCTGATTCTATTGTTCATGGCAATAACGTCGGCGCCCAGAGGATGGAATCGGCAACGACTCTATATGAGTGCCTTTGTTGTCTTACTGTGCGTTTCTGCATGCGTCAACACTTGGATTTCTCGTGAGTATGCATTGACAATGAAGGGTGGCGATGCAACAGGAATGGCCGTCGAAGAACAGTTGGAGATTGAGACCATATCAAGACCACGAGAATACCTTCTGAGTATTCCTTTCTATGTGTACGAAGATCTCATCATGGTGGACGACGGAACCGTTTCCAATCAAACCCACACCATCAGTATTCACGAGGCTATAGGGACCAATTTCTTGATGGGAAGTCCCAAACACTCGGATGATTATCACTTTATCATGGCAGCCCTTCGCCACCCTATGCGTGTACGGGATCCGGCATTTGCAAAGCTGTTTGTGGTTCCCATCTTATCGAACCTTATCATACCAACCACCATCTACCCAGCAAGTAAAAACAAAGTGTGCTGGAAGGGCCTCTGCGGACGAAGTATCATGGAACATGTAGACCAAACTCTAAAGAACTCGACATGGTTTCAGCGTAACAAGGGAAACGACCATATCGCCACGGTGGGTTTCTTTGGATGGTATCATCCACAGTTTCAAGGTAAAGACTTTGGGAAAATCAAACTCTGCCATGTGCTTGGTTTCCCCGAAGACCGCAAGATAAATCGACGGATCCGGCTCAATTTTCCTACCATGTATGTTGGTACGCAGTGTCCCCTCAGCGCGGAGAAGTTGTACGATGCCGCATTTATCGGGATTACGAGCACAAAGATCAGAGAGTTTAAACCTCGAAGGGACCTATGCAAGTGGATGCGAACGAACGCGACCAACTATACCATGCCAGTCTGTGGACGAGGAAAGCAGTGCCCAACTCTCGCCCAATCCCGCTTTGGCTTTCACGTTCGGGGAGATAGTCTCGGCGCCAATCGGCTCCAGGACACGCTGTTGTCAGGTACCGTCCCCATATTTACAATGAAAGGACAGTACGCAACCGTACCATCATGGTTCGATTGGGACAAGCTGTCTTATTTTGCCGACATTGCCAACGAGACTATATTCATGTCGTCCATCAAACAAATCATGGGCGACAAGGAAGGCTATCAACTACGGCATCAGAATGTGTTGTCGAATCGCGAGTTATTTGACTGGGTTGGGGGCTATCCCTTTGACACGTACATGTACATGTTACAGGCGCATGTGTTTCCGAACCAGCGAGTTAATCATACCCGATACACCGCACTCAAGTTGCCGTAACATGCATAAAAAATTTAACCTTTATAATGGCTCTTGTAAACAGAGGAACCTCTACGTTTAGTGTCACCATTATGTAGCATCCTTTCCTATCTACCCGGACTAATTTCAATTGTTGTCGTTGGTGACAAACTCCAACTAGACGCTCCTCATTTCGCCCGTCTGGAACCAGCCTTTGAGAGCGTCGGAACTCTATTTGTTGCTACGAGACGGTTCGACGCTGGTCGATTTCTACTAGACTGGAATTACTCCGCCTCTCTAGTAGCACCTAGTTATCGTTTTTTTTGCAACCTCGCCTCGTAGTCATGTACATCCCACGAACTCTCAGTATCCTCGAGGAGCTTACCATTCAAGACATGCTGTGGAGCTTTTAAAACTCCCTTGGTCAGCGCCTCTTTGTGCTCAAACCATGTTGGCATAACGTTCCCTTTCCAGTCTCCAATGTTCTCGAGGAAGATTTCTTTGGAAAACTCGCCCTCAAACAATCCAGCGCCTTCGGCAATGAAGCCAAACACCTCATGCAAATCGGCTTTGGTCATTTTTTCTGTGGCCTCATCGGAATAGAGATCGAAACTGGCGTAACACGCATTCTCGAATTTTTCACGAGCCTCCTCGCCCATGTGAGTCCCAATCAAAAAGGAAGCGCTGTGAGCAGCAAAGGACTGTCGATGAAATGCAAGGGAAGTTAGGTGCGTAGTAATCTTATAGTCTCTTCCAAAGCGCTCTCTCAGTTCCGGTACCTTGTTTCGAAGGGTTTTGGAGTAAGGACACTGAAGATCAAAATACATCTCCCATTCAGGCGTGCTGTCTTCAGTACCAGGAGCATCTGCAGACATGTATCTTGAAATCGGTCGATTCCATCGCTGCGCTTGAAGAACGCGTAGCGCGAAAGCGGTCGCTCTTGAAATCGTGCGGCTTGAAAGAAGGATGAGAAGTGTGTATTTCATTGTGGGCGAAATGCGCTTATGTTGCTGGCTGTTGTGTAGTGTTCAATTTGAGTTTATAATAATAAATATGTTTTGTAGGAAGAGCGATGGTGGAGGCCAATCGATGGCCAAGACCCTCAATTGCCACCCGCCCCCGCTGCTGTCGTATCGTGAACCTTGCCCGGTAGTGGGAGGACAGAGCCTGCAATGCAAAACAATTACCAGTTGTTAGTCTACGACGTACCGAAGTTAAATAAGGGTTATTTGACGCCCTATTTAACTTTTTACATTTATAGATTGCTATTTAACATTTATTTAACTGTTTGGACTATTTTAGTGTTTTTACCAACCCTAATTAACTTTTAGATTAAATGACAACTATTTAACTCTTATTTAACCAGGTAAGTACACCCCAGCGTGTTGGCACGAAGTTCCTTGGCCTTTCCCAATAGTAACACATTTCATCACGATGAGGGGGTGAAGTGTCAGCTTATTTTACGCGGCACGCCGCATCGCGCATCGCGCATCGCGCATCGCTCAACGCGGCGGAATATTCTCATTACGCGGTTTCGTTCGCATTCTCATCATCAAAAAGATCGCGAGTATGCTGCTGTAACAGCGTCAGGTTTGCAGCACCCTGCAGAACTTCCAGGCACATTTGCTGTTAGCGTATTGAAGCAACAAGCAGTTGCCGGTTACAGTGCTGTTTATCTGAACTGTTTTTTTTTTTCACCATTTCAATGGACCCTCACGTCACCAGAAAACCGTGTAGCACCACCAGAAGAACACCCTCCTGTATCATGGGAGGTTCTTTGTACTTTGTACCATCAAAGTCCACTGGAAAGTGGCCAAGTATGGAGTACCTAGCAAGACTTCTTAGCTCTCCACGGCGTGAAGTCCAATTTGTGTTCGCCTTTCAACAATACTCTCACAAAGTACAGGAAGAAACTTCTGAAGAACAACAATCAGGACATCATTATTCCTCCAAGCGGCATTTCTATTATCACTCCGCCGCCGTCACCGTCGCCTTCAACCAGGTATGGTAGCTTTCCCAGGACGGAAGCTATGATTGACGAATTCGTCAGAGATCAAATTCAGAGAGCTGCACCTCCAATCCGGTCATCTGCACTTCGTGCCCAGGCTTATGCTTTCTTTGCCATGGAAGACGCAAATCCCAAGTGTAAGTTATCATTTAAGGCGTCAGAGGATTGGTTGAGTGGGGTTCTAGACCGCCACTTTTCGAAAGAAGAGCAGTGCAGTCTAATCAACAGAAACATTCGGAGGCGGTACCACAAAAGTAGGCTGCCCAAAGTTGAAGTTGAGCAGACGTGCGCTTATCAGGACCTTGACCCCGACAATGTTGTCCAACGTGGCAATGGCAATGACGATGACTACAACAACTGTGACAACCATGCTTACAATACACCAGCAAGCAACAATACCATTATTCATCGGGGCCCAAAAGATATCATGCCACCAGAAGAGATTGCAGTGCCAGAGCATCGAAGTCCTGCTTCTGTCGTCTCTGATGTTTGCTACCGAGTAGATGGCAATTGTCCTCCCTTTGATACCTCCATTGGATGCAACAACTCCCCTCTGAAGAGAGTGTGGCGGCTCCTGCCACATCCTGCCATGCTGGAACAAAAAGTTGGTGCTCCTCACCTCAAGTCAGTGGTGGAAGAAGAAGAATTTGTGCTCAATGGTTTGCTACCGGGGAGTTTGGTGACATAATTTGGGCAGAGTTTCACACTAATTTTGTGCCGTACGACTCTGCTCAACGGGTCACATTTCACACAGAGCATGCTGAGTGGTCAATGGGAACCAACGACGTTGTCCAAGCTGGAAGGAGATCTCCACGGTCTCGGTTGCGTGGGAAGCCTAAGACAAAGGCTTAACGCCTGAGGAAGTTCGTGCAAGCAAGGCGCCGGACTTGATTGGATTTCAGGAGATTGGTTGTCATATGATTTTTGACGTTAAGATGTTGGATCTGTCCCAGAAGTGTCGATTCGTTGCCGGTGGGCATACTACGGAAGCCCCGGCGCACGTATTCAGGTGTGGTATCTCAAGACAGTGTGCGGATTGCGTTCTTGATTGCAGCATTGAACAACTTAGACGTACAGGCTTGCGACGTTACTAACGCTTATCTGAATGCACCGTGTTGCAAGAAGATTTGGTTCGAAGGAGGAGCCGAATGCGGTGAGGACCGCGGTAAGGTAATGATTATCAAATGTGCTCTGTATGGATTGCGTTTGTCTGGTGCTGCTGCGTGGAGGAATATGCTGGTACAGATAATTGAGGAGATGAGTTTTGTGAGCACTGTTGTTGACCCCGGTGGCTGTTTGGCGGCGTTGAGCCGTCAAGCCTAGTGGCGAGGAGGATTATGAACTGTTGTTGGTCTTTGTGGACAATATTTTGATCATCTTGCATGAGGCCGTGAAGCAGATTGATGCATTGAAGCAAGTTTTCACCTTCAAGACGGAAAGTGTTGGTCCCCCGACAAGGTACCTGGGGGCCGATGTGTTGAAGGTGCAGACGGCAAGTGGTGAAGCGTGTTGGGGCATGTCGTCCAACACGTATGTCAAGTTGGCGGTTGGAATTGTTCGCGAATTATTGAAGAATGATGGAGAGGGAAAGGGCCTCAAGACAACGGCAAGGCAGCCATTACCTACGAGTTACAAGCCAGAGACCAATGTGTCAAAGGAGCTTGATGGAGATGGGATCTCTCAGTATTTACAGTTGATTGGTATGTTGCGCTGGGCTATCAAGCTCGGTTGCATTGATATTGATTTGGAGGTGGTAATGATGGCACTGTACTCAGTGTTGCCCTGAGTTGGGCATATTGAGGCTTCATACAATATCTTCAGTTATTTGATGATGCACAACGAGCAAGCCGGCTGTTGCGTTTGATGTGACAAAGCCTGACATTGACGAGTCGGTGTTTCAAGAAATGGATTGGAAGGATTTCTATGGAGAAGTGGAGGAAGAGTTACCTATTTGATGATGTACGACGAGTCGGCTGTTGCGTTTGATGCAACGAAGCCTGACATTGATGAGTCCGCGTTTCATGAAGTGGATTGGAAGGATTTCTATGGAGAAGTGGAGGAGGAGTTACCACCAAAGATGCATGAGCCTTTGGGCAGGCCGGTGACAATTTCATGTTTTGTCAATGCAACCATGCGGGCAATGTTGTGACCCGTTGGTTGCACTTGGGTGTTTTGATATTCTTGATGAACGCGCCCATTATTTAGTTTTCCAAGCAACAGAATCTGTGGAGTCGAGCAGTTTTGGATCGGAGCTCGTGGCTGCAAGGATTGCGCGTGATTTGATTGTTTCACTCCGTATCAAATTGAGAATGTTTGGTTGTCCCATGGATGGGCCAGCCAATGTGTTTTGTGATAACCAGGGTGTTGTGAAGAATGCGTGTTGGCGGAGTCTACTCTCAGCAAGAAGCACTTCGCAATTAACTACCACGTTTTTTGCGAGGCAGCGGCGGCTGGGATTTTACGATTTGGAAATGAAGATCATCTTGCTCCTTTCCAGATTTGTTGACGAAGATCTTGCCCGTACCTCGGCGCAAGGTGTTGCTCGGTAGCATTCTGTACCAACGCATGAAGAAGTTTTTGGGATTTTGAGGGATTGGATGCCAGGGTTTTCATTCGCCGAAGGCGGATATGTACCTCTCGATCCGTCTGGAGTAACGGTGGCTAATTCCGAGTTGGAAGTA
>Ga0307978_1003841_pt1 | contig 10150 bp, 12 predicted proteins | sample OrgLakmetage1056_FD_203151 | JGI IMG/M metagenome (GOLD analysis project Ga0307978, IMG submission 203151) | Saline water microbial communities from Organic Lake, Antarctica - #1056 | ecosystem: Environmental > Aquatic > Non-marine Saline and Alkaline > Saline | place: Antarctica: Organic Lake...
CAGCAGCGGAGAAGGCCGTCGAGGCAGCAGCGGAGAAGGCTGCTGAACTGGTCGAAATGAAGAATTTGACACCACAAACGGCGCCTGAGAGTGAAGAGGTTGTGCCAGCAGTGACACATGTCAATACCGCGGCTGTTCGAGCTTCCGAGCGAGCTGCTGCACGAGCAGTCGCCAGGCAAGCCGCTCAGCTCAACGTGGAGGCAGCACGCGCGAAAGCTGCGGAAGCGGAAGTTGAAGTATTGGCAGCCAGGGCCGCGCATGCGCCTCAACATCGCTACCGCATTATGCTCGACAATAGCAGAGAAGAAACACCAGAGGCAGATATAGCAGTCATTCCACTCGTGCCTGATGAGATTCACCACGAAGGAAATAACATCACGAAAACCACCTCTGTTGAAGAAGCCACTGCCACCACTGACGTCGTTGAAGTTGAAGAGATGGCAGCTACGAGTGATACTGCGGAAGGAGACGAGGCCACGGTTGGCATCACTACTACTACTACTACTACTACTACTACTACTGACTTAGGGAATTCTGAAAGTATTGCAGCAAGTTCTATAGGTGCACCTCATGCAGTGCAGTTGGTTGAAGGCCAGGCATGCGAACCAACCACTGCAACAACAGCTGCTGCTGCTTCTGCTGCCGCTGCAGGGGTCTTGGCTGCTGAGGTCTTAGCTGTAGAAGCAGCGCTCGACGCCGCGGTGCTGATGACGCACGCCGACCGCGCCATCGCAGAAGCCGAAGCTCAAACAAAGGCAGCGCAGGCCAGGGCTAACGAAGCACACTCGCAAAGCTTAGGCTTGATTCTTGAGTTGGCTCGCTTAACTTCTGAGCCCAATCCAGATCCAGTTGCTGCTGCTGCTGCTCCGGCTGCTACCTTAGCTGCTCCGGCTGTTTCAGTTGCATCTGATGCACTGCCTTCACCTAAATCCATGGCTCTGCCTGCTCCATCCCCTACTAAGGAGGAAATTCGGCAAAAACGGGTGCTGTTGGCGCAGGCCACCAAAATCGCAGCGGCGCACAAGTCCGTGCGCTCCCTCGAAGCATCACTAGGCACGGTGCAAAGCCAGGTCAAGTCCCTGGAAGACACGCTCACTTCACAGCAGCAAGCAAGCCAGCTGGTGGAAGCAAGGGAGGCAGATTTGCGAACTCGAATTGAAAAAGCAGAAGCAGCAGCAACGGCGAAAGTGCAAGCCGCGGAAAAGAGGCAGACTGAGCTGGAGGATAAACGGGCGGCGCTGGAAAAAGAAACCGCCAGTTTAAGGTCCGAGCTGGCGGCCAGCAGTGAGTCCCGGGTCAAGGCGGAAGCCGCTGCTTTGGCGGCGGAGGCGAAAGCCGAAAACGAGCGCGTGAGTGCGGCTCAGGCGGTGGCCGCAGCTGCCATCGAGTCGAAAGCAGCGGCTGCAGAAGCCGCTGCTGCACACGCGCTGTCGTCAGTGGCCCAAGCGTTTCAGCTTCACAGCGAACTGAGCAAAAACAGTGGAAGCACTTCTATCGCTGCTGATACTAGCGCCTCTCCTCTCGTGTCTCCACCTGCAAGTGCCACTGCGGCTTCACCTGCTGCTAATGCTGCCACCTCAACTACTGCGACCTCTGCTGCTGCGGTTGCTGTTTCTGACGCTCCTTCCCGTGCCACTGCCTTCTCATCGCCGCCTCCGTGGGAGCAGCGGCAGTCTTCTTATCGGCTGGCAGGCACGCAGGTGCACGTAAATGAAGAAGCGGAAGGGCACAAAGCAGAGGATGGCACAGAGGAAGAAACACTGGTGGAAGCAGCGGTATCATTTCTTGATGTGCCCTGGGACAGCGATGCCGCATTTGCGGTTGGTTCTGGTGCGAGAGGTGTAGGACGAATATCGAATGATAGAGAAGGGGCAAGGAATGCCTTTTCAGCGTCAAGGCCTCGATCAATGGTGGGACAAAAGCCTCGGCCTATTTGGCAGAGCTACGACAACCGATTTGGAGTGGGGCGGCGCTCGTATCTGATTGACGCCACTCTTCGATCCAGCGGCTAGAGTGAAGCGGTATTGGGTTCAATGAGAGCTCAACTCGTTTTTGTTTACGTTCAGAAGTCATGGGCAATTGGGAAAGCACTTAACGAGAAAGAGCATTTGTATGCATGTCTATATTCCAAATTTTATCAAGAGTTAACTCGCAGCGTTACAAAATAGCCCAAAAAAACATAGTTATATACTCGCATTACATATATCATTACTACAGAGCACGGTGCGCTGGAACATAGTAAGGGATTTGCGCGTATGGGAATTACGTTTAAATCCCAAACAAGGCAAACAATTCGCCGACTGCCTATATCAAAAATGAAGAGGAAAAATGCCTCCATCATGGGCTTTCCACATGCCTCTATCAATTATCACGAAGAACCAGAACCAAAGATAGTGAAGCGTTCCCCGTGTTATCACCACTGCGCAGCATGCAAAGCACGCGACCTCGCGGCTTCTGCCTGCATCTCGGCATAATGTTTTAAGCGCCCCACCAACCTAGGAGGTGGAGGCACAATCCAGGCCCCCTTTTTGTTGCCGTTGTTGCGACTTCCGCCACCGTTACTTCTGCTGCTGCCACTGGGAGCGGGATAAGCGCGGTCGACTTTGATGGCACGCCGCAAGGCTGAAGCGATTGCACCTACGGTAGCGCGCAGTTGCAGGGCGCCGTTGGAGCCCATGGTTTGATAGCCGCTGTCGACGAGGCCTTTCCAACTTTTCAACAGATTAAAAAAAAAAAGAATAATATCAACAGAAGATAGAATGACGAAGGCATAAAATGCGCAGCTCTGCAACATGGTATCAGGGAGGAAGCAAAGAAGAAGGAAACATGCGAACGACATACGAACAAAAGGAAGTGCGAGAGGTGTAGGACGAATTTCGAATGATAGAGAAGACGCAAGAAATGCTTTTTCAGCGTCAAGGCCGCGATCAATGATGGGACAGAAGCCTAATCCTACTTGGCGGAGCTACGACAACCGATTTGAAGTGGGGCGGCGCTCGTATCTGATTGACGCCACTCTTCGATCCAGCGGCTAGAGTGAAGCATTATTGAGATTATGAGATTAAAATGAGAGCTCAACTCGTTTTTGTTTACGTCTCAAAGTCATAGACAAATGAGAGAGCAATCAACGAGAAAGAGCATTTATATGCATGTCTATATTCGAAATTTTATTAAAAACTTAAATCTTAAAAAATATACCATCGAATTATAGATAAAACAGAACAGGAACTCTGGAACAGCCCAAAAAATATATCTTTATACTCTTATTACTAGCATGGCACTTACGGTTGATAGACCAAAAATTATTCAGTCGGCGCGCCGCGAGCGCTGGGACATGCGGGCATAGGGACATTATTATTATGAACATGTCTCTAACAAGTCGCCGAGTGCCTGCATCAAAAAGGAAGAGGAAAAGTGTCTCCATGGGCTTACAATGTGCCTCTATCAACTATCAAGAAGAACCAAAGATAGCGAAGCGTTCCCCGTGTTATCACCACTGCGCAGCATGCAAAGCACGCGACCTCGCGGCTTCTGCCTGCATTGAGGCATACTGTTTTAACCGCCCCACTAGCCGTGGCGGTGGGGGCACAATCCAGGCCCCCTTTTTAATACCGTTGCTGTGACTTCCGCCACCGTTACTACTAGTGCCACTGGGAGCGGGATAAGCGCGGTCGACTTTGATAGCACGCCGCAAGGCTGAAGCGATTGCGCCTACGGTAGCGCGCAGTTGCAGAGCGCCGTTGGAGCCCATGGTTTGAAAGCCGCTGTCTACGAGGCTTTTCCACCTTTTCAACAGATATAAAAACAAGAACACCAAAGGGATTTTTGTGAAGAATCGATAAGAAATTAGCACATTGCGCCGAAAATGGCGAACATGAAACGCGAAGAATAGCTTGTGAAAAAAATAAAGAAGGAAAAAAAACTTTCAACACAAAATGAAGTACACGCACCGGACAGAATCTTGGTACAGGGCCGCAATTTCAGCCGCCAGCGCGGCGGCAGAGCCTGCAGAGGCAGCTACATTGGCATTCGGGCCTTCTACCACTAGGGGGGCGCCGATTTCTTTGAGACGGGTGGCGGCAGCAGCTGTAGTGACCGTCGGTACCCTGATGAGGACAATAGACAAGAAGAAGGTATTGGTCTAGTACAGAATAGGCACACACTGATATCTTCCAATCACAAAGATAAAAAGAGTTGCCAGCAACATACGACCCATTAATGCTAATGAAGCAGCCTTTCACTGAATTTCGCAGCGTGGCAACTACTACAGTACTACATATTGCTTACCCCGCCAGCATTGCTTCGTGCACATGTAAGTCCATGCTTCCACTGCGCAGCCAGGGCACCGGGGTGCACACCACATGTAACCGGGCTGCCGCGAGCACTGCAGCCAAGAGAACTGACCCACCACTACTGCCACTACTGCTGCTGCTGCTGCTACTGCTGCTGTGGGGGCGCATTGTGGTGCTGAGCGCATGCAAGCGAATTTCAACTCGTCCGCTGTTACCACTGCTAAAACTAGAGCTAGCGCTGCTGCTGCGGCTACTGCCACTCATGCTGCTGCTGCTAGCTGAAGAACCCGGGCTCCCGGACGTGCCGTTGAGACGGACCAAGACAGGGGGCAAGTCATAGGAACCGCCACTTCTCCTACTGCCTACGCTACCACTGCTGCTGCCACCGCTGCTGCCAGTGCCAGATGGCAACGGCACTACGTGCACTACTAGCGCATCGTCGGTCAACGACGAAGACAACGAAGAGAGAGAAGAGGAAGAAGCACGAAGAGATGCCGCTAATAATTGCACAGTCCGCTGGCAGAAGTCGGCAACGGCAGCTGCCACTTCGGGTTCCGACAAATCCGCGGCCACAACAATACCGTTGCGGTTCTCAAACCTTTCATCGCCGGTGCCAGTGGCGGTAGTGGTAGCAGAGGTTGACGCTTTGCTTGTGTCCGCGGCAGCTGCGGCATCAGCGCTGGCAGCGGCTGCTGCTCCGGCCAGGGATATCGCGCGGTAGCTGCTGTCGGCTGCCTGGTTGCCTACCCAACCTCCACTGCCACCACCACCAGCTGCTGGAGACGACGAGGTCGCACTCCCGACGGGTAGTGACGCACGTGGCAATACGATGACGTCATTGGGCCGCCGCCCGTTGGTGCCCCCACCACCGCCGCTATTAACCCGTCCGGCAAACTCAGGAATGAGGCGAAGGATGGCTGCTTTGTGTTCGGCTGAGGCTACCAGCAACACCTGCGAGTATTTTACGAGATTTGATTTGTGAGGCGAGAAGGAGAAAGAACGGGATGCATTTATCACTCACGGGGTGAATAAGCACTCTACGGCGAACAGAGTGAAGTGCATCAATTCAAAGTAAGTGTAGATTTCTGCTCTTAAATCTCCCCTTCATGTATTTCCAATCATACTATATTCGTTTACCGTGGCGCTCCCCAAGGCTGCACGGTCGCTTGGGGTTGTGCCTCCCACGCTCGGGTGAAAGGACGAATCCGCACCCACGTCAATCACATGAGGTGTCAACACTACGGAGGAGGGATCGTAGTCATCTCCTCCACCACCAGCACTAAAGAACCCGCCACGCTTTTTCTTGTTTTTGGCAGGGGGAGGCGGCGGCACTGAGGGGCATGCTTCTTTCAGCAACGGGCGCACGGCGGAGTAGGCTGCCAAGGTGTGCGCAAAAATGAGGTCAAATCGACAAGGCGACACCGCGGCGTAGCGCTGGGAAACGATCAGCTCATTTAAAGGGATCACCGTGCATCTGTGAGTGTAAAGTCGATTAGAAGGAAGAGGACGATCAAAAGTCTGAGGTATTTTAAACGAGAGAATAAGAAGGCAGTGAGAATACGTTGGGCGGCCATCGAACATGTGAAATTGTGATACCGTAGAGAAAGTGTTCAATGGTAAGCTGGTTCTTATGAAGCGATTCCATTTGTGTGAAAACTGGTGATTCTATTCTATTTTTTATCATTACCCGAGCCACCGCAGGCGCGCCGCGGTCGCCGGATCAGCATTGCGGTTGGCAAACACGACGGTCACGTGAGCGCGGGTGGCTAACAACACCCGCAACTGCCCCGCTAAGCGAGGGGACAAAAAGAGGTTGCTAATGGCATCTCCGCTGCTGCTGCTGCTGCTAGTGTCACCACTCATACCTCCTCTTCCATTTCTTCGCGCTAATGATGAAGAAGAAGGATTGGCAGAAGAAGACGAAAAGTCCGTAGCGAGAGCCAGAAAAAGCACCCTACTGCTGTAATGCCGCGTGGCGTGATCGAAGACGTCGTTGTGGTCCCGAAGCCATTTTTCGTTCTTGGGGGCACGGTTCAACTTTGACGCCCCGTGAAACGTCAGCGCTTGCTTCCATTTGTTGTAAAACTTTGCTTGCCCGTGCTCCATCAACTTTTCTTTCGCGCGTTCCTTGCCTTTCCCGCCGTAAGTGGTCGATTCTGCGTGCGTGACCCGCGAATACGGCTGCACCAGAACCCGTAAACCTGTCACGATGAAAGCAGTATACGGCGACGGGAGGAACCATATGGACTGTGATACTTCTTGCATGGTTCGAGGTTGAGGTGTCAGATGATGCTGAGAATGGTGTGACCGGCAGTACAACCATCATCACAAATAAACGCCACCATGGCGCATCCAAATTCATACGAGAGAATAATTGTAGACTACGAAAATATAATACCTGCTCGCTGCCGTATTTGAAAGGCCATGTCCGTATCTTCATAATAGGCCGGCAGGAAGTAACGGTCGTACAAGTCCAGCGCGAGGAACAGCGCCCTTGGCAACAGCACACACGCAGCACTGCCGTAGTCGGACTCTCGCACGCTGCTGTAAGGTGCTAGGGAGTGCTGGTCTCGGGCGGTCTCTCCCCGGCCATAGCTCCAACTGTGAAGCAGTGATTGCATATAATGCATTCAAGAAAAAAAATGTACAGCAACTAGCATGAGAACATTGGCATTCACGACTACCAAGGAAGGTTTTTGGAGACTGAAGATTCGTCACTTTACGTTTCACACACGTACATGCAAGTGTTTTGGAGTCACCAACACAACCATACCCACCAACAATCATATCCACCCCTATTCTACTCCGCCCCGCACTAATGCATAAAACCCTTAAGTACATCTATTCTTACCCTTTAGCATCGTTAAAGATGAGCCCTCCACTCTCCAGCAATTTCCCAGCTTCGTCCTGAAAGCGCGGCGCAACCAGCCCTACATTCGAATGGGTTTGAAAAGTGGCCAAGAGATTGGCGACGCAGTAGCGGTGCAACCTCAAATCGTTGTTGAGAATGAGCAGAAAGTCGCCCCGCGCGAGCTTGCTTGCGTCAGTGACCGCCGCTAAGTATCCGAGCGACTTTGGGTGTCTCAACAAGCGCACATCTGCGCCTAAAACACTTTTCAAATCGTCGACAAAACGAAACAGTCTAGCGCCGCCTGTGGTAAGCACAGAAAAAAAATGTTAGGAAATTAGCATAGAAAAAATGGCACAACAAGGATGCAATAGTAAATTAAGGGGAATGAATCTTGGCGAGAGAAACAATTCTATTCATAGTCCACACTCTATTGCAATATACCAGGCGCAGTGGAGCCGTCATCCACGAGCAAAAATTCCGCGCTCGAAGCTTCGTGGGCGTATCTCATTAGGGAAGCGAGGCAGTTTTCGGTTTCCTTGTAGTGGTCTTTGAAGGTCAACAAGTAAGTCACCAGCGGGGCTACACCGTAAGGAGTGGGGGCTTGCCCGCCCGATGGAGCCACGCACCTATCAAGAATCATTCACAGGAGCGAAGAAGAAAAGAAGGCGTTAGGCCAGAAAGGTGTGGACACAAATTAATACTACTTATGTACAAAAAACGAGCCACAGATTGGTCTACGTACACAACTCCATATGTTTCTCTCGTATAAGCTACAATCTATGGGCAAACGTTCATCTAAGGTTTTGCTCTCTGTTGTTCTCACCCGTGGTTCGCAGCGCCTTTCTCCATTGGCATGACCCGTGTCGGGGCGTCTGTCGTGAGAACCACGTTCTGTGCTTTGCCTCGCAACACCAAACAGGGCGGCCCCGCGCTGCGCATCGACCCTCCCTGTAGCGCCCAACCAGGCCCTTTGAAGGCACTGGGATCGGCCAGCCATGGGGGCAACGCTGCTAGCCGGCTGTCGACGCGCACGTGGCCTCTGTGTGAGAGAGAGATATACACATGTGACGACAAGAGCAGTCAACGAGATTTTCTTGATCGAGAACACGATTAAAAATAAACACGTGCCAGCGCAACTCCTCATACTTAGCGCAAGATGCCAAGATTGAGATACCAAAGTGACCTATATTATGAAGATGGGTAGAGCACCGATCGAAAACGGACTCTTTCTCGGCGCGTCAAATGCTACGTAAAGTAAAGAATAACTTCCTTTCGCGTCTTACCCTAAAGCATCGTTCAGTGCTTGTGCGTCGGACGATGCGAGCACAGCTAACTGAGGTTGTGGTTGGCTGCTACTAGTAGAGGCACTGTCCGCAGCAATAGGAGTTCCAGGCGTGATATCCCGTGAATCAATTACACCAACACTACTACTGCTGCTGCTGCTGCTACCCCCGCCGCTGCTACTATCACTTCTAGAGATACTACTGCTACTACCGATGCTGATTGAACTAGGAAGATTGCCGCTTTCCGCGCTTTCTCCGTGTAATGATGTCTTGTCACCGCTGTAGGTAACTGTCGTCGGTTCAGTGAAGAGAGATACTTCCATTCCGTCGTCGCCCACGCTAGCATCTTCCGGGCTAGCTGCCTGGCCATCGAGAGCAGTAGATTTGGCTAGGGCATCCGCACCAGAGAATGTGGTGGCGCGCTCGCGAGCTAAATCGTCGTTAGCTGCACCATTAGCAGCGGCTTCAGCTTGTAACACGAGCACATCTTGCCCACCCAAAATGGCTAGGTTACGGCGGAAGCGCTGCTTGATGCCTCGCATGAAGGCCCCGCCAGATACCGCACTGTATTCCAACTCGCGCAAGTACAGTGACGTGCGCAACTGCAGGACGAGCATGCAGCCCATGCCAACCAATAGCAGCTGCCGAGGCCGGCAAACAGCCCACGCCTTCCCACCTGACGGCCGCCCGCTCCGCGAAGCCACCATAGCGGAAGCAGCCTCTTATCGCGATCAATCAAAACAGTGCATAGTCTATGAAAGTAAATAAAGATGCCATAATCTTGCTAGAGTCAACTCAAATTGTGAGTAACTTAGATACTATGGCTTGGGCTAACATTTTTTGCTCATAAACAGACAGGATAGACAACGAGCAAAAGATGACGACATCGATCGTCATTTTGGACTGAAATCGTTGATAATCGATCATCGTCCCAAGGGTATCTTTGATCGTCCCTTCTAACTTCTAACTTCTAACTTGAAACTTATTTCTGAAAACTTGCTTGGGGATGGGCGACTGAATCTTCTTCTGGACCATCACTGCCATGGCCACTCGGGCATGCGTACCTGATTAGAATTTCAGTATGGCTCCTCGGGACCTGTGTTAAAACATCTATTTTCTGAACTTCTAACTTCTTATTCCTGATATTTTTTGAGACAGGCCCCGAAGGGCCGGAATTAGAAGACTAACAGGTAGAGAAGAAAAGCAAAGCAGCGCAAACTTGACCTAGGAAGCTAATCAGGCGCACATGCCCGAGTGGCCATGGAAGTGATGGTAGCGGTCCAAAGTGGCACGCTCCTCGATATTTTTTCCCACTTTAACTTCAACTACCCTTATCCCACCCTTCTTTCTGCTCTCTATTGAACAGCAGAGGGCGGGTACTTCGCTCAACAGCAAGGCACCCGACAGGGATTTTTAGCATATATTGGTGCCGCGCAATTCGGATTTCGCAAGAAGCCAGTGAAGGAGTTAGTTAAAGTAAATGGAATGAGATACGCGCCAGGATAATCATATCTATGAACCCTTCTTTTTGGCATTGTTCGTGCGCTTCTTCTTCTTACCAAAGTTCGCCGTTTTAATAGCTTTGTTGACGATGTCTGTAGAAGATGCCTTGGTACCCTTGCCACCTTTTCCACCTTCACCGCTGCCCTTGGTTTTGCCCATTTTACCGTCGAGGGTGCGTTGGGCCTTGTTCCGCAAGGCTTTCCGCGATTTCTTGGTGGAGA
>Ga0307978_1003847_pt1 | contig 10145 bp, 8 predicted proteins | sample OrgLakmetage1056_FD_203151 | JGI IMG/M metagenome (GOLD analysis project Ga0307978, IMG submission 203151) | Saline water microbial communities from Organic Lake, Antarctica - #1056 | ecosystem: Environmental > Aquatic > Non-marine Saline and Alkaline > Saline | place: Antarctica: Organic Lake...
GGCCAACCAAGTTAAATCACCAAACGATGTATTTTCAAATTTACGCCAATTTAATAGCGCAGGTGCCGGTTTAATATGGCGACAAGCACAAAATAAATTCATTTCTGTTACTTGGAATAGCGCGGATAACGACGCTGTTGCAGCGGATAAAGACAATAAAGGCTTCATTGGTGCTAATGTGAATTGGCAATTTACGCCACGAACCGAGCTTAGCGCTGATTATACTCGACGTTTCTTTGGCGAAAGTGCTAATTTTGACTTCCAACACCGACTTAAAAAATTCAGAACACAAATTACTTACTCCGAGCAAGTAACCACTTTTTCACGCTTAATTGCCGAGCCTGACAACTTAGGCGTGTTTATTTGTACCGACGGCATTAGTGATTTAGCTGCCTGCTTTCAACCGAGTTCACTTAATTACCAACCACAAGCTAATGAGCAATTTGTGCAATTTAGTGTTCAAAACCCAGTCATTAGTGATGATATTATTTTACGTAAAGGGCTTTCTTGGCAATTAGGCACAGAGCTGCGCAGAACTAAAGTGTCATTAAGCGGACGCTACTTTACCAATGAGTACTTAGAGGTAGACCGATTGTCCAGAACCTACTCTGCGAGTACATCGCTTGCATTTGCCATTGGGCAAAAAACCAATATTAGCTGGACTACCGATGCAGCGGTTACAGATGATATATTTGAAGGCGCTAAAGGTACGTCAGAGGTGCTTAGCACTAAGTTAAGCCTTGACCGTGATATGGGCCGCTATTTTAATCTATCGTTAAACTTTTCTTACGTGCAGCGCGAAACTGAAGGCAGAGTGATCGACAATGGCGGCCTCGGTGACCTCCGAGGCCTAACCGGCGATCTTAAAGACCGCCGAGTTTCGTTGAATCTCAAGTACAACTTAACCAAATAAGACACTACCTGCGCTCATCATCACTCATCATCACTTTTCAAGCGCGCATAAGTCTGATATTTTTTCTTCAATAACTTGTCAATATACTGGGTCAGTTTAATCTTGTGCTTCAAGGCGTCATCTAAGGCATCCACAAGCTCATGCAACATATCTTTATAATACTGAGACTCATGAATTTCAGTGCCTTTTGCGGTGAATCTGATGGTGTCTGGATCCGTAGTGAAAACCTCATCTTTTACCGCTATCAGATTGTCAGGTATGAACATTTCTGACTTCACTTCGTCAATCACGAGGTTAACCTCGTGTTCTTGAAAAAATTCTATTTCTTCCAAAAACCCATACAACAAAATGCGATCCAATAAGGTATTCATGCGCCTAGGTACGCCGCGTGAAAAGTGGTGAATAGCGGCAAAAGACTCATCACTAAACAAGCCTTCGCCTACATAACCAGCATGCTGTAAACGAAACTCAATGTATTCGCGCGCTTCTTGAGAATTAAGCGGTGCTAAATGACATGAAGCAACAATACGCTGGCGAAATTGCTCCATATTTGGTGCACGTAAAATGGGCTGCAGTTCGTCTTGCCCCAACAAGAAGCTCTGTAATAAAGGCTTGCCTGCTTTTTGAAAATTAGACAACATGCGTAATTCTTCAATGGTTTCTAATGGTAAATTTTGTGCTTCATCAACCAGCAATAAGGCACGCTTGCCTTGAGCGGCCAGTTGATTTAAAAAACGTTCCAAATCATCAAGAATTTCAGCTTTGCTTTTACCGGCGACGTCTAGTTCAAACTTTGATGCCACCATTTTTACAATTTCATCGGGTGATAGTTTGGGTGTCACTATTTGTGCTGCAAAAATATCTTCTTCCAGACTATCTAAAAGACTGTTCGCAATAGTCGTTTTGCCTGTGCCTATGTCACCTGTAATGACAATAAAGCCCTCTGCTTGCGACAATCCATACTGCAAGTATGACATCGCTCGCTTATGCAATTTACTCGCAAAAAAGAATCCTGGGTCAGGAGTTAGTTGAAAAGGCTTCGATTTAAGTCCGTAATAATCTTCATACATTATTTTATTGCCGCTCCATTTTAAACTCGTTCATCATACACACTATTTTGCGTCTGCATTTACAATCTGTGAAATAATGCCTGTGGTAGACACACCCTCTTCGAATAAAAGCACACGCACTTCGCCACCATTGGCGATAACGTCGCTGCCACCGGCAATTTCATGTATCTGATAATCGCCGCCTTTGACTAACACATCTGGCAAAATATCCGTAATGAGTGCTTGCGGGGTATCCTCGCTAAAAGGCACAACCCAATCTACCGCACTTAAGCCTGCCAATACCGCCATTCTGCGCTGCAGATTGTTAATTGGTCGGCCTTCGCCCTTGAGTTTACGTACTGAGTGGTCGCTATTAACAGCAACAATTAGGCGCTCACCCAACGTCGCGGCCTCAGTTAAATACGCAACATGCCCAGAATGTAAAATATCGAAGCAGCCGTTTGTCATCACCACACGTTCGCCCTGGCGCTGCACTTGTTGCACGGCAAGGCGAAGTTGCTGTGCATTCATTACGCCACCACCTTGATGCACTTGCGCGTTGACCGCAATAGCAAGCTCGGTAGTTGACACTGTTGATGTACCTAATTTGCCCACAACCACACTAGCAGCATGATTGGCAAACTGGCAAGCTGTTGCCAACGGCAAACCAACTGCAATGCAGCAAGCCAGGGTAGAAATAACGGTATCGCCCGCACCAGTGACGTCATAGACCTCTTTGGAATGCGCGGGTAAATGATAAACTTGTTCTTGAAACAGCGACATGCCTTTTTCTGAACGAGTCACTAATACCGCGTCCAGATCGCATTTTTGCTTTAAGGCTTGCGCCTGCGTAAATAATTCGTCTTCACTTTCACAGACCCCCATTTCGCCTTCGAATTCTGACATATTAGGCGTCAGTAAGCTTGCTCCTTTATACCTGGCAAAGTCACTTCCTTTGGGGTCAACAATAACCGCTTTGTTGTATTTTCGAGCGAGTAAAATAAGTGATTGAGGGTCAGACAAACACCCTTTGTTGTAGTCAGACAAAACAACGAGGTCGGTATGCTGAACTTGCTCTTCAAACTTGGCCAATAATTCCGCTTTATCGTCCTTCGCAAAGCTCTTCTCAAAATCTAGGCGCAGTAATTGCTGATTACGGCTCATTATCCGAAGCTTGGTTGTGGTGTCCTGAGTCGCTACTTTTGAAAATTCACAGGTCACGTTCATCGCCGCTAAGCGACCGGTGAGTATTTGAGCAGCTTCGTCTTGACCAGTCATGCCAATCAGTACAACTTGAGCACCTAATGTCGCGGCGTTAATAGCCACGTTTGCTGCGCCACCAGGACGGTCTTCCATATCATCCACACGCACTATTGGTACTGGTGCTTCAGGAGAAATGCGTGCAGTAGGGCCGGTCCAATAACGGTCCAACATTACGTCGCCAATAATAAGAATTTTCGCTTTGCTAAAATCAGGTATTTGCATGATTAACTGTCTTGTGAATTGCTATTTTTTTTGAATTGTTTAAGAGTATAACAATGAATCAGAAAAATTCCGATAAACCTTGGTTTATCTACCTCATAAAAAACAAGCTTAACCAACTGTATTGCGGTGTCACCGTAGATGTACAGCGACGTTTTTCAGAACATGTAAGTAACAGCCCCAAATGCGCAAAGGCGTTGAAAGGAAAAGGGCCGCTGCTGCTTATGTTTTGTGCTCAGGTGGGTAATCAATCAGAAGCACTGCAATTAGAACGCTGGTTGAAAAAGCAAACAAGGCAATATAAAAATAAGCTGGTAGCGGGTATTTTAGTCTTACCCGTTGAACATGAATTGCTTGACTCCCAGGCTATTCAAGAAAGTACTGACCTGAAAATGCTAACCTGAAAATAAGCCTGTAATAAGCAGCGCTAGACCAATAGCCAAGACAAATTCAATGCTGGCAATACCCACATTATGGTGTAAATCGACTTCTGTTTTCCATTTAACGCCACTTAATATAATACGTTTTGACACACTCGATAATATGATGAGAAACACTGAAAACCCAGCACTAACGATTAACCAACCGGTTATATTACTGACATATGAGTGTGGATCGTAAACTAAAATAGCGCCCGCTGAGGAAACGGCTATCGCTGTTCCTATTAAGTTACCCGAATGCTGTATTGCAAGGGCTAATTGTCCTTTACACAGGTCACCTTGAAAACTATTATCTTGATTGTTGCTGGCATAGCGATGCTCATATAGGCGAGTTGTCAATAACAACACACTTAGCACCACCATTGAACCTGATAAAATAGCAATGAATGTATTAACGTCGGCTCCCGCCGCCCACTCAATGATACTTTTGATAATAATTGCACTGGCAATTGAGCTAGCAGCATCCACTAAGGCCACCGATACATTCTTTTCAGAAATCATTTGGTTTTCATCGAGTCGGTTTAACACGACTTTATCGTGGGCATAACGACCTACTTCTGCTAATACGATGCCGATACCTCCGAACATCAGCATGCCCATGGCCGCGCCCTCAAAACCTAAATGAGTATGTCGCCCAACTACTGCTGACAAAACAATAGTCAGTGATAACATTCTACCAGCCAGACTGATACCAAATGCAAAGTTATCTTTCTCGCCTAATTCAATTCTAACGCTAGTTTTTGTGAACAAGCCCGACAGTGCGCGAATTGCGAACAACAGTGCAATAGTAATAGAAATATCGATAGCCAAATAAATCAAAATGTCTGATGATAAAGGTACAAGTTTTACAAGTTGTTCCATATTGGGATAATCCTAAGCACACATTTAATTGAAAACTGTAGCATAATACCGCTATTGACGATTATGCAAATGAGTTTAAATGCAAAAATTACCGACTATTTTAATTGAGCGCGCTAACGGCCACTTTGCCGACTTTATTGCAAAACTCGACAGTGCCTTATCTAAGCATGAGCAAGAAGCCAAAAAAAAAGCTAGCTATCTTCAGCTATTAAATAAATACAAAGAGCAAGTGCTGTTGGCTTTTGGCTTGAGCGATTTTATTGCTCGAACAGCGCAGCAATACCCTATTCAATTTATGCACAAACTGCCAACTATTATTGAGCACCCCGAGCATGATGGTCAACAATATCAAGAATATTATTTGCAGTTACAACAACATCTTCAGCAAACGTTAGCTACGTTAAACGACGAAGCAACTCTGCATGCAGGACTGCGTCAATTTCGACATTTAATAATGCTGTCGATTGCTTGGCGCGATTTGGTTTACAAAGCTGATATAAGCCAATCATTGCTGGCCATTTCGCATTTAGCCGACGCGCTAATTAATTCTGCCAATGCTTGGCTGTATCAAAACGCGTGTAAAAGATACGGCAAGCCAACGCCGGTCAGCCAACCACTAGATGACTCAGTACCCGCTGTGCAGCAACAGCAACTATTGATTATTGGGATGGGCAAATTAGGTGGACATGAGCTCAACTTTTCATCTGACATCGATTTAATTTTTGTTTATGCGGAGTCGGGGGAAACTGATCATCCGCGCAAACCCCTTGATCATCAGACCTTTTTTACGCGCTTAGCGCAGAAGCTGATTGCGGCATTGCATCAAACCACAATGGACGGACAAGTGTACCGCGTTGATATGCGCCTGCGCCCCCTCGGAGATAGTGGCCCACTGGTGGTTTCCATGGGGGCATTTGAATCATATTATTTAGAGCAAGGCCGCGAGTGGGAAAGGTTTGCGATGCAAAAAGCGCGAGTCATCAACCCGGATTCTGAGGCAGTAAGAGAACTACAAAGCATCATTACCCCTTTTGTGTATCGCAAGTATCTTGATTTTACCACCATTGAGTCATTGCGAAATATGAAACAACTCATCGAGAATGAAGTCGCTCGGCGCAATTTAACCAATAACATTAAATTAGGCAAAGGCGGTATTAGAGAAGTTGAGTTTTTTGTGCAATCGCTGCAGATGATCCATGCAGGTAGAGTGACTGAGTGCCAAACAAAATCTATTCTAGCCTCATTCAAGGGGCTCGTTGAGCATGATTTTTTACCTAAAAAAGACGCAACAGAATTACAAAATAGTTACCTGTTTTTGCGTCAAGTTGAACATTACTTACAAGCATTTGATGACAAACAAACCCAGCAGTTGCCCGACAGTGACTTGGACAAAGCAAGACTGTGGTTTTTATTGGCGACTATGCCTGAACATGATACACAATTGAGCACCAAGTCTGACACTGGCATTGACCTTCAAATTGATTTAATACACCAACATATGCAGCGCATCAATGGTCACTTTAGGTCGCTAATTGAAGAAAGCCCCGAGGAAAAAGACGAGAGCCAAGCACTAAATCAATCTTTTAACGATTTATGGCTATTAGATCTAGATACAGCAGAAATACAAAGCGTGTTTTTACCTATTGTAGGTGACACTGCAGACGCCGAAAAACTCAGCGCGCAACTTATTGTATTTAAGCGCAAGTGCACTAAACATGACATTGGACAACGAGGCCATAACACCCTCAACAAACTCATTCCTCAATTGCTAAACGAAGTACTTAATTATCAAGACAGCACTGACACCGACATTATCCACAATGCAAGTGAGCTCTTTGAGCGTATTTTTGATATTTTATTAACCATTGTTGGACGCACAACTTATCTCGACTTGCTGCTCGAAAATCCAGCGGTGAGAAGACGATTGATTACACTGTCTGCAAATAGTCAGTGGGTAGCGAAGCAAATAAAAGCATTTCCATTGTTATTAGATGAGTTACTCCATCCCGCTTACCTGCAGCCCGACCAAGCTGATATTGCGACATGGCGCAGTGAATATGAAAACGAACTGCGCTTGCAGCTTCTCAGAGTGGATCCCGATGATGTTGAAGCTCAAATGGATGCCCTGCGATACTTCAAACTCACGCAACAATTGCGTATTGCAGCGGCAGACATTACCGGCACCCTAGCTATTAATAATGTCAGTGACAAGCTCACCGTCTTGGCAGAGGTATTACTTGCAAAAGTGATTGATATAGCATGGATACAAATGGCGAGTCGTTATGGCACGCCACAGGGCTACTCGATGCAAAACAAAGGATTGGGTGTTTTAGCTTATGGCAAAATGGGCGGGATTGAATTGGGCTATGGTTCCGACCTAGATATCGTTTTTGTGCATGACGTTAATCTGGGCACCATGACCAATGCTCAAAAACAAATATCTTGTAGTGAATTTTTTGTCAAACTAGTGCAACGGATCACGCATATTTTCACCACAAAAACCTACCTAAATAACCTTTATGAAATTGATTTAAGATTGCGACCATCGGGTAATTCAGGTTTGCTTATTAGCCATATTGATACTTTTTCTCACTATCAAGACAATAGCGCGTGGACTTGGGAGCATCAAGCGTTGGTTCGGGCCAGATATGTTTACGGCCATGCTGCCTTGCAGCATAAATTTACTGACATTCGCACAAACGTACTCGAAAAAAAACGAGAGATAAGTACCCTACGAAAAGAAGTGGCCAACATGCGCGAAAAAATGCGACAGCACTTAGACAAATCAAACATTCACAATGCTGACTTGAAACAAACATCGGGCGGTATTACTGATTTAGAGTTTTTAACACAATATTGGGTATTATTGCACAGTCATACCCATAGCGAGCTAACAAAATGCAGCGACAACTTACGCATTCTCGATTCACTTGCACAAGCCGATATTATTAGCACAAGCCAAAACAAAGCATTACAAGAAGCTTATTTATTTATTCGAAATCAGTTACACAAATTAAGCTTGGGTGCGTTCGGTCGCAATGCAGCGGTGCCGGGTTTGGAAAAACACATGAGTATTATTCAACGTAATTATGCGCGGGTTTTTAAGGATTAGTAGCTAAAACGCAGGCTTTATAGTTAGTAAAAGCCCGCTTTTGTGCAGTTTTCTTCTACGTAGGGACCTGCTTTTTCAGTAACCACAATAGTCTTCTTTTTATGGCAAAAATACACATTAACTTCAGGAATGAAGTTCGCATCTATGGCACCCGCGATCTCATCGAGAGTCCCTACTAAGCTATTCTCAGATAAAAAACGCTGGCGAATAATAAAGTCCTGACTGAGATCCCAGATTAATTGCACACCCTCTTGTTCGGCATATTTCATTGCTTCGGTTTTGATCGTGGTGCCTTGGGCAAAGCTTCTAACCTGGTAGTTTCCTGCCCAAGTCTGTTCAGGGGGATTTTCAACACTGGTGATCGCAACCAATTGCTGGCTTTGAGTTTTTTTTGATGGCTCCAGTGCAACCACAAAATCACCAAACTCTTCTTTAATCGGATCTGAAGATGTCAAACGAAACTCTTCATAAAAAATAGCGAGGTTGTCTGAAATATTATCCTTGTTTTCGTCAACCTGCTTGTCCGATACAGTAGACGGATCCATACCATCAGGCCTGTATACCAAAAAAAATAACGCTGCCAATAACACAAAGACGCCTAGCGCCAAATGCTTTTGCCAGCTCGTAAATTGTTTTTTATCCAACATGTTTGCTACCTTTATGACAACGCTAGTATCCAAGACCTTAGCTTCTCTTTAATTCAGATTGTTTGCCTGAGTTAAAGCGACTTATATAGAGACTCCGGTTGATCGGCAGGCCGGGTTTTGAAACGCTTATGCATCCATAAGTAACTGTCTGGTTGTTCGTTCACCACTTTTAGTACATCTTCGTTTAACTTGGTTAATGCAACCTCTCTATCTTTATCGGCCAAATAGTCAATTGGTGCACCAATTTTTACTCTGTAACCTTTTTTACTATATTGCGACACTACCATTAATGGCACGCAGTTGGCTCGGTTGGCAAACATCAGCGTAGCGGTAGTAGTCGCTGTGCGGGCAACGCCACCAAAAGGAACAAAAATACTGGTGCCTTCACCATAGTCTTGATCAGGAAAATATAAGCAAAACTCATTTTCGTTCATGGCTTGAATTAAAGCTTTAGCATTGCGTTTATCAATCATGTATTTGTTTGAACGGTTGCGGCCATGATACTGCATGTAGTTAATCAACGGATTGTTATGCTTGCGGTAAAAAGCAATACAAGGGTAAGCATATCCAATAATTCGACAGCCTATTTCCAAATTAACATTGTGCAAAGTTAAGCCGAAGACCCCCTTCCCTGACGCAAGTACTTTTAATGCATTCTCTAGGCCTTCAACTTCAGCAACGCGACGCACGCGCCACTCTGGCCACCACCAGCCCATGCCAGTTTCAAATAAGCCCATTGATGTACGAAACACATTGTCTTTTAATACTTTTTCACGCTTTTGTGCAGACCACGTGGGATAACAAAGTTCGAGATTTTTACGGGCTATTTGAATGCGCTTTGGAACCAGCACCGCAGTCAGTTTAGCAACAACTCTAGCGACTAATCTAATCATCGGTAGGGGTAACCATGTGATGACGTAAAGTAAACCCGCAAAAAACCAAATACCCCAATATTTTGGATACAAGAAAGAAGCAGTAAACGGCGGAGCCATAACGGTTTTAACTGGTTTATATGCTCTTGGCTGCTTCGTATTTTTTTCAATTGTAGCGGAACTATGCGCATCTGATCCTGTCATTCTAGGCTCCACAGAATTTTCATCAGATGTCACTGTTTTCGTCGTATTATTGCTCGTTTCTGGTTTATCCACAATCCGCTCATTGATGTTTTTGACCTGTGTTAAGGTCTCTTTTCTAAGGTTAATATTCTTTGTCGATGCTGACTAACTTTTTTTCAAAGGCTTCAAATTGGCTGTGTTTTTCATAGTCAAAGTGATATTGGTTATGAAAACCATAACTGAGTTTGACCAATGCATCTTCTATATAAAGCGTATAACCATCAAAATCAGTAAACGCTTTAATACCATTTAAGTGATAGGCACCGTCACGTTGCTCGCCATGCTGACGAATTTTTTCAAAAACCTGTAATAATAATTTACTATCTAAACTATTTTTCATATTTCTCCTGTAACGTTTAACTTTAACCTAGCTAAATAATATTTCACAGCAAACTTTTAGCACTCGGTTGCCAATGAGACAAGCTGCCAACTGCGAAGCAATTTGCTTCGGTTATAACCAAGCTTTCCTGTGGTAATGATAGCTACTATTACAGCTAAAGCCAAACTACAAGATCAGAATTCTAGG
>Ga0307978_1003849_pt1 | contig 10143 bp, 10 predicted proteins | sample OrgLakmetage1056_FD_203151 | JGI IMG/M metagenome (GOLD analysis project Ga0307978, IMG submission 203151) | Saline water microbial communities from Organic Lake, Antarctica - #1056 | ecosystem: Environmental > Aquatic > Non-marine Saline and Alkaline > Saline | place: Antarctica: Organic Lake...
TCCACTGACAGGAGGTGGCGTGCTGCTTCTCCGTTTACGCTGCTGCTGATGCTTGGAAAAAAGGAGGAGAATGGACGAGCATGATGATCATGAGGAGGCTGATGATTTATTTGTGTCCCAGCTTTGCAGCACTGAACTTACTCTTACACTTTTTCTTTCCAACAATCTCCTTTTTGATGTCTGTTCTCTCTCGTAAACATCGCGATTCCTCCTTTGATCGTCAGTAAGTACAGTTCTAGTGTATGTATTTCCTCGGCAAATGCGTGGGTCAATCATTATGTTACTATTATTTAACGGACTTTTCATTTCTTTTTCGTAACTTTTAATAGAACTTGAGACAGAGGGTGTCATCATGGAGGGTGCAGCAAAATTTTGAGCAAGAAGGTATTTCATTTCGAACGTTGTTGTTATTGTTCTTGCAATAAATCATGGGTGACATGTTGTGATGATGAGTGATGAGACAAAGAGATTGGAAAAAATAATTCCAAACATTTTGGCGCAAGCGCGAATCAAACTAAACCTTGAAGGAGTAGATATTTCGCATCTTGAACTTTTCTCTGGCGATCCAAGTGACAAATTCTGGACTACCTACGTCATGAGCCTTGTCGCTTGCTTGGATTTCAACAACACCACCAACTCTCCTCATCCCTGGCCTGGCTATCGCTTCCTTCTTTCTTCGTTGCCTAACTAATTAACTAACTAATTAACTCCTCTCAAATACCTCTTTCAATCAACATCATGGTTCGCTCTGTTCTTATCGCTGCCCTTGTTGGCTCCGCTGCTGCTTTTGCTCCCGCCTCCATGGTACGTCTGATGTTTGCACATATCTTCACAGTGCAAGAACAGGATATACAGGCTGAATTCAATTGTTCGGAACATCAATGCACATGTGCATCATGTACCACATACTATTGCTGTGTAATGGTATCCAGCTTGTAGAAGAGAAACAGTGCATCAGCCAATCATTATCGACCAGATTACACGAACAACCAGTCAAAACATCTTAATTCTCACCTTTTTTTTACTTTCAATAGAGCCGTACTTCTTCTGTTGCTCTTAACGCAGATATGTCCGAATCCCTACCCTTCCTCCCTCGCCCTGAAAAGCTTGATGGAACCATGGCAGGAGACAGAGGATTCGATCCCATGGGACTTTCCGAGATCCAGCAGGACCTTACTTACGCTCGTTGGGCTGAGCTCAAGCATGGACGTATTGCCATGCTTGCTATCACAGGAATGGTTGTTCAGACATACGTCCACCTTCCCGGTGAGATTTACCAGAACGTTGATCCCTTCGGAGCTGTTTCTTCCGTTGGACTCGGTGCAAATGCTCAGATTTTTGCTGCCATTGGATGTGTAGAGCTTGCTAACTTCAACAATCACTACGATGGAAGTGAACCCGGTGACCTTGGCTGGACTGGAGGACTCTTGGATAACAAGAGCGAGGAAAAGATTAGGAAGGCCAAGGAGCAGGAGATCACCCACTGCCGTTTAGCTATGATTGCTGTAACTGGAGCTTCTGTTCAGACTCTTTTGTTTCACGGGCCTCTTATCAGTTAAATGTTGAGAATCTTGATATGTTCAATCTGAATTGCCTCGACAATTTGGGAAACGACAAAAACAAAATATTCCAATGTTAATTCATCCAGCAACACAGAATGTCTTTGTATGGATGATCGGCGTGGAGACAAATGAACTTTATTTCGAGTGCAATTTGGAACTCTTTTGGTATTAGCATGAAAAATATACTCCATCGCAATACAATCCCTTTTAGCTACATAAAGAATGACTAATCCCCATCTTTGTGGAATTTTTCTGTAGACATTGTAGATGTAGTAATCAGAACACTATTTTATGATAATTGCGATTCTTTTGCCTCTTGTGCCAAGCTTTGTTGACCTCGTACAACATAAAACCGACGAAGCACAGCAATTGTTGAACTCGCGAATACTGCAGCACTTGCACTTCCAAACGCAGCGCTTGCACCAAGCCGACGATAAAGATCTCCCATGATTAAGGGAGATACGATCCGTGCCATGGTATTGATGATACCATCGATCCCCAAAACTGTGACAATAAACAAAAGGAGCTTGTTAGAAAAGAAAGATGAAAGATTCCTAATCCAATTAGTAAGATTGCGCACATTGTACTTACCGGCTCCACGCTGATATGGAGGAACACAAAGTAACAGCATTGTTGGTATGGTTGGTCCATAAAGAGGAACTCCAGCAAAGTATAATCCAGCAGCTGCAAACGTTAAGAATTTCATGACGCCAAGGCTCACAAACGAAGAAGCTGAAGCTGAAAGCCCAAACAGCCCTGCTCCGATAGCAGTCAGACCGATAACGCATGCATTGACCACGCCCTTCTTTTCAATCAGCTTGCTGGACAATGATGTTGCGCTACAGAGGAAGCTCACACATGCAAATCCTGTCAAAGACATTCCAATTGCCCTGGCATCAAATCCCATTTGCGATTGCAATAAAGCTGGGTAGAATGCAAAAAAGGTTGAATCTGCAATATGATACAAGAACGAAATGACGCAGACTGTTGCAATACCCGTCCACAGATTTTTCCCAAGAGGACATGAAATAATGTCCATTTCTTTCTCAGCCATTTTCTCCAATTGTGAATCAATGTGTGTGAGCTTGTTGGGTGATTTTGTTTTCATATCATTGGCATTGATATTGTCAGTATCATTGGCTTGGTCCGCACCCACATCCACTCCATCAACAACTTTCTTGCTAAAATCTTTGACAAATGCCATGACAATAAACGAAGCTATCAAACTTCCTAATGCCGAAATACCAATGACAAGGGCTAGCGCCCTCGCCCTTCCATCCAAAGCTCCAACTCCGTTCCTGCCCTGATTCAGCCATCGCATTGGTGAATCAATCTGATGACTCTTCCTTCCCCAACACCTCACAGTCTCATACAAGATCCCACCCAATGCCGGTCCAAGGATATATGATAGTGTACTCGCCGCATCCCTCCAACCAAGATATTTCGACACCAACCCAGTCTCCTCTTCCACTGATGTAATACCAGGATCAGAATCAGATCCAGAATCAGCATTAGAATTAGCATCATCACCGTCGACATTATCATTTTCGAAGCTCGCACGTTCCATCGCCAACTGATTTTCCCTTTCATCACCAATATCCGCCAAAAACGCTTTCGCAACTGGCGCACTCCCCGAGAACACCCCTGTCAGAATCCTCGATGCTAGGAAGACTCCAAAACCCTTATTTTTCAATACCGCCAAACTCTGCAATGATAATCCAATCCCGCTTCCTAATAAGCTCACCACCATTATCTTTTTTCGTCCGAGTTTATCACTCAATCTTGGCCAAGTTATTAACCCCACGAGCATTCCAGCGGGATATGCTGATGTCAAACTACCGAATGATGCACCGGTTGGTAGATGAAAGTGTGAACCCAGTGCTGGGTTCAAAGGAGAGGTTAGTGTGAATCCTAGTAGATTGAGTGTGGTCGCGATGAGTATCGTGATGATGGTGAATTTTGTGGAGTTTGGCATGGTGTTTATTTTTTTGGAAGAGGAGGACGTTTGCTGATGGATTCGCTGCGTGCTGTGATCGTCCATGGCCGATGAACTTAGTTGCATTGGTTGCGAATGCGATCGAGGTGGAAAGGATGACTGTGGCTCTGGTAGCATTGTGTTGTACCGGTATCTTATAGATGGCCTTTTTTGATGAAAGGTCTGGAATGCCTGCACTTGCATTTGCACTTGAAGCGATTGAATCATCATGACACAAGTGAAAAACAAGATTGTATACGAACATGACATAGAAAATCGTAATCGCTCCTTCACTGTAGATGTGCAGTCAGTATACTACTGTCTGTAGATAGGGAGCTGAGCTCTGAGATTGCTTTGCTGAGTTAAATTCCTTGGTCTTGCCTTTTGTTGGCTGAACCCTCTGGACTGTTGTGGATATGTATTTTATTATGATATTGTGAGGAGGAGGAGAAGAAGTGAACAACGAGGAGATCCAATCAAAACGCTTCCTCTTGTCCAATGATAATGGTCGAACAATAGATGAAAAACTTCTCCATGAAAAATGAAAATATTATGTTTACACGCGACGTATCACGCACGACCTTCAATTACATACGATACAAAAACACGGGACCTGACTTTCATCCTTCAACTCCTATCATACGTACGATACCAACCGTATGCATCTTCTTATCACAAGTTTGTGATCATTTTTGCGAATATATAAAAACAGAACGGTGGTCAAAGTTAGGCCATTTTCAAATGTGACACCCCACCACAACAGGATATTCAAACGGACAGCCAAAAAAGTAGTATCCATGGCAGGTCGGGGTATTGATGATGGAACCCAACCATCAGTGGTTGATGTAAAATTGAGTAAAACTGGCATGTTGAAGTTTGTGCGAGTTCGTGCGTTCTTCTTTGGACTTTGGACTTTGGACCCTCCGTCAAAAATCAAAAAAGAGCATATCCCAAATCTCAACTGCTATTCGGATCCTCTCATTCCTTTCGCCCTATTGATCTATTTGAAATTATACCAACAACACAGTACCAACAACACGATGAGCTCCGATGCTGCCTCTGAGGTGCCCTACTATCTAATGCCCGTGGCTGCACTTTGTGGAATTTACTCCCTCTTAGCAACTATCAAGGCTCTGCACCAAGTTTACAAAAACCTAACCTTCAACGCCGAAACATCCACCGGTGTTCCACCTGCATCACTCAAATCCAAAGAATTCATCACACTATTGATCTCTACCATCATATCCATCTTTACATACGGATACGTTTGTGCACAGATTAACAACTCCATCACATCCGCGGATATCTTTGACCCATTCGAGATTCTCAACATTCAATCGTCTGCCAACACCACCCAAGTCAAATCAGCCTACAGATCCTTGAGTTTAACCCATCATCCTGATAAAGGAGGGGATACAGCTACCTTCCAGAAAATTAATCTTGCATACAAAGCTCTATCGGATGCAATTTCTAAATCCAATTGGGAACAATATGGACATCCTGATGGACCCCAGACACAGACTCTCTCCTTTGCTCTGCCAGAATGGCTCCTTCATCCAGAAGGAAATGTTGCGATTGTTCTTCTTCTCATGTACTTTGCAATGTTTGCCTTAATTATTTATAGTGTGGTGAAACTTGTCACCAAGACAGAGCATGAGAGTAAAAAGAGCATGTCGGATAATAGCGTTGCACAGAGTGATCTAACGTATTTGGCAAAACATCTGAGGCCCGATTCGACCCATTTGGATGTATTGTACTATGTCGCTACTTGCCCAGAATCCATTGAGATTACACAGCAGGCTATTGATAAGGGGGATGAATTGAAAGTGGCGAGGATAGAGTTTTTGAACCCCAGTAAGAAATCCCAACAGCAGGAAACGTTTGATTTTGGTAATGATGAGGGATGGGCGAATGATGACGAGGACGATGATGCTACAAAGGCTGCAAAGGCTAAACAAGCTGAGAAAGAAAAGTTGGCCAAACAGGTTGCAGAAGCAAGCGGAAAGGATCAAATTGCTAAGAATATCAAGATTGAAGGGTTGGATGATGGAGTTCTCGGGCAGGTGTGGGTCGAGAAGACTTTGGAGAATGCGGGCCAGTGGCCGCCCAAGTTTGGAAAATCCTGTTCGATTTCAAAAATGACTTTTGCGCAGAAAGGATCGAAACATGCTGTATCGGTGTTGGAGCATAGAGCTGCGAGGAGGAACCTTTGTATGACCCTTGGAAGACTGAATTCGCAAAAGTTGAATTCGCATTCTGAACTGAGTAAGTTGATTTATGTATGGTTCCTATACGATGTTTCCCCATTGATATCACGGCCAAAGATCCTGACGCCATTATTTGCTAATTAAACTGATAGTCGAAGCTGGAAAGAATCAATTGATTGATCCAACCTACTTTAGGACAACTATGGAATACAGACAACGCACCGGACTTCTCCTTGAAGCAGCGCTTCGTGTTGCAGGATCTGTTCGTTCTTATCGTCTTTACAAGACTATTGTGGAGTGTGTCACAATGTTTAAAATTGGTACTACTACTGCATCTGATGAGAAGATTCTTTCATGGTTCAAGGATGTCATGCAAAAGAATTATGGAGGACCTGAAGGAATACCCAGAATTGATGTCGGAGATATTAATATCGAAACACCAGACGAGGACGAAATTGCAACTGATGACACATGCAAGCTTCAGATTGAGATGAATAGACCTCATGCGGAAAACTTCACAAAGCAAAAAATTGCCATGGCACAGAAACAAGGGATTCCTCCCCAGGTTGCTTTGCAAACATTCAGAGAAGGTTGGTGGATTATCATTCGTTGCAAGAAGCTTGATGGTAATGCTCCAGTTGATAATGAACATTTGCAAAAGAATCCAATCTTGGCTTCCTTAGATATCGGATCCAAAAAGATTTTTGAGTCAGAGGTGGAAGAGAACCGACTTCTCAATGCTTGGCCATTTATTGTCAGCAGCATTGCTCAAAAGAGCGGAAAGTTTAATGTTTCCTTCAAAGCACCATCGGCGCCGGGCAAATACAAGTTCTACATAGACATCAAGAGTCAAGAATTTTTGGGTTGCGACCAGGTCTTCACTGTTGAGAAGGACATCATTGACAAGGCATTGATTGAACGCAAAGAAATGGAAGAGGAAGAAGTAAAAGACAAGAAAACAAAGTAAAAGTGGGGTTTACAAGATATCATAACTAATCTATTTTGAATTCAAAAGAGTAATATGTAGCAACCGTTGCAGATGACAAAGTCATCGACAGATGTATGGAATAGTGTTGTCCATTCAGGTCTATCTCTACGTGTTGTGCAACGTCCACACAATTGAACCATCGCTTTGATAGCTGGGTAAAAGAGAGCCTATAAGATCTGCATTCCTATTATTGCGCTACTTAGATTTGGTTCACTCTGGCTTGCACCCAAGGCTTCCTCTTCATTTGGTTCAGCCTCTGACTAGAAGCATCGTCTCGCAGTTCTTTTTTCTTTGCAGCTTCTTGACGTGATAGCAATGATCTCAGCTCCCTGTGAAAAGCTTCGCCAGACATTGGATCATTTAAAATCTGGTTCATCTTTTTTGCTGTTTTGAGAAACAAAATCTGCCCAGCTGTTCGTCCAGTACCAATCTGTTGCTTCCCTCGCATGGCGTTGTTACCAATGCCACCCGCTCCCCCTGATCCCCTCTCGTGTTTATGTTGCCATTTAATACCAAGGCGACCCATCTCCTGTACTCTGGGTGTTACAACTCTTTTCCTATTAAATGCAGAGCCCCTCTTTGCACCGCCCTTCAACTCTTCTTCCAAGGCACCACAAAGAGTCAAAGTATGCTGCACAAGCTTACCTTCCATTTCTGCTAAGGAACCTTTTGGAACAGAATCTGTTTTAATCTTGCTACCCGGTTTGCTCTCCTCTTTTTGTCTTTCATGCCATTGTTTTGCAATACTTTTCGATATCTCGAGCAACCATGAGCGAGATTCGTCTAACGTCCATGAAGAAGTAGGTTTCTTCTCTGCCTCGCTCAATATATCGCTATGTGGGCCACCAGCTTTACGGTCCTCGGTGTTCTGCTCAAAATCCAGGAACCCCCCATCCTGTCCAGCGAGAGATGAACAATGCATTTCACTTCGCCTATTCGCTCTTGAGTTAAGTGACTGTTTCGGCAATGCGGGGTCATCGCTCTTATCTTCGGCTGCCTTCACCTTCAAAAGCTGCTTTCCATCTTTGCTAAGTTGGTCAAATGCTTCACAGAGACATGCTGCAAGTACCCCTTTAAATTGTTGCACAAGTTCTCTATCATCACGGAAACCAGCAAATAATTCTTTTGCTCTTTGTAAAACAGCTTGGTGGAGAGACAGCGCGTCGGCAACGTGCGTCATTTGTACAAAAGCTTCCTGAAAAGGCATACCAAGATGTGTCAGATGCATGTTCACTTGAAAAGGGAACAACACTATGCACTATTTACTTACCTTCTTCTGTCTATCTTTGTACCCAACACGAGTCTTTTTCTCGTCTTTTCCCATTTGAGATATATTCTGGAATTATCAAACAAGTGATTGTTAATAATTGACCGAAGAACATAGCAATGCTCATGTGTTATTCGATTCACTACTCACCATCTCTGTGTAATTATGTATGTTCTTCAATATTGTTTCTAACCCCTTTGCACCACCACTGCCATGCCCCCCAACACCTGCCCCAACCGTTAGACTCACGCCTCCCAACGATGTGCCCATATTGTATGCGTTGCTGTATAAGGGATTCGCGACATCTCCATGGTGATTTCGATCTTCCTCCCCTTCAAATTTACGGAACTGTGTACCTTCATGCATAAGACTTTCGGTTGCCACGGTTCCGCATATTGTGCAAATCAGATCTCCATTCTTCTTATCAAGTACAAAAGATCCTTGCTCGTTGTTACCACAGACCTTACATTTTTTGAACTTGAATAGTATTGGTATTACCATTTGTAAAATATATGAGTACTATATCTAGCCATCCAAAGATTCAAAGTTATCTCTTTAATGTTACTTACCTTATCAATATCGTGCATTCCAGTTCTTGCAGCAACTGGTAAGTCTTCTGTCCTCTCTAGAGCCGCTGCGTTGGCACTAGCATTCGTACCCCGACCAAGAATAACCGTATCGTAGATTCTTTTCCGGATTCCAACAACATCACTGAGTGTGCTTTCAGGGCACAGCATTTCGATAATTCTCTTGGGAGTGGATGTCATCATATCAACTTCCAGCCTTGCACTCACGATGTGCACAATCCCCATGGCTTTGCTTTGGATCACCGCCACGGTCGCGTTTTGAGCTGTTGCGATTGGTGTCTCTTTTTGGATGTCTTTGTTCAGAGGTTTTGCTGTTGTAGTGTCAACGATCCCATTCGATTTTCCAGCTAAAGCATTCATAAGACCTCCAATCGTGAGACGGGCGATAATCGCACCTGGTACATGAATGACATCTGCTCCCTTTGAAAAAGATGGGTCCAAGACGTTGTATATATCTCTACCTATAGTAGCAGAAGATGGCACTGCACCACCTAATTCAGTCTTCATTCTCTTCGCAGGATTTCCGTCTGATATTTTCTTTGGTGAGGTATCGACGGAGGCGCTCTGTAGAGCAAGGCAGAGATTGCTCAGCATCGTTTCGGCCAACATGACATGTTTCTTATATTCCTCCTGTTCCTTTTTCTGGGTCTCGATGAGCTCTGTATTCAATATATATTTAATATGTATTCAATATTATAAAATATCCAACATAAAGCCAGCATATCAAAATCAAAGCGACAGAGGAAGAAACAAATGTAAACAAGATTAGCCGACGGGGTGTGATAGTATCGGCAATCTCATTTCTCTTTTTGCAAGGTTTTTTTTCGGCGCATGATGGTTCACTTACCGTATTCATCTGTGAGAGAAAGTGATTGGACCAATTTGGGAACCTTTGTAATTGGAAAAAGGGGATTCGCCCCGTGCAGCCATTCTCGGATATTTTCTGTAGTCAGGTTCCACAAGTATTCCACTTGTTTGGTGTCTAATGATGATGCATGTGTAGATGTAGATGATGCGACAGCAGGAGGTGTCATGTCAGCTGATGGAATGGGCTCCATTTTTGGAGGTACGTAAAATGCAGCAGCTTGTGCTGCAAGATGAGCAGCGTCATGAGTAGAACTTGGTGGTTGAGACATGCTGATAACGCTCCAGGAAACAACTGAGCCCTTGCTGAATTAGACCTCAATAGTAGATAGTTTTGTGTAGCTATAAGCTCTGTACTCTGTGCCATACAAAGTTAAACTCTCTCAAAAAGTGAAAATGAGAAGATGATCTGAGATGATGATGATGCTGATTTAACAAATATTCATTTGACACTTGCTACTTGATACTTTCCACTAAACATATCTTTAACGTCCTCTGTCCATGTACAATTAACCGTTACATTATTCATCACTACGCAAAAGGGATCATAATGAATAATAGTGCGAGGTGCACGAATATAATGCCTCGAATGCTTTCCCATTACTGAATCGAGAAGGATGCCATGCTATGCCATGGTACCTATTTTCTATTTGCAGCTGCACTTTCAGCCATTCCGTTCCTCGAATCAAATGA
>Ga0307978_1003854_pt1 | contig 10134 bp, 6 predicted proteins | sample OrgLakmetage1056_FD_203151 | JGI IMG/M metagenome (GOLD analysis project Ga0307978, IMG submission 203151) | Saline water microbial communities from Organic Lake, Antarctica - #1056 | ecosystem: Environmental > Aquatic > Non-marine Saline and Alkaline > Saline | place: Antarctica: Organic Lake...
CCACGCGTGGTCGTTGATCTTTGGGGCAGTGCGCCAGCGGCTGAGCCTACTAAACTTCGCCCGGGGTATCAGCGGTCAAGACAGAAGCGTACCGTCGACGACAATAACTCTGAGACATCGTCTGAATTACCGGCTGGTATCACGCCGCAAAGTAGTTGGGGATTAGCCCCCAATCGAAATCACGCTACCACCGATTCAGGAACCTCATTTAACGCCGCTGGCTTCGTGCCTAAATACAATGTTAGCTCTGACAGCAATGATACTAGCCAACCATTGATGCTACAGCCTGCTAAAGACGAAGCCAGAGAATTAGCAGATGCAAGCGGTGAGGATGCGGACGACCACACGGAAGCACCCAGCATGGTGGATCCTTTCGATGACGGCATATCTGCCATGCACGAGCCGCATTCGTCGACGTCTACTGCTTCGGCAGATCACTCGTTTTCCGTGTTTCCCACAGAGGGTGGTGTTTGGGATCAGGGTGGCTACTCTTCCGAGTCCTTGGCCACTGGAGCTGGCGAAAGTGGCGAAGACATGAGCCGGCTGACATCCGCTTCCTGGAACGCCACTTTTAGCCAGCCGCGCTATTCGCCTGCATTGGGTGGCGGGCCATCACAGGCGCCTATGCTTACGAACAAGGCGCCGTCGCCTCGGCTGCCCCCCGTGTCGGCTGACGAGAGTGGGTGGCGAGTAGCTGAAATTTTGGCACAAGCGCGGCCTGGTACTCGCACTACGAGCGAGTGCAATGAGGTGAGAATTTTTGACACCATTGCACACTCACAACGAAGACGCTTACTGATCTGGATAATAGTGACTTATCCACATTTAAATGTATTTGTTATCGAGCACGCAGAGCGCTTCTTTGATTTTTACTCTCTTAAATGCAGCTTGCTACTCTTCCTCTACTTTTTGCAGGTGGCTTCGCTCATTCGCGCTGCGCCTGGCTCGTCCCTGGCTGTTTTTTCCACTGCACAACTCGCACAACTTGCGCAGCATCTCGTGCTGCGCCACGTGAGCGCCTCTGCTGCAGCTTCAGACTCAACTGATGCTGAAGCAGAAGAAATTGGCGGACTTTCCATGCCACCGTCCAATCACCAGCATTACCCGGTTGCACTCTTTCAAGAAGGCGACGCTTCCGTTGGCTTTTGCATGTTTTTAGTGCCCACCGCAGCTGACAGCCGTTCCTGGTGGGGCAACCTCTCTGAAGATGCTGAAGGAGCCAGTACTTCAACCGTGGAACTGTTTCGCCGATCTGCGCTCTTTCCTGACGATTCCTCGAAAGGCGTCAGCGTCCCAGCCGTGGCGCCCACAGCAACGCGCGTCGTGCTACGCGGTGACTTCTCCGACAATAGCTTCAGCGGAGATGTACATGCTGACAGAAATTCTACCAACGGATTGCGTGTTGTGGAATTCGATTATGATCGTGAATTGAAACCCACGGCATCTCACTATTACCCGTCTTCTGAAGGGGGCCTACAGCCGTGGTGGGCTATGGATCAGAGTGCCAACTCGTATAATGACAACAATGTCGACGCAGACTCTTCTGAACCACCGAAAGATGCCAAAACAATGGACCATCAAGAAAAAACGTCCAATCATAACCAAGGAGCCACGAAGGAAAGACTCTTGGCACCACTTCGAACAGTGGGACCTTTTCAGACGTTCGGTGAAGATGCACTTGAGCCCATGGAATCCATTGATTTGCGCAACCAGGATGACAGAAACCGCAGCAGCAAATGTAAAAGCTTACATGTGCATTCATTCACTGCCGCTTTACACGCGCCTGCTCTCATCGCCGTACTCCCGCTTGATGCTTACTGCCAACTCAGAGACAACGAACAAGAAGGAATAGTTAAGGAGCCAAAGCCACCTCTCAATTTTGATTGGCTCCGAGGGCCGCATTACCGTTACATGGCAGAACAGCGCTGCTTGCGCCTCATGGAGTCTGTAGCACCCTTCATGGCCCTCGCGGACCCAGCCCGACGCTGGCTCGCGAGCCAAGCCCAAGAGCGGCAATTGCCAAGTGGTACTGCAGCGACTGCGCCAGGTCGAACCGTACGGCTCGTGTGGTTGCTGGATCAGGGAGCTTATTTGGCCACATCAACGCCAGCTACCCACAATAGAGCGGTTGCTGCCACCAAAGCATCAGCAGCAGCACAGGATAAGAAATGTTTGAAGCCAAATGACGCCAGCAGCAGCCCATCGGAAGTGCTACTCGGCAAAGTGCCTGGAATCGGCCTAGTAACCTCAGGCCATACCGATATTAACAGCAACAATTCAAGCATTGCAGCAGCAGGAACAGCTAGTATGGGACCTCCTGTGTGGAGGCTTGACAAAGGTGGTGATTCCAAAGGACAGTCTCCGCCCCCTACTCCCAACCATCCTTCACCTATAGGTGAATATTTGGGGGTGCTTGGTGGTATGGAGCTCCTCAATGGAGAAGACAGCTACGAGTTTGGGTGTGTCGCCGTGCCTGTCAATCGAGGCTCCGTTATAGCAGGTAATGGCAACAGTGTCAGTCCCAAGGATACCTTGTCAATTGCACCAGAAGGTCAGTGTTTAAAAGCTTTCGTAGTGCGACGGTCGGCGTTCGAGAAAGCCTTTCTCTATGGCGGGGGCGTGGCGCGAAGCTCAGTGGTAGATCGAGACGGCGTGGGTGGTCGCGTCAAATGGCAGCGCCCGGTAGGAGCTGCATCCACCACTTCTTCTCCGTCTACTACTTCGATGCCGTTGAAACATTCAGCAAGGGTAACAAGTGCAGGGCCCTCCACAGCAATGTCCCCATCGTCGTTGCTTCGACGAAGAAGTCCTGAGTCAGGCTTAGCGGTGGTGAACGAAAGTGACGATGCTTCAAACATTGCAATGTCACCATCTCCTATGGGAAACCAACGTGCTTCTCCGCTCCAAGGTGGTGGAGTCGTTACGCTCGATGAATACTTTTCCTCTCCGTCAGCTCCATTTTTGCCTCAATTGGAATGGGAGCACAATGATGAGGATGGTGAAGTAATCAAAGACAACGCTGAGGCACTGCCCCCCGCTAGTAGTTCAATGTTGCCTTACCTGATGGGTGGTCAACGGTTATCTCAAAGCAGCAGCTCGGCTTTTCGCCAGGAGAAATTACCGTACGCTTTGCCTACCAAAGCCTACTCTGCCGCGCCTGTAAATCCTTTGCTGTTGCAAGCACCAATGATCGACCCGTCGTTAGCGGCTTCCGTACAAGTAGCACCTCTACAGATGGGCCATGACGGTAAATTCAAAAATTCAAGCACTTTGCACTTTTCACCTTCCTCCTCCTTCTTAATCGATGGTATGCACGTAGATGTACACTAAAATCTTAAGATAGAGAACACTTCTAAATGAAGTCGAAAATCTTCTTCGTCAGCATATATTTTCTGTGTCATTGATTGTCTTCACCTTGCTCTGCTTCTTCTGCTTCTTCTGCTTCTTTATATGAAAACAGGTCATCTCGCTGATACTACTGCACGCTTGCTTCAATCGATGACTGCGCAGCCAGGGAATAGCCTGCCACGTGTCGTTGATTTCTCGCCAATGCGCAACAAAAGCTCGCAGCAACAACAGCGCAAGCATCGTAACAACTCTACCGCTTCAACTCCCACTGATGGTGCAAAAGTGCCTGTCTTGGATGCACCAGGAAGCGCCAACAATGTTAGTCGTGAAGGAGTTGCTTCAAGACCATTGAGAGTAACCAGGCCGCGAGACAAGGCCGCTTCAGCGCGCATTGCTCACTTGAGTAAACACTTAGGCTCTCTTAACTTCCATGAATAAGATCTCTTAACTATGGATATAACTATCATAATCCAGAGATGTCTACTAACAGGTATAAAACAGAAACAATACTTGTAACCGAAACCGAATCCGAAACCGCAGGCCCCTGACTTCAAAGTACCAACTCGAATGTATAAGCCAATGCAAATATATTACTCGAGATGAGTAAACGGAGGTCGCCGCGGCCATTGGTATTGCAATTAGCCCGCTATTATTTCATTGTTACACGGATTATACATAACAGTAATATCTCCGGGCGTAGTACTTGAACTCTAGTTTAAATATCTGCATGAAAACGAAGGAATGAAGGAAAAGTCGGTGCGTTTGTGTACTAAGGTACATGTACGCGCGTTAACAATGCAGATTCCGTGGCGATCTGCATCTCCTTACCTCGGCACCACATATTGACCAAGATGCGCAGCCTTACTGGCGGCAACGCTTTTTTTTTCTTGAGAGACTTCATTTGTATGCAATGACTGGTGTCACCACGATGCCCGTCACCACTACTTTTGAGGCATCTTTGTGCGGTAACGGCCCCCCATGAGCAGCTGCCCACTTGCCTTGTGCCATAGGGCTACTGGCAAAGTCTCCGTGATCTGTTCTCAAGTCAGGCGCCACCAGCGTAATGTTGAAAGTTGGCGGCAGTGGAGCTTGAAGAAGGCCGACCTGTAATTTTTCAACCGCATAGTGCGACAACAATCATTCGTTGACATCATAAGCGCCATTGTGACAAAGCACCAGTATCAGTATTTGCGAGAAATAAGGTGACAGAGATAAAGATCAAATTTACTGCATAAAGAACAAGCAAACTATAGCCTTGAACATCATCTTTTACCCACCGCCAATAGTTCTGGCACGGAGGTGTGTTCTGGGTGCCATCCTGGAAGCCTCGCATAAGGCAACCCACGCAGCCACGCTGTTTCTACTGCTGCTGACGGGCCGGTATCTGCGTCAGTCTCGGTGTCCGTCTCTGGTTCCTCTGCTTTTTTAGGATTTGACGAAGGAGCAGTAGTAGCTGATGATGGTGATCCATGCTTATTCATGGTTGAAGAGGATTCAAGAGGCAGGACCCGGCTGTCAGGCAAGGTAACACGCACAAAGACATCGCCAAAGCCTTCGTAGGACCTGTTGGTGAAGATTATGAGAGGGACAGGTCGTGAGGAGGACATGAGCAAAATGTGGGAAGTGGCGTCATGATGGGTTGAAGGTGAAGTGGAAGTTGCTTGCTTCAACCTTGGTTCACCTCAAGATAGATACCGACACCCGGTATGCTGAGGGCACTGCGTCCACTAATGCATTATTTGCTGCCGAGACAACAGCAGGAGCTTGCCATGTGCTCTTGGGGGTGTGTACGAGAATCACTACTTCTTGGCCTAAAGGCTCGTCGAAAAAGTACAAGCCGGTCTACGAAGGACACGAAAATAGAAAGCCAAATCAAAGAGGCGCACAATAAAATGATCAGACGTTCTCAAAGACAACAAGCATCAATAAACTGCAAAGAGAGGTTTTCTTCAAATTAGGGATCTTGAAAATAGTGTCAGTAAGAGCTTATCTTTCCCAAACGATAACAAAAAAGGGGACCTGCCGGCAGCCGTGGCGTCCCTGGGACTCCAGCTCGGATTTCTTCAAGCCCGCACATGCCAACCACCCGCCTCCGTTGAGCCCGCCCAAAGAGGCACTGTTCTTGTCTCCGGAGCTTCCCAATTGGCTGCTAGCAGCAGTACTACTAGAAAGGTTTTCACTGTTACTATCCTTGGAAGAAGCGCTCTTGATGGAGACCTTCGCAGCAGCAGCAGCAGCAGCAGCGGCTCTACTCGCTAATATAGAATTCATCGCTGCTTCAATCTCCTCTTCGGCCTTGGTCTTAGTACTGGTCGCCGCAGACGTGGTAGTTTTAGTATCTGTGGTAGTACTGGTTGTCTCAGTGGTGGTGGCAGTGGAAGTACCAGTAGCAGTGGTGGTGGCAGTGCTCGTCGGCGTAGCACTCCTCCCAGCAATAGGTACACCTCGGTCGTTGAAACCACTCTGATCGACGCATGTAGGAGCTCCCAGACTACTCGCTGCTGCCTGTGTAACGAGATGCACAAGACAAAGAGACAAAGAATTAAGAATGAATGAGGTGAAACTTCAAAAGTAATTGAGAAGGACGCTTACCCAGAGAGGTATAGAGAAAAGTTTTAGCAAATATTCTCAGCGCGTGACAAATAACGAATGTTGATATGACAGGAAGAAAATTAGGTTCTAAACAACAGTGCATGTAGTCAAGTTGTGTCTTGATTGTACCGCTTGATAGCGCCACATCGGCCTCGCAGTGGTCCCTGGAACAGCGCAATGAGCTGAGGCAACTGCTTCTACTAACGCTCGACCTTCCAGTAAAATCACCTGAGTAGAAGTCCAATGTGAATGTACATCCCATGCAAGAACAAACGTGAGATCAGGTGAGACATTAGATCAAACAATAGTACATAATGAGGAGCAATAGAGTAGCTCTAAGGAGCCAAAAATAGACGAAACAACAGATGATGAACAATGTATGAATTCAGACAGTGTAACGTATGATTAGTAGAAAAGAATATATATGCCTATATGAGCATGTCAACGAACCGGCGTAAACTCCGCCAGCTCTGACAAACTGTTAAAAAGAGGAGGCGTAGACGCGATCAGAGCTTCAGGCACTGCAGTGGCGCCCTTTGAGGGAAGCTGTAAAGAGGAACCATCTTCAAGTACAGGACCAATGGTGATGGCTTCGCCTATGAGTTGAAGCAATAAAGCTGCAACTAAGCGATGCCCAAAAGCAGTCATGTGCACACCATCACAAGCCGCCACCGCTGATGGATCGCTGTACGAAGCTCCAGACTCTAACTTGAGCCGACGATGCTGCTGCCGCTGAGTTTGATTTTGTTCTTCCAGATGTAAACTACTGCTCTTGATGCTTGCTGAAATGCCTTCCGAATTGGCGCTAGCTGCCATTAACATTCTTGACGTCGATGATGTCGTTGTCGTCGCTGCTGGCGCTTCCACTGTTCGTGCATCGGCTGCCATTAGCGCTGTCCACTTTGCTTGCACCGTTGCTTCTGCTCTTTTGGCTCTATCTACCGCATCCTCTGCTGCAAGCACCAGCTTGGCTTCCGGGGATTTCACTGCTTTTCCAAGGGCATTTTGGCGTGCCACTTCAGCGCGGGCTTCCATGGTCTCTAGTTTCACGGCCACCGCTGCCAAACGCTCTTTCATGTCATGCTTGGCCACCGCGCGCGCGCCCGCTTCTTGGCATTGAGTTGAGCTCCAGCTACGGTGCAATTCTGACGCAGCTCGTACTGCCTCGTCGAAGAGTCGCTTGCGGCGGCCTCGGAGTGCGATTGCAGAATTGGCGCCTGCTGCGTACAAAGCCTGCGCGAGCAGTGCCTCCTTTGCGAGAGCCGTTTTCACGTCCTCTTTCATGGCCATTGTTGCAGAAGCTGGTGAAGAGAGTCCTGAATGTGTACCTCTCACAGTGCTGTTTCCTCCTGCAGTTGTTACTGCTCCTCCACCAGCCATCGCCGCCTCAGCCGCAGCTGCTGCAGCCGCAGCTAGCTCCATCTTGCGCTTGTAGCCTCGGCTCGGCCGATCTACTGCACGCAGGGCTTCGGCCTTCATTCTTGCTTGTTGCAAGGCTGCGAGTCTCGCCAGGTCTTCTTTGTGGCCTTGTCTGGCATCGGCTTTGGAGATGACTGCGCGCGCTGCCATGGTCGCCATGTCACAGGATTTGGTGTCCATCAAATCGTGCGGCAACAGCCATTGCTCAAAAGTGGTGGTTTCGTTCGAAGAGTTGTCCGTTGCGTTGTGACCTTCTTCACCACGACCTGTGGTGCCACCACCATCTAACAGTGTATTATGAGCAGCTCCTAAAGCAGCTGGCTTAAGGGCAGATTCCTTCGCTGCGGTGTTAGCTGCCGAGTCCCCGCCGTCATCACCACTGTAGGCGTCTGCACGCTCAGCGTGTTTTGAGGTGCTGCCAGTCTGACTGCTTTCGGCGGCACTGTGCCTATTAGATTCCCTGCTTGCGTGGTCAGCATACTTTTTGGCAACGTACGAGTCTGCAAGGACGGATGTTCGAGCTTTGCCAAGCTTTTTGCTCGTGACTGCGTGCGCTAGAGGGTGCGCTAAGCTTATTTCCACGTCACCGTAGCAGCTGGCCACTTGAGCATGGCTAAACATGGCGCCTAACACCACGTCGTCTTCAGTGATGGGGTACGCGTACGTGGGTGCACGACGCTCTTCAAACACATTGCTGGCACTTTCACCATCCTTGACGTCTTGATTAAGGTTGCTGCTACTGCTGCTACTGCTGCTACTGCTGCTGTGGTTGAAGGCAGAACCTTTCTGCCATTCCCGTGGGCCCCGGCATCGGCTCCGGCGGGTACGTTGAAAGGCCGCAGCTGCTTCAGGAAGTTTGAAAGCAGAAGTACCAATGAACCGAGGCACGTCCACAAAGACCTTGAGAGCAAGGAGAATTGGGATGTCCAAAGATTAGAAATAACGCATATGAAAGCAAAAGGAGCAATGCTTACATTACTTTAAAGTGCAGCAACGCTACAATCATTAACTAAGTAGGTGACAAAACAAGTGAGCGAATACAAAATACAGGATGAGTGAAGAATGGGAAAAAAACGTCCCTCTGCACAATTGACAAGAAAGGCGTAGGCGAGTACGCACTCAAACACACACCACTGAAAGTTCGTGGTTTGGATTCTTGCGGTAAGCGGCGTGTGCAGCATGCGCGGCTCGCACTAAGCCCTCGACACACTTGTGAGTGCCACTGAAGCGAGGCGGCAAAGCGTCGTTTACGGCTGTTTCCACGACCAGAACTGTGCAAGGCAAAGGAACGACAGGTATATGCAAGGGATGTTTGCAAATTGAAATATCAACCTACTGTCAAAGAAATTTCTATAAGGATAGCGACTGACACCAAGTGATGACAGCAAGTGAATCAAAGAGATGAAAATGCGCCTAACCGTCGGCTTCGTTTTCTGCGAGCCACTGCCCGACGTGGCTCCGTGCGTGCCTTGCAAACGCACACACGTTGGCGCCGTTGACTCCGTGCGTGGTCATTCGCACAGCCTGCCCAGGCCATCCGTCATCGCCCCACCTGGCCACGCTCGGTGCTGTGGACGAACTGGTCGCTTGAGCATCCGCAGAGGTGCCAGCACCGTGGGAACCACTGTTAGGGTCACCAGTGCCACCGCTACTCCCACCACCGCTATCCCCGCTCGTCGAAGTCGTGGTAACTGCTGCCGGGTGGCCTGCGTGGCCAACGGCTAATGAAGCTGCGGACGAGCCAGACACGCGCGAAACCGTTTTGCCACCAAAGAAACTGCCTAATACACCAGCGTACGACTTGGCTTGATGGTGATCGTGATTATGGCTCAAACCGCGCCTTTGCTGTTTTTCAACATCGCTACTGCGATGCAATGCACTGTTGTTATCGAAAACACGTGTGCTTGTGTGTGTAGCGTTAGTCCCATCGACCGTTGACATGCTGCTACGCGAAGCGTCGTAAATCGCTTGCTCTAATGCACGCTTGAAGTACCCGCTCCAGACATGCCGATAGCGCTTACGCGGTGGGCACTCTTTGCAATAGTCTGGCAGCATGCGACCATTCGTGATCGACCCGCCAATGCCCACTACTGAGAGCCGTGGCGGTGGTGGTGTCCACACTGACCCGTCAGAAGCGGCAGCCCTCGCTTCGGATTCAGCCCGAGACCATGGCGGCACACTGCTTACCATTCGAGCAGCCACTTCACGAAATCGACGGTTACTACTGCCTAGCGTGTCTGAAGTGCCCTTTGTCAAAGCGTACTTTCCCACTGCAGGCTTCCCTAAGGCATCTGCTGCTGAAAGCACAGCAGCAGCCAGTTGTGCTCGGTGCGGACTTTCGACGATAGGTGCTGGCTGCTGTTGTCCATGCGTGAGCTGAATCCCCAAGCTTGAAATTACTAGCCGCCCGAGTAAATGCATCGAGAAAACAATGTCTTTGATGTTTGGTAGCTATCTCGTTGAGTCTGCGTCAAACTCGTGCATGACTACCATCACATAAACAGCAGCAAGGACTGGGACAGCAAGAATAGCTGCAGTTTTGAGGATATCGAGCCAAGAGCGCCCTCGGCTAAAGAGAGCCTCAATAATGATGACAAAGGCTAGCGGGAAGGCAACCTGTTGTAGTGGACTCGTGTCAAAGATGAAGCTAGTACTAGCCATTGCAACAAGATACTACTCTGTTACTCAGTGGCTAGTGGGTACAGTGGCCGCCTTTCCTTCCAACTGACAGACGATCTGAGATACGTACAGCTGTTTGATTGGTGGGCTGCCGGC
>Ga0307978_1003856_pt1 | contig 10132 bp, 10 predicted proteins | sample OrgLakmetage1056_FD_203151 | JGI IMG/M metagenome (GOLD analysis project Ga0307978, IMG submission 203151) | Saline water microbial communities from Organic Lake, Antarctica - #1056 | ecosystem: Environmental > Aquatic > Non-marine Saline and Alkaline > Saline | place: Antarctica: Organic Lake...
AGAAAGGAAAAGATAAAAAAGATAAAAGAGAGATAGGATAGGTCGATGATGATAGGTAGGCCAAAAAGAGAGAAAAGGAGTTAGTGAAGTACGAAGAAAATAGTCAAATAAGCATCGTTTCATAAAAATGTTCTCACCGTAGTGGCACAGCTGCCGCAGGACAGCGGGTGCAGATTGTTGTAATGCTTTTGGCAATGGTCGCATGTCGGCCCCGTTGTAGCACTAGCAGCAGCACTCGTGGTGGAAGCAAGCGATGATGAAGTGACGTCAGCAGCGCTATCGTGGCTGCGACTGCTCTGACGCTTGCGGCCACCTGCGCTCTTGCTCGCACTTTTGCTGCTTGTCTTGGCGTCAGGGCTACTGTCTGGAACGGCATCCGGAGGCACATCCTCAACCTGCGTTAGGAGCAATTCCAAAGGGGATGAAAAGCATGAAGCAAATTCAAAGAAAGGGAACGCGAGGTTCAAGGTTGATAAAACTGGCGACTGCCAGAATCGCGTTATCAGCGTGGCATTGAAAATGGTTTCTTCTCACCTGGCCGTTCTTCGAGTCGAGGGACACCCAGATTGGGTGCAAGTTCGGATCGTCGTAGGCTACCAAGTGCTTGCGGGTCTTGGTGGAGTACAGGGCGACGGTGGCGCGGGCCCAGGTGCCTTGGGGGTAGTTCAGCTCGGCCCGGAAGTGCTTCACGGGGAGACTCACCCAATCCTGGGGGGTGCGGTTGCTCACTGCCGCCTACATACCGCCGCCAAATATAGAAAACAAAAGAAGCGGAGAAAAACAGGCAAACGAATGAATAATTCGGAAAATAAAAAATCGTTAGTCGAAAGAATTTTCGAGGAAGTTCACATAGTACAAAAGGAACTGGAAGCATCGCCCCTTCTCTCATCAGCTACACTTCAAAAGGAACTGCCCAGTCCTCTCTAAACCTCAAGGGCAGCGTACGCTCATGCACTAGACGCTTACCAGTTTTCGCTCGGCCGCCATTTCAGTGGCACGGCAACGGCTCGCCGCATCGGCTTCAGCCGATGCTAAATCCACGGCCCGGGCTAGCTTCCCCACCGGCGTGTTGGCAGCTGCGGCTGAGCTATTCGCGGCGTTGTGGTTGGCTGCAGCGGCCCTCCGCTTCACCACAATAGAGGCCTCGGACGCCCAAGGGTACACGGAGCTGTCTGAGCACCACGCAATGTCGTCGTTCCCGAAAAACATGCAGTACCGTTGCCCGCCGCTGACCGCCTTCTTGCCGCCGCCGCTGCTGCTTCCGCCACTGCCATTTTTTTTCTTGGTCACCACGCCAGCGTTCGCAGCCGCAGACGCCGAGTGTGCCTCCTGAGCTTTCTGCACCCCCGCTGGAAGGGTGAAACCTCCAGCTCCAATGGCAGGCAAAGTCCAGGACCACTGAATGCACGGCCACAGCGAATGCCCTTTCACTTGCGCCCAGGCCACCTGCTCTGAATACAGCAAGGGCTCATCCTCAACCTTGAGCCATTCTTCTTCGCCGTCGACGTCATACTGCATCAAGTGCTGCTGCGTTGCCGCGCTGTACTTGAGCACGCGGCCACTGAACCACGACGCGTCCCCGTCCCACCAGTGCTGCACCCGGGCTCCCACTAGCCGCCCACCAGCGGACGACCAGTCCACCGCCACATGACGACCGACGTACTCGGTGGTGCTTCCAGAAGCTGCACCAGGGCTGCTGCTGCTAGCGCTAGATGCCGCCGCAGCTCCACCACCACTACTGCTACTACTGCCAGCAGAGCTACTGCTTCTACTACCTGAAGCTCTGCTTTTTTTAGTTTGGGGCTTATTCGCGGCGACATGAGCATCGGCAGCCCAGTCTAGGGTGGGCGTCTCCTCAGCCTGTACATGTTCAGGTAAAAGATTGGTGATATGATAAGAACTAGCACAGCCAATTTTTGTGCTGAAGCAAAGATACGAAGTTTGCAAACGAAGCTAAGAAAAATACATCGTCTCTTGTTGGTGCACGCGAAGGATATGAACAAGAGCTCCCAGGTATGATGAGCCACTTTTGGCGCGTAAACTCACCGAGCGTTTCTTCTTCGTCATTAAAAGAAAAAATCAGACAGAGTTAGGCGAAATCGAGCTATTGCGCTTTTACTCTAGAGCGCCAGGTACTACAAGGGCCCCTCCGTTATGGCTGACGCTACGTACGGCCGCTCGGGGCAAGCACTTTCGAGTCTCGAGTGATGAGCGAAGTAATTTTGAACGAAATAAAATTACGGACACTTTTTGACACAACTTACTTCTTACTTTCTCTGACCTGACCGAAGAAGGCTCACATACATCTTATTTACGACAAGAAAAAAACTACGAATAAACCTACGAACAATCTTCTTGGGATCTTTGCTGCTTCAAGAAGACCTAAAGCAAGGTGTGTATGCCAATGGGCTACTATCGGCGCCGTAGGGGATCGCATGGTGTACTGAATGAGTACAAGAGCCTCTCCGAAAGCATTTTAAAAGAATAATTTACTTTTACCGTTTGTTATGTGCCCTCATGCGTCAGATGTTCCGCACTATCGTCCTCGCAATCTCGCTGGCTTCGGCCTCGGCCTTCGTCAGCCCAATGGCCGCTCAAACACGGTCAGTGCTGAGCTCACATTAGAATACAGTAGACGTGTAATGAAGATTCGATGAGACCAGACTCTGAGAGAAGTTTCGCTTCCATGGTGAATGATTGGCCAAGAGGCAGTTGGCAGCAGTGGCTGTGTGGGGAGCATACTTTTTTGAAAAAACGTACAGCCCGGCCCCGAATATACATCTCGCTTCCGTAGGCTGTCCCTAAAGTTGCTTCATCATTCATAGTCACACACCACTTGAGTGACGAATGGCGAATAATTGGTTAATTTGTGTAGGGTTAGCCGAAGTATTCTAGCGGTTGCGATCAGTCTCGATGCTGAATCCTTGGCTGCCCTAATAGGTCTTTCGAAGGGCAACTCTCATCTTAGCTTTTTGCTACCTCTCTCTCTCTATTTTCATAGGGCGGTGGCTCTGAACGCGAAGATGTCCACCTCAGTGCCCTTCCTCAAGGATCCTACCTACCCTGAGGGCATGATTGGTGACGCTCGCTTCGATCCTCTTGGCCTCGCAGAAAACTTCGACATCAAGGTATGAGAAGCAGAGGAGCTTTTTCGCTCGGATTTGTTGGCTTTGAAAGTAGGCTTAAAGTCACTGTTTATCTTCTGAAGTATCGAAGAAAAAAGGCCTGCAAGATTCATTAGGGAAGGCGCTATGTTGTATTTTGTAGTGGCCATTCTTCCATGCTCTGTGGAAAGACTCATTTCTCGGCTCCCTCTCTGCGCTTCAACACAACCCACTACTAGTGGTTGCGGGAAGCGGAGCTCAAGCACGGCCGCGTCTCCATGCTCGCGGTGGTGGGCATGGTGGTGGCGGAGTTCGTGCACTTGCCCGGCGAGGCGTACTCCAACCCGGCCCCTTTGGCCGCGGTGTCCCAAGTGGGCCCCAGCGTGATGCTGCAGATCGTGTTCGGCATGGGCGCGGTGGAGTACGTGCTCAACAAGGGCAAAATGTCGTCGATGGACATGTTTGAAGTGGACCGCGCCCCGGGAGACCTCGGCTTCGACCCAATGAACAAGATGAAGCCCAACGACCCGGACCAGTGCGTCTTCATATGCCGCTGTTGTTGTGTTTTTGCTCCTATTTTAGTTACCAAACAAACAGCCATCCGTGCAGGAGTGATATTTGCCTTTAAGGATCCTCGTTGATATGTCACCTTTGCAAGTCACTCTCTTTTCGTCTCGTACTTTGATTGCAGGTTCGCGCTCAAGGAGTTGCAAAACGGCCGCCTGGCCATGATTGGCGTTTCGGGCATGATTCAGTCGTGCATCATGTCCAACGCGGGCGTGTTCGGCCACCACCTTTAAAGGACGTACAACGGAGACTTATGGTTCCAACTAACTTGGGGATGTGCTGGTGTATGCTATGCTTAAAAACCGCCGTCAAATGTATCCATGTGGAGTTGATTTAAATATAGAAACAGAAACCAGATTTAAACTTAGTTAAAATAAAACTTTATACATAGATGATGAAAGCTCTATTAAGGAAGGTGATTCGAGGAGCAGGAGGCCAAGCGAAGCTTTGGAATACCGAGTAGGGGATGTCGCGAGTAGCCTATTTGCTCTCACGGAAATCCGACATCGGCGACATCAAAATTTCAAGTCAATCCCAATTGCCAATTCCTAGATGGAATTAAAAATTAAAAAGGAAATATTCCAAGGGGTGAGGGGTGCATGGAAGTGCCCTACTTCCGAAATTCTTAGCGACAGCGGTATTTTGGAAATTCCTTATGCGTTCTACTCCCAACGCCGCTCCATGAGTAATGACCTAAGTCCGACTTAAAGTCGAACGAAGAAGATGGAAGGCCTACAGGCCACACCGCCACACCAGGGGCACTTGAAGTAGGCTATAAGGGTTCAACGGGGCGGCCAAAAGGCCACTTCACAGGAGCGCGATACTTGGCGCGCTGATCACGTTCGGCAGGAGACAAGAACGGGTTGTTGTCTTCGTCGCGATTGAAAGCCTAAGTCAACAACCATACAGAATGGGGTTGAGTTGAATACAACTCCAATATGAAAAGAGAGCTCGTGCCTTGCTTGAAAGGAACTAATGAATGCCAGGATCCTGATCGTTAAGGTATCATTTATTTATACTTAGTGTGAAAGAATACATGACTAACCTCTTTGCCTGAGGTACTTTTGAAACCTGTCAGCGCGCCGACGATGCCAAGAATAAGGCAGAATACAATGAGGAGCCCAGCTAGCAAACTAATTAGTACAAGCTCCCAAACAGACACCGACATACTTGAGTACGTTATAGGATTTAAGATATGAGAAAGAACTAGGACGATTTCTTTCAAATTGATTGCAAGTTAAGGTTCGTTGACCTGATTAGAATGAGCGCTAGAGAGAGTGACACTCAAAGAGATCTACGCTACAGATATGTATATATGTAGCTAAATGATGTCTATCAACAATCACTCCTTCGATGGCGCTAATGGTGACGCTAGATACAACGATTTTTGAACGTTTGCCCTTTATCAAAAGCTAGAAGTGATACGAAAAGGGAAATGCGAAGAAGTCACAAGTAATTGACTCTTGAGTTGCCTGCCATTTTCCAGGAAGCGTATTGTACAGAAGTATGTATTGTACTACGGTACGGAAATTACCGTTGCTAATTGGTTGTTCCGACGAGTTGTGATTGTGATTTACGTCGTCACACCAAAAAATGGTAACCTAGCTAGCCCGGGCCGTCGTCCTGTAGTGGCATCTTTGTTCATAGGATAGATCTATTAACATGCAGCACCGAGACACTTCGCCGAATCTGTCTCCAGCTTGGAAGAGCTTTGCTCATTTGTCGTCGTCTCGAACTATCTTGAGCCGGCGTGGGTCCCCACCAGACAATGCCGCAGTATCGTTCACATCACCTTCGCTCGAGGCACTAGCGAGACCACAGCGCCACAATCGCTTTGCGCAGCTAAAGAGTAGTTACGAAGCCAAGGGTCACAACAAAGGGGGCTCCTCCTCACCTGCTAGCCGTCAAGGCAAGTCTTCGGGTCTAGCTGCAGCTGGTTCGAACCGTGCTTCATCTCCGGCTCATGTACAGCCAACCGCTGACTTGATGACATTAGCTGCCTCTCCGGATCGCTCGTCTGCTTCTCCCCCTTCACCAAACTCTAGATCGCCACCACCACGATTGGCGGGGCTGCAGCGGCGCCAACGGGCCTCACCAGAGCACGGGGCATCGTCGCGGGACTCGCAGAACCAACCAGAGCCTCCGTCGCCTGTGAGCAGCGGTGGTCAGTCTCTTCCTGGGTCTCCTGGTCTGGATGACGTGTGGCAGGTGCGTTGCTTTGAATATGGAGGTATAAAGCACACACGGATTGGTTGACCTGAACGCCTATCTTGTACTTATAATAGGGTTTTGTATGCTGTATTCAAGTTTCTATTCCGTTGTCACCTGTTATTTTTCTGACTTTCTCTTCATGTTCCTACCTTCGCAATTCTACACCACTTGGGGCCCATACAGGAGGTCGATGCTGCTCGCCAGCGAGCTGAAGAACTTGGTCGGCGCGCACATGAAGCGAGCACGCAGAAAGCTATTGCAGCAGCGGCGCAAGCGAAGCAGAGAGAGAAAACGTTAACTCGCCGCGTAGAGGCTGCAGAGAGCCGTGCTAAGGTGCTTGGTCGAGAGATTTGATACGGGCATCATGTTCACACGTCTATATGTTCATGTTGTATGCAATTGTTGATGATACGAGGCCCACATTTAATCTGACGTGTACATATTTATTACTTTCAGTCTTCTCATCTATCCTCTTTTGGTCCCTTCTTTGAACTCATTGCTCATGAATGAACCACACGAGCCCTCTGCCCTTCTGAATAGATCTGCTTTCTCGTCTTTTGTAATCCTCAAATCTCACTACTAACAATGCAACTTCTGTAGGACTTGGAATCGCGTTTAAAGGAAGCCGAGCAGCGAGCTAGCGAAGCTGAATCTCGCGCTACTGCTGAAGCGACTGGCCTAGCTGCTGAATCTGCGGCTCTCGCGCAAGCCGAAGCACTGCAGGTCAAAAACGCCGAAGCTTTCGCGGCATCCGAACGCAAAGTGGCTGAGCTCGAAGCAAAGCTTGTACATGTCACGAAGCAAGCTGCCAAACAACAGGTGACTGCTTCTCCGGCACCTGCTGCTGTTACTGCTCCAACGACGCCAGGCTTCACAGCCAAAGGCCACCCTCTCGGCCCGCATGAGGTCGCCGAATTGGTAGAAACAGCTGCTCACGCCACGCATGTAGCCCGCAATGCTAGTCGCAGCCACAGTACCAGCAGTAGCAGCAAGAGCAGAAGTAAAGACAACAACGACAGTGACAGTTCTGAGGTGAATTTAGCGGCGGCTGTCGCAGCGGTAAGTTTAGCGGGAGCAGCCTGGAAGCTCCTGCGGTCCCGTGCACGAGCTCTGATGGACGCCACGGCGCGCGCTGACGAAGCCAACGATTCACAACAGCACACGCCTGAGGCTACCACCACCACTGCCGCTGCTGCTGCTGCAGTTGTAGGTTCTGACGCATCCGAGCCAAATTCGCCGCCTTCTCCAGCGCCCCCACCGCCCCCGCCTCCTCCCCGCCGGACCGATTCTCCGAGCCGAGGAAAAATCCCGAGCCGAGGAAAAAGCCCGAGCCGAAGCAAGCGCGGGAAAAGCCCGAGCCCCGCCCGACAACCGCCGCCGCCTCCGCCCACGGAAGCACCGCCGCCCGAGCAGTTTCCAGAACCATCGCGCGCCGCGTCGCCTCGGCCAGGGCCTCGGTGGACGTCTGCGTCCTCCACTTCTGGGCCTCTGATCAACAACACTGACATTAGCAGCAGCAGTAGCATGGGTGTGATGGGGCGTGCGTCTTCGGTGCCAGGACGGCGGCGTGCAGTGAGTACCGAAAGCACGAGCAGCAGCAGCGGCCGCGACAGCGGGGTAGGGTGGCAACCCCAAGACGTGGTGCGAATGCTGGAAGCATCGTCGTCGTCTAGACCGTCGTCGCCGTCGCCATCGATGAAATCACATGTGCCCACCACTCCGGCTGGACCACCTCCGCCTTCGTCATCGTCTAGCCACAGAGCACCCACGCCGAATTCAAGTACAGGCGAAGAAGCCAGCCCAGTAGACTACGAAGAACCTGGTGTTGGCGACGATAGCGGCGGCGCTGCTGAAGTGAGCTACCGAAGCACTGCTCGTTCGTCGAGCCCCATGGCGTCCAAAATATTGCTTTGGAAGCAAAGAGCAGAAGCAGCGGCCAAGCAATCGACCACTGGCAGCAGTAGTAGTAGCAGTAGTGGCAGCGGTAGCAGTAGCAAGCGCAGCAGTAGCAGTGGTGCTCGGAACGGGGGCAGCAGTCGAGGCCGGAGCACCGCGAACGGTGGCAGTAGCAACAGCAGCAGCAGTGGCGGTAGTAGTCAGCAGCAGTTTGTGCGTGCTTCGTCCGCCGGTGCCGCCGTGCAGCGATCGTCAGGAGCGGCTACCCCCTCAGGGCGACAAAGCCCGCTGCCGTGGGAACCTAGCCCTCTGCTACCGTGGCAGAAGCACCAGCAACACCTCATGCACCACCAGCAACAGCAGCAACGGCAACAACAACAACAGCAGCAGCAGCAGCAGCGTGAGCCAAATGCTCCATCGGTAGTAACAGCTTCCTCTGTAGGGGCACCGCCGCCGCCACCCTATCGCACCGCTCGACGCGTGCTCAGCGCAGAGCAAGACAGCCGCAGCAACAGTGGGCGAGCAACTGCCATGCGAAGCTCTTCTCCTAGCCACCACCACCGCAGCAGCAGCGACCTCCCAGGAGACAACAACAGCCGCAGTGGCCGCGCATCACCCGTGGGTTCGGCCTTTTTTTCATTGGCCAAATTGCGGCAACGGTGCAGCCCGGACAATTTAATTCAAAACGGTGATGCAGGGCCAGGGCCTGACTCCAAAGCACCCACAAGTGCTGCAGAGACAGCTGGTAGCGCTGCGGCGAACAACAGCAGTGGTGTCGGTGGCGGAGATGGTAATGCTGCGCACATTTCTTCTTCACCTGCAGCAGACACTAGTATAGAAGCGTCAGTAATGGGAGCTATGGAGGCCGCGATGATGGCGGTGTCGTCATCCTCCAACCCGCATTCTTCTGGGCGTAAATCTAGCCCAACTGCTGCTACACCAACTACAACTGCTTCGTATTATCCCACCGCTACGCTTCCCGAGAACGCACCTGGTAAAGATGACGGTGCTGTATTTGCGCCGGCGATCACTAGTGCTGGCGGCAGAAAAAGCTCCAGCAGAGACCTCGTCATCGGCTCCTCAATTGATGGTGCAAATCGATCCGACACGAGACCAGGAGCGAAAGCTGAAGCGAAAACGATTACGAGTGCGACGCGATCGTCATCTCCAATGGGAGCGAAAGCACAAGCTAAAGCGGCGGCTGCAGCAGCAGCTGCTGCTTCCAGTGGTGCTGTTCCAGCTTCTAGCAACATAAACAATTACGATTCTGCCGATTTTAAGACGGCCGCAACCACTCTCTCAGTTGCTTCAGGAGCGGTTGGTGTTTCTGCTGTGAACACTGGCCGAGCTCTCAGCAGTGAATTTGGCGCGGAATCAGACCTTGCGGCTGCCAACGCTGCCAACGCGGCTGCCACCTCTGCCGCTGTTGCTGCTGCGGAGTTGGCTGCTGCAACTGCAACCTCCCATGTAGGCAGCAGTAGCAGCAGCAGCAGCAGTACCAGCACCACTAGCAGTAGCGCCAATGCAAATTCGGCGACAAGTTCTCCACCGAACCAATCCGGTGGCTCTAAGCAACTCCGGCGGCTGAACAGCGAAGGGCGGGCGGCCACGTCGCACTTGATTGCGAGGCGACTAGCCTCGTGGAAAGACGGACGGCAGTCGCGGTCGCCAAGCCCGGCAGAATTGAGAGCTGCTGCAGCGGCGGGGAGTGACTCTTCTAGTACTTCGACAGGTGCAACGGCCACATCTGCTTCTGCGAATACTGCTGCTGCTAGGACCAGTAGTGCTGCTGCTGCACCATCGGCCTCGTTGAAAAAGAAGTCTGCTAACACCAGAGAGCGGTCGCGTTCGCCGAGTCTCATCGGGCGCTTGCGCGGCAGCTTGCGCCTCGGCCTTGGTTCTTCACTGCGAGCAGCACCAGAGGCTGCCACCAAAACCGTCGCATTAGCTGTGGAGGCTCCAGTTGCCGATGAACAACCGTTAGAATTGCAGATGTCAACTGAAGCTCCTGACTCATTATCATTAGATCAAGCTCAGCAGGACGATCAACAGCTGGTTTCCAACGTCAAAAGCAGCAGTGACCATCCCAGTGGCAATGGCGAATGGACCGCTGCAGTCACCGTAGACGAAACCCCCGCCAGAGTAATGAAGGAACCATCAGCGTTTGGCGAGCGGACTGTGCTGCGGCGCTCTCCGAGCTCTCGAGACCCCTCGCCTTCTACCGGCAAGCAACATCAACAACCGTTGCCTACTGTGGTGGATGCAACTAGTGCATCAGAAGCAACATCAGAAGCAGGGCCAAAGCAAGCCACCGGGTCAAATGCCAGTTTTGCAAGCATTGCGGCTGAGAAAGC
>Ga0307978_1003858_pt1 | contig 10127 bp, 6 predicted proteins | sample OrgLakmetage1056_FD_203151 | JGI IMG/M metagenome (GOLD analysis project Ga0307978, IMG submission 203151) | Saline water microbial communities from Organic Lake, Antarctica - #1056 | ecosystem: Environmental > Aquatic > Non-marine Saline and Alkaline > Saline | place: Antarctica: Organic Lake...
CCTGTGACTTGCAATAATTAATTCGATCTTCAAGGCTAATTAAGTTATCAGATTCAGAGCCGTCAATCAAACCGGCAGAAATACTCGCTGGCGGAAAGAGATGGCCTCGAGGCAGCAAGCTAAGAGGTTCTATCCAGTGACGAGATAAACTAAAAGTTTCTGGTGGCTGCACGGCTGAATCAGTAAGTGCGAAGTCAAAGAGTTCTCTGTGACCGCCAGTGACTGGCCAACCCAACCAAGATACTTGCACAGGACTAGGTCGCTGTGCGAATAATTCCGGCCACCCCCCACTAGTGTAACCATTCAGATCGAACAGCACATCGATTCGGTGCTTGATCACAAAATTGGCTGCGATTGATTCTGACGGCATTGTGTCATTGAGTATAGCTGTAGCCATGCTTCTCAAGTCTATGTACTCGTTGCAAAGTGCGAGTTCGACGTCACCCCTTGCTGCAGCGCGAAATCGATACGACTCCCTCGAGAGAAGAGTTGAATTCGTTCTTTCAAAAGTGATGTCATCGCTATTTCTATGCCGAGTATCAAAACAAAATACTTTGATTCGTCACTTAGTGGAGCCCTGCCCACCACCTTCTCCTCTCCAAACTCGTTGAGAATGCAACAAACCCTTCAAAATTGGCGACATAGGATGAAATGTCTCCCAGTCTGCAGAAACATATCCAATATTCAGTATGCGACGTTTTCTCTTTCGCTTTTTTTTCTGATTCAGACCTGAGTCTTCAAGATTATCCTGTGTATTCTTACGGCGATTATTGCCGCAACAGTGTCGACCCCAAAGCTCTGCCGAGGCGTTAGCCTGGCGATCCAAGGCCACATTACTCTGAAACCTCATGACATTGTTTTGCCATACCTTAAGAACTTGACTAAGAATAGGAGCTGGTGCCCATGCCAGGGCGCGCATTGGAGTCAGCTCACTTTGACACACATCGTGTGAGCACGCTTCTATCTCTCCATGAAGTGTAGTCAATGCTTTGTTAGTAAGACCTTCGACATGGCTCCACGTTGAAATGTAACGACTTAAATGGAGGGCACCGTAGATGTGCCGAGGCGATCTATACTTTTCTTCATCAAGAACAATTTTGAGTTGATTTAATCCATCCAAGTAGCGAAAACGGGAAAGGTACGCGTTGTGCAAGTCCCATCGAACTTGAGACAAACCACCACTTATGCGAAACATGTTCGAATCCGATACATTTTCATATTGAGCAATTACAGATTCAAATAATTGAGCTGCGTCGTGATACCGACCAAGGTAATCTAAACAAAGACCCATTCGGTAATCTGCTTCAGGGAATCGCCTAGGCTGCCGATAATAATTTGCTTTAGCAAAGGCATCATACGCACCGGCATGGTCATGAATCCTCGATCGTGCTAAGCCCAAATTGAATGCATACAAATCACCGTGGAGTGGTGATGCAGTGGCTTCGGCCTCAGAAGATGACAAAGCAGCTTCAAAGTGATGAATCGCCATTTGTGGTCTAGACAGGCGGAGCATCAAAGAACCAGCACTGTTTTGTAATGCGTGTGTCGTCGGCGACAAAAGTACAGCTTTTTCAATGACCTTGTAAGCATCAACGAGATTTCCAGCCACTTCCTCGAGGTCAGATAGTTCGCTCAAAGCTTGAACCAATGCCTCCGAATACGAAGCACCGATGAGATCAATGAATTCGTAAAGGAGTGGCCGTCTTTTGTGATTTTCACCTATGACTCGGGCTGCGACAATAGCTGCACGGTACATGGGAACCAAGGTCTCAATATCCATTCCGGCGCTTCTTGCTGAGCTTATTGATCGTTCGTATAACTTCAAAGCGCTAACCTTTTTACCAGCTCGATCTGCGGCCTGGGCTTTGCTCAGGAGTTCCATAGCAGTGCTTGGTCTCTTCTTGACATGCTTGTTGCGACTACGTTCTCCTGTATTGGAAGCACCTGAAATACATAACCACACGAAAAGCAACAATAAACAGGACTGCACCATACTAGTATCTTCACCGAAGACGGTAGTTTGCTTGCTTGCTTCCTGGCTATCACATTATCACTAGCTTCGTTTCTATAACTCGGCTACTTGGCTGGTAAACTCCCTAGTAGCTACAGTAGCTAGACAACATTTGAAATTCACGAAAAGAACAAAAAAGATGCATGTTGTTGTTGTTGCTCGTTGTGTGGGAATATTTGTTTTCGCTCACCTCTCCCTGTACTAATTTATGTGAAACTCCGCGCCGTGCTCCATCTTGTTAGCGCCGTGTTCCGTAAGCGCTTCATAAATGCCCCAGAAGGACTTCGCCAGCCAAAATCTGCGTGACGCCTGCAATTTCCTTGGATATTTACGAATCTTTTAGGCTGAAGCACGTGTGCACTGTAGGATGTACAACTCGGCCGCAGTTCTGAATGACTCTGAAGTACGGACGCTACCACCAATTGTTGCCGGAGGTCTGCATGCGCCTGCTGGCAATTCGCCCGTGGCTCGTTATGTCACTGGACTGCCTCAAGATTCCACCTTCAATAGTGGTGGGAAATTCAAGCTATCGTCTGACCTAATGCATGGCAGCACAATCTACGAGGCAGACAAGAGCGCGGCAACAATGCAGGTATCTGGGAAACAGCCACCGTCTCGAGGTGCACCCTCAAGCGCGCCACCCAGGAACAAGCCGCTAAATGCTTCCACTGCGGCGGCGATCATGTTCAATGACACGTCAGTGTCAGCCTTGTTGAATCAAAAGCTCGTGGCTTCAAACGTTGACTTAGGGCCGGCCCTGCAAGCGAGCCCCGCTGTTCTCGTGCGTCATGCTGATCCCAACGCCGCTGCGCGAGTGGCTATGTTAGCGCGTTCCAGGCAGCTGCAGCAAGAAGATTCCAGTGGAATGAAGCGCGCTGCGGCCATGGCGCGTGCCCGTCAACCTCAGCAGCCCGCTGTGCAGGCAACCACTATGAACGTTGCCGCACTGCGCCTCGACACCAAAACTCCACCAACACTGCCAGCTGCTGCAGCATCGTCGCAGCACCGCTTGCCGTATTCGCCGGGCCCTTCCCAGCCCGTGAGTGGAAAGAGTGGCGTGCAAGTGAGCGTGACACCGCAGCTCTTAAACGTGAATCTTGCAGCCAGTGTGCCTGCTGCGCAGCTACCACCTACACCAGCAAACCAAATCGACGACGCTTCTTCTTCAGAGCTTACTCCACGCCGCGCCGCTGCTCGTGCCGGCAGCAGCAGCAACGGCAGCAGAAAGCTGACGTCGTCGGCATCGCAGACCAGGTCAAAATTGGCACAAGAGTCTTCTGCACAACAGCAGCAGCAGCAAGTGGGGGGCTCCTTAGAAGGCGACGCGAAACTGCTCTTTGCTCTCATTCGCGAACAGGACAAGGCGGCGACCGCTGCAGGCCGCGGCCGCCCTGGCAGCACTTACGTGGCAGTGCCATTGAAGCGACGACAGGCACAGGCTAGCGGCAAGAGCACAAGTAGTACAGGATCAAAGGATGGCCAAGTCCCGAATGCTGCTGCCAGTAGCCAGGCGAACAATGGAATGGACCCGGAAATGGTAGCACTGGACGGCAACATTGGCATGATTCGGGACTATTTGGCGCTTCTGAACAAGTTTGGGCCCCTATCTTTCCTCATTTACCGTGGAAAAACCTTGCGCACCACCCCCGACTTCCAGCAGTTCGCGCACGACCAGGCGAGCTGTTGGCCGGAAGTGAGCGCTTGTTTGGACCGGCTTGAAGAGGTGCTGGCACGGCATGGCGTGCCCTTGGCGGTTGTAGCAGGCGCCAAGTTGGCCAATCTCGCTCGCACCGCCCTAGGCCCCTCAGCCCGCCGCCTGCCTGACCTGCTGGATTGTCTCGAGAACCTGGGCCAGGTGGCGGTGCAAGTGCAGTTCCCGGGGGCTGCGCCACCTCGGGGCGACACCGCTCGGGTCGTGCGCAGGAAAGCGGCCATTCGGGTGCAGACGGCCATGCGAGGCCTCGCGGAGCGGAGGCGGTTTGTGGCACGGCTAGCCTCCGAGCGCGCGGCGAGAGTGATTGAAACCTGTGCGCGAGGGATGCTGGGGCGTTGGCGCGGGCGATTGCTGCACCACATGCGAAGAGCGTCGGTGGCCCGGGCGCGCACCCTCCTCAAGAACCGATTGGTCAGCCAATGGGCAGCTTCAGAACAGGTTCGGGATGCTGCCCAGCCACCAGAGGGACAAGGCTTTAGTTCTACTGGTGGCGGTGCTTCTTCTGCTTCTTCTTCATCCTTTCGGTGCTGGCCAGCCGGGCGGGTGGAGGTTCATGTGCCAAGTTTGTCTCTGAGCGAAAGCTTGAGGCTCATGGCGTCGCCGTTTCCTCACATGCAAGCTCACGATGGAGGTGTTTCCCGTATTGCGAGGCTGCGCGACTCCTCGCTTGCTCACTTGGTGCTCGTGCTCCCGGCGCTAGTGCCGGATGACGTGCTCGACTACTGGTGTGGGCTGGTCCGAGTAGCCGGCGGCAAAGAACGCAGTGCTGCCGAATCCCGACCCGGCGGCCTCCGACGAGCCAACTCTAAAAATGCCGACCCACGCGCACGTGTGACTGTGGTGGTGCCCGAGATGTCTGCCTATTTCGCTCCGCACATGTCCTTAGCTGATGCTTTGCTTTTGTCGCCTCAAGCGTTGAATCGTATTCGTAACCTCGTCGATCGTCATGCAGGAGTCTCGTCTTCTCATTCTTCAGCTTCAGCGAACGAGGAAATGGAGGGCCTTGATTCACCGGAAGCAAGTGCAGAGGATGCCCTCGCAGCTTCAGAAGAGCCGCCAGTGGGAACTTCTTGGCTGCATGGTGGCGCTGACGGAGCAAGAATCGCTGCTGAGCCCTTCGAGCGTTGCCGAGCCACTTACAACCGAGCTGCTTACCTGTTGCCTGGCATCATAGACAAAGCTAGTTCAACTCCTGGTGGGAAGTGGACTCGCAGTTGCACTTCAGAGGAATTGCTTGCGGTTGAGCTCGGACTCCCGCTAGTGGCAGCTACAACACAAGGAGGTGAACAACAAGAAAAAGGAGCAGCAGCCTTGTCGGTCAAGAGTCGCAGTGGGAGCAAATCCGTGTTTGTGGAGGCAGGTTGCCGGGTCGCGATTGGTGCGCACGCCATCAAAACTCAAGATGACCTGGTCATTGCATTGGTGAAGCTGATAGCTGCTAACTTAGACGTAGAAGAGTGGGTGTTGCGATGCGAAGACGATCTACCAGGAGGAGCAGCATTAGGCGTGGCGCGGTTTCAAGCTGCGGCGCTGCCTGAGGTGCATCGCTTGCGGCAAGAACGCGCTCAGCTCCTGAAACAATCTTCAAGTCGCAACACCAGCAGTGCAGGAGGAGGCAGCAGTTTCCGTGCTGGCAGCGCAGGCGGGCTCACTGGCGGCGGTGGAGAAGGTGTTCAACCGTCGTGGGGCTCCGCAGAAATGCAATTGAAAGTGCGCGCGCGCCTGTTGCCCGATTTGCGGCAACATTTACCGGGGCAAATTCAGTTGGCGCGGCCGGATGTCTTCCCTCGGGGTTGGCTAGACTATTTGAACTTCTTTCTGAAGCAATCAGGTGTTGTAGAAGCAGAACCTCCCAGTTTATGTGGGCGAGTCTCAGCGCACTTGTTCTTAGCTCCGCACTTTGCGAAAGGGGCTCTCAACGCTTCTTCTCAAGATGGTGCGGAGGAACCAAGTACGACTCCACAGGGCGGTGATGATAAGATGAGCAGCGCATACAGTAGCAGTGGTGGCGGCATAGCAGTGGAGTCTACGCAAGAAGTGATCACATCAAAGCACGGAGTAGCACTGGCGGCTGCGCATCCCCAGCGCTGCATTTCGCCTCAAGCATTGGAGAGGGCTGCGCGTGCCGTAGGGGCGCGCTTGTTGTCGCGTGGTGTGATTGGCCATGTTAGTGTCTCCTTTGCGGTCTTTCGGGAAGCTTTTAGTGTGAATAGTGACAAGAGCAGTGCTAGGAGTGGAACCACGACCTCATCTTCTACACCTCAAGGCGGTCAGTTGCGCATGTGGGGGGAGTCAATTGAGCCTTGGCTGACACCAGCTGCTCAAGCCCACGCTGCTTGCGCCCTACTAGCCTCTTCTGGACCTCCACCGAACAGCAACGAGATGGGGCTTTATCTGGACAAGAGCATGAATGAGCTGCCTACGCCTTACTCGCAGTCGTCGCCGTATCCGATGAACACACCCATGTACTCTCCGCTGGCAAGTTTCGACCAATCGGCCAATCAGAATAACGCCTTGCCTAGCTCCACTTACTCTTCTACCTCAGCCTTCCACCATCCTTTCCCGTCGGCACGCGCAGAGGAAGCTCAAGGCCGCGCCATCTCATCCTCCTCCTCCTCGGGGGTGGGCACCCCAGCAGGACTAGCGTACGTCACGACCACAGGCGCGCTCCTTCACCCGGGTCTAGCGCAACTAGGACCTGGGGGCTTTGACAGTTTGCTGCGGTTGGCTCGGCTTCATCACCGGGTGTTTGACCGCACTACAGGGGCAGGGGACGCCTTCTGGCCGTGTGATGCCTTGATTGGTGGCGCTGTGGGATTCGCCAGTTTAGCGCCACGGAGCAACGAGCGAGCGGCCGCGAAAGGATTCCATGGTTTGGTTAATGGGTTTATGGCGAAGCAAGTGGGGACGCGCACCCATGCCGTGATGGCGAGCTTAGGAGCGGAAGCGGCACAGGAGGCAGCCAATGGCGGCGACCCCGATGGGTATGGCTCCATGGTGCGGATGGAGACGGTGGCCAAGGACGCACATGTGCGCTTTGAGAAGAGGTTGCTAGACCAACGCGCAGCGAAGCAAAAGGCCATTGATGACGCGAAGGCTGCCAAGGAACAGGAAGCCAATCTGGCAGCAGCGGCGAAGCGCCGGGCCGAGAAAGCGAGCATGAACAAGGGGAGAAACACCCGGAAGTCAAGAAGTGGTCGCCGCCACTAGAACAAACGCGACTTCCATGTTTCGCTTGCTCTCTGCTTGTTTCTTTTGTTTTTAACTACCCGGCTTCCTTGTTCTAACGGCTACGTAGTTCTCCGTCATCCGCCATTCGGTTCTTCGGTTCGATTTACACCATCTATCTGTCTCTCTCTTATCTGCAATTCCCAAATCAAATACCCATATAAATATCTATATAAATCGAATTTTGATTTAGAACGGGCTTTCTTTGTATAATTTATAATTCGGGTCACTTTGATGAGTTGAGATGGCCGTTTTTGGGCTTTGGAGTGATTTCCTACATGGTTACCGCCATCTGACTATGGCCGCTCTAGCTCTACGAGACACTAGGCACTGGGCTCACTAAGCACCGAGAAAAAGAAGAAGACATAGAAATGCATTGTGCCCTGCCGTTTTCTTCCTCATATAATTCCTAATTCCCCAAAAGAAAAGGCTTTCTTCTCTCTTCTTAGGGCGCGTTGTTGAACATTGAGCGCGCATACTTGACGAGCTCGCGCTCCTGGGAGGACAGCCCCCACCGTGGCTCGCCGTTGATTTCGAGCCTCGCGAGGAGTTCCGACATGGCTTTGCCAGTCAGCTTGCGCCGAAGCGCTGCCTTGAGCTCAATCGATGATTCGTTCACCTATGCAAATACGCAAGAGGTACAAGAACACAATTTCAAATGAGAAAAGGGGCGAAGGTCAGGCTAAAGTCCTCGTGGAGCTAGGTCAAGCAAATCATACAAATTTAGTGTATGCTTCGCAACGACTATTGAAACAGTATGAAGCAAAACACCAGAAGGTTCGTGAAGCTTATACGCAACTAACCGAAGAGCCGTGAGTGCCAATGGAGGCTTCTAGCTGGGCAGAAAGGTCTTCGATTTCAGCCATCATTGTCGAAAGCGTCGCCAAATCTTTTAAGTTGTCGACAAGAGCTTCAGGGTGGTGCTCCGCAATTTTCTATCATATGGTTAGGCCATGATGATGGCAAGATTCAGGCGTGAGAAACGGGTTGATTGACAGGAATCCCTTGAGCTTAAAATACCATGTCAGAATAGATCATTATATGTATGTAGATGATAAAGACGAAACGATAAATTCAGCTACAGCTCAGGAAATATTTAATCTCTAAAGCTCCTTTGAATTTTACCTGTCCCTTCGCACGTGAGCCCCCTGAACCGTAAAAGCCACCTTGCCCTGAAGAGGCTTGCCCGCCAGAATAAGTAATGCTGAAACAACGCGTTGGCACTGCATGTGCCGCGGAGATAGAGCGAGAGCTAGCGTTTAAACTGCGCCGGAGCGCTTGAGATGCAAGGCGCTGCATTCTTACTGCTGTCCGTGCAAACCTACAAAATTGTATTTGTGAGATGCTATGAAGCTAATGATGAGCTCTACTTGAGCTCGTTGTACTTCATTTGTCACTTGTCACGTTGTCACGATCACGTTTCACGTGTTGTCACGAACTGCAACAACTCTCAAGAACTCCCGTTCTCCCCTGTAGCCTGCCCGGCCTTGCCACTTGCCAGTAACCAAGAAAACCCACGAGGCTGCTGGGTTTTCTTCATGTTTCCCTTTAGCGTTACTAGTAATCACCCGGTCATTTGCTGAGCCGAAGTGGGAGAAAACCCTGAAACTCGCGGTTTTCTTGGCTGCTGGGCCTTGCGCTACTGAAGATTTCCAGCTAAATGCAATCAAGTAATTGTCTTTGCTTTCACTTGGGATTTCGGTTTAAGATTCCTTCGAGAGATCAGAAAAAGAATGATAACGAACTCCTTGCGCAGCCTCTCTACTCTCGTTGCTCTCAAATAATTCTTTGCTCCTTCACTAAGGATCTCCTCTGCGCTTTCTGCCGTGGCGTTCGAGCTCGACTCACCTGAGCGGGAGAGCAGGAAGATTCAACAACACCTTGTGGTGTTAAAGGTGCTGTGGGTCTCAGTTCTGGTGCTCAGTCCCGATTAGCTGAGGAGATAGCAGAATTCCCACTTCAACGGACAACAGCGCTTGTCGTGTGATGGATATCAAAGAAATTACAGGGAGTTCAGACGCCACGCCAGTCGCCAGGCATTAAGATTGGGCACCAACGTTTGTATGCAACTCAGGCGCGATTGATTCCCAACCCCATCAGTCGCTCGGTCACGAAAAACCGAAGTTGAACCCAAAGTAGATAATAAGCGAATTCCTTCTATCTCGGACTAAAGGAACCATTTGGCTGGGGCGATTAGCTGAAGCGCATGTGCAGCTCAAGTACTTACAATCTTTTTTGGCTTTTTGCGCCTCTGCGACTACTTTGTTTTTGCCTTTCATTGTTTTAGGAGGAATCATGTAATGAATAGACCAAACCCATGCTACTTATATAAGTGGTCAGCGCATGCGTAGCTCAAAGCTCAAATAGAGCATGCTCTTGCAGCGGATGCTGCGCCAGGATGCGATGCTTCATGCGTGATGTGGAAGTGATAATTCGACCTAAATCCGGCATCGAAGTACAAATCCACTTGCTATACTTTAAGCTTTCAGCAACTTGGTTTCATTCCGGGTTCAATTCTATTCCGTTACTTCTCTGGAACCGAACTTTCCTTTCGCTGTCGGTTCGTTAATTCGGCGGACAACGCACTTTTCTTTCAGTTTATTTCGTTAGTGTAGCGAAACCGAACTTTCCTTTCGGTCCCGTTCAATGCCTATTCACTAACGAAAGAAAGACCGGCACTGGCTGAATCATCAATTATTTTGTCTTAAATTTATTTCACTTTTTTTCGACTGCGATATTTTGAAGCGCACGGCCTTTGCTTTTTGTGCCACATGCCGTTTGTGTTTTCTTTTGTTTTCATTGCAATCCCCCATGTATCGAATGGCGCGAACTAGTTGGAACTGAGGCCTCGCAATGGCCATCCGATATCAGCTCACCGCCGGGCGGTACCCCTTTATTCGAGTTAGGACTTAAAGAATTTGAGAGGTCACCGCAATAGGACACCATGGTCCCTGAGTTGCATTCAGCTCGAAAGCACCTCCAAATTGATTGCGCCCTTCGCGCCTCGATAGCACATAAAAAAAATGGATGGCACAACAAGAGCACCTAAATGGTTCTCTCCTATCCGAATTCCTGTACCTCCCCTTCGGACACTCAGTTTACGTTAGGCATCCATGGCGCTTTCGGATCAAATACGTCTTCTTCTTCCTCCTCTTCGAACTCGCTGTCTCTCCA
>Ga0307978_1003862_pt1 | contig 10119 bp, 15 predicted proteins | sample OrgLakmetage1056_FD_203151 | JGI IMG/M metagenome (GOLD analysis project Ga0307978, IMG submission 203151) | Saline water microbial communities from Organic Lake, Antarctica - #1056 | ecosystem: Environmental > Aquatic > Non-marine Saline and Alkaline > Saline | place: Antarctica: Organic Lake...
AGAATGGAATAATCAAGACCCGACGCCTTCAAATGGTTTTCAATGTCGAATTTGCTCTTAAAGTGCGCCACAGCTTCTGGTGCTTTGTCTGCGTCACCGACAGATGAAAAGACTACATGTTTGACTGCCTTGCTATTAGCTTTGCAAGCGTTGACGATGTCTTTGCCATGACCTGCCTCCTTAGCACGAGTAGACTGCATTAATGTAGTAAACCACACAAGAGATGCTCCCGATGCTTGGATAGCGGCCTCTGCGCTCGACTGATCGCCCATTTTGAATGGGAATACTTTGACGCCTCGCGCGGTGAGCGCTGGTGAAGTGCCGGTGCGCGTAGTGCCAGCTACATTGAATTTTCCGGAAGCGAGTAGGGCATCAATAGTTGCGCTGCCTTGCCGGCTTGTCGCGAGGAAGACGAGGACGGTTGGCTTGTCAGACATCGTATCAGTCGTAGTGATGCGCTGCAATGGAATGCTCTGAAACTCTGAAATGATGGTTGTGTTGCAGAAATGTTGGATTTCTCAGAGCCGATGACGTGGCAAGACGTGGCAAATCATCGAACACCAAAAAAAAATCTCTCCTCAAACAACTCATCACCCTGAATGACAATGACAATCATCTGACCTACTACTTCTTGAAGTATCGCGGCGGGCCGCTAGTTACTCTAGACTGCGACAATTCATTCAGCTGCTCCAGAGGCTGCTCTCCAAACGCCAGTCATAGTGCCTTCAAGTGCTAGGGCCTCATAGTTCTTTTCGCTTTCTCGTTCGAAAACGATACCCTAGCTGGTGAACTGGTGAATTGTTATTTTTAAAGTACGTAGCATATTATTGTTCGCGCGGTGGGCAAACTAGCGTTTAAGGAAACAACTGGGGTTATCTAAAAGTACAAGGTTTATTCATTCTAGAATTTTACTACACATAAAATATGGCACCGGCTAAAGAAGAAAGCGCTCTCGAGAAGTTTGCGTTGGCTCTGTTTACTGGAGGCCTCGCCTCTGCCATCGGCAAAACTGCAGGTACTAATTGAAGCTCAATGAAAGCTACAGATAGGTCTATATTTTTTTTGCATGTACTTTGGCAATAAGGCCTCATCATGTTTTGCCTACATTGATTGCTACAGTGGCTCCGTTTGAACGGATTCGGCTCTTGTTGCAGACGCAGAGCTTAATTCCAGGCCATGCCAAGCCTTACAACGGTTTATTCGACGCACTGCAACGGATTCCAAGGGAGCAAGGCATCACATCTCTGTGGCGTGGCAACGTGCCCAATCTATTGCGCATTGTCCCTACTTATGGAGTTCGGTTCACTCTCTTCGACTACTTCCAAAGCATTGCATCTTTAGGCCTACAGAAAGGTGAACCTCTTTCGTTGCCGAGACAAATGGCGTCAGGTGCGCTCAGCGGTCTTGTTACATGTGTGGTGACGTACCCGCTTGACCTCGCTCGCACACGTATGAGCGCTACGGCCGCAAGCCTCGATGCAGCAGCAGCTTCTCAAGCAGCCAGTAGCGAAAGTGTTGCAGCAGCCATGGGCGGTAAAGCGGCAACATCTGCGCCGGAGAAGATCACCACAGCTGGCGCGTTGCGCACCGTAGTTCGAACTGAGGGATTTCTCGGCCTGTACAGGGGCCTGTTTGTCTCCGTGCTAGAGATCACGCCTTACCTCGCCATCTCTCTAGGTATGCTACTAACGATTTGGGATTGTGCTTGTTTCGTTTGCTGTGGACAAACGAGAAGAGAGAAGTTTACAGTCAGAATAATCGAACGCACTACATTTTTTAATGCCTCTTTCTGTAAAAACTATCGTAAATGGTTTCATCAGGTGGCTACGAGTATCTAAAGGCGCGCCTGCCACCCGGGCAAAGCAATGATCCGTTCGTGAAGCTTACATGTGCGTGGGGTGTAGGCCTTCTTGGGTCTCTGACTTGTTTCCCCATCGACACCGTAAAACGCCGGCTCATGCTCGATGGAGCTCCCGGCTTTCAAACATCCAATGCGGTGGCTGCTCGCGCCGCTGCTATCAGCTCTTCTTCTGTGGCTCCTACACCTTCTTCGGCTAAAGCACCTCCTTCAGGAAGTGCACGAGCCAGCGCGGGCACCGTAGGTTCAGTGCGAGGGGCAGCGGCGTTCGTGCAAGCCATGTATCGCACCGGAGGGATTGGCATTTTCTACAAAGGTTGCCTCATCAATGCGTTCAAATCAGCACCTGCAGTAGCCATCACTTTTGTGGCCAACGATGCTTTGAAGGACGTCTTTCGAGCAAACCGCTAGAGTCTAGAGAGTTAACAATGCAGGATAAGGCGGTGTTTACCTGTGAGAAACATCGGGATTTTGAGATACCCGGATCTCGGCGAGCGGCGAGATTTAAGTGTTTCAGCGCAGGCCTCGGGTTATTGATCCTTGATCTAGACCTCGTTCCCTTATGCCCCGCTCAGCTCCTATAACTGGCGACTCTATAGAGACCACATTAGGGCGCTTATCGCTCTATCGCTTATCGCTTACTATCTTACTGTGTATCATATATCATTTAAAAATCCTATTTTCGTATTTTATCTCCGGCGCCCCATTTAAAGTTCCCCCAAATGCGTCTGAGGTTATAGTTTCAATTCTAATTGCTATTTATAAATACCGATATTTATTATACCGCTATTATAACCTATAACTATAACGGCAGCTATCCGGGTTTACTTGCGGGGCGCACGATTTTAATTCATTTAAACTCATGATGTGTTGCCTCTCTCCACAAGGTCCCTAACCGACTCACCAGGTGCCCGTTCGGCGACTTCTCTCCTCGCAAGAATTCTCATTGAAATGGCAGAAGGGACATGGCTTTATCTTCTTCCATCACTGCCTATACACTTTAAGCTACAGGCCTCTTTGTTTACTCCGTGTACTTGTCGAAGATGAGGCAGCAGTTGGTGCCACCGAAGCCAAAGGAGTTGGACATCACCCTCGAAACTGGGCCTTCCTGCCGTTTGGTGAGAATCTTCATCCCCTCTGCTTCATCCACCAAGTCCACGATGTTCGCCGACTCCGCCAGGAAACCCTCGTTCATCATGATTAGGGAGTAAATGGCCTAGTGGAGTAGAACACGTTTTCGTGAGTAATTGCAGTGCCAGTGAGGGGATATGGTTTTCAAAGCGAAAAAATGGTCTTCGCATGATGCATATGCGAACACCAATAAAAAACCTATTACACTACATGTGTATGCTTGATCCTCACCTCGTGCACTCCGGCAGCCCCCAGCGCATGTCCAGAAAGGGATTTCGTGGATCCGACGAAGGGCATGTAGCCGTGCTTGTCGAACACGTTCTTGACCGCGCCCAGCTCCTTGATGTCCCCCACGGGGGTGGAGGTGCCATGGGTGTTGATGTAGTCGACTTGCTTGTCGCCCCCGAGGCTCTTGGCCTGCGCCAGGGCTAGCTCCATGCATCGCTCTCCGCCCACGCCGCTAGGAGCAACCATGTCGTATCCGTCCGCGTTGGCGCCGTAGCTTCAAAGTTGGAGTTAGGAGGGGGATACACAAGGTTTAAGTCTCAGAGGGATGCTATTCTAATGACAAGAAAAAGCTGCCAGCGTCTCAAATATGGCAATGCGACCACGCACAGAGGGAAGGCAAAGATTCACAATGGGTTTTCACCACTATTCCTTCACCTACTCGACGTATAAAATGGGAACTCACCCCACGACTTCGCCCAGGATCTTGGCGCCCCGGGCCTTGGCGTGCTCGAGCTCCTCGAGGACCACCACGCCGCCGCCCCCCGCGATCACGAACCCGTCGCGGGACTTGTCGAAGGCGCGGCTCGCAGTTTCGGGGGTGTCGTTGTACTTGGTGGAGAGGGCGGTCATCGCGTCGAACATGGCGCTAGGTGAAATCAAGCGGGAAGGACAGTGAAGAGAGAATTATGAGCCAGAGGAGCAAACAAGTAAAAAGTGCACTTCCTGGACAAAATAGCGCATGCATACTGTCTCATAAAACGAATAACAAAATTAAAATGGGAGGCCTACCTAAACTGCCAGCTCTCGGCTTCTCCGGCTCCGGCAAACACCACATCGGCTTTACCCAGCTGAATTTGCTCCATGCCCGTCCCGATGCAGTGCGCGCCCGTGGAGCAGGCCGAGGAAATGCTGTAGGACATGCCCTGAATCTTGAAGGCAGTGGTAAGCACCGCCGACACCGTGCTGATTGGATGGATGAGTGGGTGAAACAGGCACACACACGAAAGGAGGTGAGACGAACGAGGCAACATGTAGAAACAATACTTTATTTCTTCCTCTATCCATTTGCTTCTTCTCTTTTCCTATTTCCATGGCTTCAAGCTCCATTACCTGCCCATGGTTTTGGTGACGCGGTAAGGTCCCACCCCCTTCATTTTGTTGTAGCCGTTGGAGTCGAATTCGCCCCCCTTTTCGGGGGTGCCCGCCAAACAGTTGTCAATGGCCTCCGTCACGTCGTCGATCGAAGTGCCACCCTGTATTGATAGCAAAGCACGGCGAAGCGCGAAGCGTGAGGTCGTGAGACGAGTTGCGTGCATGCGTATCATACGTCGCGAGCAATATGCAACGTTGAAGGCACACAAGCAGAGGCGGGAAGGTATTTTAATACATTAGCAGCCTACGCACCTGGCCGAGGATCGCCGAAGCGCGGGGGTTTTGGTATTGTTCGGGTTCGAGGCCGGCGTTCTCGATGGCGCGCTGCATGGCGATGTAGGCGTACTGCGCGTTGACCCCCATGAACCTGAGGGCCTTGCGGTCAATGGACTTTTTGATTTCCTCCTCGGACAAGTCTGGCCGGCCGCACACTCGGCTCTAAGAGTACGCAAGTGCATATGTGCATGGAAACATGCGAGGGAGCCAGGTCAGCGTGCATGCACAACGCAAGCAGAAACTCTCAGCAGTTGTCGAATCAAGAACCACCAACGCGTACTAGCAGGCACACTCCTTTACGCTGCATCTCTTGTTAGACAAGCCAAATCAAAATCGCTTGCTCTCCTAAACAATTCTCTGGTCAAACTAACTGAAATTAAACTGAAATTCTGAAATATTTATTTCCGAACTCGGTTAGTTTACCTATCTCATTGAAGCTTCGATAAAGTGGCTACGTTCTTACCTTAAGGCCGAGCTCCTCGTACTTCTCAGAAAACTTGATGCCAGACTTAGCATTCCACAGGGAGTCCTTCACGTCTTCTACCGTGTTACCCAAGCATGATGTGATGCCCATGCCTGTCACCACCACGCGCTTCAAGCCAGTGACTGCTGACATTGCCACGAGGTTCCGCTGGCTTGAACCACACTGCACTGTCTCCCGTGTCAACGTGCGATCACCCGTCTTTTCGCGCGCCAGAGTAGGCACGCCGCGCGAGCTTGGCACGAATGCAGCACCATTGTCGACCGAAAAGGCCAAAATTAAAGCCACTGCTTTGAGAGTAGCTACCATTATGTTTTTCCTGACGCCCTCTTGAAAGGGAGGAAAGCACGGGTGCTCAGGTGAGTTGTCATGGCGAGGTGGAAGAGTATTCGAATCAAATCAATATACAGGCCAGAAAATAAGTGCAGCATTTTCAGAAAACTACACAGTGTTTGAAAGCTTTGCTTAAAGGGCATTGAAGAGATCGAGGCCAACCGCGATGCTTGCTTTTGTAGGACAAGGTCGTCAAATTGATTGCTTCGTGAGTTGGTACGTCACTCTCGATCGATTTCGACAATTCATGAAAAGTGGAGCAAACTAAAATTCCCATTGCACTTTCTACATTTACTCCTTAGGGGGTGAATCTAGAAGTGAAAGCGTGAAAGCGTTGTTTGTTGTTTGCTTCCTGCGGCAATGCTGCGTTAAGGGCGGCTCTCTAGCTTATTGATTCATATCGTAGAATCAGACACATGCCTCCCAAATCAAAAGGTCCCTCTGCTGCAGAAGAAGCAGCGGCTGCAGAAGCGGCAGCTGCAGCGGCAGAGGCAGAAGCTGCAGCAGCTAAGGACCGCGAGCTGCTGGTAGAGATATGCGCTGAGCTGTGCGAGGAAGTGCTCGCACGCTCCTTGGTGGCCGCGCGACACGAAGAACTCGACCAATACCAGTGCGCCGTTGCTGCTGAAGACGCACTCTCGCAAATGAATCGCGTGATATCATGGGCCACCCTGGCCTACCGCCCCTCGCCACTCGTAGATGACCACAGACTTCCAGGTGGGGCTACTCCAGCATCGCCTCCTAGCCTACTAGCACCACCCGAGGGGAAATGGTCGCCTGAGCGTGCGCCAGGGCTGGCGCTCATGGACAGACATTCACGTTTCGAAGTAGTCTCCGCGCCGCCTGCGGCGAAGCCTCCACCTCCTGCATCGCGCGGCCGCACACCTGGCACCATGGACGGCGGTCGAGGTGGAGGCACTCGAGGGAAGTCGCCTGGTGGGCGCAGCAAAACGCCAGGGTTTGAGTCAGGCACTTGGGCCGAAGAAAAAGTGGAGATTCGTGACTTGTTAGACCCTACAGAGGAGGCGAACGGTAAGAAAGGCGGGCGAAACAACCTGGAAAGAGAGTACTTCGCACAGATGGAGCGTGACAAGCAGGCAGCAGCAGCGAGAGAGGCAGCAGAGGCAGCGAGACTGGAGGCAGCGCAAGCGGTCAAGAAAGAATGGGACGAAACCATGCGCGACGTGGAGGGTAAAAAATGGACGGTGGACGCGAGTGGCAAGGTGATTGTGGTGGAGACGGTGGACGGAGACAAACTCCCTCCTCGCAGCGTGCCGATGAAGTACGCCACTGAAAAGGCGCCACCCCCACCAGGAGGCGCGAAAGGTGCAAGTGCAGCAGCGTCTTCACCGGGTGGAGCTGCATCGCCGTCAAAATTTACGGGTCCTGGGAGCGCGTTCAAAGAGTCGATGGATTACCAACCGCCTCTCTCCAAGACCTTGCTGCCAGAAGACGGGGTGGAACTGATGTACGACGGGAAGCGAAAAGCGGGCCGTGAAATCAAGGGCGTGGAAGGAAAAATGTCGGTGGCTGAGTACGCTGAGAAGACGGGTTTTGGGCCTCCAGGAGATCGCACGGCTTCAATGGACACGAATGAGTTCGACGCTACCATGGCAGTGAACTCGGGAGGCAAGAACGCTCGGAACGGCGGCAAGAAAGACTCCAAGGCCGCCACCAAATTCCCACTTTTGGACCCACTTAAAGGGGGAAGACCGCGGGCAGACGCAGCACCCACTTCTCCTGCGAGTGTGGACGGTGGGGTGACCTTGGGCACTGGTGGTGCAGCCGGGCTACTCGGAGAGACTTCAGCAGTTGGCTCGATTGAAGGCGGCTTTGCTTCCTCACCTTCGGGGCAATATGATTCATGGCTAGCGGCAGAGGAAGCGGCGAAGGCTCTGGAGTTGGAAAAGTTGCAAGAAATGCAAAATGCCGTCGGGAGTGGCGAAGCAGTGAACATGGCGATTCCAGCGCAGGGAAGGGGGCGGCCTCAGATCTTGCCGAAAGCAAACCGCGACATTCGCAACGCGTACTTGCCCTCTCAAACGCCCACGGCTTACCGAGCCAAACTGGCGCCACCTTCATTGGTGGGGTTCAGCACCGGCCACGGTTCAGTCAGCAGTCCAGGCGAGAAAGCTGACGTGTCACCAGCGAAGCTGGCTGAGGTGGTGGTTCCTGAGGAGTCGGAAGAGCAGGGCTTGCGGTACCAAATCGCGATCAACAACGGCACCCGAGAAGGGACGAGGGGCTGAAGCGGCTCTTGTTTTATTTCTTCGCCGCTTAGAGCCTCCTACTAGCCTAGTAATTAGTAGTCTTGTTCGGATATCATTTGCCGAACACTGATGATGATGATGCACTGCCCAAAAGGGAAAAGGGAATAGCATAAATATTTTAACAAGGAATAAATAATTTTACGCCCCTGCGCCTGTGAGCTGTGAGCAGTGAGCCTTTAAACTCCAGTCCTTTGAGGCCTGTCCGGCAATGTGGATCCGGATCTTGGATCTTAAATAGTTGGCAGCTTTCTTGTTAGTTTCTAAATCCAATCCCTCCTTTTTTTGGGGGATGGGCTCAGAAAAAGGAGTGCTTTTATTGATGTCGATCTTGATTTTGATTCCGGATGAGTAAGATACAAAGTGCATTTTCCGTATTCGGAACAAAATTTCTTCCATCTTTACTACTGAAACCAGGCCATTTGCCTTGCTTCTAACACTGATATGCGTTGATCAGGATCCGGCTGAAGAAGCCCGTTCAAAACGGCCCAGGCATTTGCGGAAAGTGGTTCGAAGTCACTAAGTTGCCGGTAGTGTTCGATCACTTCCGTGAGGCGGCCTTCCTGCACATAAGCAAATTCAGCGCCGAGTGGACCCCACAGAGTTTGCGCCGGATCCAAATACTTTTGATTCCAACTCCATGGCTGCTTTCCCGTCAAAAGAGAGAAAAGAATAACACCACATGCCCACGCGTCCGTCTTATAAGGATCGAAGCCCGGTTGTCGAGCATTGATCTCTATCGCACTTCCGAGCATTTCCGGAGCCGCGCAGCCAGGTTTACCGCACTTGCAAGGCCAGCCGACACAATTGCACAAACGCACGGGGCGCGTTCTCAGGACTGGCGCCTCTACAGGGGCGTCCGCTGCTACTGGAGTGCCGTGTGGTGTTGTGCTGTTCTCTGGAGTGGGGAGGCGAATCACCATTCCCCAGTCGATAATTACGCAGCGACCGCTGGCATCAAGCATAGTATTTTCCAAGCTCACCTGCAGGACGAAATAAAAGAACGAAGAATAGCACGATGAGGCCTGCAAGAGATCCCAGCAGTAGGTATTTGACTACACACTCACATCGTGATGAGCGAGTCCAATCGAGTGGGCTGCTGCGAGGCCGTCTAAAATCTGAACAAACGACCGCAAATAACGATGCTTTTAGTGAAAAGGCATCGAAAAATGTAGGAAGCCGCAACACAATTTTAAGCAATATACGCCAAACCTGTTTCATGTATTCTCGAGCTGTTTCTCGGGGAAAGGCTTGGGTTCGTCCGTCTAATTTTGGTAGTGCCGCAACTACTTCGAAAAGGTCATCACCCAGGAGCGGGAGAACTAGGTACTCTGAATTCTCATCTTCAAGCACATCTTTTGCCACATTCAATCGTGACGCATCTCCTGGCAATTCTGGTGCCTGGCCGGACGCTTGAAGCTCCCTTTGCAGCGCCAGCCGATGCCACATCCATTTGTGGCACAATATCTATCAATAAATGGAGAGCTTGAAATGTGAGAGAGTGTATTTAACGAAAGTTGTTATCGAGCAAATACTAAGTAAAGCATTTCTTTAAATTGAGCACCTACTTCTTTTTCAGGGTCTTCATCCATGGGCGGTCTTTCTTTGTTCAGGCGTTTGACGGCAAATGCCGCGCCAGTTGAATCAAGCTGGAACGTGCGCACACCATCAATTGGCCCCACTTCGAAGGCTGCCAGTGTACGAACAATCATTCCTAGATTCGGACGATAAATAAATCAAAGGGAGAAGATTAGGCAATCCTATAACTTTATTGACTCGTACTAGACATCTTGACACAGACATTGCTCGATGCTCAAAGCAGCGCACGTACAGCTTCTTACCGCCGCGGCAGTCGTCGATTTTTTTCTCAATCGCATAACACATGTTGTTGCCTTGATTTACATCATTGTTTTTGAGGCATAGAATGTGCCAGAGCGGTTCATTGCGGATTGTATGCGTGCGAACGCCATCTGGGCTAATCACCGCGCCCCGCACAATCTCGCATGGTTTACCCTCAGATGACGGAAACGGTGAACGCCGCGCCCCCAGTCCTACTTGTTCGAGGCCATTGAGCAGAGCCTCGCGGCCATCAGGCCCAAGAGGAAGAGTAGGCGTGTGGTCAGTGGCGAAACCATGCATGGCAGCGTTAACGCAAGCAGCAGCGGCTGCGTGGGATGGGTCTGCAGTGAATTGCGCCAAGTATACAGCGAGGCGAGGGCCGACACTCGCGTTGTGATCCATCGATAAAACATCACGCAGGCCCAAAGTCAGTACTTGATCTGATACTGGAAGGACATCGTCGCGAAGGTTCAATAGCCTCAAGAAGTTGCCAGTGCGCTCCTCTTCGTCTAAAGCCGCCGCCATGCTTAGATGACGGACGATGTAATTAATTT
>Ga0307978_1003864_pt1 | contig 10115 bp, 5 predicted proteins | sample OrgLakmetage1056_FD_203151 | JGI IMG/M metagenome (GOLD analysis project Ga0307978, IMG submission 203151) | Saline water microbial communities from Organic Lake, Antarctica - #1056 | ecosystem: Environmental > Aquatic > Non-marine Saline and Alkaline > Saline | place: Antarctica: Organic Lake...
CCACTCGATTTGGATGAGATTATGCAATCCATCGTGCAGAATGAAAATTGAGGTGCCTCTGGAGGGACTATGAAGCGTGGGCTGTAGCGATAAGTGTTACATTAGGAGGGAATGTCCCCAGAACCCCAATGATTGTGCCATTGAGGAATGTATAAAAATTAGGCAAAAACCGAGGGTTTTTGCCTAAAAATTAAGGTTTATAGACTGTTTTGGCATCTGCGCTTTTGAGTGTGTGTAAAAGCATGCCATGAGAGTGTAAATTTTTCATACACCTATTTTCAGCTTGCGGTTATCAATGCACATCCAATCCGAGGTCCTGCAGCACCTGAGGGTTGTGATACATAATCATCTGCACCTGCATGAATAATCAACGCACTACCATTATCATCAAATAAAGCAGGTAAACCATGGTCGCCATTAATCGAGACGCGCTCATTGATTACGGTCATCAGGCCATTACCATCGCTGTCGATTTCGATATTCATCATATCGCCGGCATGAGGGCCAGTTGCTGTCATTGCGCCGTGATCCATACCGGTTGGATTATAATGGCCTCCGGCGGAGCTAAAGTCAGGAGCTTCACATAGACCTGTTTCATGAAAATGCATAGCGTGAATGCCTGCGCCATCTAAGCCAGAAAGTGCAACGGTCACTTCTGTTCCTTGAGCGCCTAAATCGGTTAATGTAACGGTGCCGAGTGAGTCTTGATTTGCCGTCATTATGTCGCGTATCACAACTAAAGCGTCGGTTTGAACGTCCATTGCATCTGTTTGAACATCCATTGCGCCTGTCTGCACTTTAGGAACCGGTTCGCTAGGGGCTTCTGGTTGGGGACTGCATGCAAATACTGCGCATGCCGAGGCAAGCATAAATGCTGATTGGCGAAACTTCATATCATATCTCCTGAACAGTTATGTAGAGTATACCTTTACGGTGGGCTCTGAATTTGAGTTCATTGCTTTTCAATGCCTTAAGGTACATCTCAAAAAAAAGGAGCACATCGTGTGCTCCTTGTTATACTACAGTAAAGCTTAAGCAGCGTCTGCGTCTTTCGCAGGCTCTTCAAGATTGTTTACGTCAACCATATCAAAGGTAAACTCGTCAACGCGTACCGCTAACTTACGTTTTGCGTCATAACTTAACAGAGTTTCTCTTTCTTGGTCTGTTACATCACCTGCTTCATGCAATTTATTCACCGCATGCTCAAACGAGATGAACGGAATCACTGGCGTATTACGCAATGCTTTTTGTACTTTTGATAACAATGGCATCGCAGCGTGTTTTGCTTTAAACGCTTGCTCGTTGATGTCGTTACCATCTCCCGGAATTGACTTCACTAAGTGAGTCAACTGCGCTTTAATGCTGCTGTCTTGCATCGCCGCGGTTGACAACTCTCTTACCAAATCATCACTAATACCGACAACCGACGACGTATACGTGCTGGTTAAACCGCGCATTAAGGGGTTCTGGGGACATTCCCTCCTAATGTAACACTTATCGCTACAGCCCACGTTCCATAGAACCTCCAGAGGCACCTCAATTTTCATTTTCGGCGTAAAACCATAATTATAGTAAAATATCGGCTTTTGTGAGCCAATCTATGCCCTATTCAAAACGCCTGACCATACTCCACGAAGCAGAGATTAACGACTTATACGGCATTCCCAGCCTCTCGCTGGAAGAAAAACGTATCCGTTTTGCACTAAATGATTTGGAACAGGACTTTATTAAATCCATCAGGGATCGAAAGTATAAATGCTATGCCATTGCACTTCTTGGTTATTTTAAAATCAAACCAATCCACCTCAACCCGACTTACAAGGAACTGCAGGAAGACCTAGCCTTTATCGCTAAAGAATATTTCCCTAAATTTAAAATTCCTCGTTTCAGTGCTAGTCGTATGCAAAAGGCACGTATCTACGACAAGATTCTTAGTCTGCAGAGCTTTGAAGCATGGGATGCAAATCAACATCAAGAACCTCTCATTACCTATTTGCAGCAGGTTTCTAAATCTTGGGTTGAACCCCGTTTTTTATTCGATGCCTGTACCGAATACTTAGCTCGAAATCATCTAGCTATACCTAAATATACTGTACTTCAACGGATTATAAGTCAGGTAATCAAGCAGGAGCGTAAGCGACTTTCTGACACATTGAAAATAACTATAACGGCTGATTTGGCTGATAAGTTATCTGCTTTAGTTGATGGTCAGAGCACACTAACGGTCAAAGAACTTAAGCAGGCTGCTAAAAGTTTTACTGCTTCAGAGTTGGACAAAGAGTTGAATGTGAATAAGCTGATCCAGCCATGGATGAATGAAGTAAATCAGGTGGTATCTGCGCTGTCACTATCGCAACAAAACCAACTGCATTATGCCTCGATGGTTGATTACTACTCTATTACCAAGCTTAAACGCTTTGACCGAGTCACTCAGCAGATTTATTTACTTTGTTACCTTCAGCACAGGGCACAAATCAATATTGAGCGTCTGGCCGATGGATTTATCTACCACGTTCGAAAATTGCGTGAAAAAGCCAAAACGTATGCCAAGGAAATGGCATATAAAGACTGGGAAGGTGCAGCATCAAATATCAGTAAAGCTGCCGAACTATTATACTTTTTTATTGACGAAACCATTGATGACCAAGTGTCGTTTAGACACATAAAACAACGCGTACAAGGCTTGCTTGGCGCTCGGGAAATAGAATCACTGTGCTTGTATCTAAAAAAACAAAAACGCTCTAAAAATGATTATATATGGGAATTTTATGATAAGCACAATGAGCTGGTCCAGCACTTAATACGCCCCCTCTTTTTATGTCTGACATTTGAAGGAGCGGACAATACACAGGCATTAGCGGTACAATTAAATAAAATGCAAAAGGAGTTGTTAGATACTGATAAGTTCGCGTCTACAGACCGGCAATTAATCTCATCCAAACATCAGTTGTATGTGATCGATTCGGATAACAACGTACTGTGTGAACGTTATGAAGTTATGCTGTATTTAACCGCGCAAAATAAGCTGGATGGCCAACTATTTATACCCACGGCAATCAAATATCGCGCATTAGATGATGATCTAGTTAGCGATATCTCTTGGGCAGAGAAAGGCAAATTGCTCAAAGATTCTATGTTAAGCCGCATGAATAAAGAGCCTGCCCAGTTGGTCAAGTCAATGGAACAAGAGATGAGCGATAAGCTGCAAAGGGTCTGCCAGCGTATTGATGACGGCGACAATCGAAATGTGATATTGCGTAATCGCTCGGGTAAAACCCAATGGCGGTTACCATACTCAGGCGGAAAAACTGCTTTAAATAACCCTTTTTTTGATCGCATGAAACCCATCAACATTGCCGACGTATTGCGCTTCGTTCATCAGGAGACCTGCTTTTTAAAGCACTTTGAGCATGTTCGTCAGGTACAGTCGGGCCAGAGCGAACATTTGAATGATTTGCTGGCAGCAGTCATTGGCAATGGAACTTATTACGGCTTACATGGCATGGCCAGTATCTCTGATCGGTCATATGATCACCTGCGCACAGTACAAGCCAATTATCTACGACCTGAAACGCTAAACCTCGGCAATGATGCCATTAACGATGCGACAGCGAAATTATCAATCTTCAAACATTACAATATTCAGGAAGGACTCATTCATGCCAGTGCCGATGGACAGAAATTCGAATCACGGTTAGAGACTTTTAAAACCCGCTATTCATCGAAATATTTTGGCACAAACAAAGGACTAACATCGATGAATTTGATTGCCAATCATGTCGCGTTGAATGCCCGAATTATTGGTGCTAATGAACATGAATCACACTTTATTTTGGACCTGCTACATAACAACAGCTCTGAAATTAAGCCGGATATATTATCAACGGATACGCACGGGGTTAATCATGTTAACTTTGCTTTGCTGGATCTGTTTGGCTATACCTTTGCGCCGCGCTATGCTCAGTTTGGAACAGTAATATCTGACCTTTTTGATGTGAGTGAGGGAGCAGATAACAAGGCGACTCTCTCGTTGAAAAAGCCTATCAACACAGCACTGATAATCGACCAGTGGGACACTATTCAGCGCATTGTTATCTCGCTACAGCAGAAGACCATTACCCAGGCAACTCTCGTTAGAAAGCTTTCAGGTTATAGTCAAAACCATCCCTTGCTGAAAGCTTTGACTGAGTATAACCGTATGCTCAAGGCCATGTACTTACTGGACTATATTGATGATGCCAGCCTTCGAGGTTATGTGCAGCGAGCATTGAATCGTGGAGAGGCTTATCATCAGCTACGCCGTGCCATTGCTCATGTGAATGGTAATCGATTCCGAGGGAAATCAGACGACGAAATCGTCTTGTGGAATGAATGCGCTAGGCTGTTAACTAACGCCATTATTTACTTTAACTCGCTGATACTGACGCGATTACTCGAGCATTTTGAGGAGGAAGGTGACGATAAGAAGCTTGAAATTATCAAGCAAGTTTCACCAGTGGCCTGGCATAATATCAATTTGAACGGGACGTATAGCTTTAGTTTTGAACAAAAGCCACTCGATTTGGATGAGATTATGCAATCCATCGTGCAGAATGAAAATTGAGGTGCCTCTGGAGGGACTATGAAGCGTGGGCTGTAGCGATAAGTGTTACATTAGGAGGGAATGTCCCCAGAACCCCTCATTAGCTCGACTTAAATTTAGCTTAAGAATTCGATTTTGCCATAAGCTATTAAGTATCTACAGACTAGGTGGTTGTGTCCCCGGCCACTAGGGTAACAACCAGCAATATCAACCACTCTAAAAATTCACAGAGTTCTTGGATTACTATATTTCGCTCGCTGCCGTCTATCGGCTCGATGCTCAGGCTAATGGATTTTGGGTGTCGTATATGGCCTCGCACTCCCCAGCCTCTTGCAAAACCGCCTGGCCCCTTGCCTGTATCAATAATGTAGGCTGAATTTGCATGGCCTATTTGAGCACGCTTTATCCTAAGAAATTGCGTTGGCAAAAAATCTAAACAATTTTATTAACGCTAGTTTACACCGTATGTAATGTTTTTCTTTTATCGGCCGACATGTACGTGCTAAGAACGCTGCATGATACATTCCAAAATACTGATTTATGGGGCATTGCTAAGTAAGCTAGTACGCTGCCTTAATGACATTTACAATCGTATTTATGGTGTTTCTTATGTGTAAAGGCTTTATCAATATATGTCAACATACATTGTACGAGCTGACTGATGAAAGAAGCTATTAGGACATAAAATGAAATCGGACAATCCAAATAAACAAAGTATTGCACAATCAAAAACCCAATCGCTGCAAACTTTGCACCATCAACTTGGCCAACAGTCTCAACTTCTGAGCAGGATGATTACGTTTTACCTGGGTGTTACTCCTGGTGTAGATACAGAGCTAAATAGCCTGCGTGAGCACCTTGATGGTAAGTCTGACTTTCTCTCGATAAATCAGAGTATGAGTAAACTTTCTGGTTTATTTTCACAAAACTCTCACGCCATTAAGCTGCAAAACACGGCTGCTTTAAATCTGTTTAAACATGAAATCGCTAGACTCCGTGACCTAGAGGGCATACATCAAGATTTGAAGAACGATGCGGCCCGTTTATTGAAGTCACTGCCGAAAGAAAACACCTCTCTTTATGCTTTACAGCCTTTGTTTAAGCAGGCTATGAATTTATATCAAAGAGCGTTGGAAAACGTCCAATTACTTGATAAAGCGTCTTCATCTACCCCGAATGTCGCCCCAGAGAAAAACGCGCATCATGATATTACCCTTGAGCTGCGCGAGTTACTTGAGCAGATCCCCACCAATGATGTCAATCAGCTGTCTTTCAAAGAAATTACGGTGATGCTGACTCGGGACATTACTCGTCAGCAGCTCTTAGAAAGTTGTTTAGTTGTGATTAAAGCATTAATTAACGATTTATTAAAAGAGCGCAAACACACAAGAAAAATGGTTACTGAATTACACTCGTCACTCACAGACGTTAATGCGCAAATGGACAGCACCATTGAAATTGCTGAGACGCAACATACCGAAAAGAACAAAAACGATACAGCCTTGCTAGAAAGCATTACGGATTGTGAAACCACGGTAGAACAAGAAACGGATATTGCTGCGTTAAAAGAGCAAACAAGTAAGTATCTTTTAAGCATGTCTAAAACCATCGAGCAAGGTAAACAATCAAACAAAGCTCAACAGCTTGAAATGATGACTTTATTAAGTGATATGCAGGCACAATTGCACAAACTTGAAAGGCACACAGCGGTTTATAAACACCGTTTAGTGGAACAGGAACAACGTAACTACCGAGATGAGTTAACGAATATACCGAATAGGTTAGCATATAATGCGCAGATAAATGTTGAATACGCTCGCTGGCAGCGCCACGGTAAAGACCTGTGCATGGTGATTTTGGATCTCGACCATTTTAAACAGGTGAACGACAATTTTGGTCATGCTGCAGGTGACAAAACTTTGCAGGTAGTTGCGAAGTGCATTGCCAGTTGTTTACGCTCAACCGATTTTCTTTTTCGTTGGGGGGGAGAGGAGTTTGTCTTATTACTTACACAAAGCGACATCAACGAAATCAATAGACTGCTAGAGAGAATTAGGCAGCAAATAGAGCAAATACCCTTTAAACATAAAGGAAAAACCATCACGGTAACGGTGTCTATTGGCGCAACCAGTTTTAAGACGGGCGATACTGTCGAATCTGCCTTTGAACGAGCGGATGAAAATCTATTTAAGGCAAAAAACTCTGGGCGCAATAAAAGTGTTGTGAGCTAACGGTGAAGCGCTTTCTATGGTTGCTTGCTTCGCTTGAAATAAAACGCTTAGTCACCGCTGCAAGCCCATCATTGCCCATTTTGCAGGTGCCAACCGCTTCATAGCTAACAATGCACGTGTTGCGGAAATGCTCATTAAAAGCGGTGTCTTTTGAGGACGCTGGCCCCAGAATATACTCACCCCCCTCGATAGCTTATCAAAGCTGACTGAGCAAAGATGTCACGGGCAATTCTGCCGCCACGCCTGAGTGCATCGCGACCGCGCTCATTGGCCAAGTAATTGGCGTCGATGGTAGGATCGCCAATTGGAGCGGCCGAGCCTAAGCAGACTGTTCCACGACTCTCGGGCCCATCAGAATAATCAGGTTGGAAACACCGTATCCGCTAATTGCTGCCTGTCAGCTTAATTTTGCTTTATTCGAAAAGACGGTTCACCCACTATTAGGATACCAACCGTTAACGTCAATAAGTCTAAAGAAATACAGTTTCCTTGAACGGCCGGTGATCGCTCAGGGTGTGTGAAAAGTTTAATTTATGGATTTTCGTATGCCATTTTGACTTAAATATCTTCACTACATTAAATATTACGGGATATTTTAGGCCAATCCTTTATGACATCCACACAGCAGCGCATAGTTAACGCCCGCAAAATAGTTTTCACACGGCCTGCGCTCCCTGCCGACTATCGGTTCAGTGCCAAAAAAGCCGTCGTTCGGGGCTTCAATTTTTAATGCGAGCTTTGGGCGGAAACCCGTCTTCATTTTCCTTGCGTACGCCCAGCATGGCATGAATTAATGAGGTGAAAGTCCTCTGCAGGAAGGTCACCGTTTACAGCTTTTTTGGGTCAATTTCATTTTCAATTATTTCTTTAAAAGGTTGAGGCTTATGAATGGCGTAACCTTGAGCATAATCGACGCCGAGCTCTTTCAATAAGTCTTTAATTTTATCCGATTCAACAAACTCTGCTATTGTTTTCATCCTCATGATATGGCCGATTTCATTAATTGATTTAACCATCGCATGATCAATTTTATCGTCCACCATATCTTTCACGAACATACCATCGATTTTAAGATAATCCACCGATAGATTTTTTAAATAACCGAAGGACGAAAGCCCACTTCCAAAATCATCTAAAGCAAATTGACAACCCAGGCTTTTGAGTTTGAGTATAAAGTTTTCGGCCATAGAAAGCCGAGAGATAGCGGCTGTCTCTGTTATTTCAAAACAAATTTTTTGTCCCTCTAATTTATACTCATTAAATTTTGTAACAATAAAATCCATCATGGTTGCATCTGTTAATGAATGACCAGAGAGGTTAATTGAAATAAAATCGATCTTATTTAAAAAAGTAGTATTCATCGTCAGTAACCGAAAAGTATTATCTATTACCCATCGATCTATGAGCACCATCAAGTTATATCGTTCTGCAGCTGGTAAAAAGGCACCCGGGGGTATTACTTCGTCATTCTGGCCTAAAATCCTGACAAGCACTTCATAATGCCTTTTATCACTATCTTTAAGTGACTCGATGCTTTGAACATATAAACAAAAACGGTTTTCAGTTAGGGCGAGCTGAATACGACTAACCCACTGCATTTCACCGTGTCGTTGTGTTAATTCTTCATCATCAGCATGAAATACATGAATACGATTACGACCAAGATCTTTAGCCATATAGCACGCTGCATCAGCATCTTTTAATAGACCCATCAATGTATTTTCAGTGCCTACTATTGGCACTAAACCGATGCTAGCATTCACTCTGAAGTGATGTCCGTCGAATATGAAGTGATAGTCTTGAATGGCTGTTAAGATATTTGAAGTGGCTCGATATGCTCCTTCAACTGAACAACATTCCATTAATACACCGAATTCATCACCACCTAATCGGGCTAATGTATCGCTGTTTCGAACCACTTTTTTCAACACAGCACTGAGTTGCTGAAGCATTTCATCACCTGCCACATGCCCACAAGTGTCATTAACCACTTTGAATTGGTCGAGGTCGATATAGCATAAAGCATGCACTGAATTGTCCTGCTGGTTTCTTTTAAGCAGATCCTCTGCACGATGCTCAAACTCTCGACGATTTACTAACCCCGTTAATGCATCATGCGATGATTGATAACTAAGTAGTTCCTCTGATTGCTTGCGTGAAGTAATATCTCGCTGAACTGAAACCCAATGAGTATAATGTCCGACTTCATTGGCAACGGGCGTGACTTCAAACTCACTCCAAAAAGTAGAGCCATCCTTCTTGTAGTTCAAAACTTCAACTCTACACACTTCCCATTTTTCAAGAGCAGTGCGTAAAGTTTTTAGAACTGATTTATCGGTCAATGGTCCTTGCAGAATTCGAGGAGTTTTACCGATGACCTCTGAGGGCTCAAACCCCGTTGATTGATAAAAAACATCGTTTGCCCATAGTATGCGAGGGCCAGGCTCATCAAATGGTTCTGCTTCGGTAATAAGGATGGCATCATTTAAATGATTCATACAATTTTCAAACCAAGCAGAGCCCAAACTTTCAGGCAGTGCAGATGATATTTGTGATGGTTTTTTTGTTGACATCAACTACAAATCATTTTTATTGTTTAGTTTAAAAATATATGAATAACAGAATTTAAGGCATGCAAGAAAGTATAGCCCAAATAGAAAATATCCTAGGTGTAAAGGTTTTAAGCCAGTAAACGGGATATTTATCCCTTTTATGCTCCATGTTCGTGAGGCTATTATTTCATCGCTAATTATTACCATGTTATTGCCTATTACCATGTTACTGCCGATACTGTTTTCTATCGGCTTTGAAAAATTTCGCTTTAGTAATATATAGACTAAAACTTGGGGTTCTGGGGACATTCCCTCCTAATGTAACACTTATCGCTACAGCCCACGTTCCATAGAACCTCCAGAGGCACCTCAATTTTCATTTTCGGCGTAAAACCATAATTATAGTAAAATATCGGCTTTTGTGAGCCAATCTATGCCCTATGAGTATAGTATTCGCGATTCAGAAAACACCTGCGCCCTCAAAAGTGTTTTCAAATGAAAAGGCCGGACTAAAGTGGCTAGAGAAACAATGTTCAACGTTGAGGCGAGTAGGTACTTAGATGAATTTGATAAACGATAAAAATCATTTTTTGTAAGAGCCGCATATAATTGAGCTTTTATGAGACATAAAAAAAGCCGCATATACGAGTATAAGGAGAATTAAAGCTATTTACTACCCCCCGTAACAGCTGTACTTTTGATTAGGTTGGTTTGTTTAAATGTTCGGTTGGGGACGCTTTGCATGGCATG
>Ga0307978_1003865_pt1 | contig 10114 bp, 12 predicted proteins | sample OrgLakmetage1056_FD_203151 | JGI IMG/M metagenome (GOLD analysis project Ga0307978, IMG submission 203151) | Saline water microbial communities from Organic Lake, Antarctica - #1056 | ecosystem: Environmental > Aquatic > Non-marine Saline and Alkaline > Saline | place: Antarctica: Organic Lake...
CAATTTATTCTTCATCTTCGATTTCAACAAGCAGGTCACCAGCAGCGACTTGCTCACCGGAGGTTACTTCGACGTGGGTCACTATTCCACTGCGAGGGATAGAAGCGAGAGAGAAGAGTAATAAGTTAGCATCAGATTTGGCACCAACACACATGTCACTTTCACTGAATAACGATCGAGTGAAACTTACGACACTGGAGCATTGCAAGAGGTTTCCATTTTCATCGCGGATAGGCTGAGCAACGGATCGCCTTGCTTGACGACGTCGCCTTTCTTGACTCTTACTTCGATCACCACGCCGGGCATGGATGCCCCGACGCTGCCGTCGACTCCAACGAGTGCCTTGGTCCGAACGGTCCTTTCACTGCAGATAGTCTGGTCCTGAACTTGAACTGTTCGGGGTGTTCCGTTTAGCTCATACTGGAGAGTGACAAGTCCATCGCGATCCGGATCCGAGACTGAAACTAGCTTGATAACCAGCTGTTTGCCCGGCTCAAGCTCTACGTTGAGCTCTTGATCGACTTTCATTCCAGTCAAAAACGTACGCGTGTCGAGAATGCCAACTTGTCCGTACTCGTGCTTAAACTCCATGTAGTCTTCGAAAACGTCAGGGTACATGGCATGACTCATAACGTCTATGGGGCGTACACCGTGATCCGTTTCAGCACCCCACTTCTCTTCCAAGCTCTTGCCGGCAGCTTCCATATCAAACGGTTTCATCTCTGCACCGGGGCGACCTTCAAAACAAGCCATACCGTCAGTCCTTCCTTCGATTGTCTGCCCCTTCAACACACGAGACCGGAGAGGCTCGGGGAAACCAAATGGAGGAATTCCGAGATATCCCTGAAAATACTCAATTACAGACTTCGGAAACGACAGTGTCTCTGCCTTCTCCAGCACTTCTTGCTCTGTCAAATCGTTTGCGACCAAGAACTGAGCCAGGTCACCAGTTACCTTGCTGCTCGGAGTCACTTTGATGATGTCGCCAAGCAAACGATTGGAAGCTGCGTATGCCTTCTTCACCTTGGACCACTGACCCGTGAGACCCAGCTGAGTGCTTTGGTAGAGTAGATTTGTGTACTGGCCTCCCGGCATCTCGTGGTCGTATACGTCACTAGAGCCAGTCTTCTGCCCCGACTCGAACGGAGCATAAAGACCACGGCACTCTTCCCAGTATTCGTTAAGAGCCATAACCTGTTTCAAGTCCAATCCACTATCAAGAGGTGTTCCAGCTGTGCTCGCTACCATTGAACCTATCGACGGCTGCGACGTCGTTCCCGACATTGCATCGGAGGCGGCGTCGATCACATCCGCTCCAGCTTTGGCGGCCGCCAACATGGACGCCACTCCTGTTCCCGGCGTGTCGTGCGTGTGTACATGAATAGGCAAGTCAGGGAACTCTTGACGAATGGCACCAATGAGCATTGTAGCTGCCTCCGGCTTTAAGAGCCCAGCCATATCTTTGATGGCCAGAACGTGAATTCCAAGACCGTGCAATTTGCGTACAAAATCCAAGTAGTAGTCCAAGTTATACATGCCACGATTCGGGTCAGAGACGTCGCCGGTGTAGCAGACAGCGGCTTCAACAACACCACCAGCGCTGCCGACAGCATCGATACCAAGCTTCATGTTTTCAATATACTGTCAAGGAGGTTAGGGATAATAGAGGATATGCGTTAGGGTGAGAGATGGGTTTCATTCATTGTATTATCCTCTCTGGTCAGTCTGGGTAAAACACTTACGTTAACAGAGTCAAAAATGCGAAAGACATCCATTCCAGAATCCTTTGCAAGTCGACAGAACTCAAAAACCAAGTTGTCCGGATAACTGGTGTAGCCCACAGCGTTGGCACCTCTCAACAGCATCTGGAATGGAATATCAGGGACAGCTACGCGCAACGCTAACAATCGCTCCCATGGACACTCTCTCAAGAAACGAAGCGAAACGTCAAAGGTTGCTCCACCCCAACACTCAAGAGAGTACGCGTTTGCGAGGGCTACTCGTGTGGCTGGAGCGATGTTGAGCATGTCTTTGGTTCGAAGTCGAGTCGCCAACAACGACTGGTGCGCATCACGCCAGGTTGTATCTGTAATCAGCAACCCTTCGTTCTTGCGGACAGCTTTCGCAAATGCTTCTGGACCTTCTTGATCAAGAATATGTTTGAGCGAGCGTTCCTTGAGCTGCCCAGGTTTGGCTTTAATGACCGGCACTAAGGGATCGACCGAGCTGGGAGGTCCTCCGACGGCTCCCAGCTCCTTGGGTGTACCATTTACAATGACATTGCTGACGTACATTAGTAGCTTCTGCGCGCGATCCTGCTCTCGAAGAGGGGCCATCAAGTGCGGGTTCTTTGCGATAAAGCTAGTATCGACCACACCCTCCAAGAAATCAGGATGTGTCAACACGTTGAGCAAAAAGGACTTATTGGTCTTGACACCACGAACGCGGAACTCCTTCAAGGCGCGCACCAACTTGGAAGCCGCCTCTTTACGAGTACGAGCCTTGGCCGTGATTTTTACCAATAAGGAATCATAGTGCGGTGTAATACGCGCACCCGGGAACCCAGGACCATCGTCCAATCGAATACCCATACCCGCTGGCATACGAAATACATTGATCGTACCAGTATCGGGGCGAAAGTCCTGACTCGGGTCCTCCGTCGTCACACGACACTGCATGGCACATCCCATGGGAGAAGCGATTCTGTCCTGTGTCAGTTCCAGCTCCTCCAGAGTCTTTCCAGACGCAATCAGAATCTGCGATTGTACAATGTCGATGGAGGTGATTTCTTCGCTGACGGTGTGTTCTACTTGCACTCTGAGAACATATCACATAATACATGCAACAGCAGCAGTGTTAGTAATGATTGACACCTGTCGATACCATACGCTCACCCTTCACAGCAACAACATAGGATTTGCTTACCTCGGATTGACTTCCATAAAGAAGTGGTTTCCATGCTTATCCACTAGAAACTCGACAGTACCCGCGTTGAGGTATTTTTCGGCCGACAGTAAGCGCACTGCATCATCCAATACGGCCTGCCTCGTCGCGGGAGGCAACCCTTCCGCCGGGGCCAACTCTATCACTTTTTGGTGGCGTCGCTGAACGCTGCAGTCGCGGTCCCATAAATGCACGACGCTTCCCGTTCCGTCTCCGAGGCACTGCACTTCAATGTGGCGAGGCTGCTCCACGTACTTTTCCACACTACAAAGCAGGTTTGGGACGAAAGAAGATGTGAGTTGCGACACTACATCCATTCATATTACCATAGTCAGGGTCGACGTACAAACAACGTCCATCTCCAAAGGCATTTGCCGCTTCAGAACTGGCTTGATCAAACATGGCGCTTAAATCGTTGGCAGTAGGGACAACACGAATACCTCTACCACCACCACCCATGAGGGCTTTCACAATCACAGGATAAGTACAATTGTTGACAGGGTTATCGATCCATTTTCCCGCCGCGGCCGCATTTGCAAAGGCTTCCGCACTGCCCGGCACGACGGGCACTTTTTGGTTAATCGCCACGTGTCGAGCTGCCGTCTTGTCCCCAAATGTACGTAGATTTTCCACTGTCGGTCCCACAAAGACAATTCCTGCCGCCTGCAAAGCGGTTGCAAATGCCCCGTTTTCGCTAAGGAAGCCGTAACCCGGGTGCACCGCCTGTCATGGTTCGGGACGAAAGAAGATGTGAGGAAAGATGCTGTCTGCTCGATCCTTCTATTCATTGCATTGTCAGTATCCAGTAATAAGGGGTAACGTACCTCCACCTTGTTCTGCACGCATATTTCAACAATCTTGTCAATGTCGAGATACTGAGCAACAGGACTCTTTGTGGCATTCAGCTCGAATGCTTGATCGCACTTGTATCGATGCTGCGTAAAGCGATCTGTGTATAGTAATTTGCGAACAGTTATATAGTCGTCAGAGAATTGTGAGCCACGAAATAAATCGACAGTTACCGGTACTGCTCCCACCACCACCGCCACCACCACCATGCGCTGATACGTACCTTCGTGACTGTAAATACCTACACTGCCAATTCCCAACTCGGTGGCAGCTCGGTTGATGCGAGTCGCAATCTCGCCACGATTCGCGGCCAGCAACTTGGTAAAGGGCGCATCCGTAATGTTGACTGTAGCTGAACCAACAGCTGGCAATTTTTCGTCGGGTGTGTGAAAAGTATGAAAAGTGTTGACGTCCTCCTGCTGACAAAGCTGTTGGGAAGACGCAATCGCGGAATTTTTCAAGGCCGTCACTGCCGGAATGGCCAGAAAGCGTCGTTTAAGAAGCATCCTGTTGCTCCTGTTTGCAGTCGGCAGAAGAAGACGGCTGTTACGAAGACGCGTACCCTTGAGGTACCGGAGGACGGAACGATTCATGGCAATATAATTATACACAGTAATCAAAGATACAGATAAAGATACCGATACCGTTCCGTTGCTTCGCTTTCCTTGATGGTGGCAAGCGAACAAAGTGGTGCAGTTTGCAGTTGGTGTCAAGGAAAATGTGATCTTTTGGTATCTTTTTCAAGATTCTTGTGACGCGCTTGAGAAATGAGAAGGCTTTTTTTTCTTCCCCATGTTCTTCGCCGACTTTCTTGAAATGCTTCATCTATCCGGGTGCCCAAATGGGAAGGCGACTTGCGAAGGACAGACTGAAGAACGAAGTGTCGAGTTTTGCAGCATCATTTGATGTTTTGAGACCTCTTGCTTGCTTGGTTTAGTACGCAGGTAAGTGTTCTTGTGCAGCATCGATCGTGCTTCTTGCCTCTTACTTCCTGGAGAATTTTGAGTTGATTGCCTTATCTGGTTTCCAACGTCGACTGTGTTATCAGGTTTTGCAAAGGCTTTTTATTTACCGTCGTATGTCGAGCAACAGTGTTGCAGCCTTGCGTGCCTTGCTCGCTAGTTTGTCCGTTGCCGCGCCTGCGCCCTTGTCTGCTGTGGATTCAGGGGGTACGTTCTTTTCTGTGGTTGAGGGGTGGGGGGCTGCCGCCTCTCTCCTCGCCCATGTCCGCGTCCGCCGATTCGGTGGGCGTTCTCGTATTCAGCTGATGACCGTTGCCGCGGTCTCATTGGTTTGTCTAATGTCGTTTGTGTAGTTGTAACGGTAGTGCTAGTCCGTGGACATCAGTCCCGTACACAAGACTCGTGAGTGGGGTCAGGCAGCGTGCGTCAGTGCTCGTCACAGCCTGAAGCATAGCAACAACTGCTCCAGACCAACACACAACACCAGCAACAATCCACCACACGTGCAAGCTTCCCGCTTACACCGTTACATGGAAACCTTGCCCTGGTATTCTCCAAACCGGATTCTCCTGATAAGTCAACTACCTTACCTTAAATAAAAGCAACCCATCACCCTTCGCCATTCAATTATGGCCTCTCGCCGTTTCGAAACGGCCTTAAACCCCAAACGACCGATGATACGCGCCGGTACGATGAAAACTCATCCACGTTCTACCTCCTTAAGAAGCCTAATCAACTTGCTAACAACGCTGAAAAAGTTAGCTGGGTAGAGCCGTCTATTCGAACGGTCGAAAGCAACGAGTTGGCCGACGCGGGAGCCAAACTAAACGTCTTAGCACGCCATTTCGACAAACAGACCTCGGTTGCACGTGTGAAAGCGTCCCTTCCAGCCCTTTCGTCCCCCAGCAATACCGTGTTTCACACCCCTGACGCGGCTCAAATCTTTACAATACTTAACCCCATGCTACTTCAGCTTTCTGGTAACCTTATTCAACCTCCGGCGTATGAGCTTACAGCGGCTAACCGGCGCGCGGCACACTGGTACGCGTTCCAGGTGCGCGGCAACCCCAACAGCGCGTTCCAAGGGTTGGAGGATTCAACCTCCGGCAAAGCGGCTAACCGGCGCGCGACACACTGGTACGCGTTCCAGGTGCGCGTCAACCCCAACAGCGCGTTCCAAGGGTCGGAGGATTTGCGCGCGAAGGTAACTTGGCACGCCGCCAAAACATTCCAAGTAGTAGTCCCCATTCCCCGAAACAAGAATGGCGCTCCTCCACCTGCAGTCTTTGGCGAGAATCATCATGCCTTTACGGCCGCCACCTTTCCCGACCCCAGGATCACTTTGATGACCATGACTATGATCAACCAAGGGGCCACACCTGAGCCAATGTCCTTCAAGACTCGTAGCAACGCTGTGTTCCTTGAAACCAATGCCGGCGATCTCCAAGTCCAACTTCGCAACTTTGGTGCCAAGTGCGTCTGCGCCGTCGGAAAAGGAGTTCTCCGCCTTGACGTCCTCGGCGCCCGCCATAACGCGGTAGCCAACGCCTCAGCGGCAGTTGCGGCAGTCACCATGCGGTCGAGAGACCCGGTCACCAAGAGCCTCATTAACACTACTGTTTCCGAGTTCCAACACTATTATATGTAGAAACTTCGAGTATATTGACATGGAATAAAACGGGCCCAACGCCAACTAAAACGGACGCAACGCCAAAAACGGCGGGCATACATGACAATACATGACAATAACTTACCAGTATGTTGGTAAGATGGTAAAACAGCAAGTCAACAAGATTGTAATCAACTTAGTGGACGAAACTCGTTCTGACGAGTTCCACGTACTAAGACTAAGTCGCGGACCAAGGAATATTCCAGAAAGAAAGACAAGGACTCTCATATTCAAATCAAGGTTTTCCTCGGTCAAGAGTTGCAGTAACGGTAGTGCTAGTCCGTGGACATCAGGCCCGTACGCAAACTCGTGAGTGAGGTCAGGCAGCGTGCGTCAGTGCTCGTCACAGCCTGAAGCATAGCAACAACTGCTCCAGACCAACACACAACACCAGCAACAATCCACCACACATGCAAGCTCCCCGCTCACACCGTTACATGGAAACCTGCACGGGATTCGAACCCTGAACTTTGGTGCCAAGTGCGTTTACGCCGTCGGAATAGAACTTCTCCGCCTCGACGTCCGTGGCGCTCGCCATAACGCGTTAGCCGACGACTGAGCGGCAGTTGGGGCAGTCACCATGCGGTCGAGAGACCCGGTCACCAAGACCCTCATCAACACTACTGTTGCCGAGTTCCACCAGGCGTTCATGACGGCTGTGCTCTTGCTGCCAGCCGCCAACGGACAGTTTGGCACTGATATTGTATCTACCTTCTACAACAATATCACTACAGATCTCCGTAACGGACTGACCATGGCGGACAAAACATTCATCCCCAAGGCAGACGGTGAAACGGTAGCGCAGTTGTTTGCACAACTACAATCACTTGTTGACGACCTTACATCCGTCGAGTCACTGGACAAAACCTTGAACGAGAAGGTGGTCAGGATGCAGCGACAGGTCTCGCGTCGAGCCGGAGCCGCGTTCCTAGCGACACCAAACAACCAGTACGGCTACAACTACAACGACGACGACAACTACAACAATGCACACACCCACGAAAACTTTGGTCAAGGAAGCACGGCCGCTACCATGGCATTCCATACCACAACTAGATGCCATCCAGTCACTTCTACTACCTCCTTCTTCGATGGCGAAGAGACCCAGGTATCGGATCCGCAAGCATTTTTCACGGTGCTCTGCCATCTTTCAGTGGCGGAAGACGCTATGCGTAAGGCTACAGGCGAGTCCTTTCCTGCACAGCCGTGTTGAGGCTGCAAGGATATCCCTCGGCTTCTGACAAACCAGTTTAGCCACCGATGGATGGATTGCCCCAACAAAAATGACCGCGAAGTCCAATGCAACACGGCAAAATCCTACAAGGAGTGGGCCCAGGCGAAGCGTGACCAACAGGCCAAACGCCTGCGACTCTTCATGGCCGCGGAAACCTCACTCGCCAACCGAGCCTCCAAGTTAGAAACCACTTGGCAGCAAGAAGGCCATCCGTCACTTGCCCAGGCCCAGTGCGCTCTTGCGTGCGCGGAAAAGGCTACGTTGCCCTCCGTACGCGTTTTCGCTTACGCCAAGCTCAAAGGACGCGCGGAGCCTGCGAGCACCCTGGTAAGCAATTCCCTTCTAAACGCACAGATGGCGGCGGATCTACTCGAGGATGAATTGGCTTTGTTGGTGGAGCGAGCTTCCTCATTGTGGCCCACGCGGCAGTTCGCGCCCTCGAAGCTATCGCTCAGGTTTTCCGGCACCTTCACGTCACCGCTCGTCTACCTCGCATCAACTTGCCGATTGGCAACGAGAAACATGCCGAAATCTCAATGGAAGCAATAATTGATACAGGCGCTGGATTGAATCTTGGACGTCGCCAGTACCACGCCGAAGTGTACCGTCTACGCCCTGAGATCGTCGAGCAGTACGTAGAGATCAACAATGTGAGCAACATGGAAATGTTCGGCATTGGCTGCATCAAGGGATCCAACATCGGCATCAAATGCACGGCGGTAATCACTTACAAGCTCCCCTACGTCCACAACGGGGCGCCAGTCCGGCTCACCATCGCACTGTCCAACGACGCGGCCGCTAACACTATCCTTTCGAGCGGGTTCCTAAAAAATACCAAGTGCGCCATCCTTTTGGCCAGGATGTATTGGTCTCCGACGTGCTAGGGGAACACTTCCCGATCCATTACACAACCCCAGCGTGCGACGACTCCCCTCCTGAGATCGGCGCTGGCATGCCCAGCACCTTCTTTGCCGAGCACCGCACGGACAACCTGCACCAGCAAGTAGCCGCGATGGTCGCCGAGGCCGACACTAAACACGGGCTCCACGACCCGTCCAACGTATCCGACCTCCTTGGACTTAGCACACTAGCGACGGTCCTGGCAAACGCAACCACGTCAAGCCAAGTCAAGTTGTTACCCTGCATCCGCGTCGGCAAATGAGAAGCCTCATTGATTGGTAGCAACCTCTTCAGTTGTGAACCGGCTAGAAGCAGGTCCAAGTTGACCTTGTTGTACCTCGCCGTGGTCCCCTCCTCAAAAGCGTGCTATACCGGCACTCCGACAAGGTACAGCTCTTCCTCGAAGGCGAAGAACCCGACACCATCAGTGGGGTCTTTGCAGCGCTAATTCCGACAATCGAAACCCCTCTCCGACCAATGACGGTGAAGCAAGTCGAACATCTTTCCCAAGATTACGACTCTCAACCCGACAGTTTGGACGACGTGGGTCCTTCGCCTACTAAGCGCGAACCACCCAGACAGGCGGTTCCACCAGACCCAGGGGCCAATCCCCCTCCCTACAGCAAGAAACAGCAAACCAAACCATCCGTAGCGCCCACGGGGCTGGGACGAACGAGACCCCGACTTCCGAAGAGCCCCCGGGGGCCGGGACAATTAAGACCAAGCGGAAGATCTACAGACCTCCCCTCAAATCCAAGTACCGCGAACCCGAGCTGGCTGACAACACGCTTGACGGCATGGAAGTCCTATTTACCAACTGTGCCTCTTCCCTGCGGAAGGCTACTGGCCCGCTTCCCTCTCGCGACAACCTTATTAAGTTCGACGCCAACCTTCACAACACGGAACTGTCCAAGAACATCAGGTGGCATGCGTGCCCAGGAGAACACCGACTGGCGGTGCTCAGCATCATTAAAGACTACTGGGACGTATTCTGCGCCGAAGGCATCCGACGTCACATTCGCGGTTTCACCTTTCGAGTCAACACGGGAACAGCCGCCCCTGTTGCGTGCAAGAATCCCTGGTAGGGACCCCACGAAGCTCAGATCATCACACAAATGACCGAGAAGCTACTCGATAACGGGCTTGTGGAGCCGGCCCTCGGAGCATGGGCGTCACAAGTCGTCCTCGCCGCCAAAGCAAAGCAGGAAGACGTGCCCTGGTACAAATACACTTGGCGCCTCTGCGTATCCTACCGCATGCTTGACCAAGTCACTCGAGCATTCGCGTACCCCATCAAACGATGCGATGAAGCAGTCGAAGAAATACCACCCGAGGCCCAATTCTTCATAATAGCCGACATGGACGCGGGATACTGGCAGATCGAGACCGAAGAGGCAAGCCGCGATCGCCTCGTCTTCTTTGTACCTAACGGCAAACTCTAATGAACTGTACTGCCAATGGGCGCGCTCAATGCCCACGCAGTATTCGTCGCTATGATGGCCGTACTCCAAGCGGAATGGCTGGCAACAGCAACCAAAGCTGGTCTCAAGCACTGCG
>Ga0307978_1003868_pt1 | contig 10113 bp, 10 predicted proteins | sample OrgLakmetage1056_FD_203151 | JGI IMG/M metagenome (GOLD analysis project Ga0307978, IMG submission 203151) | Saline water microbial communities from Organic Lake, Antarctica - #1056 | ecosystem: Environmental > Aquatic > Non-marine Saline and Alkaline > Saline | place: Antarctica: Organic Lake...
GTCTGATTAATGTATGATAAATGTAAAACCAAGTCGTATGCTAGGCTCTATGAAAACGACGAGGAGGGTTAGTCATGAGCTCCTAAGCTTGAGTGTTTTGAGCGACTGCGCCACTGTTTGAGCCCTCTCATCTCTCCTCACAGCATCTTGTCAGTCATCTTGTTTATCTTGATATAATACGCAACGTTTCCGGCCCTAATACGCAATTCAAAATTACTGAAGCTCGATGAGAGTTAAATTAGTTAAACTTAAGAAACTTAACTTACTTGCTTTAAGCAAAAGGACACTCAGCCTAGCTAGTCTGACTCGTTCTGAGGGTTACTCTTTCTGCTGCTACATAGATCAGGGGCGCTTCTATTGCACTTGGGATATTCGAAGTGGACTACTGGGCGTTAGACAGACAGCGCCCACGCCCACACTTACACTTATAGTGCATTAGGGAGTAGGGAGTAGGGGTAGGGAGGCCGGTGTGCTTTAAAAACCAGGGCCAGGGCCACCCACTTTCTTCTTTGTTTTTGGTGATTTGGAGGCCCAGGGCAGGCTCATAAATCTTCTAGGGAGTAGGTTCGACTTAAATAGGTCCGACATATACCCATTTCTCATTTGAGTTCCCAGTGAAATTATGACTAAATCATTCGGCTCATTTACAAAAAAAACATGAAGATTTAAGCAGTGCGCTTGGATGTTCTAACAGGTAAATATTAAAAGATAGATGAAGCGACGAATGCACTTTTTTCCTGAAAGGCGGACGAGCCGGACCAGCACCTCCTTCTAATCTTGCGTAATTGGTCACTTTTGGTAAACACATTTCGATACGCGCACCTTATTGGTTCCATGTGCAGCACCGACGTGAAGCATGAAGCCGATGATGAATGACGTGCGGTTCTATCGGACGTAATATCATAAATTTGAATTTTTGCACATCGAGCAATCGTATGAGTGTAACCATCTCAACTTAAAGAACGTGGGGCCGACGATGAAGCACCCACATGAGCTTGAAGTTGCGGAGGCTGTAAGCCAGGCCCATGGTTGCTCTCATTTCCCTCTGCAGATTCTTTTCGGTGCCGTTGTAATTCTTTCTTTGCGAAGTCGTCGAACTCCGTTAGGTGAACAAACGAAGACCAAATGAAGTGAGCTTGAATACCCTCAGGGTACAAATCCACTGGAGGAGCATATGAGGAAGCAACAAATGTGAGTGGTTCGCCCTTTTTAAAAGGGTAGCGCAAACTATCACAGCGCATCTTGTCCGCGACATTGATGACCATTGCCGTGCGTCCAACGGCATCTGTGACATTCTTGAATGTGTATTTGCATACGACTTGCTTTCCCGACCGGGCAATGTTCTGAGATATGTACGATCGCGCGTCTTCAAGTGTAGAAAGGACCTCCCCACTTGGAACACGCATTGGTAAGGGTATTGCATCGGGTGCATACATGTGTGACGCGGGCGAATTGACTGTTTCAGTTGCGTTACCAAGCCCGCAGTCTTCGAGCCTCCCTGCAACTACCCACATGTCGGCCGCAAAAATATGCGTGTGCACTTTCTCAAAAAGGATTTCCCCGTCGCTGGGCCACACAGCCTGGAACCAATTCAGGCTTTCACGTCCAGTTGGAATTTTTTGAGTTTGAAATTGGGAGTAAGTCTCAGACCTATCTTGCCCAAACGTCATTTTATAAGCTGCGCGCCGATGACCAGGATCAACGCGTAGAGCTGCAATCTCAATGTGCCACTGACGTGGAGGAGAGCCGACGGGCCGCTGATCCTGGATAAACGCTGTCAATACTCCTTCTGATGTTTGGTGTTCGGGCAATACGAAATACGCATACCCTTCAGGTAAGGCATTGTAAAAGAAATCTTGGCCGCAGCCGCCGGCTTTGGAAGAGGACATGAAGTTGCACTCGAGGTCAGCAGCATTAATGTACAAGCCCGAGCTTGCATCTCCAGCTCCAGCTTCGCGCCACCATTGATTTCCTTCCCAAATCTTGCCTCCGTCTTTAGGCGGGTGGGTGTACTGACTGAGGTGGTGTACATGAAAGTCAGGCATCTTGAGTCGTTCACCTTCGGGGGTGCTGCGCACTGATACAGCCCACTCAGTAATCGCCCAACCTACCTCCCACGCCGCTGCCAGGGGCCAACCTTCAGCGGTGAAGGTTTCGATGCCTCCGCGTGATTCAAACGGGCCGATATGCATGATATGCCAAGTTCCATTTTCGCCATTGTAACTCACTCCTGGGGCCTTGCAAGTATCTAAAATCATGAGGGCATCTGTGGGCATCTGTTGAATTTTTGAACTGTTAACGAGATATGGACCTTCACTGGTTAGGCAAACGCCATCGCCAGGACAGACTTTAAGGACATCAAGTGAAGGTGGAATCGGTGAAGAATCCCAAGTACATTTACCAACCACCTGTGAAACAGTACCAAAGAGAACAGAGGAGCGTTACATGAGCTTACACGAGTAACTTGAAAAATCGACATTACATTGCTCCAATACCTCGTCCAAGCGACGGCTACCTTCTTTATGAATTCTAGGGTCAGCAATGGACTCTGAGATTGAGCTCATAATGGTGACGACTACCGACAACAAAAGAAGCCACGCGCTTACAAGCATGATCACTGAACACCTTCAATACAGCCTAAATCAATATCAGTAACTTCACAGGATTTATGACGAACGATTTACGCATGATCGGCTTTCTTCCAAGCCTGCTGCCAAATGATAGTCAACATCTGCGCCATATTTTGGTCATGAGCGTCAGGTGTCAGGCGATAATTTGCTCGTAGTGGTCGAGCTTTTTGTGGTTTAGTTCGAAGAGATGCATTCTCTGTTGATTCTCCTCCACCTAGCTACAGCTCATAAGCTAATAAGAGCTTTTTTACTTCGCTAACGCTAACGCATACGTGTGTTGTTCTATTCGTATGTAACACGTCGTTTAGTTAGATGAACAAGTTCAGGTGCCCGCGCGATGCGCGGATTCGGAGCAATGTGTTTGCTGCGGAGGCGTAGGTGCGTGTTCTTAGCACTTCAGTGCACGGCCTTGAGATGCCCGTGGGTGAGTGCCCTTGTATTGCCCGTGGTGCGTGTCCCTTCTTGTGCCCGTGGTCCGCCTGGTGTTTTGTTTACTGCACATCTGCACATGTGTACAACAAATCTGCACTACAGTACTGTACTGTATAGGTACAGAAAAACGACGACCACCACGAACCACGGTCGATTTTCCATTTAATAAATAGGATGTTTAGATCAAGGGTATCTTAAGATACCCTTAGTTTAGATGTTTAGATGTGTAGCAACCAAACCCCGAATTCCTGGTGCCAGGATTTCAGGAAATCGTGGGTTCATCAGGAATCGAGAACAGTTTCAGGAAATTACCAGGAAGCCATAGGGCTTCGACCGGGAAATAGCTCCACTGCCATCGAGAACCGTTAGCCATCGGGCAGGTTAGCGGGGACGAATGACGGGCAGGTTTACGGTTCTAGGAAATTACCAGGAAACTATGGGGCTTCGACCGGGAAATAGCTCCACTATGCGGCATGCCGATTAACCGTAAAACTAAGATTTATTCCCATCTCCCATAAACTTCGGAATATTTTATAATTTTCCACGTGGCTTCATCTTCCGTAAAACGCCGTTTTATTTAAGGAATTTAGCAGGAAATTGCCTCGTTGAATCCAGGAAAAGGAAGCCGAAAGTGGCCTCTTTAAGACAGGCCCCGAAGGGCCGGAATTAGAAGACTAACAGGTAGAGAAGAAAAGCAAAGCAGCGCAAACTAGACCTATGAAGCTAACCTTTTTCGATCAGGAATTCGGGGTTTGATTTATGTTTAGCCTTTTCGCGCCCCCCAGGGAGGAGAATTGAAATAGAAACAGTAGTCTCATCGTAAGTACTCAATACATGTAGATCAACGAAAGTTGATGTTTCGGTGGTGGGTTCAGAAAGAAAATTACACGGATTTTTGTCTGTACCTCTGTCACATCACACATTTATCTGGGTACATAAGTTCCGACACGTTCCCACTGACATCAACTTCGTTGATCGAGATGCGGCGGAACCGCGCCGCTGCAGTGCAGTTGCTGATTGCGGTAAAAGGTTTTATTCTAGCAAGTGGCACTGCAGGGGCAGAAGAGCAGCAGTGGCACGGGGCTTCGTCAGCAGGATGAAATGCATTACGGCGAGGATTTCGCTCACGCGCGGACCAATCAGCAATCTTGGCGAATGCCCAAGAACCGAACAGACGGCAAATGGCTGATGACGCAGCCGATTGGTGTAGGCTTCGAAGGGCCGGAATTATTTGAGGTACAACGGGCTATAAACCAGACAATCCAGCATATATTCGAAGAGAAATTATTGAAGAGCTCAATCCCATGTGGCCATAGGACTGATCGTATCGATCCAAAATGGCTCGCTCTTCCGAAGGTCGTTTCGTCTCTTCATGTTTTCTTATATCTTACAGAAGTTTTACTATTAAAGCGTAATTAAGAACGCTGTATAAATTGTATATAAAGTACTGATATGTAGATCTATTAGCCCTCTAATTTCGGCCCTTCGCCTTGCGCCTTCGGGGCCAGAGGCAAATGGACTCAGATGATTATGACACAGATCCGAAGGCACGAACCCCGAAAACGAAGGGGTTTTCGTTGTTGCAATCAACTTCTCGAGAAATGCTGGCACGTTAGCACTGGAGCCGGATATTTTCGTAGACGTAGATCTCAACCTCTACTAGCCTTCTATATTCCTATCCTCGAAAGAAAAGCATGGTATAGGTCCACGCCCGGGCTCTCCCTCCTCCTCTCACATAAACCGAACTCAAACTCGAACTAAACCAAAATGACGCAGAAGCCGGCGAGTCGAATACTTCATTTGTTTCTTAGTTCATAGCTCGGATCACCATTGCAATTATAATTTGAAGTCGACGAGCGAACAGAGTTCGCAATACCAGCTCCCTGGTCATAAATTTAGCAATAATTGAATTGGGCCTCTCACAAATGTACATAGCTGTAAGAACCAGAAGGGCTGCATCTATGTCAAAGCGTTACGTTTGTGTGTTCCCGATGCGCGTAACATAAACCGCATTCCGCAATCGATACTTTTTTCAATTGCTGAGTCGAGCATTGGCAGAAATGGCAGAGCAACGGTGAGGCTTAGAAGCCCAGAAACCCCTAAACAAACGGGGTTGCACCAAGGAAGAATCAATGCGCAATATTAAGCAATGCAAAGCCAATTCTTTTTTATTTGAGGACAAGGGACAAAAATATATTACATGTGCAAGCTGGCCCATCAAGGAGATAGTAATCGACGAGCAGCCAGCGGACGAAGCTCAAACACATGAACACGGAGACCTTTCGAAGTTTAAAGCGACGAAAGAATTGGAATCACCAAGTAGGTCAAAGAATGCGGAGGAAAAGGATTTGGATCTCGTGTTTTTTTATTATAAATAAGCATGGCAATGGCAAGAGTGCCTTACTCACCGCAGGTAAAATGAGATTGGCTGCTACTTGGAAAAGCATTTCAATCGTAAAGGCCCGAACAACCTATGACAAATTCAGAAACACAAGCAAGCACACGAGAAACGAAGTTGAAAGTGTTACAAAAAATGTCTATATAAATAACTGTCGTTCAAGGAAAAGTGTACGCACCAGTTCAGAGTCACCGCTGGACACACGCGTAGCACGAGCCGTTGACGTTGTCATCACACCAACCATATACCTAAGACAGCAAATACACGCCCATATGAAGAACTGAATCCAGAACCAATAAAGTTTCTTGCACACTTTTGTGCTCACGTTAGTGCAACGAGATAGAGGCCGGTGACTAAGAAGCCAGGGAGCATTGGGCGAAGTACTTCGGCAAGCTGCGGGAAATAAGCTGCATATCGGACATAGAACGCGCAATCGAATTGAGATTCTAGCAGTTTCTTACGGAAGAATTGCTCTTGCTCTGGTAGTTCCGTTTGTATCTCTTGTTCCTGCTCCGGTTCTTCAAACCTTTCAGGCCTTCTTGAGGCCAACTGCCGCCAACCTTTCATTAGTCGTGCTGAGACAAGACCACCATTATAATTTACAACTTCACAGCTCGCAAAGGTTTTGCATAAAAGAAAATACGTTCCTACTAGACGAAAGGCTAAAGCTGGCAATGAACCAGGCATCCTCATCACTGTTTTATACGTGAAAAGCGCTCTTTACTATCATCTTGTTCTCATTTTTGATCCATCTTCTGCTTTTGTTGAAGGAACAACAGCGACACGACGACAGCTTTAGCTTGCTCGTTGCTGCTTTTGGTTAACGCTTTCTCGGTTTCTTATCCTCCCGGCTTAAGCTACTAGCTATTTAGAGCTACATTGCCATTGGCATGCCTTGGAGCGTTTGGAGATAGCAAATCATCTCGATGGATGGTAACGGGGAAGATAACTTATGGCCTTGGACTACCGGGTAAGGAGCATGAAAAGAGACGTCCCACCGGCTAAACTTGTCGTACTTCATCGATATGCCATTCGTGGCGTGGGAAAAAAGAAGATAAAGTGACAGTATCACTAATCGTTTTTTGGCGACAGTCACGCTAAGGATAGTGTTTGTTGCGTGTATAATCTAGCAATCACTATGTCCGGTAACCTTTCTTCATGCGGGCTGTGTGTATATTGCGTGCCATTCTCATTATTAGCGCGGCCGACTGGGCTCGGCGGCGGAAGAAAGACAAAGTCGCCCGCCGCGACCGCTCCAATGGCGGCAGCGCACTGGTTGACCCGCTCACGGGCGCCGTTGCTGCTAAGCCAGGCCATGGGAGTAGCAGCAACGGGCAGGAGAAAAAGCACGTCGATTCGCATGCGGTTTCTGGTGGGAACCGGCAACGGAAGACCAAGGCCGCGGCGTCCAAGTTTGGCGACAAGCTGATTGAAACCCGGCAAGAGCTCCAAAACTCCATGCAGCGCGTGACTACTACAGCGGCGCAATGGGACCGCGTGGCTGCAGAGCTAGATGCGAAAGCGCTTTCGATTGGGCAGGTGGGTGCGCTAATATTAGAGACGACGACTGACGGCCCTTGTCTATCTCCGTCGGTTTTGTTTACTGAATTCGGACACTGCAATCGTAGTTCACACGCACCGACCATGTTCTCAGTTGATATCATTTTTCTCCCATTCATTCCTTTTCATCTCAATCTATTCTTGCTGTCCTGTTCTTCCCAATTTCCAAGTGTTCACTTCATTCGGTATTATTGTTATTGTCCGCGTCCAAAACTCCAAGGAGGACGCTGTTACAGCGGCCATCCGAGCAGCCTTGGGCGAATCGGAAGAGTCCCGCCGCGCGGAGACGGCCATGCTAGTTGATCTTGAAGCGTGGTTGGCGCGTGTGGCGAGTTTGCCGGGGGAACTGATGGAGATGGAAATCGACAACACGCTCGCGGAGCGCATGGATGGCATGGCCAATGCTACGGTAAAGAGACTGCTTCGTCTTCATGATTGGGTTTTAGGATTTTTTTCTGAGAGGATGTCGGGTGGCAAAATTCCACTTTCCATCGTACTTAGTTTTCTTTCTTTCTATGTTTGCTTTTTTCTTTTAATACATATGTAGTAACCTCGTTTCTTTTTCATGCTTGATGTCGTTGCCTAGTTGGGTTTCGAAGAAGACACTGCCAAATACGGCAAGCAACTGTCACTCACCATGGCCAAGTTTAATGCTTTAACCGAATCCGAGCGCAGAGATGCCAAAGCCTTGAGGACAGACGCCAAATCCAACCGGGAGCGTGTTGAGAAGCTCACCTCAGTGGCGAACGAGCTGGGGACTATTGCGCAGCGGCTCGAGAAAGAGTTAGACGCTGCGCAGGACAAGTACAAGGAGCTCCTCAAGGCCCACAAGCAAAGCCACGCGACGGCGCAAGCCGACAAGCTGCGCATTGCCGAAGACCACGCACAGGCTTTGGCGGCACGAGACAAGCTTCTAGGGGCGGCGGAAGAGAAATTGAGAAGCCAAGAACACTTGGGGCGGGCGCTGATCGGTGACAGCGACCTCGCCGAGAAGTTAGACACACTGGAGCGCAACGCAGCCACCAGCCATTTGCAAATGTTGGACTTGAACCGCCTGATAGGAGAGAAAGACGCGCAAATCAAGAAGCAGCAAGAGATCATCAAAAAGTTGCAGGACGATTTGGAGAAGGCTTTAACCAATCCCTCGGAGGTGCCGAAACTGAAGTCCCGCATCTTCGAGTTACAGGGGGAAGTGAAAGAATTGAAGGACACAGTGTCGGAATTAGGTGGCAGCGAAGACCACCTCAAGCTGGAGATACAGGAGCTCACGCAGCAGGTCGTGCAGCTGAAAGAAGGGATGCGGGAATTGGTTGGGGAAAAGGACAAACTCGCTCAGGAAGCCCACAACGCGAAACTGAAGCTCAAAGAACTGGTAGAGGAAGTGAAGAAAGCGAGGTTGGCCGAGAAGGAAGCCACCAAGCTTGCCCAGGAAGCCGAGCCGCGGATCAAGAAAGCCGAAGACGAAGCCTTGAAGTGGCAACAGCGCGCCGAAGCGGCGGAGCTGCGCGCGCGTGACGCCGACCAAGCATTGCAAGTGAAGATCGATGCCGCGACCGCCAGCTTGCGCAAAGAGTTGGCCGATGCCCGCGCGGAGATCGCTGCAGAGACCACAAGAGCCGATGAAGAGGCCGCCAAAGTGCCGCCATTGGAGAGTGAAATTGAGGAGTTGAAAGCACGGCCGATGGGCGATCCGGGCCTCGCCGCTGAGGTTGAGAGAGAGGGTGTACACTGGCAAACATAAACACTGGGCGTCTTCTCAATTGCACTTCATATGCACACACTTGAAAAGAAAATGGCTGAAAGCATCGAGAGAGAGATACGTACTTGAGTAGCCTTAACGTTTTTTCCTCTTTACACTTACGCCCGATTCTTCCTGTCTTAAAACATCTCAGCTGGCCGCCCTGAAGGCCTCAAGTGAAGAGTTGAGCGCTTCTCTCCGGCAGCGCATTTCTGACCTCGAACAGGAACTCGCCGACACACAACGCGCGCTAGACGCAGCGGGTGGGGGCAGTGACCCCGCCTTGGAACTCGCCTTGGCTGAAGAACGAGAGAAAGCCGAGGCTTTGGCGAGCGAAGTGAGCCGGCTAACCAAGCTCAACGAAATGGCCCAAGCCAAGATTGACGCCGCCCATGTGGCCGCCCAAGACCAAGCCACCACCATTGGAGAGTTGACCTCGAAGATTGGCGAGTTGCAAACCTTGTTAGAAGCTTCCATGTCCACAGTGAAAGGTTTGCCCGAGCGAGCGCTGAGGGACAAGCAGGCGCACTCGAGGCTCCTCGCAGTAGTGGGGCAGTACGACCTGTTTGCAGCGAAGGAAAAGCGCAAGGTATGAGTATAAACTTCGGAGATGAGTATGCTCATTTGTTTTTCTCTTTGTGTGTGCCTCTTTGCCTTTTTGTTGAAGTATGCGCGCATCGCGGTGCGTATGGTAGTATGCATTTGTGTAGTCTCATTATCTAACAAAACTCTTTCACTCATATACTTTGTCACTAGGCGGATTTGAAAGCCAAGTTGGCCAATCGCGTGAAAGCAGGCGGGTTAATGGCTGCTCTCAAACGTAAGGGAAGCCCCAAGGTCGATGACAGCCAAGCAGCTCCGCTTGAAAATGAAGCGAAAGATCAAGCGAAAGAAGACGCGAAAGAAGAAGGAAGTCCTCCAGCAGCGGAGCCAGAAGAGCCGCCTTCGCCAAGTGAGCCTCCATCTGCGCTTCCAGACGTTGAGCCTGAAGTTGCAGCTCCAACTGACGACGAAGGCGAAGACGAAGAAAAGGTGGAAAAAGAAGAGGAGAAAGAAGAAGAGGCAGCAGCAGCACCAGAGACTGAGGATGCTGCACTAGTTAGAGGAGAGGCCCCACTAGAAGAAGAACCCGAACCAGAACCAAAACCTGAATCTGAACCAATTGCATCTGAAGAGCCACCTCCAGCCGAGCCTGAAGCTCCAGAAGCACCACCAGAGCCAGAGCTAGAGGCAGAAGCTGAGGCCGCACCACCGCCTGACAACAAGGACAATGGTGATAAGGACGCGCCAATTGAGGAGATTGCCGTGGAAACTGTCGAACCATCCGGTGGGCCTGGCGTTGCTTTACCTCCAAG
>Ga0307978_1003871_pt1 | contig 10110 bp, 7 predicted proteins | sample OrgLakmetage1056_FD_203151 | JGI IMG/M metagenome (GOLD analysis project Ga0307978, IMG submission 203151) | Saline water microbial communities from Organic Lake, Antarctica - #1056 | ecosystem: Environmental > Aquatic > Non-marine Saline and Alkaline > Saline | place: Antarctica: Organic Lake...
CTCGACGTAAATTGCTCGCTTTCCGGATGCGGTACGGTACCAGGTGTTGAATCAACAATACACGTGTCCTCCCTTCTGTGTCCTTAGACAACAGCAGTGGCGAAGAGCTAGTAAGGTGAGGTTCAATTGACGTAAACCAGTTTATAAAAGATTATGAGAGATCTACAGTCTCTCTCTCCATGCACTTCAACCATCCATGGATCTGACTTTCATATCGCATACGTATGCCAATGTTCTTGGCTTCGTGACTCACTCAGTCGTTCATATATATTCAACACCAGGTACTGTAGTCTAGAAAGGCATCGTGTCTTTCTAGCATGACGGCGCCAGGTATCGGATAGGACTGTCACCGTCAACCTTAAAATTGATTGGCTTTGCTGGCTGGTTGGATGGCATGGTGGGAATTGTGATCGTTAGCTGTCGTCCGATCTTTCCACCACAAAAAGCGGACCAACGAAATAGGTCGGGGCCCAAAATATACGTCAAGACGTTTGGGCCTGGCAGCTCTCAGCCTGCTAATAGATACCGCTATGACGGGCCTATGGGTCTTGCGCATGAATATCCTTCAGGTCGCATCCGCAACTGTGATCTAACAACTTTTGCTGCATCAATGGTCGCTCAGCATCGATTCGATCAAGCAAGAGAGTGGGGGATCCGCGCCGATTCACTCCGCTTGGGTTAGTCTACCACAATGCGTTTGCTGTATTCAATACATCCTCATTCACTGGACCCCGAACACGACGATGTATTTGATTTGTCTCATGGTTCAGCTGGCTAATAAGGCATAGAGGTCGTCGGAGCCGTTCGTCACAACAGGATGGTGAAAAATGATTGCTAAACAAAATGTAGTTATTAGGTATGAATCTGAGACGAGTTGGTAATACATCTCCGAACAACTAGACAAAGGGTGCTCAAATAAAAAAAGGCGTACTCTTCAGTTGTCAGCTGTGTACTGGATTGATCTTGGAGGAGAGCTTGGGAGAGTTGCGCTCGGCAATGAGTGGCTCTTTCCTGATCACCAACATGGCTAGTGATGTGTCCAATGTTGTTCCAAACTGCGAGTTTAATAACGTGCGGAAGATCCCCTCCATTATCACCGGTATGCAAACCCGCTATCATATCGTAAAGTCGAAGAGATGTTCGGAAATTCTTGTTGGATGAATTGCCGGCGGGTGGAACGAGTCCTTTACGGTGAAGAGACAATGCCATATTGAAGAGAAGTACCGAAGATAGCAGGGTGTAGTTCTTCATTGACTCCTTACAAGGATGTGTTGCGTCAATATCATTATCGGGGGTCCACAGGACAACAGCACGGCTATAAAGAAAAAAGTGATTCATCGGCGACGTCGTGCGCTCGTCGTCCAAGGACTCGGAACTTACTAGCGGGACAAATTCAATCTTGAGGTTTGAATCGCGGTCTTCGTCTTTGTCTTTTTCATCGTCTCCTCTGGCATCATCGCCACGACGTTCGGCATCTCCTCTGGCTTTATCGCCACAACGTTCGGCATCAACGTTTGCCCGGCAATTGTTGGGACACCCGTTGCTATCTTGTTCCTTCGACAAGTGCTCAACGTTGATGATGCACTGCTTCAGTCCTTGAAGAGCTTGCCGAAAGCATTCCATGGCCTGGTCGTGGTCGCCATTCTGAAGGGTTGTCACTGCGTGTTTGTTGGCTTGCAAAACACCTACCAACATGACGATGACAGCTGTGTCGTATTGGATACTGTGGATGCCTTCTTCTTCCACTTCCAGAATGTTTTTAGATTTATTAGACTAGCAGAATGTTTTTCGAGGAGGTGCGGTCCGGTCCATCCACTTCCGGCACTCCTGGCATTTTCACTGACATCGTATCATCATCTAATATGACATCTGTCAATTTCAGTACTTTCGCATCAGTACTATTCTTCCTATAGTACAGCACAATGTTCTTCTGTATTCAGTATTCATTCGGATCAACAGTACTGTACTTCTTTACTGTACGACAACAGAAGATCGCCATAAAGTACGCCGATTTCGGCTTCTTGATTACGACACCAAGGCCAAGCCGCCCGCCCAATTCAAGCCCAAGCCCCAAGCCCGGAGCAGGGGTAACTGGTACCGGTAGTCGTACGTAGTCTACATCATAAACTTACATTAGTCTATGACTCTATGACCTCATTCTTCATTCTTCGCAGTTTGGGTTGATGAGTTTATGATTTTATGTAGGGACTGGTACTGTGCGCCGGGCAGAAAGGGCAAGCCCGCCCGCCCAGGATCTCTGTAAATTACTGTACGTATGTAGCCTCCTTAACAGGTGCAGCTGCGGCCATTGAACACTATTCGGTACAACAGTCTTGTGTGGTTCAGGTCTCTATCTTTGCGACAGTTGTCGTTTGTGGGACCAACACACGTATCTGGAAGGAGCACACAGTTCATATCCTCAACGCGGTATCACTATCACTAGTCAAAATCAGCGCATCGTAAACTTGCGGTTGTCGGCGCTCCTACTAGTGCTATGGGATGCTGTCGCCGAAGAAAGATGCTGGCTCTTGCAGCCATCTCATACTTGTACTGGTGTACTACGTAACACATCACAGCAGCACATCTTGGAGTAGAAAGAACCATCGCGCTACCACTCCAGCCCGCACCAAGGACGTCAATTGACGGGAGGTCGGCATAATGCGTTGCTGGAAGGAGCGGCCCTTTCAAGTCTCAGGTGTCGAACAAGGAGCGTCGCAGGCCACTAGTAGCATCGCAATGCTTCTCTCAATTGATTTGCTGAAGAGAGGCAAACATAAGCTATTATCCAATGGCCAAACACAACCATGCTACAACGCAAAGCAACGCCCATCAAGTATAGTTCGGCTATCAAACCTTCGCCGCGGTTTACGGTAGCTACTGCTGGTCTAGTAGACTATTGCCTGGGTATCGGATCCCCAGAGGCTGGACAGCGGCTTCTGTGCCAATCGCCCTAGTCTCATGCGATACACGAAGAAGGGTCTTGTGCTTCAACATCGCGGAGAGCAAAGCACAATCATCTACTTGCTATCCTCTAGCGCGCTACATGCTAGGCGCCTCGGACGTGATGACCACACTCGACGAGTCCATCAACGAAACCCATCTCGAGTGCCTACTTATCAAACCCGGACACCCAAACCCAATTGAAGACAACTACACAAAACACAAGTCTAAGAGACGAGCCACTCATCAAAGATATCAGTGAGGGCACGGATGATGATAGCGAAATCAAGAAGCCGGTGGACATTGACGAAGCCGAGCGCATTCGAGTCTCCTTCTTGCGATATTCGCGTCGATCTCTCCAACACGAAAGGTGCGGCTTGATCCTTCCGTCAACACGAAACGAACGAATACTCGTATGTATACCAACTGAGTGTTGAAAATCGTCACTCTTAAAGCTCACAGTAGATACTTTTACTTTCATCAAACTCGCGAGAACAACGATAGTTCGCACATTGATAGGTGCATCCAAGGCCGTATTGGTTTTCCTTGAATAGACTGTTGTTTAATAGTCGCCACCGCCGGGTTCGCCTCCGAACATGTCCATACCGCCGCCAAGGTCCATTTCTTCTTCTTCTTCCTTCTCTTCTTCCTTGACTACTTCAGCACCACCGGCAGCACCTCCACCACCGCCGCCACCACCGCCTCCGCCGAATGGTACGTCCTTGATCTGTTCTTGTCCAGCAGCCAACAACTCATTGATGTCCTTGCCTTCGATATCACCCATGAGCTTCGTCAGTTGCTCGTCGTTAACTTCCAAGCCAGCGGCTTCCATGACGGCCTTGACTTCGGCTTCGCTTCCGGACTTGCCTCCGACCTTACATAGCATAAATGCAGCAACTTCAATCATTGTAACTAGTTATATCGATAAACCTGATGACAGCAATAGCAATAGAAATAGCGACAGGATCAGTTGATAACATCGTCGCCGGTCTCTTCGATCTTGGGGGTTTTAGTAAAGGGGTAACTGGTACTGTAAAAGGGGGGCTGATTCAGTCTGGAGTCAGTCAATTCCGAACCAATCAAAGCGTCAGCCGTACTTTCAATTGGTTGGATGGAGTCACAGAATAGTCATAATTTCAGAAGCAAGGAGAATGATCTAGCAGATCGAGACTCGAAGGGTTTTCACGTTTAATGACGATCGCAAAAAAGTCACAACGCGCACGCCGACAAACTCAGTTAGAGGTTAGCGAGCAACATCATCGCTCACATCTCACACAGTGTAAGCTGCAACAGCATATTCTCTACTACATCATCAGCAACCGCATAACAACGTTGTTTACTCGCTTGCTTAGTCCTTTTGTAGTAGTTGATCATGGCCGAGTTGCACTGCACACCTTCCACCTTGGAGGTGGACTATGACAAGAATCTGACTGCCCTCTATAAGTCCATTACGGACCAGGACTGGAGTCGCGCAATTACCTTTTGCAAAAAGTATCCCAAGCAAGCGGCAACTTGGGTTGTGAGACACTACGAGGAGGAAGATGACGATGATACGGAAGCAGAGTCAAAGGATATCATGTGGAGATTCTTGCCTCTCCATTCGGCGTGTGCTCGTCAGCCTCCGACCGCTGTCATTGCGGCCTTGCTTGCGGCTTACCCCGATGCTGCCAAGTGTGTTGACGATCAAGGCATGTATGCTTTGCATTATGCGTGCGGTAACCAAGCTACGCGTGATGTTATCCGTCAGCTGCTTGTAGGCTTTCCCGAAGCAGCCATGATTGCCGACCCTCGTGGCATGCTGCCCATTCATTACGTGGCCTGCTGGGGGCCTTCGTCCGTTGCTGTCGTGAACATGTTGATGGTGACGAACTCACAAGTCGCGAGTGCCCTTGACGCTGACAATAATACTCCATTGGATCTTGCACTCGAGGGAGATTATCCCGAAAAGGATACGGTCGTCGAAGCCTTGCAAAAGTGGATCAAATCCGAAAAGGACAAGTCCACTGCGGATGCCGCCAAGAGTACCGACAAGACTACTATTGGCGGCAAGATCCCAACTTTTAATACCCAGAATCGCTCCTTGTTTGATGCAACGACGGACTCGTCCATGAGTAGCATGGGTAGTAGCCTCAAGCCCCGTTCCGTTTACAGCAGAGTCAACAGAGTGTTCAATGTGGTCAACACTGTCCCAGAAGAAGAAAAAAAGGAAGACGATTATGACAACGCTACCACCGGCGATTCGACTCTCAGCCACGTGCAAGAGGAACTCGGAAAGATTCGAGGCGACATGAACATCAAAGAGCGGGGTTGGAAGGAATTCAACAAGGAGTTGGAAGCTACTTGGAGCGAAAAGTTCAGCCGGTTGGAAACCAAGTCCAACAGACAGCAAGACGAATTGACTGCCTCCAAGAAGGAACTGAAAATGGTCAAGGAGGAGTTGGAAGGAAAAGCCAGCAAGCTTACCGAGCTCACGAAGGAATTGGAAGAAACAAAAAACAACTTGAAATTCAGCGCTTCGGAGCGTACTGGCTTGCAAGTGACTTTGGGTGACCTAATGGAGCAGCACGAGAGCTTCAAGAAGCGCTCTGGCAACATGAACGACCGCTTGGGGTCTCTTTCAGCAAGTTTGGAGTCCATGATGGAGCAACAGATTATGTTGACCGCCACCATGAAACAACGCAACACAACGGTCAAGGAATCGTTCACAGAGCGCCAACAACGCCTAACGGAGTTGATGGAATTGGAAAAGTCCATGGAAGTCGATGAATCAAAATTGGAAAACGCACTCAAGAAGCAGACCAAGGAGATGGAAGCCATTGCTGCTGTAATTGCTGCTGCACGCGACTAAAGCGGACATAAAAGGTTGGCTGTGGCACTCGTCGTTGCCCGTATTGCATATTGGATCTAACTCGAAAAGTGTGTAGAGTATAAAAAACTATTTTGTCTCGACTTGACTACTAGTCTAATATTGTGATACTAGCCTAGGTAGTTAGTAGATACAAATTCGCTCATTGGGTCTTGCCGTCTTCTTTGTTGTTTGAACGTAGTACGGCTGCCACAAATTCGTCAATCTCGGCTGCCAATTGGTCATGGTGATACAAGCCCGTGACAAGTTCTGGTGGCATGTGTTCCATGCCTGCGTGAGCGCCCAGCACGGCCCCGAGACAGGATCCGCGGTGCACGTTTTCGCCACCCGCATTGGCGTTGTTGAGCAAGGCCGTCTTGACAGAAACCGCTGGAGTCTGTTGGCGATTATTACCGGTACCTGCTTTCAATGTGTACTTGGCGACACTGTCCAGCAGGGCTGGCATTGCCGAATCCAAGTAGCAGGCCGTCATTTGGTCGGGACCCGTTGTGGTAGGCGCTCGACGCATACCGATGGCGGTCGCCGTTTCCTGCAAGGCTGTTGCAAAGCTGTAGTCATTGTTGTCGTTGTTACTGTTGTCATTGTGGGACAACACGGCTGCCACCACGGTGCGACTCCAGGCGGCCGCCGCCCGCTCCAGCACGTCGGATCGACGCGTGACGGAAGCAGTCGCCTTGGCGGCGGTTTCCGCCTCTTTGACAATGCTGGATCGGTCCCGATCGGTAGTGAAAGCGCGCGCCGCCACGGCCAAGGCGGTAATGGTTGGCAGCACCAGCCCATCAATGGTATCAACGTTGTGGCCGTCATTGTCGGGACACTGGTCGTCGGGACGTCCTTGGTATATCTTGTTGGCAAAGAACATTCGGTGACAGGTACTGGCGTAGGTATCGTTGTGACTGCCCGGGCGCATCATGAACTCTACGTATGCCTGGCGAAAGTGGTCCTTGTCAAAAACGCCGCCAGTCTTGACAATGCTTTGCATCAAGACCCGCGCCAAACTCGCCTCCAAAGTGGTTTCCCCCGCGTGCAACGTGGCGTGGTAATGAATTTGTTTGGACGGGCTCCACAAGTCTTGCTTGCCGTGGTTAATCACGTGACCGATAATGGACGGGGGTAGCACTGCCGGTACCGGTACCGGTACTGCGCTGTTGGCGTTCTTTGCTCTGCGGCTGCTGGCACCGCCGCTGCTTCGTCCCCCGCCCGACAAGTCACTCTTGTTGAGAATACTCCCCGGTAACTTGGTGACTGGTTGAACGTATCCCGCAATGCCCGCCGGTCCGTAATCGCCTTGAATCTGACGCAACCCCCCGTAGTACCAGTGACTGGGCGCACTGAGGGCGTCGCCGGCAAAGAAGCTCCAGAGCGCGGCGCGGACGCGCGACTCTTGGCCAATCGCGATGGTCCTGCGGCTGCTCATTTCTGGCACTGCTGGCACTGATGCTGGACTACTACTTGCAACCGTCTTGGAACCAATCGAGAGAAACGACCACCCCATCCAAAGAACCACACTGACCGATCCCAAGAGCATGCAATACGTATAAGAAGAAGAGGCGTTCCTTGTCGTCGCTGTGCTCGTAGTAGCGTTACTTGTAGTAGTAGGAGTACTTACAGTAGTGTTACTTGTGCTGGGATACAGTGACAGTAGCGTCGAGGGCGTCGTTCGTTGTTGGTTCTTTCGTCGGGATTGAGAATGGGCGCTGGAGTCAGCGAGTAGTGTGGATCTGTTGGGACTCTTCCTTCGCATGCTGCTGCTGCTGCTGCTGATTCATTCATTCATTCTCTACGGATACTGTACCGCTATGTACGACTACGACTGAATTGCTGATGCACCATTGTCGTGGAATTCTGAGGAAGGCGTTCGGAGTTCGGAATGATGAAATAAGTCAAATAAAACTATAATAATAGGACAATCAAATAATCACATCAAATCCGAGAAACTATCAAAGAAGTCTTTTATATCCGAGACTGGCGTCAGTGACGATGATGATGATGGATGACGATGATGATGAATGACGATGGAGGCGCCGCCTGACTCACAAAATGAGATGTAAAAAGAGAAAGCTTTGCCGCTCTCACAACACCAAAAGACTACTCCTGTACCGTTAACAATTACCTAGCTGCAGCCGAGCATAGCTACTTTACTACTAGTTACAGCCAATAATAGCATAGCATCTAGCTACTAGCTACTTAACTACTCGAACCCATCCAGTGATGCGATTCTTTTCTCCTGCGTGTCTCGTCATGGCCTGGGCCGTACCACCGGCTCCACAAACAGCAACCACGTCTCTAACAACGCCACTATCCGTGGCCTTTGTCTCGTCGTCCAGCACACCGCAGTCGCCCATGCAACAAGGACCCGCGCTATGGCTATCCTCCACAACAACGGCACAGCCACCGACGGAACAGGACATTAATCTCCTTCGCTCCGCTTTTGGCGAATTCTACGGCGTGAATCGTGATCTGGACAAGTCGCAGGCATTACTGACGCAAACCATTGATCGATGGGAGACCACCCAGCAACCTTCCGACGAAGTGGCAGGATTGTACCGCGTTCGGGGCGACTGCTACATGCAGAGTCGACAGGCCGTCCAAGCGGCCGCTGACTACGATACCGCCGTGACGTTGCTGCAATCCAGTCCGGCCGTCGCGGCCGCGGCGGATCCGGCTGAACTGCCCGCCGCCTTGCTGGGCCGGGCGCGGGCCACCAAGAGTCAGCAGCTGGATACACCGGCCAAGGCACAACGAACAGCAGCCGATTATCTGGCAGCGCTGAAACTATCCAGCCGCGAAGAGTGGGACTCGCCACAAGAAATGCTCGAGGACGGCGCCAGTCGAAATCCGTACGCGGCCTGGGAGTGGGCCGACAGTTTGCGCGCGGCTGGTGACTTGCAGCAGGCAGCCTTGGCGCACGCCTTGGCCGCGTCGGCCTTTGACTCGACGGGGGATCGAGGGCGGGCTGTAGTGAGCCAGATTGATGCGGGCATTGACTTGGCCTCGGTCGCAACAGACAAGTCCTCGACCGACGAAGCTGTCGCTGTACTGCAAAAGGCCATTGCACAGACGAGAGGGGTCGAGGCGCGCGATGTTACCTTGTTGCAACGCATCATTGGCAAGGAATCGGAAGGTCGCATGGCCTTGGCCGCCTTGTTGTGGACGACTGGGGACAGGTCCACGGCGGAAACGAATTTGGGCGAGGCGTGCATTCGTTTGGACCAGCTCCAAGCTGACGCTGCCTCACGCAAGGATGTCGTGAGAACGGACCCGGTCGCACCCTTGCCTTTTTCGATTGATGACGGCAGTGGAGTGTCGCCCCTGGACATGTCGTGTCCCAAGTTCAAGAATCCAACCTTTCTGACCAACTTGGGCTGGTCCGAGAGTCTTCAGAAAAAGGTCATCAAGCTAGAGACGTTGCGATAGAGTAATACTACTACTAGAGGGGTATGACGATAGGCTAATAGCTAATATTAGTAGGACACTTGCTGCAGATCCCTATCATCTTGCTGCTGGTCCCAATCATGCTCGACCACCTCGTCCTGTGACGACTCCAATATGGTAAATTTGTCGCTGATCTCCATCCGACACCACTGGAGGCAGGTTTACAGTTCCATTGCTTCCAGCCAATACATCGTTTGCGGCATTGTTCGACTCGTGATGCGGCTGAGTCGCTCACACTCTCGTCGCGAATAGAAAAGAGAGCGCCTTCGCTTGGTCGGATTCACTGGGACATCTTCTTTCTCGATCGGTTCTATACTAGAGTGAACCCTTCGATAACCATGGACCCGACACTGAGAATGACAACCCTACATCATGGTCGCGGTTCGTTTTGTAAATGGGTACAGTACGTACGTCATACGTCGTACAGTGGTTCTTTTTTATATTTATCGTCAATAAAAAAATGACTGCAGTACAATAGTAGGTTATATATACTCAACTAAAGTACGCCATCAATAGGTAGACATTGTTTATGTCGGGGTTACGGCGCGGCTCTTCTTGTTTGGGAGGCTTGAAATTGACAAGCAGGCTGTAGGCTGCGGTCAAATCGATGGGATACTGGTCGTTTCCTCGGGAGAACTGGTTCTCAAGGTTGGCCCAAAGTGTACCAAACCGACAACGGTCGGCTTGCTTCAGGAAAGCCAAAGCGAGAGTGCGGTCACGTGCAATCTTGAGGCGTTGCGTTGTGTCGTCTGTGTCGGACGAGACAGCGGCAGTCGCGTCGAGTAAAACTGGGTCTTCGCCAATGGCGCCGCCATAGCTCCAGGACCTCGACGAGAGAAAGGAAATGCTCGAGATACAAGGAAACTTGA
>Ga0307978_1003873_pt1 | contig 10106 bp, 13 predicted proteins | sample OrgLakmetage1056_FD_203151 | JGI IMG/M metagenome (GOLD analysis project Ga0307978, IMG submission 203151) | Saline water microbial communities from Organic Lake, Antarctica - #1056 | ecosystem: Environmental > Aquatic > Non-marine Saline and Alkaline > Saline | place: Antarctica: Organic Lake...
AAGGCGGTCAAAGATCGCTTTCCAATTGGAAATACCAAGATTGTGGATGCATGGACTCGCATTTTCGAGACTTCCGTGCCGTTTGTCACTGGTGACGCCAAGCAGACATTGTCTACTGTGGTGGACCCCTGTTCGTCCAATGGCACTGTTATTGTCAATGGTGAAAACCTTTTGACGCAATTGGCCAATAGTATTCTTCATGGCGTCGTCTGTGGAAGAACTGATTCTCGGATCACGACGCTACACACAGACATAGTCTGAATGCATGGCTCATGTTTTCTAATATACATGTGTTTTAATGTGTTATTGTTTGGGTCTACTCTTTCACTCTACTTCTGTTATACAAAACGGATACTCGTACAACGTACGCGTGCAACCCCGCAGATCACTCCAACCGTCTCTTGACGCGCCACTCGAATCGTCATTGCTAAATAGCAGTGCTCCGTTCTTGGCAGACAGTCTCCACATGTTCCGACAATAGTAGATGCACCAAATCAGGATTGTGACGGACACTATACACAGCGGCCGCCAACAATTTGGTTTGCAACACAGATTCCACTACCTTGGCCAAGGACTGCTGATACTGCCGAAGGCGATTCATTTGCCCCAGCGGGATCATAATCGTTTGGTAGTAGACATTGTCTTTGGCAGCACGCTGGCAATGCACCTGCTGCAACGCCGTATTGGCTCGCAACAGCGTTTCCAAAGCCATCAATTGACTGTAACTCAAGACACCCAATCGCCGCAAATCCAAAACTTGCAGCGAAACGTGCCCCGTGACAGCCACCACCAACTTTTCCCATCGACTCGTCCATTGGCACTCGGCCGAAAAGACGAGTTCGGTCAAGCCCACATTGCGCTTCACGGCGTGACAAAAAGCGGTAAAGTCGGGCGGCAGCAGCAATTGCCCCCGCGCCAAGTCCAACCGGGTCAGACGACTCGTGCCTTTAACGGCTGCGCACAGCAAGGGCAATTCAATACTGGGACAATTGCGAATACTGACTGTCGAGCGCGAATGCCTCAAGAAGGATCGAAAGGCGGCTTCGGCGTTGCGAGCGGGACTGCAGTGCGACAATTCCAAAGCCACGGACGGTGGTGCATCTTCTCCTGCTGCTGCTGCAGTATTATTGTTTGCGCACGCTGCCGCCAGCAGTCGACAGTGATCTTCCTGAAGGACAAAGGTATCGAGCGACAAGAGTCGCAGATTCTGAGTCGTGTGCAACAAAAAGTCCGCCAACAGCGCCCCCGCAATTGGAAGCGTAGTGGCTGGACGCACCGCGCGTGGTTGCCGCAACGGACCCGTCAAACGCACACCCACAGCGTGACTGGTCTTGCAGAATTGCAAGAGAATCTTGAACGTGGCGGCCGCGTGTCCCACGGACCGCGACCACACGGACAAGGCGCCCATGGAGTTGCCCTTGGCATCGAGCGTTTCCAATGTGAGAACGGGACGATATCCCACCACGGCAGTTTGGTTAATGTAGACGGAAACAATGCACGTGTTGCGGCTTATCCAGACACAGGTATGCTTGCGAAACAAGGCTACCAGATCGGCCCACGTGTACTGACGCTTGGAAAGAGCGTACTTGTTGCTGACGAGTAATTCAATCTCGACAATGTTCTTGTAATCCGATACCGGAGTCTGTCGAGCGCCCACCGTGGGACTGTAGCGCAACAAGTTGCGAAACCGAGAAGTGGAGCGAAAGAGTTTGGCCAAGTCTTTTTCGCGGTGGCGGCGACGATTCTTCTGGCGAGGCAGAGGACGACTTCTTTGGCATTGATTGCTCGGCGTGGTCCTCGAGGGAAACAGAGAACGAGCCGCCTTCCACGCTCTCTGGAGCCTGCTTTCCCTCCGAGAGCTAGAGCTAGGGTGGGCGAGGGGAGCTGGCTCCTCCATCACGGTGGCCATGGTGGATGTGGATGGTGTTCAGTACGAGTGTGACTGATGACTGATCTGCTGAGGATGAATGTTACAGTAAATGCGAACAGCATCTCTGTTGTTCTCCCTCATCAATTCTTACCCACAATACCGGTAATTAACGGCGTTACGCGTCATCACCATAATACCAACTACCAACGCAACAACGCGAACACAATCGATCGTTTCAAAAAAAGAAAAAAGATATCGTCATTTAGTCGAATGACGCGATCTTTTTATTTTAAAACGGTATTCAAATAGTATGTCTTACCACGTTTCGGATTCCGAGAGGGGACGAGAGGACATACAGTACGATACAGACGAACTACTTACAGTTACAGTACATCAAGCGATGATGACACACCATCTGATGCACCATGCCCAGAACATATTGTGCTCGCAGCCATCGTGGGAATCTCCCGCTATGTTGGTCCTACCGTTGGGATTGCGTGTAGATACAGCGATGCAAGATTCATTCATTCATTCGTTGCCGATTGCTTCTCGGACCTGCGCGCTGGTACCCTAGGCTGCGTGCTTCGTATATACCGTATGTAAGTACGTAGACCCAGAAGAAGATCGCCGGAAAGATCATGACTGTCGGCGAGCCAATGAAATCGCAGAACAAAATGCGTTGGTTGGGTTTTGGAGTGAATAAGCTATAAATCAATCAAACAAATGAATGAATCAATCAATCAATCCGTTGCGGGTCCTCGGCGAGCCAACAAATCGCAGCACAACATGCGCGTGTATAGATTTTGGAGTGAATGAGCACTGACAAAAGGCGCGTTCCTCTCACTTTCTTCAAAGACCAAGAAGCACAAGAAAGAAGCGATACTGCCAGTAAACATACATCACATCCAAGCAATGATTCTCTTGGGCAACGAAGAGATCCGTTCCTTTATGGATAAACTGGTGGTTTCCAAGGTCTGCCCATGATTGCCCTCATGGGCAATACAAGTAGCGGAAAAAGTTCCCTCTTGTCTTCCATTTCCATGGTCGAGTTGCCAAACTCGGAAAAGCTAACGACTCGTTGTCCAATCATGCTCCAGACGAAACGAAGCAACACGAGGTCAGCAACTGTTACTATGGAGTGGAAAGAAAAGCCAGCGGGTGTTTTGGACTCGGAACTAGGGTTTCCTATGAAGAGCGGGGACGACTCAACCTGGGAAGACCTGACTGGCCTTATTGCGAAAGCGCAGGATCATATCATTGCCAAGTCTGGAAAGAAGGAGTCATCAGAGGGCGGTAATTCGCAGATTACACAAATATTCGCAAGAAATGGCGCGTAACTACACGTTTGGTGCGAATTTACACCAAATAGCATGATATTTGTATAAATTTATTGTGCACATTTGGCTAAGTCGTGTAGGATTGAATATTATTGTGTAGAAACCCCAAAAGCTGCGAATTTCGCCAGCGCATTTTTAAAGTGTGACGCACGAGAGATTCACAAGCAGTTCTACTGCACAGAGAACATAAAGAAGATATTCCCACAACATGTGACCATGATTACCATGTTTTTCTATCGCTGTCTGATCTCACTTCGTCAAAGACCCTTCTTCAAGTCACATGTTACAAACGACACGGTCACGGTTGCAAAGAGAGCGTACTCTCTCATGGTGGGACATTCTGGAGGCAGCCACGATGGTATCTGGGTCGCAGCTTGTGCCACTGCTGCCAATGGCCTTATCCGTGAAGGGCACGACGAGAGAGAGTTGACTCTATGGCTCAAGTTGGACTGCAGACCAAGCCACATGACGACGTCGCAGTTCGAGAGCATCTGTCAGTCGCACTCACACTTTGCTCTCAAGCATCCAACAACACAGATAGGGATGCCTCTGAAGAAGGAATGAAGCGAGTCTTGAGAGCGGCATCTCTCCTCCGCGATCAATCTGGCGATTTCTGCGAAGAGGGTGCTCCCAAGCCTTGTCTCTTTCGGGTCGCTCTTGGACACATTTGGAGAGGCCTTCACCCGAGCAGACGAAGGAAAGGGCGAAATCATGGACGCATTTCGCCAAGAGTTACAGACAAGTATCTGGAAAGAGAGACTCTCAAGTGATGAGGTTCTTAGTCAGAAGCTATTGTTCGTTTCACCGGTGCACAGACCAGCTCTGCATCCCACCTGGTATATAGGAGATGGATTGCTCCTTCCACCGACGGAGGTGCTTGCATAGAGCATCAATTATTGTCGAAAGACGCTTGGTGGGCATTATAAAGTGGAGGATCTAGCCATGGAACTCTATCGTTTCGGGGCTGACAGAGGAGCAAATTATTTTGGCACTCCGACTCTTATGCGCTTCCGTCATCATGCACACAAATTGACCCGACTCTAAATTGCGAAGTCAATGGGATTCAAGCTGCGATGATGTCATCAATGGTATGGGTGATACCGTTAGAGCTCTGGTGGACTTTAGTATTGGAGGAACGGGTACGGGAATAACAAGCGGTCTTGTCAATTCCCAGCTTGCAGTGACGTTTCTCCTCTTGCTACCAGGTAAGGCGGCGTTCCACGTCTTCAAGTCGTCTCTGCCCATGGCGATCAGAACTCAAGATTTCACTAGAGTGTCCACACTTGCCAGCGTCGGAAAGGTCATCAGCTCGCAAAGCGATTCGAATCAGGAGAAGCTTGGCTTCTGTGCTGTCGGTTGGAATAACCAGGATAAGTATTCCAAACAATGTCACCGTCTTGCGGAAAGAGCCAAGTGGTGGATAATTCTTCGTGAGAACGGAGTCGACTTTGATCCTCAACAGTTTAGTGGTGATGAAGCCAGTGAGCTAACTGGTTCTGATGAGGCTGTGGGGGGTGAGAAAAAGTATGCCGCATCGATCACAATAGTATTGGTTGCTAGTCTTTCCCAGGTGCTTAGCATATTCGAAGTTGGTCGCTTAGCGTCTTCGTTTGCGGAGACGTTTAAACTCCAGGGAGATCATGTGATCCAATGCTACATTGAGTTCTTACTATCAACTCCGACAGGAATCAGGGATGAGGGGAACGCTCGCTCACTTGACGTACGATTTGACCTCGACCAGTGTGAACGAACTGTGAAGGCTTTGCTTCGACGGCTGCAGCCTGCCATGAAGCGGTCGGCTGTCCTACGTCGATACCTTGTGACACTTGAAAACTCTCCCAGCTTCAATTGAGACTATGAGCGCTTTCCGCTTATCCTTTCGCTCTAGCACGAGGATCTTCTTCACGTTGTCGATGGAGATATCATGACATAGAATTTCAATGCTGCACCTTTTGAAGCGGAGCTCGAATTGATTGATAGGCGCTGTGACGCCCTTGCGATCCTATCGTCCTTCTTTCAGCTTGAGAAGGTTTCGGTTCGGCCAAGCTTCACACGTTTCTTTCCTCTCCTCTGAAAATCATTTAATCACGATAACGAAGCTGACCAACCGCCTCCTCCTTCATGTGCGATTCTGGGAACAGGGCCTTCGAATGGTCGAGCATGCTTCAATCCTTTGCGGCCACTGCAAGAGGAGCTCTCATCTTCCCTCGATTTGGGTACAGCGACCGCGCTCGCCCCATTGTGTCTTCCCCTATGTCTACCACAAGGATATACCTATGCACGCGTACTGATGGAACGGTTTAAGAACTCGGCTTTTGATCCATGGCTTTTCGTCTTTCGAGAACGACGTGACTCCTGTATTCAATCGAATTCGTCATGCGCGTGAAAAGGTGGTACTGGCGGAATGGTGCGCAGATCATTACGTCGATAATGACAACGAGAAACTGAAGTGCTTGGATCTCGCTTTCTATTCGGGTTTCTACCGAAGTGGAGCAACAACGCCGTCTCTACTCTCGCAGTTATGACAACAGGATTGACGACCTTGAAAATGCTCTTGGGACAGTGAAGCGGATCACGTCTATCAAAGAAGCCCTTAAAGACAGGCTTTGAGTGAAATCGATGCTTCGCTCTTTTGACTCGACCAGTCAACGTGCTGTCACGGTGGTAACTGAAGAGCTGATTCGCTTATTGGCCTAGAGGTGAAGGAGTCTTAGGAAATGTCACCAGAGCGGCTCGTTGACTTTTGGTTCTCAAGTGGATCACGTTTAGCCGCGAAGGCAAGTCTTGATGGCGGAACTGCATTCTCGACAAGTCAATTCCGACGCTCTGCTGTCTCAGTCCACGCAGCTTGCAACGGAATCGCCGAAGAGCATCGCATGTTCATCGGCGTCTGTGACCGGTGACTTTGCAATAGAATGGCAAGAATCTAGCATACCGCCTGGGTACTTGATAGCTTGCGGTCCTCCGGTAATAACGACGACTGGAAACCGATGGTCGAGGCCGATCGCCGATCGTGGATCGTCGAGGTGTATTGCGGTGGCGGCCGACAGAGGGATATGTTCGATTACCAGATAGCTTCTCTCCTACTTGTTAGGATGTGTTGGACATGCCCGAAAGTCGCGATACGCTGGGAAGGGGCTCTGCTTCTCGCAAAGCTGTCGTCGTAGTGGCTGACTCCTAGGCAGACACTCAGTATCGAGTATTTCAACTCCAAGTTTTCTTGGTAGCGAAGACAAATAAAAGCAGATTCTAAGTAGTTAGTACATGTGTTATCTACTAGATCTAGTCTACCTAAACTTGGAACGCTGGTCATCGAGAATGAACCCGTCTAGAACAGCCAAGCCAGACCACCTAGCTTACATTCGCGATCGAGCCGTGGTTCACGAAAAACACAATGAATGCACTATTAAGTTCACGAATATGTAATCAACTAACCATTACCGCCCGGGATCGCTCAACTATGGCATCTTTATTCTGTTCCAAGCTTGGAACGGAGGGAATCGACTATGATCCCGTGAAGCACGGTCCAACAAGGGGACCTAGGTTCGCCGGGCTGTTGCGGACTGGTCGCCAAATTCGAACCTAATACACGGTTTGTTTCACGAATTTGTATCTAATGCTCCATCAACGGCTGGGAACCGCTTCATTATGAAACGGTTAGCCCATTGCAAGCTTGGAACGGAGGGAATCGACCATGATCCCGTCAAGAACGGTCCAACAAGGGGACCTAGGTTCGACGCGCTGTTGCGTACTGGCCGTCAAATTCGAACCCAATACACGGTTTGTTTCACGAATTTGTATCGAATGCTTCGTCGATGGCTTGGAACCTCTTTAGCATGAAAAGGTTAGCCTATAGCAAGCTTGGAACGGTGAAAATCGACCATGATGGTCCAACAAGGGGACCTAGGTTCGACGCGCTGTTGCGTACTGGCCGTCAAATTCGAACCCAATACACGGTTTGTTTCACGAATTTGTATCGAATGCTTCGTCAATGGTTTGGAACCTCTTTAGCATGAAAAGGTTAGCCTTTAGCAAGCTTGGAACGGTGAAAATCGACCCTGATGGTCCAACAAGGGGACCTAGTTTCCACGCGCTGTGGCGTACTGGCCGCCAAATTCACGACAAATGCACGACTGGTTTCACGAATTTGTATCGAATGCTTCATCAATGGCTCGAAACCGCTTCATTATGAAACATATAGCCCATCGCAAGCTTGAAACGGTGGGAATCGACCATGATCCCGTGAAGCACGGTCCAACAAGGGGACCTAGGTTCGACGCGCTGTTCCGTACTGGCCGCCAAATTCCCGACAAATGCACGGTCACTTTCACGAAATTTTACCGCACTAGTAAAACATTCTGCAGAAGGGCTCCATTATGGCAGGCTTAGTCGATGCCATGCTCAGAATGGCTGAAATCGGCCAAGCTCCCGTCGAGAAGGGTCCGACCAGGAGATCTAGCCAAGGCGCGTTGTGCCGTCGTGGTCGCGAAGAACCCGACGAAACCACGAGCTCCCTCACGAATTTGTACCGCATACTCGGAAAGGCTCAACCATGGCAGACTTAGTCAATGCCAACCTTGGAACGGCGGAAATTGGCCAAGCTCCCGTCGAGAACGGTCCAACCAGGGGACCTAGCGACGTAACTAGAATGTCTCCGGGTTAGTTACCCACAATGAAATTGTATTCTGGCGCTTGTACTCCATTATATACGAACTGCATACACGTGGATATTAAATACAGAAACGGTTCAAAAAACGAACATCAGCCGGACAGCAGTACTTTTTTCACTTAATTTGACGGACACCAGTCCTTGTCAACATGGGCTCACATTGACCCAACAGCAAGGCCAACGGCCGCAAGGCCCAGCAATCTGTAGAGGATAGCGATGATATAAAAATTTGCTCAAAAGGAGCCCAAGGGTATTGACAAGTGTTTTTTATCGCTGCCGTCGTCCACTGCGTAGATTTTGCTGCATCAATTGTCTCGTCTTACTTCTTTTCCTCTCTTTTTGTTTCGCGTTGAATCCCTGCATATAGTGCTCTCTTGATTCCATTTGTATTACTGGCAGAGCAAGATATTCTTTGTGCGACAGACGCAATGCCTGTTTGCCTTTTGCATGTTGATTGCTGACGTCGTCGTTTTGACTTTCTCTTTTTGTCGTTTTGACTTTCTCTTTTCTTACGCTTTACTCTCTCTCCTCATCTGCAGGACTGCACCACACTCTTCAAGCACTTCACTTTAGAGAGTGGATTCACAGTGAGCCCGTAGCCTGCTCCCCAAGAAGCTGCCGCCGCCTTCAGTTGCTTCCTGCGGCCATGGTCGCTTTTTTCCAGACGGGTTGCTGCGTAGTGCTGGTCCAAATTCATTGGTACATTTATCAAAGTACTGTATCGTACTGTAGTATACTACTTACTACTACTAACTGTTTTAATAATGCCCACATGGTTACTGCTTCTTACACTCTTTTGTACCTGTATTAGTGCCAGAAATACAAAAATAAGTACAGACAAACTCTGACAACGTTTGACTTTCATCGTGTAAATACACGATCGTAGAAATAAAAGTATGCAAAAGGTGTTACAAAAATATATGAATAAAAGCTGTTGAGAATCCGATATTGGAGAAAGTTCGACCTGGAGGTAGCGGACAGACGTTCGCGTTGCCAAGCAAGAAAAAAGTGTCCGAACAGATGGAGGTCGCATCTGCTCCCACGTATGCGTCAATTCTTAAAAAGGGCCTCAAATGGGCACCGTGACTGTTCATTCTTTTTGATTAGTCCCATCGTAAGAACAGTTTGATTGTCTCTTCTTACAGATAGACTACGGAGGGTCCTGACACACTACAGCCGAGAATTGAAGGTTTGAGGCGTGATCAGATTCTCCTAGAATCAACATTAATCAAAAAGAAAAAACTACTCCGTTTTCTCACCGCTTTTCGAAAACAGCGTTCTTTTCTGATCCATTTTTCTGAACCCAAGACACCCCATCATGAGTGATGCTGTTGCATCTCCTCCAATTGTCCCCAGCAGCGGTACTGCCAGTGGACGCGGCAGCGGACGAGGAGGCGGACAAAGCAGTAGCCGCGGTCGCGGAAACCGGCACGGCAGCCGCGCAACCACTACACCCCGTGTTTGCTCTACTTTTAAGGGCAATACCGAAGAGATGAACGGCCACGTTTTCCCGTCTTTCAACGAATGCGAAGACAAGAAGCATTTCTCGAAGACCGTACAAGCCCTCGGAGAATACATTGCCAAGAAGCTCAAGTACTCGGGCAACATGGTTTCCCTTACAAAAGACTTCGTCAAACCCGAAATTCCGAAGCCCATGGAACTCGAAGTTTCTGAAACCAACAGGCTTGTTATCGCTATCTGGGAAAAGAAGGTGTCTGCTTATTGCACGCGCACTGACTACCTTGATAGTAATTTGAAGACCGCTTACGCGGTCATTTGGGGCCAGTGCAGCGAGGCGATGAAAGCGAAACTCACTTCGCTCGATGATTTCGAGGCGAAAAGTCACGAAAGTGATTGCGTTTGGATTCTGAAGGAAATCAAGGGCATCACGTATCGTTTTGAGGGTCAGCGTTACATCTACCTTTCCCTCGACGACGCGCGCACCTCCTACTACGCCTACACTCAAGGCGCCGAAGACTCGATTTCCTCGTATCTCGAGCATTTCCGTTCTCTCGTCGAGGTCCTGGAGCACTATGGCGGCGCCATTGGCGAAGACCCAGGTTTACTCGGCGCGACTGCCACTGTCTCGTCCGACACAGACACCACAACGCAACGCCTCAAGATTGCACGTGACCGCACTCTCGCTTTGGCTTTCCTGAAGCGAGCCGACCGTCGTCGGTTTGGTACACTTTGGGCCGACCTTGAGAACCAGTTCTCCCGAGGAAACGAC
>Ga0307978_1003878_pt1 | contig 10100 bp, 6 predicted proteins | sample OrgLakmetage1056_FD_203151 | JGI IMG/M metagenome (GOLD analysis project Ga0307978, IMG submission 203151) | Saline water microbial communities from Organic Lake, Antarctica - #1056 | ecosystem: Environmental > Aquatic > Non-marine Saline and Alkaline > Saline | place: Antarctica: Organic Lake...
CGTCCAGGGCAACGTGATTCCTGGTCTGGCGCCACCGGATGGTGCCAAGACCAAGTCGGCCCTGAAACGAGAAAAGGTCAAGCTAGCCAAACAACGAAAAGATGAAGAGGAAGCCGCAGCGGCCCCCAAGACCGCGGCACCGGTAGCGACAGCAGAACCAGTAGCAGCAAAGACTGAAGCAGTGGATCCGGAAAAACGGGCCCGCAAAATCAAAAAGACGCTCAAGCAGATTGACGATCTGAAACAAAGGGATGCTGCCGAGCTCAATGACGATCAAACAGCCAAGGTGGCGTCTGAAGCCGAGCTACAAGCCGAGCTAGCGTCGTTGGGTATCTAAAGAATACAATGGCATTTCTATTGCTGTCTTTAGCGTTCATGTAGAAGGGTGCACTAGACTATTCGTTAAGGAGAGAGCTTTTTGAGGATTCGCATTGAAAGCTGCCCTCTGTTTTCGTCGACTCCTTCCAGTTGTATCCGGACGGTGTCGCCCTTGCCAATACTAGCCTCGAGATCGGCAGGGACACTAGCAATACCAACCGGCAGGTTATCAAGGTTTGGTTGCACATAAAACCAGTCGCCAGTATTTGACGTGGCTTTGACAACACCATCGCATTCCTTCCCTTGCAATTGTCCCATACGATGAGCCCCACCAAGCTGTTTGGTTAGACGCGACATCTTTTTGCTGACATTGCCCTCCTTTTTCAACTCCTTGGCTTTCGTTCCCTGGACGGAAGGATCCATCGTTACCATCAGCTGACTGGATTGCTTGGAAACCGACTTGATGAATACTTCAATTCGGTCTCCGACACTCAATCTCTTTGGCTTGAGACGAGTGCTTGGCTTGAACGCGGGTCTGCTGATGGCAGCAAAAGCTCGCGGTGGCTTGTGATCAACAAAAATGACGGCCTCATCCGACTCGTCTTCCTCTTCTAGTTCTTCATCCACGTCGTCAGCACTCGAGACAATTTTGGTCTCGCCTGTCTCTGGGTCCGTGTAAGTGAGCGATCCACTTTCATCCATTTTGAAGTGGTGGGTAATGTCTTCACTGTCGGTATAGGTGTCGTCTTCTTCGGCGATCATGTCGGAAATCGTAAAGTCTTCAGTATCTGTCAGAAAATTCTCTCCGTCGTCTTCTGTTTTCAATTTTTCTTCTTTATCGAGTGTTTGGTCAAAATCCAAATCGTCGATGGAAAGGATACTATCCCATTCCTCGTCGTCAATATCGTCTTCGATGTCGTTCAAATCTCTCAGGTCAGCTTGCTGAACCTGCTTGCTCCCAGCAGACGCGATTGCGTCTTGGAATCGGAGAAAGCCCAGGACTCGAACAGCATCCGGTGCAGGGTTACTGCTAACTTTGCGTCCCACTCCACAGTCCAAGAGTGCCCCACCCTTGATTAAGCGAATCACCTTTCCCTCCATGGGACCGTCACCCACCTTGAGTTCCTTCAACATGAACTTTGGGTTCAAGATTGGGTGGTACTTGGTTTGGTCGGGCGAGATTTTGAGCCGATCGCGGACTTGATTGCGTCCTGGATTCAGCGAGAGTGTCAACATGGGATCACCCGCGTCGCCCTGTGCATCATAGGTAAAGACAACGGCCGCATGCATGCTGCCGTTTTGAATGAGGCCGGCATCGACATCTTCTTGATTGACACGAAGGGCCGCCGAAAGAGGCTGCAGCTGATAGAGATTGCCATCTTCGCCCGTCTCTTGTCGTCGATTGCGGACAATACCCGTGTGCTCCAATGTATCCTCATGATGTTTGACCTTGTCGGCAAACTGCAAAATGGCCGCTTTGTTGGCTCGTTTCTGTGCACGGAATCTGGACAGGGGTGCCTCGAGCGACAAGACCGTGTCGTCGCCATTCTCCGTGTACACGAGCTTGACTCCGTACGAGTCTTGGGCCTTTTTATTGAGAAGACCTTCAACCAGTTCGTTTACCGTCTCGTAGCCCATGGCAGTGGCGTGCTTGGCCAGTGAACTTTTTAAGTGCGTTCGGTGACGCTTTGTCAGCTCTGACGAGGTAATGCGAATGCCATTGACCGTGGCCGTTCCAAACTTTTCCAAGAGATAAATCAGGTTCCATAGAACGGTAGACTGACGATCCACATTCAAGACACTACAGGGAACCAGCAAGGGAGAACCTGACCGACGCCGTTTCTTCCAAGCTTTTCGCGCCAGACTAATGTCGCCCACTTGAATGTGCACTACCGTTCCTGGAGCGAGGGCCGCGTACTGAGTGGGTACCCTGGGAGAGTCTGTTTTGCTTCGAGCTGCTGTTTCTGTTGCTTTTGGAGACTCTTCGACTGGTTTGGGAATAAACACATACGAATCGTTGTCGACTTTTGCTACCGGGACCTGATCATCGTCGTTCTCTTCGTTCGACATGGATACCGGTACCAGGTCGTCGGCATGGGAATCAGTAAGGAGATCGTCCTCTTCAATAGACTCGGCATTATCATTTCCGTCAACGGCCGAGAATTCAGATACAAAGCCAGATTCTCCAAAGAGAGCTGGAAGACGCTGAAAGGCACGCTTCTGTTGTGGACGGTTGCTGCAGCTGCTCTGAAAGGCCAAGGCGGACGACACCACGACGCTCAAAAGCACCACCAACAGACATGTCGAACGACTTGTGGAGGCGCCGCTGAAGAAAGGCATTCTGAAAACACTTGGCACTTGACGAACGTGAAGAAGCACTAGCTAGTACAGTACGTGTACGTTATCAAGGAGGAGGCTATCGAGGATTGAAGTGGCCTTGGCATACGAGCACATGATATTTGTGTATCTGTCGTTCGAACAATCCATCACAAACGAAGAAGCGAATTTCAATTTTTCGATGGTGTTGGCAGTCGTCTGTCATTCAGTCCATTTTCGCGCGTTTTCATGCGCGAAACTATGTCAGGTTGCCCGATCGAGGATCTTTCAAAGTAGCTATCATACCGTACCTCTACTATTAGCTCTAGTAGTCTAGTCTAGAATGGCGGTACAGTGGCCTCGGCGTCGAATGCGTCTACGACACTTCTGTATTTTCTAAACGAGTCCTCGGACTTCGGACCGCTAGTAAAAGTTCTATGTATTGCGGTTCTATTATTGATCATATTCAGAGCTCCGTAAATATATGTATTGCTTCTTGCTCCATCCTCCATCCTCCCCCGGTGACTCACTCCACGTACGCTTATGCGACTTGGATATGATATCCAAAAGCTCCATCAGGGCCCAGGCTTCAAAAGCATTCTATTCGATTCCGTCGAGTAGAGTACCAAACTGTTTCTTGTCGACTCTTTTTGCCTGCTTTTGGCGATCACGCTCGTACCAATCGTCCCGATCTAGGAAGAGGGAGTAGCTGCCTTCGTTCTGCGTCACGTCAGCGCGCAGGTCACTGTAGAGATTGGCTTCATTCTCCCACCACTCTGCTACATCCTCGGCACCTCCCTCGCGAGCTTGCTCCAATTTTTCCTTGGCCACTTGGCGGCGACTCTTTTCGCTTTGCAACTCGCGAACAAGGTCCGTGTCCCCACGAAGCTCGGCGTCGCGTATCAAGTATTGTCGGCGTACTGATTCGTCAATGAGCGGCAGAAGTAGATCATCCAAAGGATTCGTCTTTTTAGGTTGGCCTCTTATACGGAGCACACGAGGACGTGGAAGTCTTCCTTCAAAGTTACTCATGCCCATGAGCGTCCTTGCCTTGTCGTCGTTGGATAGTTTATCGTATTGTGACAAGGACTCCACAGGATTGTCGGTTGGAAACGAGGTAGAAGGTCGTGATTGGTCGGAAGCAGCTGACGGCTCTAGCAACGAGTCAAAGAGAGACGTTGTCGTCCGTGGTATCCGAAGTGGAGAAACTCGCTCAGTGGTGGACTGGTTTCCAGCCTGTCCTTCGGTAAGCACAGAAAGTTCGGGGTCGATCGGCATCCATTCAGGTAGCACGTTGGCAAGACTAATGCTCTTCTCGCTCGGCGTGGCCGTCTCCATAGCCATTGCCATCAGACTAGCCCGCTCCCAAACGTCTGATTCAATCAGTAGCGGCACATTACAAGCCACGCTCATCCCAATAGCTTCGTCGGCGTCGCATTCCACCAAGAGTGTTTCGCCGCCCACAATGCCCTTGTTTCCAAAGTCTTCGTCGTTATCCTTTACTTGTAGAATTTCACCCGCAATGGTGACCGACTTGGTGGGCGACTTGCGACGCAAAATCACGGCCCCTCCGAGCGCCACAGTGCCCTCCAAGAGACTGGCATTCTCCAGGACAGCTCCAATCACCTCGCCATTCAGCTGCTCCTCTATCACGTGTTGCAAAAAGCCGTACGGACTCGTAAAAGGCAGTCTCTCTTTCGTTGGAGTCTCTTGTTGGGGTGGATAGCCCGTGGCTCCTCGATAAGGCGCCACGGTCTGGTCTCCATTAACAAAAGTTCTCATGACAATTTCGTCCAAAAAGCTCGACATCCACTTGGTCGAATCCAAAGACGCATCTGGCGTTGCCATTATCTCTTGTAGACGTGCTCGACTAGTTTCCAGCTGCATAAGGTAGGCTTCTCGCGTGGACAGCAGCAAACTCGTTTGGTCCGTGTCCGTTCCCTCCTCGTTAGTAGTTCGACACACGGCGAGTTGATAATCGCATTCCGCCAGGTCCATTTCCAATTCACGAATCTGCAATTCCAGAATGCGTTGGGCCAACCCGTTGGTTTGTGATGACAACGATGACCACGGCAAGGAAGACGTATCGAAGCCTCGTTGCTGTTCTAGTGCGGCATCATCCTTCTCGGCCAGTAGGTTCGACTGAAGTCGACGGGCCAAATTTGCAACGGCCAGACTCTGGCCCTGCCAATCCTTGCCCGTCAATATGTTGTACGCATCGCGTTTCCCCATGTGATATCGTGCTTGGATGGCATTCCCAGCCGCATCGCGGTTTCGACCGACCGGGTCCATGGTCCAGACGGACCACGGTAAATTGTCAAACAAGGCGCCGTCGCGATTGACTGCCAGTGTATTGAGTCCCAACAAGACGGGTGAGCTGAGTGGTTGGTTGGCAACAGTGTGCGATAATGACTTGAGCTTGTTGGCGCTGTCTAGGGGGACCAACAAGCAGGGTATGGGGTCTTTGTTGATGAACGTCGGCGACAACGATGAATGCGACTGTCGCATCGACAGGACGGCACAAGATTGCGTTTCGTTCCGAGCGGTGGGTAGTTGCGCTTTCCCCACGAGGTACGTGGCTACAAGTTGCGTATCAGCAGGAAGCTCCAGGATGGCCCCAATCAATGAAACTGTCGCTTTCTCATCTCTCATGGCTTGGATTCTCTCATTATCGTGGTTGCGGTTGCCGTTGCGACGCGAGGATTGCCAGAGAACATGATGCTGTTGCTGTTGCTGTTGCTGCTGTACGTTGGAGTGGCGCTGGAAACGGTGATAGTGTGGTGCGTAACATGGAAGCGTAGTGAACGATTGCGTAGCACGGAATTCAATCCACAGTACGGTAAGTTGCAAGAAAATCATCGTAGAGAGGGAGAAATCCATCATCATGGTGAAACGAGAGAAATTTGTAGAATTCTCATTAAAAGATTAAAAAGGCAGGACTGCTCATCAGGACTGCCACGTCATTTCTACTTATTGATCATGACAGTTTTGAGATATTTTACCATTAGTTCACTGTACTGTAGATGAGTACAGAATAAAAACTTCACGTGGCACGGGCAGAACTCGGAACTCGAGCCAAACGGCCGCGCACGCTCGCTCACCAAACATCGTCAATTCGGATCAAGGGGATCCGTTTTACCCTCGTTGGATTGAGGTTTGAAGTAATCGTGAGCATGGCCATGAGAGCCTTGCTGGACCTAGTTTTGGCCAACAGGGCTAAAACTGAAAAGAAAGGGGCCGCCAACCGGCCCTCGTTTGGTGCAACCAAGGTGCGAGGATAGGGTGCGCCCACGATTCGATCCTTGCACTCCTCGCAGAATCTGCTCATAAAATCAATTTGATTGCCAAATCGTGCCTACCATGAATACTTCCTACAACCGTATCAATCTTATTGGGCTATTGCTCTTGGTTTTTCAGTGCTCTTGGGCTACTGCGTCTGCCGTGGACTCGTTGAACGAGGAAAACTCGCTCTTTATGCAGCGCATGTTGGACGGGGACATGAACAGTCTCACCGTTGCTACCGGAATTCCAACCCTGGCGCCGCTCGTTTCGTTTCCCCCCAGTATTGCACCGTCGCAAGCTCCATCGTCGCCCGAGCTCCAGGCGATTGTCGAGATTGAGTTCGATGCCACCTTCACGTTGCAAGGCTTGAGCATCTTTGACGTTCCCGTCAACGAGGAACTCGATGATTTCCAAGCATCCATTGCCGATCCCCTTCAAGCTGTTTTGACGCCCTTGACAAAGTCGGTCTCTGTGCAAGTCACGACAGTTGGTGGTCTCCGTATTGGTCGCCGTTTACGTTCGCTCCAACAGACAGTCGAGATTGGTTTTCAAGTTGTTGCTTCCAAAGACTGCTTTCGATCAGATTGTCAAGACTTCGCCGTGGCCGACTCCAATCTGGCGGAATACAAAGCTGCTCTGACCGAGGCTATCGATTCGGACGCCTTGGCTCGGGCCATCCAGAATGAGGCTTCCACTCGAGGAGTGACTTCTTTGCAGCAGTCTACGGTGGTCGCCCAATCGTTGGACGTGGATGACACGTTTACAAGTGTTCAAGTTGAAGACCCCGACGACGAGGACGACAATGCTGACAGCAATGATATTATGGACGATGAGGAAGACGAAGAGACGTCTGCCTCCGTGGGCGTTCACTTGCATTCGATTGCCGTTGCGGTGACCCTTCTCCTTTCCTTCGTGGTCGTTTAGGTAAACTATTAGATAGAGATCTCTTAACTTTCAAACACTTTCTTTATTAATAACTGTAAATCCGTGGTGGCAATAGAACCCTGAAAGCAGAAGATGGACAAAAGCTTTACTCGTAATCGTCATACATGGTGCCGGTGGGGTGGTTCGTGTGCGAGTCCAAAAAGAGGAGCTCCTTGTACGTGGCAAGGGTCCAGAGGTTGGCTGGGCAGACTCCTTCGGCGTCGTCGCAAATATCTCTCATCTCAATCATGGTTTCGAGACGAAGAGTGCGGGAAAGCTTGGCCTTCTCCAGGGTTCCCTCCGCGGCGTGGATCACAGCAAGAGCCGCCTTGAGCTTGGGGATGCAGGCCTGAATTTCGGCAAGAGGACCAATACCGGCAGCCTTGACGGAAGGAATGATGTGCTGGTTCATCATGTCGATCAAACAGTAAACCTCCATCTCGACAGTGCCAATGTAATGCTCGTGTTGAATGGTCACGCGGGAGATGCACTCGCTTTCGGTGAGGACGCCCATCTTCTCAAATAGAGCAATGTTCTTGGGGGCCGTAAGACGAGCGATAGCCTCAACACCAGAGTCAATACGCCAGATACCACGTTCCGTGAGCATCTTCTGGTTGGCCTCGTCGTAGTTGTCGCCGTTAAAGACAACCTTCCAGCTCTTCTTGAGGGCTTCACGGGCAACAGTGGCAGCATCTTCACCGGCTTCGATGCGGTCGGCGAACTGGCCCATCTTCTCGGCGGTAATCGTGTTGAGAACAGTGTTCACCATGGACACATTCTGGGACGATCCAACGGCACGGAACTCGAAACGGGCACCTCCGTACGGGAACGGGGAGGTACGGTTACGGTCCTCGGCAGGCACCTTGAAGGGGACAACCTCGCGGCATCCCAAGTCAAGAGTCTTCTGTCCCGGGTCGTACTTGGCATCGGTTCCGTTCATGAACGCCTCAAGGTAGTCCGTCATGCTGGTACCAAGGTAGGACGACACAATGGCCGGAGGGGCCTCGCAGGCACCCAAACGGAAATCGTTACCAGGACTGGCAATGGACATGCGCATCAAGTCACCGTGCTCCTCAACGGCCGCGAGAATAGCAGCCATGACGACAGGGAACGCAGTATCGTTTCCGGCAGCCTCGGCAAGGACATTGGGGGCCAAAAGATTGACACCGTCACGGGTGGCAATGGACCAGTTATTGTGCTTTCCGGATCCATTGACATCGTTGAAGGGCTTCTCCTGGAGCAAAGCGGCGAGTCCGTGCTTGGCGGCGACTTCCTCAATGATTTGCATGACCATAATATTCTGGTCAATCTGAGTCGTGCTGTTTCCGTAAAGGGGGGCAAACTCAAACTGGTTGGGGGCGACCTCGCGATGACGGGTCTTGAGCGGAATGCCAATACGCCAGCACTCGTCCTGGATCTCCTGCATGCATCCCAAAGCGGCAGTAGCGCTGGAGAGGGGAGCCATGTAGTGATCGCACATTTCCTGTCCACGAGGCGCATCCCTTCCAATCAAGGTCCGGCCAGTGAGCTGAAGATCGGGACGACGGTAAAACTGCTCACGGGGAATGAGAAATAGCTCCTGTTCAAGACCAATGTTCGTCTCGATTCCACTGGAGGTGTCCAAGCCGAGAGCCTTGAGGAGACGACTTGCTTCCTTGTCGAGGGCGGCGTTGGCGCGGAGAAGGGGTGTCTTCTCGTCGAGGGCGGCTCCGTAGTACGAGACCAAAACGGAAGGAATAAACATGGTGTCGCCACGAAGGAAAATGGGCGATGAAGTATCGACAGCGAGGTATCCACCGGCTGCGTGGGTTCCGCGAAGACCACCGTTGGGGTAAGAAGACCCATCGGTCTCGCCCTTGGTGAGAGTCTTTCCCTTGAAATCCTGAACGACTTCATTGTCCTTGTTGAACTTGAGCATCATGTTCTGCACCTGTCCAGAAAGTCCGTGACGGACACCGCTGGATCCCTGGGGCTGGAACCAATGGCAGTAGACATTGGCACCGTTATCAAGAGCCCTGAAAGAAACAAAAGTAGGTGAAGATGTGAGCATAAATGTTCGTAACAAACAATCGGAAGGCCATTGGCGAATTGGCCAATGGCGAATTCTTTGGAACCTCGCAGGAGACAAAATAATCGTATTTTGGACTCCTCTACTCGCTTCCAATCGCACTTTCCACCACTGAACAACAACAACAACAAGTCACTCACCAGTCAAAGACGGCCATGGCGACGGTATCCGAATGGGTGTTGACCCAAGTAGGGTCCTTCAAAATGGCGGCCGAGGAGCCGTGTTTGGAGAGGTATTCCTCGGCAACCTTTCCGGTAAAGACGGCCTTTCCATAATCTTCGAACTGTTCCAAAGAGGCCATGGTGCGGACCTGGAAAGGGCGGATGGCAGCCTCGCGGCGTGCCAAGTGGCGAGCGGCAGCAGAAAGCATGGTCAAAGACTAAGAGTCGATTTGGAAGAATCGTCTTTATGATTGACGTGCGTCGTGGTCGTCGTCGTCGTGTGGATGCGATGGATGGCGTTCGACGCGCAACGTACCGTTTTGTCGAGGTATTGAAGATATTGTGCAAACCTCCGTCTGTTGCAACGGAAGCAATGACGTAGCTCTACAGGAGGAGCAGGAGCAGTCCGGACACTGCACTGTAGAGATTACTGTACAGTACCGGTAGAGCAGGTAGTCGAAGACCGGGCCCATAACCGTGATGGGAACCGCGAAATCGTTGGTCCCAGTTTCACGCGTGCGTTTGGGTTCGCTTTCGCCCTTTCGTGCGCTTTTTCAATATCTCACTTGCCCAGCAAAATGGAATACGGCATTTTCAAATTCACAGAATTATATCGAACATCAAAGAAGCCAGAAGGGGAGCTCACGACATTCGACCGGGTTCGATTCCTTTCCGAGGGGATCAACGAGGTATTCACGGACGTTGCTTCGATTGCGTCACAATCTCACTGGCAGAACACAGAACGACAAGTTCAGTTGAACGCTCTCCACTAGACCTACTCAATCGGAGAAGCATACCACCATGATGGATCCGCAGCAGCAGCAACAGCAACAGCAACAGCAGCCGCAGCACAAACAGCAAGAACTCCAACTCGTGGTTTCCTATCGAGGACAAAAGGTGGAGATTCCGTTGCAAGAGCAAACGACGGTCGAAGCGGTCAAGACTGTCGTGGCGGCCCAGGCCGACCCGTCGCTGCGCCTTCAACCGACCGACGTGAAACTCCTATTTAAAGGCAAGGTGTTGCAAGACAA
>Ga0307978_1003879_pt1 | contig 10099 bp, 16 predicted proteins | sample OrgLakmetage1056_FD_203151 | JGI IMG/M metagenome (GOLD analysis project Ga0307978, IMG submission 203151) | Saline water microbial communities from Organic Lake, Antarctica - #1056 | ecosystem: Environmental > Aquatic > Non-marine Saline and Alkaline > Saline | place: Antarctica: Organic Lake...
TATTGCGTAGAAACCCCAAAAGCTGCGAATTTCGCCACTTGCATTTTAAAAGTGTGACGCACGAGAGATTCACAAGCAGTTCTACTGCACAGAGAAATTAAAGAAGATATTGCCACAACATGTGACCGATGATTACCATGTCTTTCTATCGCTGTCTGATCTCTCTTCGTCAAAGACCCTTCTTCAAGTCACATGTTACAAACGACACTCACCTTCTAAACAAAGGTCACGGTTGCAAAGAGAGCGTACTCATTCTGGAGGCAGCCACGATGGTATCTGGGTCGCAACTTGTGCCGCTGCTTCCAATGGCCTTATCCGTGAAGGGCACGACGAGAGAGTCATTGACTTTATGGCTCAAGTTGGAGTGGAATAACAAGCGGTCTTGTCAATTCCCAGCTTGCAGGGACGTTTCTCCTCTTGTTGCCAGTTAAGGTGGCGTTCCACGTCTTCAAGTCGTCTCTGCCCATGGCGATCAGAACACACGATTTCAATAGAGTGTCCACACTTGCCAGCGTCGGAAAGGCCATCAGCTCGCAAAGCGATTCGAATCAGGAGGCGCTTGGCTTCTGTGCTGTCGGTTGGAATAACCAGAACAAGTATTCCAAACAATGTCACCGTCTTGCGGAAAGAGCCAAGTGGTGTACAATTCTTCGTGAGAACGGAGTCGACTTTGATCCTCAACAGTTTAGTGGTGATGAAGCCAGCGAGCTAACTGGTTCTGATGAGGCTGTGGGGGGTGAGAAAAAGTATGCCGCATCGATCACAATGGCATTGGTTGCTTGTCTTTCCCAGGTGCTTAGCATATTAGAAGTTGGTCGCTTGGCGTCTTCGTTTGCGGAGACGTTTAAACTCCAGGGAGATCATGTGATTCAATGCTACATTGAGTTCTTACTATCGACTCCGACAGGAATCAGGGATGAGGGGAACGCTCGCTCACTTGACGTACGATTGACCTCGACCAGTGTGAATGAACTGTGAAGGCTTTGCTTTGACGGCTGCAGCCTGCCATGAAGCGGTCGGCTGTCCTACCTCGATGCCTTGTGACACTTGAAAACTCTCCCAGCTTCAATAGAGACTATGAGCGCTTTTCGCTTATCCTTTCGCTCTAGCACGAGGCTCTTCTTCATAGTTGTCGATGGAGATATCATGACATAGAATCTTAATGCTGCACCTTTTGAAGCGGAGCTCGGATTGATTGATAGGCGCTGTGACGCCCTTGCGATCCTATGGTCCTTCTTTCAGCTTTGGAAGGTTTCGGTACGGCCAAGCTTCACACGTTTCTTTCCTCTCCTCTGAAAATCATTTAATCACAATGACGAAGCTGACCAACCTCCTCCTCCTTCATGTGAGATTCTGGGAACAGGGCCTTCAAATGGTCGAGCATGCTTCGATCCTTTGCGGCCACTGCAAGAGGAGCTGTCATCTTCCCTCGATTTGGGTACAGCAACCGCGCTCGCCCCATTGTGTCTTCCCCTAGGTCTACCACGAGGATATACCCATAAACGCGTACTGATGGAACGGTTCAAGAACTCGGCTGTGCGATCCATGGCCTTTTCGTCTTTCGAGAACGACGTGACTCCTGTATTCAATCGAATTCGTCATGCGCGTGAAAAGGTGGTACTGGCGGAATGGTGCGCAGATCATTACGTCGATAATGACAACGAGAAACTGAAGTGCTTGGATCTCGCTTTCTATTCGGGTTTCTACCGAAGTGGAGCAACAACGCCGTCTCTACTCTCGCAGTTATGACAACAGGATTGACGACCTTGAAAATGCTCTTGGGACAGTGAAGCGGATCACGTCTATCAAAGAAGCCCTTAAAGACAGGCTTTGAGTGAAATCGATGCTTCGCTCTTCTGACTCGACCAGTCAACGTGCTGTCACGGTGGTAACTGAAGAGCTGATTCGCTTATTGGAACTAGAGGTGAAGGAGTCTTAGGAAATGTCACCAGAGCGGCTCGTTGACTTTTTGTTCTCAAGCGGATCACGTTTAGCCGCGAAGGCAAGTCTTGATGGCGGAACTGCATTCTCGACAAGTCAATTCCGACGCTCTGCCATCGCAGTCCACGCAGCTTGCAACGGAATCGCCAAGAGCATCGCATCCTCATCTGCAGGACTGCACCACACTCTTCAAGCACTTCACTTTGTCGGTCTCGTTTTAGTGCACCATGTCTAGTCTTCTTGCGGAGAGTGGCCCAGATTTCGTCGAGCAGCTGTCACTGCCCGACGAAGTCTCGTTTCCGGCGTCTTGGGCATCGGTGACGCCGCGTGATGCGGGGATCACGAAGCAAGGTTTAGACTTGCAGATGGGTGGATCGACCCCAGATCTTTTGTTCACGAGTGGAATGGAAAATCCGACTTTGTAAAAGCCTGGCGATGTTTGATGGCATGTTCCTCTCCCCGGCAAACCGCATGGGGCACGAGGAAGTCGGAGCTTTCCTGGCTGTGGCTCGTGTGCGCTTAGCACCGGACCGTCCATCACAGCCATTCCTCAACGTACTTGGTGCGCCGTCGGTACCTTGGGATTTCGAGATTAACACTCGTCAAGCCCTTGGTGCGGACGCCACGGGCGGTTGGGCATGGGCGTTTAGTACCATGCCCACCCATGAGTTCTCCAATGGGGTTCTGTACCCATCGGTCTACTCGTGCGAGCGCGGATGCCGGCGACGCCCTAGACCACATGGTCGACGGCAGCGCCGATGTCCTCTTGGCGTTGGATGAGTTTCAAGCGCTACGCCTTATGATTATTTTGGCCTCTAACGCTCCGTCCGACAATTCGCCGTGGGCCCCCTTGTTTTCGGTGGGCTCTCCGGCTTTACCGGAGAAAGAGTCGCCTCAACTGGCGCTGAGTTCGGAATCGGGAACCATGGAGGGCTTGTAGGTGCATGTTGCCGCCCTTCCACTACCCCCTTCCCACGGCCTTGCCTTGGGCTTTGTCGCGAAGCCTGCCGCCATGACGTCGGCCCGCAAGCTCGTGGACGCCTTGGAGACATGGTTGGGCCTCACGGATGCGCGCTGGGATTACTAAGACAATCCCTATTTCGACGTTAGGTTTGCGGCTCAGGCCATTAACCTGGACCCGTTTGTGATTGACCTTTGCTCGATCCAGCCAGATTAGTCCAGGTGGATGGGCACCCTCCCGCCCCCTAACCAGGAGTCGCCCCAAGATTGGGGTTTGTTGGACATCATGCAACACGTGGCAGCCATGCTGAAGCATCGGGCGTTTCGTGACGTGCTGCTAACAAAGGCTTCCAAGCAAATGCTGCAGAAGTTCCTCGACTTCGAGGACAGAGCGCTCACAATCTTCCACCAGGACGCCTTGTTGTTGCTGGGTGATTTACCCCCAGCGATGCAACCTTTCTTATATTGCTTGGCGCATCCGGGAACAGCTGCCTGGGCGTCCAGGTATGGCTTCATGGCCATGCAGAGTCTGGATACCTGTCCCATGTCCGAATGCTGGCGGCGTTCAAGGTTCCTGCGGACCCGAATCTGGAAGCCTTGTTGTCTCGTCTCACTCAGAAGGCGGTGTTAGCGGGTCTTCAGCCGCCTGACCGAGCCCCCCCGCGCTCCCCGGATGACTTGATTGACTCGGCCGCCCTGCAACGCCAGGCGTTACTGAAGTTGCTTGGGACATCGGCCCCCACCCCGGACAAGTCTCCGGGGCGTCTATCGTCATTAAAAATGGCGCGGCCCGCCAACGCCCCACCGCGCAAGGCCTTAGAATTTGACGCAGAGCTTCCGGACGCCCCCCTTGGCAGCGGTGACGCATCCGACCTTGAGGAGACTCCCTTGATCACCACGGTGAAACCAGCGCCGCGCAGGGCTAGTTCCGCTCCTTCCGTTGATCACCCGCCCAGTAAGCCCGCAGCACAGGGCGGCACGGAGGCTACCTTCAACCCGTCCCAGCGCCGAGCATTCACTCGTGTCTCAGTGTCCGCCTGGTGCCTCCCAATCGAGTGTTCGCCCACTCTTCGTCAGCACGATCAGACGACGCTAGCGGCAAATCCAGACCGTACCTCTTTACGTCACCAGAGGCGGAGGACACCGCGGTCTCGGCTCGATTCGATTGTAAGAGTTTCGAGCAACAGTCCCTCAGCAAGCCACTCGCTACGTTGGCTCATCTAGGAGCGTTTCGGCTCCCCTTGTCCGCGCGGCTCTACTCAAACAAGCCCGACGCATGCGATCCTCCCTTTGACCAGGAGTGGCTCACGCTACCCGGGTTAGTAAGCACGGTGTGGGCCGTGAATATTTTGGCAACAGCAGTCACTTCCAGCCAGATCTCGTCCTTTCTGCTGGATCGGCATCGGATTGCTCGATCCATGGACGCGCTCGAGGGTTCTTTCTTCACGGCGTTTGACCCGTCGTTCTTTCAGAACGAGCACGTACTCAAAGCCCTCAAGTCGGGCAGCTTCACCAGTGGGCACCGGCTGACATCAGCGGACCACTTGTCGGACTCCATTACGCCTCTCCATTTTTTCGCGTCCATCACGTCCACTGACGGTGGCTTCATCATGCCATTGGCGGGCCTTTCGGCCATCTCGGTGGTCACGATCTTGGGAAACATCGGCTGGTTGCTGCATTGCGCCTTCTAGGACCCAGCTCTCTACCCCGAGCTCTCGGCCAACACGTCTCCGTTTCTGTTGCGAGCTCCTTTTGCAGGCTTGCTGCTGCAAGCCAGGCACAGCCGCGCACCACGGAGGCTTGGGACGCCGGCGCCCGCAAGAACTCTCTGCACGGTCGGCAGAATTCCTTTGCTCTCTTGCTCCACATCGGTAATCTGTTCCAGATCTTTAGCGACTGGGCGTCTCCGCTGAACCCGCGCGCGTACTGTCTCGTGGCGGCGCCGCAGTCCTCTCGTGCGCGATTGGACTTGTCGGTCCTCAGTGCATCCACACCTAAGGGGGATCCGATCCACTCGTATCTCGCTAAGTGGCTCACCCGGTTTAGAGTGTGGTTTGGTCCCGACGCGCTCAATCTCGCCGCACCCCCAGCTGCCACGGCTTTCATGGTGGTTATCCCACCGTTCATGCGCCCAGCCATTGTGACGTCTGTCAAGGAAAAGAAGCGAGCGGCAGATGCCTTGAAAGACTCGCCGGCCACCACTGGCACCCAACGGCAGCACGTAAAAACAGAAGCTGCCACTGCTCGTGCCAACGCAGCAACTACACAAGCGTCAGCTCTTCCTCCGGTCCCGGCTTCTATGCCTCCTAATTCTAAAAAAACGTTATGTCCGTGTCTTCACAGCCAATCCCACGGGATTGACTGTGCTGAGAGCAGAATTAGTTAGCCGCCAGGCTTCGAGTTAGTGACTAACTATTAGCTACGGATTTACACTAGGGATTACCGACTTTCGTTTCGCGCCAAAAGCTTATTTCGGCCCTGCTCGAAATTCGCAAAACCTGCACTGTGCAGGTTTTGTTCCGTCCAGTCTTACTTGATGTTCCTTTTCAACCCAGTGTCTTCCGGTCTTTCAGGAAGCCTGTTTGCTTAAACTAGGCATTTCGTTTCGACAGTCTTGTTCTAGCAATTGCCATCTCAATTAAGTCACCAGTGCAACTACGACCGCTGTAACGACTACCCCAAATCTCTGTTCTCTCTGTTCAAAAGTATTAATTTGTTCTCCATGTTGAATTTCTGTTCTTATTTTGTTCTCCCGTTTCAATAGTAATATGTAATAGCCAATGGTAGGCTTCTCGAAACGAGCTTCTCGAAATAGTGAACAGGCATCAATCAGTGGCTCACGGCTCACAATACGTAACTTCCTTGCACAACAATAGCACGATAACATACTGCGTCAGTGAACCTTTGCCTTGCAGAACAATCACCGCTGAAAGCTATCTCAAAGTACGGTTAACCTACCTACGACGTGAAGACGACACCGAAGAAAGACCATACAACCCCAGCAAGCAAAAGCGAGAGAAACGAAAGAACATGTTCGGCTCCTCCAGACTCCTCTTGTCTCTTCTGCTACTACTAGTAGCAATGCTGTTATCGCTAGCCGTAGACACGCAGCACACCGGTTCCAGTAGTATCAGAATGCTGCAAGGCTCCAGCTTCAAGTATGCACCATCTACGCTCACTTTGGTTTCCGATAGTCCTTACAAATGTGGCATTCAGCGAGCAGCCTTTGGCAACCCCCTATTGGATTTGATTGTCAGCGCAAACTTGATGATACTACCGGACGACGAAATGCTCTGCGACTTTCCGGAATATCTAAAAGATAACACTCTCGCGACATTCACATCTCCGATTGCCCTCTTTGTGTCTGCGGAAGGCTGTTCTGTGGAACAAAAGGCACGAGTGGTGCTGGAGCTACAGAAAGCTGTCACGCCACAGATCAAGTTTCTCATTCTGGACAACCCTGGCGGAAGCGCCAAGTTGATCGAGTTGCAGCTCGACGATCACGCTACGGTGGACCTCTTTTCCGACTTAGGAGTTCTCTCTGTCAACAGATTTTGTGGCGAGGAGATTGGACGTCGCCTCAAGGATACAAGCATTCGTTCGGGAGCAGACCCACGCTTATTGCAACCAGCCAACAAAGGCTGGAAATTTCTCGTTGTCATTGATAATGCATTGGAAGAGACAATGCCTTCGAACATTCCCCAGGAGATCGATAACAATTTCTCCTGGATGCGTCATTTGATCTTTGCATTCCTGGTTGTCACACCTGCGCTCTGTGCATCGACCTATGTCTGGTACCGGGGAGGTGGGCGATTCCGGTTACGTCGCGATGAACAAGGGCGCATCACAGGTATCGAGCACGTACAGTAAGTACAATGTACTGTGGTATATGACAGTCAGTTATGCTACTCACTCGCCCGCTCGCAGCCTGATCACTCACTCACTCTTTTGCTTGCTACAATACAAAACAGATCGACATCTTTCCTTTTAGGACCGACACAACATGCGGCACCGACATTGCGTGTCATTAGTAAAGAGCAATTCAATGCCTTGCCGGAAATACTGTATCGACCAGCGTCAGAGGAGCAAGGAAAATCGCCAGACTTCCTGGCAGAGGTTGCCGTCGAAACATGCGACGCGAGCGCTACTACTACGGTGACCTATGGCTTTTGTAGTGATGACAGCGAAGCCAACGCCATCAACGACGAAGTGAAAGACGTGGACGTCGAACAGCCGCCGTCATTCTCACCAGTGGAAGATTTACTACCGGGGCAGACCGCATGCGCTTATTCTGGGGATGGACCCGTCGTTGACTTGACAACAAAGTGTACGACTTGCTCTATTTGTATCGATGAATACGAAGTTGGAGAGCGCTTGACGTTTTTACCAAGGTGTCAGCATGCATTCCACAGAGACTGCATCATGCCGTGGTTGTTGGAGCGTCAAGGCCGATGCCCGCTTTGCAAGAGCCATGTGGTGCAAGGTAAACAACAAGACGATTCCGTTATTACGGACGAAGAATCCGACGAGAACGCGGATGAAGAGTCCAACGAAAACGACCCTCCGATAGAACAAGCTTTGGACGAAGAGTCAGACGAAGGCAACCGCATTAGTGCGATTGAAGATGCAGCCTAGCTATTATAGGTTTAAATAACATTTTTCGGCCGTCCTCCGTGTGAGAGCTTTGATGCTAGCTATAGTCATTCGTAGCACTAGCTCTCTGCACGCGATGAGCGTCGCGGGCTGTGCCCGAACTTCATAGAATGTAAACCTTAGATTTAGCTGTAGCTGTCAAGCTGTCAAGCTACTATAGTAACTATGTTCCGTTCGGCAGTATGGGTCGTGCGAAATACAGCAGGCTAGTCTAGGTTTGGGCGGGGTGGCGCAGCTCTGCGGGTTCGCGCCACTTTATCTACCGCGTGCAGAGGCGGCCTTCGCATTCTTTCGCCCCCCGTTCGTGCTCAGGACATTATTCTGTCTTGCTCATCAGTCATCAGCAGCATCATCATCATCTTATTTGTGTAGGCATATATCCCTTGCCAGAGAGTAACACACCTTTGGGAGCCCTTTGGTAGACAGAGCGATTGCGGATTAATCCAGTGAACTAACTATCTCGGTGAGACGAACAAATATGGCCTCTTTCGCCTTTGCTAGGCTGCTGCTGCCAGCGCTGCTCATGGGGCAGTTGCTCACCGTAGAGGCATACACCGCACATCAAAGTCACAGCGATAGTAGTGACGGTGAAGTTTCCTACAGTCGGTCCTTGCAAGATGGTCAAGAAGAAGAGGAAGAGTTCAAATACGGACCTTCAACCATTACCTTGATTTCCACAATACCCTCGACCTACCGAGCCCAGCGAGCTGCCTTTGGAGACCCCATGGTGAACGCTGTCGTTCGAGTCAATCTAATGGCTCCTCCCAACAGAGCCAATTTCTGCCAGTTTCCACAATACATTCTCGATAATAGTCCCGCGGTAGACGCCTCGTTCGATAACGATTCCTTTTCTCTTCCCATTGCCCTCTTGGTATCCGACAACGACTGTTCGCCGGAACAAAAGGCACGCGTTCTCATGCAGATCCAACGCAACGTGACGGCCCAAGTCAAATATCTTGTCATTTACGGCACGAATCGAAGCGATAACGACAAACTGCTGGAACTCCAACCAGACAATCCTGGCGACCCAGCAACGTATGAAGACTTGCAGTCGGTCGGGATTTTTTACGTTCCATATCGATACGGACAAGACTTGTCTTCTCGTATGGTTCAAATAGGAGTTGCAATCCAAGCTGATCCACGCTTTGTGCGACCCTTCAATAAGCGGTGGAGTTTTTTTGTTCGCATCGCCGATACTGTGGAAGGTGATGCTCCGTTTTATTCGAGTCGGAGTCAAAACACTGACTCGAATGCCGACAGCTTTTATTGGTTTCGCTTTGTCCTGTTTACTCTTCTTATTATGTCGCCGTGTTGCCGTGCTGTATATCTTTGGTGGGCGGCGGGTGGCCGGCTCCAATTCCGTCGCAGCGAGCAAGGCCGTATCACGGGGATCCAGTATATTCCGTAAGTGCAGTGATATGTGGACAGTGGAATGTGATATGAGATTGTTGTTGGTCTGTTTGCCTTTTTCTCTCTTGCTCACCTTTGCCCATCCTCTATTTTTGGCATTCAATAGTCCAATGGAATACTGGCTTTCTAGTGGACTTCGACCGTCTCCGGACGCTGATCCGGTGTCTACCACTCTTAACGAAGAGCAGTTTGACGCCTTGCCGGAGATTCTCTTCAAGTCGAAGCCAGAAGAACAGGAGGAAGGCGCATCGACAGTTTTGGAAGAAGAAATTGTCGTAAACATCAGCACTGACGCCATCGGCTTGTTGCAAGTTCCAAACGCGGTTGGTGTCGGGTCAGCAGCAGGAACTAGCCCGAGTGAAGAAGGAAAGGGGGACGTCGAACAGACATCGCCTGTGGCAACGTATGTATTAGCGGAACGGGCCTTGACTGGGCTTGCATCAGCAGGTCCTCTTGTCGACACGCATACAACTTGCACGACGTGTTCCATTTGCATCGATGAATTCGAAGTGGGAGAACGCTTGACGCTTTTACCAAAATGCCAACATGCGTTCCACAGAGATTGTATCAGGCCATGGCTGATGGAACGCCAAGGCTGCTGTCCTTTATGCAAAAAGAATGTATTGCAAGCCGTAGAATGTACGGACCCGGAAAGTTCGGTCGAAGAGTCGGACGACAACATCATTGTCCCAGAGTCTATAAGGCAGAGAGAAAGTGGCTTGGAAGTGCAGCGGCACGATTGAGTTTCGCTTTGCTTGAACCTTATATGTAGCCATCCTGTTAATCTTTTGCGGCGTCGTCCCATCACTGTGTCAGTCAATGTATGCCTTTGCCCCGAGCTTGACTTTGTCTTTTAATTTGCAGAAAGAACGTTTGCACTCGATGAGTTATAACCTACTCGTTTTATAACAATCTACTACGTACTCGTATAGATTGTGTGCACTCGCTGCATTAATCATTGAGAAGAGCGTAGAACGTGAGCGTACTAGCAAGACTAGAGAGACTGAAGTACGGTATGAATTGTGACGAGTCAGTCGAGTCGGCCCGGTCGCGACCAAAGGACTTTTCTCACCGAATAGAGAGGACTTAGATATTGTTTCGATTACACTTTCTTGCTCTACTAGTTGACTGGTAG
>Ga0307978_1003883_pt1 | contig 10094 bp, 15 predicted proteins | sample OrgLakmetage1056_FD_203151 | JGI IMG/M metagenome (GOLD analysis project Ga0307978, IMG submission 203151) | Saline water microbial communities from Organic Lake, Antarctica - #1056 | ecosystem: Environmental > Aquatic > Non-marine Saline and Alkaline > Saline | place: Antarctica: Organic Lake...
GGCATACGTGCGACGTGGCCAGCCCAACGAAGAATCCGATTATGAAAGTAACTGTCGATGTCAAGAATGCCCAAGCGACGGAAGAGACTCGCGGAAGTGATATGGTGGCGGAAGGTATCCCAGCAGAATAATTGGACTATGCAATAAGGGCAAGAAAAGAACTCCCCCCCCCCCTCCAAAAAAGCCTAAAATTGGAATATTTAATGAACATAGCAGGGAGTGCTGTCAAATTTAATGAATTGGCGAGTATCTCTCTTCGGGTCCCTGGATTCATGCAACTATAGAACTATCGCAAGTCTACGAGCGACCCCACCAAAGAAACCGTGTTAATTACACTGGGGTGTTCAGGGTAATGGCGCAATGAGAACACAGAACTAAAGGGCCCTGGCTTGACTTAAGTGAGACCTCCGTGGTCTTAATTCATGTGAGCAATTGAATTTAATTGTGGATTGTGGTCTCTGCGGAGTTGGAGTCTCCAAGCATGGTCCCCTTGGTTGCTTATCGCGACCTTTTCTTGTTGGACGAAAGCACGGAACTGCTTATGAGGCGCACATTATCCTACTTGAGTGTTTGTGGCCGCTGCAGAGGGCATTCTAGTTTCCCCACCAGCCACCCCGGCTTTGCATTCGCCCGCGCCGCTCCCTCTCGCCCTCTCGCCCTCTTCCAAGTACGCTGCGCTTGGCCGCGGCAGCAGAAAAATGAGGAATATAAATTAGGTCAGAAATTCGAAAAACACCGAGGGCGAAGAAGAGGAAGTGTAGGCCTTCTCGCTTATTTTGTTTTCTGAAATGTCGATATTCTGTAAGCGGCAGGGCGCAGAGTAAGAAGCCGAACTCACATGGCCTTGAGCCTTGAAGGGTTACAGGGAAGAATGATGTATTACGGTTCGCTGTCACTGTCGTCTGAATGTCACATCCTTGTGTAACCGTTCTATCACAGATTCTGTACTTAGCAGTAGTCTTAGCAGTAGCGTTTGTTGTTACTGTAGGAAAATGTGCAAAAAGAAGAAAAGCACGCGGCGCAAGCAAAGTCCTACAGAAGGCGATGCCACTGGTGGTTTCACTGAGCCAGGTTGGTCACCTTGACTGGTCTTCTATCAAAGCTTGTACTTATTAGCATCATTAATCATCATCATTGTCTCATTTGAGGAGCGTGCTATGTTCTAGCTTGAGGCGAACACACGACACCAATTCAACGCACCTCTGAATTAAAATATGCATGCTGTATACGAACTTATTCTCAAGCCAGCATATCACACTACTCCTACTTCTTCCTCCTCTTCTGCTTGTGTGCGCGTATTTGGTGTGTCCGGCTTCGTATGGTTCTTGACGTGACACTGCTCGATCGAGCAGCCCAAACCAACCCGGTGACGGCAAGGCTCAACGACGTAGACCCATGCCCACCTGACAAGCTCGTAGACGTCTCGCCGCCAGGCGGTGGTCCACCTACCAAGTGTGCTAAAATGAGCGCCGACGACGCCATCGTGCTACCCACTACCGGTAATTTGCACATGCATGTTGGGTCATGTGGCAACTTTTCCCTTGCGTGTTGTTATGTTCGGGCTCTTGTAGTTGTGCACCGAAATTTAGTTTGGTCGTATTGATGATGTTGGTCTCATTCGATTCGATTCTGTCCTATCTTGTATCACTTTTCAGCTCTTAGCACCCTCCAATTAAGCTGTCGTCTGCCTGTGAAGCACTAAAAAATACCGTTGTGTACATGTGCACTTCTCAGGCAAAGCAGCTCTCAAGCGCGTCTTCCTCGGGATTGGGTGGGCTGCCACGCCAGGCCAGCGCATTGACGTGGACTGCTGCTGTGCGCCCTATGTCAAGGGCATGAAAGTCTCGGCTGACACGGTCTGGTACGGGAACCTGCGCAGTCGTGACGTGGAGGCGGGCTCGTTCAAGGGCTACTGCACGGTGAAGCACAGCGGCGACGTGCTGATTGGCCAGGAATCATCGGGCGACGATGGCAGTAGTGGCAAGCAAGGTATTTCAACAAAATTTCTAATTTTTAGAAAGAAAGCATGACTTCAAAAGCTTCCTTAGAAAAAAAGTTAGCATTGGTAAAGAAAGTTACCACTGTTGCTGTTACTACTTCTACTCTTGTCAGGTGCTGGCGGCCTTGAGGACTTAGAGCGCATTTACGTGGACTTAGAGAACCTTGAGGATGCAGTGGACGCGCTAGCTTTCGAAGCCAACGTCTACACGGCTGGCTTAACCTTTGCGTCCCTGGAGCACGCTTACATTCGCCTCGTTAACGCAGACACCAACCAAGAGGTGACTACGTATAAGGAAACAAAAGAAGCACAGGATGGCACTCGGAATTTTTCAAGACTTCCGAAGCTTATTTTTCGTCGCATACTTTACAGAGTTTGCTATCTTGGCCTAATCTCGTTTCCTAACCTGCTACTCTTTTGCAGTGCCATGCCACTATTTTTACACTTTACGTCTATGGCCTCTCCATCCCCTCATATACATCTCTTGTTTGGCTTGCTTCTTGTACCGTACATAGTTGGCGCGCTGCGCACTCGGTAAAAGCGACGGCGCCGACAACTCGCGCGACTTGCACCACCGCGTCTTGCTCTTTGCCAAGATGTTCCGGGGCCAGGAGCGCTGGGTGCTGCACACGGTGGGGGAAGGCAAAGACGAGGAGCTGCGCAATGCGCCGGCCGACCAATTGGACCCGTCCATGTTGCCGCCAGCCCCGTCGGGATCGAATGCCGACGGCTTGCCGGTGGCCGAGCCGGTGCCGCAGAAAATGGACCGCGACGAGCCGTCGGTGGATTCCACAGGAGTGGAGCTTGAGGTAAAAGGAATGCACTGGGAGAAAGCTTAGTCTAAGGACCTCCCCCAAGCTCTTTCTCGTTCTCTTTCCATCCTTACTTTAATTCATTACTATTTTTGTTGTGGTCTCTACGCATCCTCAGTCTTCCGGGGATTCGAAATCACCCCAAAAGGGGAAAGCTGCGCAAGCACCTAAGCGCTCGTACTTGTTGCCCGCGGTTGCCATTGGCACGGCCGCTGGAGTGGCCGCAGCGGTGGCCTTGTTTGGGCCGAGCTCCTTGAGCCTAGACAACATGGGAAGCTCCGCGTTTACCGATGGCGTGGACTGGGGCAACCTCATTCCCATGGACCTCCCCACCGACTGCGGGTGACCCAAAAATATCTATACATGAAAGAAAATGCATGCGAATCATTGTTTTTGTCTTCAATGCTCACATCTTCCTCATGTGCTAATTTATCCATCATAAACTCCAAAAATACTCAACTTTCTTTGAAACAGGTGCATGCACGACTGCCTGTGCTGCGGCTGCAACGTTGGCGACGTCTTTGGCGATGGCGCTGACATCATGAAAGAAATTTGCGTGTGTGGGCCGTGCTTTGACGTGTGCGACGTGCGTGCGTTGAACTTGTGCACCCGCTTCTCTTCGCTTCTCCTGCTCTTCTTCGTTATCCCTGTCCTGATTAGTTCCTCCTTCACATGCATCCTGAGCCTTGATTGTATCAAAAGTGGCTGGTAAAGTATGAACGCTCTGCTGACTTTCTTGCCTTCCTTCGTATTCCTCTTCACTCGCAGCTTGAGAACCCGTTAGAATCGTGCTGTTGTGTGGGCGGCGGTCCTTGCGGTGAGGTCTTCGCATTCGCGGGCGGCGCTTGCGGAGAAATCGGCAATTTGTGCGGCGACGGCATTGACGGCGTTGGAGATTGTGTAAGCAGCGTGTGCGGCAACGATATTTGCAACCTAGCTGAAGTACGTATGTGTGAACACACGCAAATAAGAAGAAACCGGACTGGCCGAGTGAATAAGACGAGGGCTAGAAAGAGACAGGGTTGATTGAGAAAAGTGCAGAGTGATATGCAGAGAATATTCTTCTCCTGTGTGATCCATTCGACTGTCGCAGTGCGCAAAACTTGTAGCGCTGTGCTTATTTTTACTTGTCTTCCTCTTTCTCGTATTTGATGGAAATATCAGGGCCTGGTCGACTTCTGCGACTGCTCAACGGTACTCAGCACCTGCGGCAATGGACTCGGCGCCGTCTTTGGCGCGTGCTCCACTTGCGACTTCAGCGCTATTGGCGGCGCCATTTGTGGCGTGTGCGAACAGTGCCAGGGAACCCTGTCGTTGTGCGACCCTTCGAAAGTGTGCAGCGACGACTGCGTCAAGGGCGTCTCGAACTGCCTGAAGGACTGCCTCAAATTGGCCAAGGACGTGGCCTAAAACGTTGCATGGTGATAATACTAATTCCATTTCATTTGCGCACAAAAGGCCTTAAGCTGTGAAAATTGAAAACACTTCGCTGGACTGCCTGTCTTTTTTTTTCGAAGATTGATCTTAGTAGCTCCTAGCTGGCTATTGAGTAGCCACAAACGCCCCCCTTATCGAACTTATCGAAATATAAGTTAAAGTTATTAAGAGTCTAGTGTAGTTAGTGCTTTCCCAAAAACAAAGAAAGGCAAGTACATAGCAGTAGCAGAGCCGCGTAAAGAGAATGAATACATTTGAGCTGCATGTGCGCTAGGCATTTCGCTCCAGAAGGCCAATTAAGGCTCAGGCTCCAAACTGGCGACTTCCTCCGAAGAAGTCGGCGGGACTGAGTGCTCGTTCGTGTGTCACGTTTCAGATCCGCGAGCCACGAGGCACTTCTCTTTCTCTGGGCTATTTTTGCCCCAGCAGGGCATCGTTTCAATTTTTTTCTCAGGCGTCGGGCGCCAGGCGACCTCAGCACTGCCTGTCCTCTTGCTGACGAAGTATGGGTCATGGGTCACGTGGCTACAATTGTAATGTTACAGGCCGTACAAACACGAACATTCACAGGCCTACGAACACCAGAAGTTGACTCTCCGCTCCAGAAGCCGTACCTAGCGAGGTCGAACAAAGATTCGATTGTGCTCAGGCTCAGACTCACTTGCTATCCGAGTTTGATGGGGGGTTCACATTGCTCATCCTGAACCGGATTCCTCTCCTCCAAGCCCGAGGTCAAATCCACTCTACCGATAGGATGCTTTCACCCATCGAGGAGCAACGAGCCTAGGCCCACTAGCATGAAAAGAGACAAGGAAAAAGCCTCAAAGCAGGGGAATACGTTTTGGATAGTTCCTTCGAAATCATGCATGAGTTCAGTGGCTGCGCGGGTGACTCACCGCCATCTCCCGCGAGCCCTATCGAGGGAGTTCGTAGTTGGTCGATAGAAGGTATTTACATGGCCACAATGCTCCGGTTCTCTCTCGAACATAATAATAGAACTAATAACACTAAACGGACTGTTCTGGGTGTGTTGTTTGCTATTTTTGGCTTCGACTTATTACTTATACTCCTGCGTCCAATATAAGTTACAGTTGAATTTCAACCAATTTTAAGGTCTCTTTGCTTCTCGCGAATTCGCACATTGGCATTGGGCAGTGGAATATCGCGGTTCTAGTTCCAGAATTTTACGCGTAGTCCCACCGTAATAACAGAAATCAGTGTTATGTGCGGTTCAGCGCAAACGCAGTACAAGGCAAAGGAAAAAGAAATAGGCGCACAAAATGCGTTCCGCTCTTCATTCCATTTAAGCATCCCTGTTAAATTCACGTCGCACAACTATTCCTAGCTAGGCCATTGTTGTCAGAGTGCCGTCGGCTTCCGCAATGAGAACCACTGACGCCATGTCCAGGAACAGGCCATGCTCCACTACCCCCACCACGGAAGAAACTTGAGACGCCAGCGCGTGTACGTCACTCACAGGAGATGTAAACGCAATGTCCACTACATAATTGCCTGATAAAGCGTTTGGGTTGAATAAGAAAATGACCGAGAAAACAGAAAACAAAAGGCACTCCGAATTGTTATTGATGCCCAGATGCAAGACTTCAAGAAGAAAGTGAAATCAAGTGCCCTTTTACCGTTGTCCGTAACGGCGAGGTCGGCCCCATCGATCGCGTTGTTGGATACGTTGCCACGGCGCAAGCGAGCAGCGCCGCCTGCTGCCTGAAAAAGGCGTATCGCACACGATTGGAAGGAGGATTCAATGAAGTTGTTGGTGCAATACATTCCAAGTAAAATGAGGGTCATGCAGTGGCTGTAGGAAACAATTTTTGAATGCTCTGTGGAAAATCTCCACACACACACACACACAGGCAGAGCACCGCACCTGCACGGCTGCTAATTCTTGCAGGCGCAGGCAGGTCGACTCGGCGCAGAACGGCACCACTTCCACCGGAAGCATGAAGTGCGGGCCAAGGGCGTCGCAACTGTTTAGATTAGGTCGTTGGTTGCGTACAGGTTGTGTACAAACAGCACAAAGGTCAGACGAATACGCATGTGAGGGGATGAACTGGGAGTGTCAAAAACATGCATATATACACATAGCGCACCACATAATAGACTTTCTCATGCAAACAGCAATCACCCACACATACACCATCGATTAAGATTATGAAACAGCAACTACTCATAGGGCATGTACTTCGTAGAGCACCGTTTGGAGGCATCGACAATGATGACGAGCTTCTTTGCGCGAGCTTCGATCATTTTCTCGCGCAGCAAGGCACCGCCACCGCCTTTCACCAATTGCTTCTTAGGGTCCACCTGCGATTGTAATGAAAAGATTAAGACAGGAAGGGCCGAACATGATATTGAAGATAGCTCAGAAAACGAAAGATGCATGGCAAAGAATGCCACCAAGAACATTTACAATCGCAAAGCCTAGAAAGAAAGCTATGTCTTATTGTCATTGCTTATTGTCACTAATAGCATCATGCTGTATAATTACCGAGTCAGCACCATCGATCGCCACGTCCAGGGAGCGTTCTTTTAGGCTGTCCAAAGTGGCAAGCGGGATCTTCAACTCCTCTGCTTGCTTGCGCGTAGCCTCGGAAGTGGCCACTGCCACAATGTTCGACAGCTTTCCAGACGCCAATTGAGCCCCAAGCCGCTCGACCTGCGAGAATTGAAGGATGCAGAATGAACGGACAAATAATTCATGGGTAGAAAAATAACGCACGCGCAACATTCATGACAGATTCGTACAGGGAGAAGAAAGGAGGTGATTCAAAGCATACCCAACTCCTGAAAGGGCAAAATTTGGGCAGTGGCCACTCTCTTTTTCTGGTCAACAGGCAAAATATTACCGCAAAGTAAGCAGTGCTGCCCGTGCCGAGGCCAACCGCCATTCCTGACGTCACAAATTGGTCCACCGCAGCATACCTGAAGGCAGGAGGGCACGCACATGCGTCAACAAAAAAGGTCGGAGAGCGCCAAAAGTAAGGATGAGACACAACATTGACAGAGTCCAAAGAAAATTGGGTTGGAAAGCTTTCCATGTCTATTATAAAAAGAGGAAATACCCGCAAGCGCGTTTCATGTCTTGAGCTGACAGCCCAGTTGCAGCTGCGGCCGATGCTGGAGGTGGGCTAGGCGCTGCTGCCGCTGCTGGAGGCGGTGCCGTAGCAGGCACCGCCACTCGAAGCTTGCCGAGAGCAGCGCTCAGATCTCCGGCGATGTCGCCTTCTTCAACCCCCGCCGCAGCCTCTTCTTCCTCTTCTTCTTCTTCTTCTTCCTCCTCCTCGTCGTCTTCGTCGTCAGCTTCGTCGTCATTGTCGTCCAAGCTACCCAAGCAAGCTTCCTTCTCAGGCCCCAGCACCGCCTTGATCTGCTCCACCTCGTCCTCCGAAAAACAATTGCCGTTCAATTCAAGGCCACCTTTCGACTGCAGCAACAGCAGAGGCGAAGGGGCGGCAACCAGCTCTTTCACGAGAAGAAGCGCGCCTGCCGCTCCCCGTACGTCGTTGTTGTTGAGCTGCAAGAAGCTCAGCTGAGCGCAGGCCACCAGCGCAGGGCCCAGGCTAGCTGTCGATTTGGACCCAAGCTCGTTGTCCTCCAGCTTCAAGGACTTGAGGGTAGGGCTGAGCGCGACCAGGGCGAGCTTGAGGGAATTCATAGCTTTGCGCAATGCTTTGCCTTTCACTTCACCCACCTGGATTAGTCAAGAGAAAAGCAGTAAAAACGCATGATAAGGCCGCAACCGTAGCATCCACAATCAAAATATCACATATTCATTCACAAAATCAATCTTCAACTCACTCTTCCTGCTGAACTCAGCGCTTGTACTCCTATTTTATTATTTTTACTTTTTATGCTCTTTTGAAGAACTATACTAAACCAGTTCGCACTTCGTTTCCGCTGAGATCCAGCTCAGTCAGAGGTGGCGACGGCACAGCTGCTGCGAGCCCTTGGCACACCGCCGCGACGCCCCCAGCGCCCAGAGAACCATCCCGAAGCAAAAGGGTCGTGAGGTGGGCAAAGCGACCACCCACCTGGCAAGGCAAGAAAGCAAAGTATTCGAATGAGAACATTGAGGGCGAAGGCAATAAATCGAGCAGAGGAATACACGAAGTTGCTCGCTAGGTTCAAGAAATGTTCGTGCTACATGCGGCTATTTTAAGTATCTCAAAACGTTATAGGAACATGTTCGATTTGACGTTTAGGGATGGAAATGGCAACGTTATAATCTAATGCATTTCTGGCATATACGCATATGCCCCCCTTGTTACCAGAGCATTCTTCAAGCTTTGGGCGCCTGCTTTCAGGAAAGTGTTGTCGTTGAGGTCAAGCTTGGTCAAGGCGGGCCCACAGCCGGTGGCAATGGCGTTGGTGACCGCCAAAGTGCCCTCCGCCTGCGCGCGCGTGCCGCTGAACCGCAAGTCCGTCAAGTTTCGGAGCTGCGGGTCTTGCAACATGGCCGCGATGGCTTTGGCGCCGCCCGGGCCACTCATGTTGTTGAAGAAGTGAAACTGGGCCAGCGGGCACTTGGACTTGAGGACCAAGTCGCACAATTGGGCCGCGCTCGCTTCGCTGATGCCGTTGTTCATGGCCTTGTTTCAAAGATCACAAAAAAGAACGTAGGAAGTGTCTTAGATTAAATCACGAAACTCATCTGCGAGATTGCAAGAAAGGGTGAGCATATCAAGAGAAGCGCTTCACACAAGCTAACCTTGAGCGAAATCAAGTGGCTTTGGCCTTCGAGGAGGGCAGCACAAGCGTCGAGGCCTTTCGCGCCAAAAGCGTTGTCGCTGACATCCACCGAGGTTAGTGCCTACAGGGTGAGTGCATGTAAGTATAGGCTTTATGCGGAGCATATAAGATAAGCCTGTCGTTGGAAAGCACGGGAGGTAAACACAGAATGTTCATGGAGAGCTAACAAGCTAGGATGACCGAAAGAAAATCAATCTTTGTCCAACACCAAGGAAGACGAGACAATGTTATTACGCTACATGCGCCTATTTCAGGCAGCCTTACGTAACATCTTGAATGCGAACAATGATTTACAGCTCCTTCATCTAGTTGAATAACATAATCAAGACAAACCTTGAACGGCTGGAGCGGTGCAGTCAGCGTACGAAGAACCTCGAGGGCTTCTTCTTCAGGACGCCCGGCAATCACATCTGCAATATCAACGGAGCGCAAGTTTGCGAACCGCCCCGCCGCTGCGACCTCCGTGAGCCTGAACAGAGGCCACCAGAAAGCTCAGACGTCACACATATCATGGTGATTCATTGAATCGCATGCGAGCGAGCAAGCAAGAGCCAGACTAAAAGAATGATTTCGAAGAATGCGTTTCTTCTCCACATGTCCATTCCATCCTCAGTGCCTGATGCGTGCATTACTCCAATTTCAGCTCTAGCTAGATACAATCAGTAGTGGCATTTCGTTTCTTACACTTTGGCGACTGCTGCTGCACCCGCTTTCGTGTAACTCTTGTTCGACAAGCAAAAGCCTTCCACCGGGTCAGTGGAGGCAAGCAAAGGAGCTAGTAGTTCGTTCGCCAAGGCCTCATCCACTGTCTCGCGCTTCCCCTTTGAAAGATCGAAGTACATTATCAGTTCTTATGGAATAGTTTGGAATAGTTCACGGTTCACGGTACTGTATTCAAAATGCTTGTCGAAGCTGAACGGTCACTAAAAAGGAACAAGGACGAAGACGGCAACGCGACGTGGCCAGAGGTTGTCCAAAAATATGCTCGCTGTATGTATTTTTGTATCATTATTAAATTCGTGAAATTGGCTGATGACGGCATCGTGATCAAAACCCTGACGATGGTACGATGGTCGATG
>Ga0307978_1003884_pt1 | contig 10093 bp, 10 predicted proteins | sample OrgLakmetage1056_FD_203151 | JGI IMG/M metagenome (GOLD analysis project Ga0307978, IMG submission 203151) | Saline water microbial communities from Organic Lake, Antarctica - #1056 | ecosystem: Environmental > Aquatic > Non-marine Saline and Alkaline > Saline | place: Antarctica: Organic Lake...
ACGTCCGACGGCCTGTCCCCACAGATTTTGTCTTGTCGCCGCCACCAGACCTTCTGTCAGATATCCTTTACTCACCACATGCACCCTATATCTCTCTCGCTACAGATTAATAAATAAACAAAAATGGCCGAAGAAGCGCGTGGAATCTGTGTGCGGGATGTGGCCGCTTCCGACTTTATCAAGTCGTATGCTGAGCACTTGAAGAATTCCGACAAGTTTGACTTGCCGGTATGGGCCGATACCGTCAAGACGGGCGTGTTCAAGGAGTTGGCCCCCTACGGTGATGACTGGTATTACATTCGAGCAGCCTCGATTGCCCGAAAGGTCTACTTGCGCCCCGGAACCGGAATTGGCCAGCTGCAAAAGTGGTACGGAGGCTCTTACCGCCGTGGTGCCCGATCGTCGCATTTCCGAAAGGCTGCCTCGGGTGTGCTCCGCTCTGTCTTGATTCAATTGGAAGACATGAAGGTTGTTGAGAAGGTTGAGAACGGCGGACGCCGGGTGACTGTCGTCGGACAACAGGATTTGGACCGTATCGCTGGAGCCGTGTTCCACGCCTCAGAAGACGATGACGAGTAAACGCTGGTACTACTACTAATAACTAGCAAATCGATCACACCTTGGCCTTGTCCTCTCTTTTTGGCATGTCTTTAGGTATACTCATGCTGGTAATTTAGTTTATACGATACCTAATCAGTCCGGAGAGAAAACCCATAACTAGAGGTAACTCAACCGACCACAAGCCTTCGCTATTTCCTAGTTCAACACGAGAACGCATCGATTCGAAACAACAAGGCCCGGCCATGGTTATGTCGGATAGCACAATTACTGACAAAGTTGAGCGAGTTGTTGCTGAGAGCCATTGACTTTCAAGGCAGGTTGCTGGCCAACGGTACTCGTAGGCTTGAAAGCTCGTCAAGAGAGAATCTCAATCAGTTTCGCCATGATAAACGGGGGGTAAAGAGGTCCTACAGAATCACATCAATTACTCACAGACTAGTTTAACCGGACAGAGTACAACCGTGGTCGTGTCAAAGCTGTCGATGAGAGCTTTCGATTGTACTAAATTTTGTTTGATGACATTTTGGCAAGCCCAGCTTTGGCCGTGGCAAGATGGGGGTTATCCTCATTGTAACCACGCTCTTCAAAGATGCGGGCAGCTTCGGTAAAAGCGTCAATGGCTCGGGCCTGGTTTTTGACCGACTGAAACACAAGGCCTGCGTTGACAAGAACCTCAGCGCAGTCCACACCATGCTCACCTCGTTCTTGATAGATAGTCAAAGCCTCAACCAGATACCTAAGAGCGCGGCTGTTGTTCTTCAGTTCGTATTCGATCAAACCAAGTTGGTTGAGAGTTCTTGCAACGAGGGGGAACTCTGGTTGGCCAATCTTGCGTCGGACGGATAGCTCCTGCTTGAAGATCCTCAAAGCTTCGGTAAAGAACTTCTTCTCCTTGTTGATGAGTGCCATTTCGTGCATGACTTCGGCAATCATCTCGACGTCGTACATCTCCACGCCCTTTCCGACATAAATCGGAAGAGACTCTTTCATGCACTTTAACGCTTTCTCCAGTTGACCAGTCTTGCGGAGACTGTGACCAAGCTTGTAATAGATTTCGCCGACTTGGAGATGATCATCGCCAAGGTTAATCTTGCGACCGCGCAAAACACCAAGGTAAGCAATGGAAGCTCGGTTGAAATCGCCTATGGCTTCGTAGAGCCGGGCAATACGATTCAGAGTGGCAGTCGCCTTTTCCGATGAGTAACCTCCAAGCTCGGTGTAGATCTTGTAGGCCTTCTTGAGCGATTTCATCGCCTTGTCGAACTGTTCGGAACATTCGTAAGTCGTCGCGAGGCTGATCATGGTCACAGCCACCGCATCACTCCTCATGCCCATGGTGGCAGCCTTGAGCTTGACGACTTCCTCGAGAATGGCAGCGGACTTCTCAAAGTCGCCAATCGTCACGTAGAGGGAAGCAATCTCGTCCACTGTGGTCGAAACCTTTTCATCCGAGTCACCGAGAGACTCGCGGTAAACCTTGAGAGCACGCTTCAGCTCCTTGATTGCCTGGGTATAATCCCCTTGACCACGAAGCGCAATAGCCATCTGCACAAGAGCGTCGGCCGTGGCGGGGTCCTTGTCACCCTTTAAGGCTCTTTGCATTACCATGACACCATAGTATGTAGAAATTGCCTCATCGAACTGACCAGCATCCTCGAGAACCTGTCCAAGACGATTCTTGGCGCTGATAGTAATGGTGTTAGCATCTCCCTTTTTTGTACTGTAAATGACCGTGGCGTCTCGATGGAGCTTCACAGCCTGCTCATGCTCTTTGGACTCGTTGAGCAAGTCTCCGAGAGCAGCGCTAATATCAGCGACGCTCAAATCGTAACGACCTTGAGTAGCAATAGCCGTGCGGAGCTGATTCACAAGAAGCAGGCGACGAGATTCCGCGCTAGTTCCACCACCAATCATTTCTTGCGAAGCCTCGTTGCCCTCTTCAATGTCTGGCATCTTTCCGGCATCGTTAATGTCTCTGACTTTGTTCTCAACAATCGTCTCGACATTTACATCGCTTGCTGCAACCGATCTTACGGCAACCGACTTATCCGCACAACCCGCAAAATCAGTAGTTTTAACAGTACCTCCAGAGATAGCGATGTCTCCTTTGGTGGAAGCCGGTAGGGACTGCAGGTCGCCAAAGAGCTTACCTTCAGCGGAAGAATCATCGTCATCCTTGTCTTCACCCGAAGCTTCGACTGGATTTGAGGAAGAATTGTTAAACCAAGAAAATGGTCCCCACGAGCCCGTTCTTGGCTTTGGCTGATCCGTCGTGCCTTTGGGTTTGGGTTCGTCGGTATCTTTCATACCCATCACATGGGGAGCTGTGTCCCTCAGGGACACAGATTCCATATCTTTCTCCAGTTGCTCCCTGGAATCTTCCACGTTCCTGACCTCCTTTTGAGCGACTTCTTGAGCCGATGTCGCGCACAGGTTCAGAAACGAAAAGATAGACACCTGGTTCTTGGCGGGCACTAGTACCTCAATTTGCTGCTCAACTTCATCGGCAATTTGCTGCTCAACAGCTTCCTCCTCCTCGGATGTGTTCGTCAAGTCAATGACTTGCGGCACCTTCCTTTCGATTGTTTGCTTTTCTGCTCCTGGTTTCGGGAATGGCCTAGTTCTTTTGGAGCCATTCGCGTCGTGCGAGACACTTGATGGAGCCACCATGTTACTCGGGGACTGTTGTTGTTTTGTGTTTCTGTTCTTCTGTTTTAGTGAAAACGAAGATCATTCTGCGTTGAGTTTCGTTTTCCCATATTTAAACTTTTCGCACATTTCGCTGAAAAATGGTTACTTAGGCCTCCCGCCAAATCCCCAACGGAGAAAACGTTCCCATGTGGGTCCCGAGTCATGAGCTTAGCTTGCGATTTCTGAACCGACGCCGACCGTGAGTCCACCTCTTCGATCATCTCTGATCCACTTCGTATCATCTATTTGTTCCGAGAGAACATCAAGTTCACCATGGCGTCCAATCCTAAACCAACCAATCGAACTCTGCATGCCATTCTACTTGTTTGCCTTGGATTTCTTCCATGTTTTACGAGCTTTCAATTGCCGATTCACACAGCCAGTAGACCGTTTATAATAAAAGCGAGAAAGTCGTCGGGGACACCCTTCTTTTCTAGCACCGTCTGCTTCGCCAAGCCACGCCCAAAACCGATCGATGAGACACAGAGTGGAGAGATCCCCGCTAATCTGAGACGCAAGGTTAGTGCGAAACGACCAACACTCGGTCACATTGTTCCGATGGAAGCCCGTCGCCGTCAGAAGGAAGAAGACAAGGGTGGTTCCACGCCGTCGCAACTTCGTGCCCAGGGTACACGAGACGAGACGCTCCGTAGTCCGGGAAATCTAAAGATTCTTAGTGGAACTTGCAAAGGGCGTAAATTACAGAGTCCATCGGTCTACTTGAGGTAAGTTTGTTGCTTCAGTGTACGAGTGAAGCAGCGGTGCCTATCGAAAGCTTTCTGGTCGTCTCACCTTGTCTCTATCCTCCTGCAATATTCTTACGCAAGGCCAATGATGTCGAAGGTCAAGGAAGCCATATTTTCCACACTGACCTCCTTTGGCGTTTATGATCCCAATGTCGCGTGTCGGCACCTCGATATATATTCAGGCTCGGGCTCGATTGGATTGGAAAGTCTGAGTCGGGGCGCCAACAGCTGCACCTTTGTCGATCTTTCGTCAGAATGTTGCGCTTGTATTGAAGAAAACCTTGAACTGTGTAAATTTCAACCGGATCAGGGTAGAGTTGTGATTGCTGATGCCTTGCAAGCACTCCGTGAACCACAAAGTGTAGGCATTCCAGCAGGAACGACCTTTCAGGTTGTCACAATGGGCCCTCCCTACGAGGAAATAGTATACGCGGACTTGCTCGAGGCAACCGCTAACTCAGATCTATTGACAGAGGATACCATCGTGGTGATTGAGTACCCAGTCGAACTCGGTTGTTTGCCACATGTGATACCCCGGAAAGACGCTGGTGCGTTAGTGGGAGTCCGCAACAGACGGTACGGTCGAACGGTGATTGCCATGTATATTGTCAACCCTACAGGCATTCTACCGGTTGCCAATAGTCGCCCAGAAGAGTTTGTACAAGTATAATAGGGAGGGAAAATGTAAGGGTTGGATTGAGTTGGACGTCTCGTTCGTTGGAGGACTTCTTATTGGACGAGATCCTCGTGGTGGTTCTCCTTCTTGGTCGAGGAGCGAAGATTAATTCGTGCGCTACAGTATCCAACTCATGCTCTAATCTGGCTCCTCTCTGCCTATAGATGCCCTTATAGCTTTCTTTAATCTTGGTAGACACACTCATTTACGTTCGGCCAGAGCATAGCTAGGGAGCTTTGGAGGCGCTCCAAATCCAACTCCAACATTAGCAACAAAAATGCGTCACAAGAGACATTGCTGGGAACCCAGCAAAGAAGACACAACAGAAAAAAAAAGTCACTATAAAACAATAAACGTCAAGAGTGAAGTGTTGCAGTTGCAGTCCCCTTGCGGCACCATGGCGTCCCAAACGATGAAGACTAGCCCCGAGGTCTTTCAGGATACCGAGATTAATGTCAGCATTGACTTTTGGTGAGTCAATCGACGATTATTGTACTTGAAAGATTGGAATTGACCGCATATTGTGTGTCTCACGAGTCATGTTTCCGTGTTCGCAGCTGCTGGTTGGTTCTTCTTCCTTGTACCTTCGGTGCCATCCCGTACAGAACCGTTTTATACCTGGACCAGGAAGAGGTTACAAAGGAAGACGTGTAAGTGACGCCTGTGGGGCCCATTTTACTGTCCAGGATTATTGTTTGATTCGTCCCTCATCCCTTGCTTGTCTTTCGAATCTCCCTACTTTTTCGAACAGTGATCTCTGTGGAAACCACGTGTCTAAGCGTCCCTATGGAGAGCTTGGGAGTGTCGATCGCTCCAACTGTCTGTGCTGTGTGAGTGCTGAGTCAGCATTTGGTCCTGTCTCTCCTGGATGTGGATGCGATGGCGAAAAGGTAGATCAGATTGTGTCCGAGCTCAAGCAACGCATGCGCAGTCGAGGTGACACGGCGCAGATTCAGAGAGCCGAGCAGACGCTGGTGCGTCTCGATGAAGTGGACGCCAAGTTGGTACGTAAGCTTTCGTGAATATGACTATGGGTCCTGTTGGGAAAGCTCTATCATAGCTACCGGAACGAGTCAACAGAACCTTGGAGACTTACTAACACACTTTTTTCCTACCGCCTACCGATTACCGGTGGTGTTCCTTTTTTTCTTTACCTTCTGCAGGAAGCAATCATGAAGCATTTGAACATTCCGGAACCCATGAAGATGGGCGAACGTTAGATTTGAAGTGGCGTGGTTGTTGAGAATGTAGGGTGGATAGTGATAGTGGACGAAAGCATGGCGCAAGGCCTAAAGTATATCTATCTCGTCTCCGGCCGAGATGCAGACTCAGTGGAATACAACGATACCTTGCACAAGATAGTAATCGCTTAGACGCCCTCCTTGAAGTGAGAAGGTTTCATTGGATGTGTGATCATATTATAATGCGACTCATCTACTAAAAACGCGTATTCCTTACCTTGAAGTAGATAACTGCTGCCTCCATGAACTGGCATAATTCCAACGAGACTCCATAGCGCCCAGCTACTAACCAGACTACTGGTAGCTAGCAAAAAATCACAAAACACTCAAAACAAAAGCCTGCATCAGTTCACGATATTGTTATATTAAGGTATCTAAGCATCCTCCTCAGCCCGCAGCTTGGCGTTAGCGTTGGTAACACGAATGGCAAGCTGTTCGGCACGGGTGATGATATCTCTTCGGACACGAGTGGAAACAGAGTGACCAACGGTGGCAGCATAAGTACGGTTGTGCATCATGAGCATCTCCAACTCGGCCGCGTTGTTGATGACAACAGTCTTGAATCCATGGGGGTGGATATTACGGGTCAGCTTGTCGGAACCGAAACCAATCAAAGGGTGAGGAATGGATCCCTTGAATCGACGACGGACGCGACTATCGATACCCCTAGGTTTGCGCCACGACGAATTGCGGATACGGATAAACAGGTCAGACTGGTGACGTGCGAATGTCTTCGTGCGCTTCTTCACGATAGTCTTCTTGTTCAAAGGAATGGGGCCCGCCATGGTGATATATGCTGTAGTGGAAAAAGGAAGAAATCGAATTGGATGTGAGATGCCGGGAATTTACAGGCACGAGACGGGTACTTTAATGGAACGGACGGTGACTCCTACTACTAGCCACGTCTCGTAATGCGTCTCGTAATCCAAGATAAAGCCTACACCATTCTCACCTCTTGGTATGCTTTCGACAACTACAAGATGATGCAGGATGAACTTGACTTGTCGGTCGGTGGCAGCTCGAGTTTTAGTAACGCGTAAATGGTAAATATCGTTATATCCGGGTTTCTTCTACCTCAAGTGGAATGTGGCATTCTAAAACCAATCCCTGACTCCATGACTTTATCAAAATTCCGCGTATCCAGAAACGAAATGTAACAATGGAAGAGTGAGACCGTCAATGGAGGAAGAGTTAAGGCTAGAGGTCTTCAGTACTACCGGTATGCTCGCCTCGCAGTACCTCCCTAGACGAGTTCTTCTTCCGCGAAGAAATCGTCTTCTTTGTGCGGTCTGAGACTTGACTCAGGGGCTCCTCGCCAGAGTCCCGATGGAGCAATCCACACGAAAGGAAGTGCAAGTAATCGACGACAACTTGCAAGCTCTCTGGGCGATTGCTCAGAAAGATGAGGAAATTCCAAAAGCTCTGGAGGGGCTCAAAGAGGGTCCACATGTAACTACTAACCCAGAAAGGGTAGTAGTCGAACCACTGCGCCACAGACCAAATTGTTGACGAAGTCCCAAGTGATCACAAAGGCAACAGAGTAAAGGACTGCGCGAAAAGCCACTTTTGAAACATCCTTGGAACTTCTCCTCAAGGAATTGACCTGTGTTCCATTCACGTCGTACCTTTTCATTTTCTCTGAAGTCTCCCGGACAGCGTGGTAGATACTGTAGAGACAATAAATTGTCAATAGAATGGTGATCTAGAGTGGAATGCAGAACATGGCAGTCGCGTACAATTTCGCCTCCCCGCAAGAGTCGGGTGGGTTCTCGTCCCAGCACTCTGGAGGATCGCCGACCCAGCAGACAGGTCCAACAAAGTTCAAGAGATCCAGACTAAGCAACGTTTCGGACGTTCCGATGCACCAAATCCAGATAAATCCATGAATCCACGGTTCGATCTTGAGAAGGTCGTCGTTTGTCCAGTTGTACTTGATAACAAGAAGATAGTACCAGATCAGCGCAGCGTTGTACAGGGGAGTACCAATGGCGATCTGAAGTAAAAGTCCTTGAAACGAGCAATTCGCATCGTTTCCCACTGCGAAGACAAAGCTTCCTTTGGGCGCCGCCCAAGACGAGAGGAACCATCCAATCGACGAGAGAATATCCACACAGCTCATTCCGACAAGGGCTCGCTGCATGGCGGTACTACCTCTTCCTAAGCGATAATCTTGAATCAATTTGTAAATGATAAAGGTGGCGCCTGGGATTGAGAGGAGTGTTGACGCGCATTTCGGGCTAATCGCCATTGCTTTCTGTTTGGTCTCGCTAAACATGGTTGGTGTAGCTTTGTACTACTATTCTCTTTGACACAGTAGGCTCGCAAATTTCGCTTGCGAAGATACACGTACTGAATCATACGGTACCAGGTACCGGTATTGTACAGTAAGCTGCAGGGGCCAATTCCACTGAAAACTAAATGAGGACGGAAAAAGCGGACGCTCATCGCATAATATTCTCGACTTCTCAATAAGTAAAAGTGTTCCAGCAAACATATGAGAAGGTTCACCGTGACTAATGTTGGGAATCCTAATCCCGGAAGTTAGTCACGTTGTCTCTAGCGTTGCTGAAACGGATGCTGTGTCCAAGGAACGATTCTCCCGCTCTAGCACGGTTTCATTCGCATTAGACTCGTCAATTCGTGGAGTTTCCACGGTCCATAACCATCGTTCCTCCACGGTTCAATCCCTATAGAATCCTGTACACTTGGCTTGAATAGCCAAGCGCCGGGATCGTAGATCGTAATCTAAAGCTCACTTATTTTGTTTACTGTTGTTATTCAACTTATTGGTCTTTTACGCTTATTACGAACCATCATGGTTATCATTCATCCCTTTCATCGCATCTCGGAGGATGCTCGTCATTGCTCCGCTCTTTCTTATCGGCAAGTTGCCGATCGTGACTATCGAGTCCCAGAAGTGATCGATCGTCATTCTTTCATGGTAGCAAATCCTGGTTCGGTTGACGTCCCTCTTCTAAGCGCAGTCCTTGACTGCAGCCTTGAGGCTCCTTCTACCAACCTTACCGAAGTCTCTTCAGATCCAATGTGTGATCCTAAGGAAGATATCTCTTCCAATCCAACGTGTGATCCTAAGGAAGAATTCTTTTACCCGACTTGGCAAGCGCGACTCGCTTCCTCGCATTCCGCGTTATTGTCGCCAATCTAATCAAGCCACGATGCCTTATAACAAGACGTCGTCTAATTGCCAGCAGCGCCCTATCAAGAAGACAGTTGCTGATGATTTGTCTCATTCTATCCAGGGTCCCCGATCGGATTGCCGTGGACGCCCTGGTCTCAACGGTCCCAGGTACCGAGACGCTCGTGCAGTCTCCCTTGAGCACACCAGCGCTTCCAGCGTCAGCCGTCCCAGCCCCTTCCGTAGTTATTTTCATATTGAAAGTATCTCGGCGGCTGGTATCGAGCGTCTCACATCTGAATCCACCAGTATGTTTTGCTTTGCGACTACGATTCGCCGCACTTCCGGTGTTTGTCGTTCAACCATTTCAATCGTCAAGGCTCGTCGTGATTTTGATCGTTGCGTTGAATTGAAGTTGCGTGAACGTCTTACTGATTGCAAGCATGAGACTCGTTCTCGTGGCATCGAGCTTGCAAATTTGTTTTGCCATCCAACTGCATTTGCTAATGCAGTGGGAACTAAGTCCGCGCCCCCCGATTCTCCTGCTGCTCCAGTTGATGCAAGCAGAGATCCGGGACTTGATCCAACTAGTGCAAGTGACGACCCCGAAAATGCCCATTTAGCCAATATCACTAACGATCCATCTCTGGACGAAGTCGAAGACATCACTCCTATTGTGGAGCCCCCAATCAACGTTCCAGTTCTCCGTGCTGTGGCCCCCACGGTGTCCTTTGCGTCCGACGTTCAAGGGGGGTTCCGTTTTGGATTATCTCAACTTGCGAGCATGTTGTCTCCTACCAGACGCACTGTACCAACTACAACTGCGGAAATGCCCCAACTTGCTTTCTCCAAAAAGAGTCCTGTCCTTGCAAAGCATCGCCCTATACCTCTTGGGATGACTCCTTCTCCCGGAGTATCTCCAATTTCAGCCGGCAAACCCTCGGTGGTTCTTACTTTGCAAGCTGCCCTTGCAGCACAACAATCGCAATTGGATCAAGTATTGAACAAACTGGCCATCCAGCAAGCTCGTCTGACTCCAACT
>Ga0307978_1003886_pt1 | contig 10091 bp, 3 predicted proteins | sample OrgLakmetage1056_FD_203151 | JGI IMG/M metagenome (GOLD analysis project Ga0307978, IMG submission 203151) | Saline water microbial communities from Organic Lake, Antarctica - #1056 | ecosystem: Environmental > Aquatic > Non-marine Saline and Alkaline > Saline | place: Antarctica: Organic Lake...
CGCTGCTGTTCCTTGGCCATTTTCTCCGCTTCTTTGGCTAGTCTCTCCATGGCGCGCTCCCTATCTTTGGCCTCTTTTTCTTGAGCCCGCTCCTTCTCTTTGGCCTCTTTTTCTTGAGCCCGCTCCCGTTCTTTGGCCTCTCTTTCTAACGCCCGCTCCTTCTCTTTGGCCAATCGCGCTTCTTCTCGGGCAGCTTCCCTCTCTGCGTCCTTGACCGCCTTCTCAAACGCCCGCTGCTCTTCCTTCTGCTCCCGTTCGCGCTGCTTTTGGGCTTCACGAGCCGCAGCAGCGGCCACCTTCTCTTCCTCTTTCGCCAGCCGGATCCGCTCTCGCTCTTCTTCCTTGGCCGCCAAGCGCGCCAGCTTTTCTTGCTCTTGCTGTTCCCGCAGCGCCTGCGCTTTCGCTGCTACTGCTTCGGCCTCCGCCTGCTGTTGCTTGCGCATGGCATAGCACCGCTTCACTTCGGCGGCCAGCCAGTCGCTCTCGTCCATGCTCAAGTTTTCGGGCGGCGCCTCGGAGAGCCGCTTCATCAGCTTGCGCCACCGTAACTTCACGTTGGGCGCGTTCCGCTCGGGAAACGCCGCGCACACGGCGCCTCCCTCCACCAACCCCGCCACACCGTGCTCTTGGTACAAGGCCATGAGCCGGCGGTCCGCTTCTGCTGACCACAAGTGTTTCTTCACCGCAGTGCTGCTACCACTTCCTTCGTCGCCGTTTCCACCGTCGTCGTCGGCCGTGTTCTGGTTACAACTGGTGGAAGATGAAGATGATGATGATGATGAAGAGCTACTCGACGGGCCCCCATCAGTGCTACTAGAAGAAGCGTCAGCAGCAGAGGCGTCTTGAGCGTTCCCCTCCGTGCGCCCTTCACCCAGCTCCGTTGCTTTACTGGATTGGTTGGCTAATTTCGAGGTCGGAACATTCCACACCAGGTATTTCATGCTCATCAGTTCGGCTTGGAGTTGCTTGCAGTGCGCAGCTCTTGCCATGTGCTGCCGCCGCGCGTCTTCGCGCCACGCCACCTCTTTCGCGTGCCTGACCGCGGCTTCGCGGGTCTCCCGCACGGCGCCCGCGGCCCGGTTCGCTTCGGCCGCGGCCCGGTCGGCTTCGGCCAGCTTCTGGGCGGCGGCTTCGGCGGCCCGGCGGGCGTGCTGCCGTCGCCGCTCGGTGGCCCCCGCGTGCAGGCGCGCAAGGGCCAGATGCAGGGCGCGCACCGTCGCCAAGTCTACCCCGCTTTCTTGCACCCAAACGCCCGGCCCCAGCAAAGCTCCACTGCTGCTGCTGCTGCTGCTGTGTCCTCGCTTCATGCTGTTGTTGGCGAATTTGGCGGCCCACCCTTTGGGGGCGCGGTGCAGCTTGTAGCAGACTTGAAGCTTCCCATCCAGCGCAATCCGGCTCGCCACCAGCTCGTTGGCATACGTCTGTGGGCGCCCACCTTCACTGCGATTCTTGGGAGCCAGAGTGCCAGCGCCGGCCCCCACGAATGCTGCTGCTTCCACCAAAGCGTCGGCTTCCAAGGTGGCTTCAGAGACTTGCGCTGTGTCGAGCGCGGTGGCCTCTGCTTGCTTGGCCATAGCAGCCGCTGCTTCTGCCGCTGACGAAGCCCGCATGGCATACGCAATGGCTTGGTCGACCAGCGCCATGTGAGCCGCGTTGATCACGGGCTGCACCGGAGCGGGGATCGCAATCGGCACGATGGGCGTCGGTGGAGGCAACGGCAAGGAACTCCCCTGAGAATGCGAGCTAGGCTGCTGGTGAAACAGCCTCAATTGCTGCAGCTGCTCGTGGTGCTGTTTTTTCAGCTGTTGGTGCTGCGACTGCAGCTGCTTCTGCTCCTGCACGTGCCGCTCCTGGAGCTGGTGCAACTGCTCTTGGTGGAACTGGTCCATTTGCTGCTCTTGTTGCCCCGGATTTTGTGGGAAGTTGTGCTGCAATTGAAAGCGCTGCTGTTGGTGCTGCTGCTGAACTTGCCGCCAGTGCTCCTGCTGCTGGTCCTGAAACTCCTGCACTTGCTCCTGAAACGTCGCTTCTTCCTGCTCTTGCCTGCGCCGCAATTCCTGCATTTCGTGCTGTTGCTGTTGTTGCCTTTGCTGGCGTTCCTGTTGCTGCTCTTGCAGCTGCTCTTGTTGCTGCTCTTGCAGCTGCAGCAGCTGCTCATGAGCACGTTGGCGCTGGTCGGCTGCCTGAGACCGCAGCCGCTGCTCTTCTTCGAGCAGCCGTTGCTGCCGGCCAAATTGCATGAGCTGTTGCTGTTGCTCGAGCGTCGGCAGCGGAAGGCGGTGCACTGAGGAAGAAGACGACGCAGACAAAGCAGACGAAGTTGGCGACGAAAAAGACGACGACGACGACGACGAAGGAGACGAAGGAGACATAGCTCCCATTGCTTGAAGAGCACTGCCACCGTAGTGCGCGCTGATAGGGTGCACGAGGTCGTCTGCTTCTTTGACTGTATCGTAGTCCACACAAGCGTCCAAGCACCGCACAAGCATCGTCAAGTCCTGGGAGGTCTTGCAAGATGCGATTCGCTCGAACCACTCTGCACCGAGCGCAGGGTCTCCGGGCAGACCACGCAACAGTGCACCACCTGGTGCGCGCCGCCTGCCGTTGCTGCCACTGCTGCTGCTCGTGCTCAGCACGGCAGAGGATGTCTCTAGACCATTTTGAGGCGTGTGCTCAACATCAAAGGTCCATAATCCGCCTGTACGCGCAGCACGCCGCAAAGTCTTGACATCCACAGTATGTGGCATCGCTTTTTGCGCCTTTGTCGACTTGTCTGTCCACACCACCAGTTCCGTCTCAGCAGCCACGAGGTCTTCACGCCGCATGGGACCTCCTCCGGGACTGCCGCGGCCAGAGCGTGAATTGCTGCCGCTGCCAACGCCATTACTACTACTGCTGCCAGTATCACTGCTGCTAATACTAACAACGGCCCCAGCTCCTAAACTGTCGCCACGGCTCATGCGAGGCCGTTTAGCAGGGGGCGGCTTCTCCTCAACGTTGCCATCCGCTTCCGAGGCACTAGCAGTAGCACTCGCACCGACCGCCGCTTGGCGCTTCACGAACGCGAGGTGGGCTGGTTTTCGGCCGTAGCCTTGGGGAAAGATCTCGGGGTGCACGACCTTGTAGCGCGCGAACAGGCGCCCCTGGAGCCAGCGCTTCACGCCCGAGTGGGCGCGCATGAAGGCTGCCCACGAATCAAGCTTCGCGCCTGCGCCTGCGGTGCCGCACAAATCTTCCTCGGTTAAGTCTTCGTCTGCTTTGAGCTCCAGCGGGTGCTTCTCTTCCTCTCGGCTTGCCTCAGCGGGCGCTTGGTTTTCTCCTCCGGCGACTTCCATTCTGGTGCTTCCGCTGGTCTCGCTACTGCTCTGAGCATTTGCGCTTACAGTCATTCCCGCCGATTTCACAGCAAGTGTTATCGCGTCTTCTTCTAAAATGATCGCTGACGGAGATTCCGTCTGGCATGCCATGGAATTCACCCATACCTCGACAGCTCTTGTTGCTGCTGGAGCTTCTCCTTCGTTCTGTTCAGCCGCGCTCTCAGCAGCTGCAGCCGCGGCCGCGGCCGCTGCTATGGCAGCTGCTTGGGTGGTCGCGTCAAGTGTGGCAAAAGCCACTTCTACAGAGGAGGCTGCCAAAGCTGGAGGCATTTCGAGCGCAGCTACTGCAGGCGAAGATGAAGACGAAGAGGAAGCGCTTGACGTTGGTACTTCTCCGACAAACATCTGCCGCCACCTTGCAAAAGGAAGCTCATTTGCCGCTGCACTTCCTCTTGCTGAAATAGTCGAGATCGTTGTGCTTTTACCTGGAGAAGCAAACTCTGCTGCTGTGCCTGTGTCTCCCGACTCGTTTGCACCGTTGCTTGTCTCATCTGTCTCCATCGCATCACTGCGAGGCCATTTCTTCTTCTTGCGTGTGCTGTGTTGACGGGCGTAGGCAGCTACCGCCGCCAATTGCAGTCGACTTCGGTCTACGGGCGACAGTAAACCTGCCAGTGCGGTAGGACCCGCACAACACGCTGCCACAGTCTTAGCGCCAGCACTGAGCTCGTTGCTGTTAGAGTCTTGGGAATTTTTTCCTCTTCCACCACCGCTTTTGCGACCTCCTTTGCTTGCACTCAGCCCACTCCTATTGCCACCTGCGACAACAGCTCCACTGGAGGCCACCCCACTGCTGCTACTGCTGCTGACGCCACTATTTACGGAATGGCTGCTCAGCGCTAGCTTCGCCTGCAGAGGCTTGTCACTGCCCCCGCGCACGTGCCAGCACCCTGCCAACAGCCGCGGGTGCAGCGCGCGCGCCAGTTCCGAAGCACACGCCGCCAGCTCAGGCACTGTAGTTGCGGCCGCCAGCCGGGAGCGCCACCGACCCCCCGCTCCAGCCGTGGCCTGAGTGGTCGCCAACAGGAGCGCAGCAGCCTTGGCCCGGGAAGGCGATGATGACGAAGACGCCGCCGCTAGTCCTCCTGGTGAGGTGATTGCTGCTCCTGCTGCTGTGTCTCTTGCCCCTGGTGACAATAGAGCAGATGATGATGAAGAAGAAGAGGAGGGTGACAGCGGCTGCGCTGCGGCAGCTCCAGCTGCCACCCCAGCAGAGGACGTTGGCACGAAGTCGAGCCAGCCGTAACCCAGTAAGCCAGCGCAGCGCTCTTCGAGGGCGGCGAGAAGCGTCGCGGCCGGCAACAGGGCAGCGCTCGTGGCGTGCTGCTGTTCGAGTTTGGCCCAATCTTCGGGGGTGGCGGATGCAGCCTGGCTCGCTTGTGCCGGGAACCCCCCGAAGTCGCTGCTGGCCCGATAGCCAATCTGAGCGATGGGGTAAGCGGCATGATGCCGCCCTCCGCTGCCTAGAGGCCAACGCTTGGCGGCGCCGAGTTGCATCAAGGGGCGCCCTGTGGGCACGCTTTCTCGGCTAGCCGCAGCGCGGTACCGGTTGAAGTACGCCCAAGGGTTCGCCGAATAGTCGGGGTTCGCGCTCGTCACCGTCGGCTGAGCTCGGCTAGCTGCTCGACGGTCTTCCATGGTCCACAAGTCCGGCGGCAAATTCATGGGGTCGTCCAAGGCGAGTGAAGCATGCGAAGAAGTGCTTGTTGAAGTTTTGCTCCCCCCGTTCTTGTGTGAGCTTGACCTGCCTGACTTCCTTCCGGCCTCAAAATCGACGTCGCTATCGCTGCCCTCATTGGATTGCTCTTCTTCGTCGTCGCTACTGCTGCTGTCGTCGTCGTCGTCACTTGAATCAGAGTCGCCTTCACTGTCACTGTCACTGCTGCTGCTGTCTGACGAGGCATGGCCCTTTTGCAAACGTGGTGTTCGTCGAGGCGTCCCTTTTTTCGCTTTGCTTTCCTTCTCACTTGACTCACTGCCGCTAGAGTCTCCCCCTTCAGAATCTTCCCCCTCCTTGCCCTTGCCATCTTCTCTCTTCTTCGCCTTGCGAGCCGCTTTTGCGTCTTGCAGCGCTTGTTCGGCATGGGCGCGGCAATACCTTGACAAGTTTTTCAAGTCCAGTGAGCCTTGAGCCACGCTACCGTCGGGGTCCTTCCACTTGAACTCCCAGCGGTGGAACGCGGGTATCGGGGCAGTACTCATGGCGCCAGAAGACGAAGAAGATGGAGAAGAAGAAGAGGTGGAAGACGAAGCACTGCCAGCAGAGGCACGGTCACGAGGCGAAGAGGCAGAAGAGGAAGAAGAAGAAGAGTCCCACGCGCTGCCAATCACAAACTTTTGCATAGTGCACGGCTGCGCGGTAAGGTTCCAAAGCGACTTCGCTGACTTGGCGTAGGACGCGCCCCACACTGCGCACGGGACCAGCGCTGGCTGCTTCGCCAAAGGTCGGGCCCAGTTGGTGAGCTCCCTTTCAGTGGCACTGGCAGCAGGCAGTGGCCGAGTCAGGAGCGCTTCGAGTTTCTTCAGCTTGTCCCGAGCCGTGGTGACGGCAGCAGAGGAAGGCGATTGACGCCCTTGGCTCCCTTTCTTGCCAGATGTCCGCTTTGCACCTTTGCCAGCTGCTGCTTTATGATTCCCCTGTTTGTGCCCTCCCCTCGCAGGGCTCATATCCTTTCCGAGACTGCCTTTTCCTTCGCTGCTCTTCGCAGAGGCACTTTCGTCACCGTGTTTGTCACTTTTCTTTCCGCTTTGCCTTGTCGAAGAGGAAGAATGTGTGGGCGTCACTGGAGTGGTGGCCCGGCTGCTTCGGCGGCGGTTGAACAATGCGACCTCATTACTGCCGGTGTCCTCTTCTGAGTCGTCACCACCGCGAGGGTCCTCGTCTTTCTTCGCTTTCGCGGAGCTCTTCTGCTTGCTTGCAGCTGCTGACGTTGCTGCTGGTTTCGCAGGAGTGCTCTTGGCGCTGCTGCCTTTCTCCTTTCGGGCGCTCTTGCGGTCTTCTTCCTCTTCTTCTGAACCGCTTTCCTCATCTGACGACGATGACGTCACTGCCGGTGGTGGCGGCCCTTTGAGCCAAATTCGGGTGCCTTGGTGAAGCTTGGCTGACTTGGTGAGGCCAGGCAGAGACGGCGAGTTGAACTTCATGAGGTCGCTCGCGTCGCACCCACGCAAAGTCGCAATCTGCGCCACCGTTTGGTTGTCCTTCGCCAAGTGCACCAAATTTTCGTCGATTTCATCGTCGTCGTCAACCATTTTATCACGGCTTCCTTCGCCATCTTCTGTGGTCTCAGGCTCGCTTCTATGCTGCTTGCTCGTGGAGCGGTCCTTGAGAGCAGCGGCAGCCGCCGCCATCACCTCCTCACAGGGGCGCGGCAAGAGGCTCAGAGGCCAACGGCTAGCCCGCTCGGGCCCCGCACGCAACAGCAACTCGGCGACTTCTCGTGCGCGCAGCACCCGGGCATCGCACGCATACGGCAAAGGCTCCTTGTGCTTCAATGCAACGAGTGGCCCCTGGCCATCCTCCTCCGAAGTAGAAGTCGCACTGGTAGAGTCCTGCAGCCGCGGCGTTTGCTGCACCACAAAACTCTCTACCACAAGGAACTTTTCAGTCTGTTGCGGCCTACCACGGGCGTTCCTGTTGCCGCTACTGCGCGACGACGACGACGACGACGATGAGGAGGAACTTGTGATAGGCAGCTGGAGAGGGACCAGGCGCGCACCCTGATTGGCTGGGTCCGGCACGCGGCACTCTGGGCACAGCCATTCGGGCAAACCGGCTGTGGCTGCACCCTGAGCTTGCGCTGCGGCCCCGCTACTAGTGCCGCGACTACCACCACCACCGCTCGCGGCCGAGGTCTGGTATGGCTGAGCCACGCACTTGTAGTGCCACGACGACGGGCACACGTCGCAGCACAGCAAGTTTCCGCCGACGCCACAGACGGCGCACTCATCTTCGTTGAAATCGTCTTCTTCTTCGTCGTCGGCATTGTCGTCTACTGCAGCTGCTGCGCCCGCGCTAGCAGTCTTCCTGCTACTGCCGTTGCTTGCAGCAGAGGAAGAAGCAGCAGCTTCCACTGCGGGAGGCGTGTATCCAGAGGCAAAGCCCCCAAGAATTATACTAGCGCTCGCCGGAGGTTGTTCAGCGCGCCACAATGCTTCACCCGCGAAAGCAGGCAAGCTCCAGCAGTGGCTCATGAGTGCTTCCAAGAGGGCTAATTTACCGCTCACGCTGAGGCAGTAATGCTCGGTGTACGCCAGCTCCTTCGCTGCACGGACGGCTTCAGGCTCGTCGGTAGTGGACGCATCCGACTTCGCCTCAACCTCGGCATGTTGGCTGCCACGGCTACCGAGCTCTGAGCCGCTGCCTTCCTCGACGTCCTCGTCGTCGTCTTCGTCGTGATCCTCCCTATTAAGAACGACGCGGCCGACATCGTCTTCGTTGTTGTCTTCTTCGAGATCGTGCGCATGCAAGCGCAGCAGCAAGTCGGCGCAAACAGGCGCCCACGTGGTCACGTCGAGCAGCGCCCAGTCCACCGCACTGCATCCCTGCGTCGCCAACCCGCCTTTCACAAAGGGTGCACCGAACAGCTCTGCCGCCATCTTTCAAGTTCGAGACGCACGAGGGTAGATACAATCAGGCATATTGTACAATTATAATGCTGCATGGGCGATGAATGTGCAATGCACTCTCTGAAGGCATAGTAGAGAGTACTGAATACTTCTTCTTCAATTTTCTTTCCGCCCTAGATTTAATCAAAGCGTCGCTTACAGGTTCGAGGGCGCGCAAGAGCGCAAAGTGGCACTCATCGAGGAGTAGCGATGGAATCTTGAGTCCAAGCGCCGTCAGAAATCCAGTGGCCTGAAGAAACCATCAAAATAAAAATCGATATGTCAGAGAGTCTCTTATGATATCGTGTCCATTTTGTAGACTTATGAACTCGAAGGGTAGTCGAGCATGTTCAGGCATGCAAAGGAAGGCACATGGCTCCACAGACATCCCCCATTAAACTCAGTTTATTACATAGTCGCTACTAATTAGGTAGTCGATAACTAGACAATTTCTCAAAACCAAGTTGACATTACCTTAAACGGCGACAAATGGAGCAAGCGGCCAAACGCGCGCAAAAATGCGTAGACCTCGAGGGCTCGTGGCACCAGCTCCTCTGGGAAACAAGACGGCAGGTCCAAGACTTGCTCCATGTTGGACATGAGAAAATCTCGCGTGTTGCCCGGGCACTACCTTCAATATCTTTTCTAAAACTTGAGTGTAAGACTCCTAGAATAAATCCTCTTTGAGCATTCACTTGAAATTGTGAGAAGGCGTCGACGTGGGATACATTTTGAGGCGAAGATAATGTGTCGTCACGATCGCCATGGTAATAAGTACTGCAGGAGGTGAGAGCTACTGTACGTGTACTGTAGGATAGGAGAGTAGGAGTCTTTTTTGTGTAACTCACGCCTGTAAACTTTTTAACTCCATCTCCCCTCCTGTTCTCTCTTGGAAACATTCCGCAACCAGTTCAGTTGGTTTGAGCAGCAGGAAGAAAGAGACCTTTGGGAAGGCTGTACGGTTGCTCGCTATCCGGCTATCATGAAAGCAACACGTCTAAACTATCCCCGAGTCTCCGAGACCATGGGAACGTCAGTCTTTTACGAGAGCGCTACGAGCAAGATGCGCGCAGCGAATGATGCCGAACGCCACAAACTAAACAACACTGTTCCTCCACCCATCGAAAACAAACCGCTTCCGATGCCCGGGGCTGCTGCGGCACGAGCTTTGAAACAGAAAACGACTCACTTCAAAGCGCCGTCAATAAGCGTCGCGCCCTCGGAGGCTGTGCTAAAGTCGGCTACCGTTCAATTTCGCGAGAACCGCCGTATGGCCCTAAACATTGCGGTGCGTCATGCGTTTTGTGCTATCTTCATTGTTAGCGTTTTGCTTACTTCAAACATCCAACTGCGTTTTGCAGAACACCAATGCAGTGGCACCTTCTCATGCTATTCCAACTATCCCGGAAGGCGGGCACGTACCGACTACGCCGGTTTCTCGGGTAAGGCGTCATCGTTCTTCCAATCTCTATTTTATTTTTTTTCCTCTATCCTAACCGTCGAAGCTTGTGTTGCCGCTTTGTCTTCAGCGACGGCCTAAAGCCAAGGCTGCGGGTGCCTCGGTTTCGCCAGCTGCATCTCAAGCTCCCAAGCCAAATTCAGGCCTAAGGATGGTGGCTGTGGGGCTGCTTGGCACTGTGGCAGTCGGTGGCTTCGCTTTTCCACAACACATGCCGATGCCTCCCTCGGATTTGAAAGACTTGGATATCAGCCTCGAAACTGCCACGTCAGCATTCAATCGATACTTTCCAGACGTTGACTTATCAAATTTGACCGTGCCAAAATTCAATGCGCCCAATTTCACCATGCCAAATTTTGCAGAGATCTTTAAAAGCTTCACTGCCGGGCCGCGCAGCTGATGCGCTGACTATGAGGATTTCAAAGTTGCACCACCTCGTAGAAATCCGGCATGTGTACAACCCATAAATTTGCTGGAGAAGGACTGAAAGAATTGTGTACTTTCAGTGAATTCCGTAGGAATTATTCGTATGTGGTGCTCTTCCCGCACCTGCACTGCATGAGCTTCAACTGAAACTGAAGCGAATGCCAAGTGCCAATTATCTAACAGCAGCGACATACCGCATACGGCCTATATTCATGCTTTTA